>SKER01000593.1_pt1 | contig 39825 bp, 35 predicted proteins | sample 4826961 | NCBI WGS metagenome assembly SKER01 (sample SAMN11008804, study PRJNA524170) | human gut metagenome | biome: Human fecal sample; material: Feces; isolation source: fecal sample from pouch patient p47 | host: Homo sapiens | place: Israel: Tel-Aviv | collected 2016-11-16 | reverse complement strand
GGGTGGACCTGCGCGAGGGAAGCGAGACCTTCGGCAGGGTGTTCACCTGCACGCTCGACCCGAGCAAGGCCATCTACGTCCCGCGCGGCGTGGGCAACTCCTTCCAGGCCCTGGAGGACGGCACCGCCTACACCTACCTGGTGGACGCCCACTGGTCGCTGGAGCTCAAGAGGACCTACACCTTCGTGAACCTCGCCGACCCGGAGCTCGCCATCGACTGGCCCATCCCGCTGGATCAGGCCACCCTCTCCGAGGCCGACCTCAACCACCCGTACCTCAAGGACGTCGTCCCCATGGCGCCGAAGCGCACCCTCGTCACCGGCTGCAACGGCCAGCTGGGCCATGCGGTCCGCAGGCTCGCCGAGGAGCGCGGCCTCGCGAAGGACTTCGACTTCTGCGACATCGACACCTTCGACATGTCCGACCCGGAAGCCTACTCCAAGTACGACTGGTCGCTCTACGGCACCGTCATCAACTGCGGCGCCTACACGGCCGTGGACAAAGCGGAGACCCCCGAGGGCCGCGCCATCGCCTGGAAGGCCAACGCGACCGGCCCGGCCCTCCTCGCCCGCACATGCTCTGATCACGGGATCAACCTCGTCCACGTGTCCAGCGACTACGTCTTCGACGGCTCTGCCGAGGTCCATACCGAGGACGAGTCCTTCTCCCCGCTGTCCGTCTATGGCCAGACCAAGGCCGCCGGCGACATCGCCGTGGCCGGCTGCCCGCGCCACTACATCATGCGCTCCAGCTGGGTCATCGGCGAGGGCCACAACTTCGTCAAGACCATGAAGGCGCTCTCGGACCGCGTCGCCGACCCGGAGGACAAGCTGGAGCAGGTCACCGTCGTGGACGACCAGCTGGGCCGCCTGACCTTCACGCGCGACATGGCCGAGGCCATCTTCCACGTGCTGGGGACGCACGCCCCCTATGGCACCTACGACTGCACCGGCTCCGGCGCCGTGAAGAGCTGGGCCGACATCGCCCGCGCCGCCTTCGAGGCGGCCAACGGCAACGGCGAGAAGGTAGTTCCGGTTTCGACCGCCGACTACTACGCGGGCGCCGAGGGCCCCATCGCCCCGCGCCCGGCGCACTCCGCGCTCGACCTCTCCAGGCTCGAGGCTGCCGGCTTCCACATGCCCGACTGGGAGGAAGAGCTGGGGGAGTATTTGATGGCTATTCGCGACAGTGATGAGGTCTCTTGCGATGCTTAAAAACCTTAAGAAATTTATCAAGGCGAAGCTGTGGAGACGCCGCAACCCCCATAATTTCACAACCCTAGCTGGTGATAACTTCCCCCTAGATAAAGTGACTGTCGGCAAGCTTACCTACGGTTCAATCCATGCAATTAGTTATGGCGGGAATAGTGAGTTCCTAAAAATAGGAAACTGCTGCTCCATCGCCGATGAGGTTACTTTTCTTCTGGGGGGGGTCATAGACTTGACTGTGTTTCAACATTCCCCTTTCGCGGAAAACTTGTAGGCGATGTTGAGGCTATGACGAAAGGCCCCATTGTTCTTGAAGACGATGTTTGGATTGGATATGGGGCAACGGTTCTTTCCGGCGTTACGCTGGGCAAAGGGAGTGTTGTCGGTGCCGGTGCGCTTGTTTGCGGGGACGTTCCTTCCTATGCGATCGTTGCCGGAATCCCAGCTAAAGTCATCAGATATAGGTTCGATGATGAAACGAGGGCTAGGCTTGCGGCAATTGATCTCGGAAAGGTCGATGCGGCATTTGCGCGCAAGGAGATTGAGCTGTTGGAAGGCCCTCTTGATGATGGGGCTCTTGAGTTACTTGAAGCCAAGCTTGGATAGAAGTGCGGGCTTGGGGCTATATAGAGGATTGTGTGAATGCTGAAATATCAGAACTGGTATGCTGGAATCTGGATTGCGGTTGTTGGGTTGTACGCCCTAGGCTGGTCGTCTCTTAACGGCGCGCTTGACCCTGCTCTGTTAGTCTTTTTTGGCGTCAGCATCGTCGTTTCTATTATAATGGCGGCGCTGAGCAGTCCTATTCCCTTGGTTAAGCTTAGATGGGTAAAACGGCGCAAGCCGGTTATTACAATTGCCGTTTTTCTTGGCTTTCTTGTTGACTGGGCTTATCGAGGCAGCCTGCCCGTTCTCCAGAGCTATCAAGGATACGACCCCACCAGTACGGCTGAGCTTTCTGTCGGCATTCCCGTTTTTCATGTCGTGTTAATGGCTTTCGCTATTTTTTATACGATGTATCTCTCATACCTTTATTTATCTGACACGCAGAACAAGGGCTATCTTTGGGAGTTCCTTCTTTTAATCGGAATGCTTATTCTGAATAACAGTCGCGGGTACGTTGTATTCTGTCTTTTTATAATGTTATTGCTTTACTCCTCTTTTAACAGCAAAGGAATAAAGCAGACAAAAGTTGGCTCCCTCGTCCTTATTGTGCTTGCCGCATTCGGCGTGATTGTTTTCATTAGTGCCGCTGGCAATATTCGGAGCGGTTATTCGTGGAATGATTGCTCTTATATCGAGACCATCGGGTATTTCAACAACTACCCGGATTGGTTGACAAAGCACTTCATGTGGGGCTATTCGTATGCGACAAGCCCACTTGCAAATCTAAATTTGAACTGCTTGCGCTACAACGGCAATCTAAATATTGCGGTCATTTTATTTTCATTTCTCCCCGAGCAGCTTTCCGCTGGCCCCCTTGCTCACGGTGTGACCATTTATTACGTGGTAAATCATTTGAATGCTGTTACTGGCTTTGCGACATTCGTGGGTGCTGCGGGTGTTGGGGGCGCTTACGCGGCTTTCGCCGGAATGATATTGCTTTATACGTTTGTTAAGGTCATTTTAAAGAAATTTAGGGTACTGGAGACTTTTGGCAATGCGCTTCTTTGTTTTCTTGCGTTGTCTATGATTTTCTTCAACTGCTTTACTACTTCCGCGCTTTGTTACATTCCCTTTTTTCTGATTGTTGCTTCCTACTATCTCAACAGGCGCTTGGTCTCAAATGACATCGTTTTGCTTGTACAGGAGCCCCATCCCGATGCTCCTGAGGCTTTGGGTTCTTTTACTGCCGCTCGTAGAATCCGCGGAGAGGCGCGATAATAATGAAAATCAGCATCGTTTTGCCCGTATACAACCAAGAGCGTTTTTTGCGAGATGCGCTCGAGAGCGTTGGGGCGCAAACTTATTCGGACATTGAAATTGTTGTAGTAAATGATGGGTCTACCGATTCCAGCCTTCGCATTGCTACGGAATATGCGAAAAGGGATCCCAGGGTCAAGATTGTTAGCCAGGATAACGGAGGCCTCTTGGCGGCTAACGTTACTGGGATAAAGGCTGCCACCGGCGATTACGTCTGTTTCTTTGACCCAGATGATCGAATTGGTCCGAATTTCATCGCTTCTTTCGTTAGCGAAATTGACGATAATCTTGACTTCGTTGCGAGAGGCATTACCTACCAGTATCCTGACCGTTCGATTGATTTTCCTCTTAAGGAAGACCGCGTCTTTACCTGCGACGAGCTGAGGGCTCTTTCCAGGAACTATATACTTGATCCTTCCATGTCGATGGACAACACTATTTTTGTTGCGCGCTGGAATAAGGCTTATAGAACAGCTCTGCTTAAGTCCTTTGTTGACAAGTATGCCGAGTGTGTCGACGTTTCCCTTGGAGAGGATTCCGTCTTTACGTATCTGCTTCTTCGTCATGCGAAAAAAGGAAAAGCCTGCGTGTCTCCTAGTTCATATTGCTACGTTCAACACGATGAGTCTATGACGCATGCAGTCGACCCTGAGAGGTTGCTGGAGAAGTGCAACACCACCTTCGAGCATTTCTCTCGCATCATAGGTGATTACGATGGAGACTTGACGCCCGCTCGGCTTCTGTATTGTGCCCAACTTACCGGAGGCGTTGCCAATGCGGTTGACACTGAACTTCCCGAAGCTGCGGGTTTTTACGAACGAATTATTGCAAGCGAACGGTTTCAGGACGCCATCGCCTGCGCTCATAGACTTACGGCCGGTAAGAACATCAATATCGAGTTGCTCTATCGTAGGGTTCCATATCGCCTCTATCGGTTTGCAAGGAGGGCATATTTAGTTCTAAAGAAATAAGCCGGCCGTTCATTTTTGAAATTGGATAACTAAATGTCACGATCAATTAAGCGTAACTTCGTTTGGAATGCTTCGTACCAGATCCTTCTCATTATCGCCCCATTGATAACGATCCCCTATGTTTCCCGAGTTCTAGGGGCGACGCAGGTTGGTGTCTATTCCTATACCTATTCGATTACATACTATTTTGTTCTCTTCGCGACTCTGGGTATGGGTCAGTATGGTGTGAGACTAATTGCTCAAGCGGGTGATGATAGGGAGGAGAGGTCGCGCAGGTTCTGGTCTGCCTGGACCGCGCAGCTGTGCATCGCTGTGCCCATATGCCTTGCCTATGCGGTGTATGTCTTTATTGCCCCTGCTGGTGGCGCTCTTGTTGCGTTGATTTGGGGATTCTGGGTCTTAGCTGCAGCGCTCGATGTCTCTTGGCTGTTTTTCGGGGTCGAGGAGTTCAGGATGCCTACGATCCGGAACTTCATCACGAAGATTGCCGGGATAGGCATCATCCTTATTTTTTGTAAATCCGAGAGCGATTTGTGGGCCTACGTCTTAGGCATTTCTCTCGCATATTTCGCAAACGCCATCCTCATCCTTCCGTTTGTTAGTCGCTACGTTGACTTCTGCAAGCCCCGTTGGACGGATGTATCCAAGCATTTTCTCCCCAATTTGAGGCTGTTTGCCCCCGTTGTCGCAATGAGCCTCTATATGTCTTTTGATAAGATCCTTCTTGGTTCGATTTCTGGCATGGAGCAGGCTGGCTATTTTGAATATGCGGATAAGATTGCGAGGATGCCTCTCACGATTGTTACCGCTCTTTGCACCGTTATGCTTCCGCATATGACCGCTAAGCTTGCCGCTGGTGAGAGATCTGAGGCTGTGGGGATACTTGGAAAGTCGATTTGGCTCGTTCTAGGGGCTGCGATTGGGGTAGCGTTTGGAATTGCCGCCGTCTCGCCGGAGCTTGTTCCCGTGTTTCTCGGCCCTGGCTATGAGGCGTGTCTTTTCGTTATTCCCGTCGTTGCTATTGCTCTTCCGTTTATCTCTGCCAGCAACGTTATCGGAATGCAATACATGCTTCCAACATGTTCGGATAAGGCCTATACGCGAAGCGTCTGGATGGGCGCTATCGTTAACATCGCAACTTGCCTTGTCTTGCTTCGCCCTTTAGGGGCTTTAGGTGCTGCCTTGGCAACAGTGCTGACGGAAGCCTCTGTGCTCGCGTTTCAGTGTTGGAAGGTTCGGAAAGACCTTCCTTTGGGCGAGTATGCCATAAGCGTGATTCCATTCTTGGTACTCGGCTCTATAATGACCTCTTTGCTTCGACTTGCAGCTGGTGTCCTGGAGCCTATTCTTGGCATGGGCTGGGTTCTTTTGATTGCTGAGATTTTGCTTGCGGTGCTGATTTACGGAGCACTCGTTTTGGCGTGGGCTCGCAAGTGCGGAAAGCTTGATCTTGTTCTTTCCCTTTTGAAGAGGAATTAGATCTTTTTTGCTACCGCGACGAACCTCTGGTTCTCGACCGGGCCGCACGCCCAAAGCAGCATCCTGCTGCCACGCGACCACGCGCCGCACATGTCGGCCGTGAGCGAGTGGTCCGATGCCGGCTGGATTCTGAGGGTGCCGTCCCCGTTGGCCGTGACGTCCCACAGCTGGGCGGCCGAGCCGTCAGGCTCCTCCATGGTGACCGCGCCGTTGAGCTCGAGCGCGCGGGCGGTGAGCGCCTTTCCGCTCGACTTGTCGGTTATCGCGTAAGAGCCGCTCTCCGCGTCGCGCTCGAACGAGAGCGCGCTCGCCGCGTCGGCCTCCGTGGCGGCCGGGCCGGCCCCGACGCCGAGGGACCCGTCGGGCGAGAGGAGCCTGTAGTCGCCGTCGGCGAGGGGCGCCGAATGAGCCGGCCGTTGATGAGAAGCCTTAAACTCATAACTAACGGCCCAATGATAGATGTCTATTATTGTGACGTTCGATGTTGCGGCAAGCTCAACTTTTGCGCCACCAGTCTTCCATTCCCTCTGGTTCATCGCGTACGCAACAATCCCGTTCTGAATCCCCGAGATGCTCGGTGGGAAAGACTGGTTATCAGCGTCAATCGAAAAGCTCTCTTCCTTGGCATCCAGGTGCTGCTGAATGCGGTCGGCGTACTTCTTGGCCCATTCATCGGCCTTGCCGTTTCGCACAAAGTAATTGTTGGAAAGGTCTGTCGAGCGGTAGGCGTAGTCGCCCTTTTGGTAGTTTGCCGTGTGGTCGGAGTGGGCGATTGCCATGAGCTCGTCGGTCAGGCCAAAGTACAGATGGCGCTGGTCCAAGTCCCCGTACCAGTTGTCGCTGGTGTCGTCCCAGGTAAGGTCCATCTGGCACCATTTGCCGTCGATCTTTACGGCGTTCCAGGTGTGGCCGTTGCCGGTGATGCGGCCGTTGGCGATGCCCGCTGCGTCAAGGAGCTTGGAGTAGATGCGCTGGTAGCTCTCGCAGGTGCCCTGGTGGCGCGTGAGGCCGCTTTCGGCCGAGCACCAGTTGAGGCTGTGGTCGTACTCCAGCTGGTCGAGCGTCCAGTCGTGGAGCCACAGCGCCATGTCGTATTCCGAGCCGTTTGTCTCTTGCCTGCACTGGGCCACGGTGTCGTTGACGATCTGCGTGACGCTTGGGCGGGCGGCGTCGTTTACGGTCACCTCCGCCGTGGTGCGCAGGTAGTAGATCCCCTTGTCGTTTTGGGGGTCGTATCTGTCGTTGTCCATAAAGTAGAAGTAGATGCGGTACGTGCCCGACGCCGTGAAGTCAAAGGTAAAGTCGTGGCCCGCGGTGCCCAGGCTGTAGTAGCTGCCCCATGCCGCGCGCGACGGGTCGCAGACGCTTTCCTGGCTGCCGCCGTCCCAGTAGGTGGGCACGTCCATGCGCGCCTTGGCCTGGGACGAGCCGTTGGTCTGGGTCACGTGGAAGGTCGACGCGGTGCCCGCGGGGGCGTCGTTTCACGAGACGGTGAAGGTGACGCCGTTTTGGGTTGCCGTGGCGGAGTGGGCGTAGCCGGTTTGTGACGTGGCGGAGATGGCCTCGGGCGTGCCGTTGGATTGGGTGCGGAGGGATGGGGTGGGGGTGTCGGTTGCGGCGGTGGTGGCGTCAGCGCTTTCTGTGTTGGCTGCGCTGGTTCCGGTGGATGTTGCGGTGTCGTCCTCTACGGAACCTGCTGTCGCGTTTGTGGTGGCGCCGTATTCAGCCTTGTCTGTGTCGCTGCTTGTGGCGCCGGCTTGCGACTGCTGCTCTGCGGTTGCCTGTGGCTGGATGGCTTCCGCGATGGCTGCCATGGGCATCGTCGCGCTGACCATGGACGTGCACGCGATCGCGCAGAGCAGGTAGTAAAGGGGTCGTTTCATAGCGGAGCCTCTCGGTGAGCAGCCAATAGGGTCCGAAGGCAGCTCCAGGCCAGCACTCCGCGCATATTTTGTTGCGGTTTATTTTACGGGAACACCAGTCAACATCAGCGAACTTTCTGGGGAATTTTGGGGAGGGGGGCGGGTCCGCTTTAGTCCCCGGCGGCGCTCTGACCCGTGCTGGGTTGGCTATGCGTGATACGGCAACTCCAGTATGAGGCCGTCTCGCGCTTCTTCGAGACTCGCCACCGAGACCTTCCAGGAAAAGTCCGCGAGGCTGCTGCTTAGGTCATGCTCTACATGGTCGTATTCTTCAATTTTGCAGCCAGGGTGGTTCTCGTCGGGTATAAGACGGCATTCGACTGGTCGCGATCCGATGATTCGATACTCCTTCTGATATGCGTACTTGGGCGTTTTGATAACGGGATTGTGCGGGATGCCCTCAAAGATCTCGCGGATTAGTTTTGGCCCGGGGACGCCGTAGGAGATGGGACCGTGGGCGTAGATGCTTCCGCCGTCGGCGGTGTGTCTGTCGGCGAGGCACGCGAAACTGTCGTACCGTACAATGCCGATCCACCCGTCCGCGCACCCGAACTCCTGGATCATTCGCATCGGGATTTTCACGGCGTTGTCGACGATATCGTTCTCGCGGACCGTGTACATGCAGTAGATGGGCAGGCAAGTATATCCGTAGAGGCACACCCCGGGAGCCATGGACGTCTCGAGCGGATCGCCCTGCTCGCCAGGCAGACCATGGTAGTAGCCGGCCGCGTTCATGTAGAGGCGACCGTTGATCAGGTCGTTGATGTATGCCTCTCTGGGTGCGAACTTTAGTAGGTAGACGATGTCGTTGTTGGGCATGGTGTTTCCTTTCTTTGGTAGTGATGTCCCGGGTCGCTTGTTCGTCCGGGTTGCTTGCTACCAAGGTAAGGGCGTCTGGTGGGATCCTCGTGCGGGGGTGGTGCGGGTCGCTGGTGTTGCCCGGGGGTTGTGATCACCCTCGGCGCCGGGAGTGCATGTCTGTGGAGCGTTGCGGGGGCTGTTTCCGGGCAGGGGAGTGCCGGCTGCTGTCAGCTAATAACGAAATTGGGGCGAGCTCACAGTTGAGGCTGTCCTGCGCAACCTCAGCGGGGCTTCGTTCCTCAGACGCGTGTTGGGAGTGGTGCCGTGTGATTGGGCCTCGCTGTAGTGCCAACCGTTGCGGGCATTGATGTGGGATCACTGCCAAAGAGATTCATATTCGTTCTGGTTTGCCTGATGTATGAGGCTTAAGTGGTCCGGGTATTCGTGTCGTGTTTTGTAGGTATGACCGAATTAGCTGAAACAAAGGCCGAACCGTCCTCATCTAGACTCCGTGCCTCGGTTTTCAAGGGCCGACCACGGATGATGCGACGTCTCTGCGAGTTGGCGTATCCGGTCGTTTTGACAAAAGCCAATACGATTTGCCAAGGAATGGATTGCCAATCAGGCTCTTAGTTGGGGCGTAGCGTTCCCTTATCGCATAGATGAAGTAATTTGGAAACTGGCAATAGCCGAAGGTGACCGTGCTGCTTTCCAAGTATGTTCCCAGCGGGTTGTCTTTAATCGCATATTGCGGCGCGTTGCCATCTTCGGCCTGTCGGCATAACGGTTGCCGGGTTTTGGGCTATTGTTTTCCATGATTTATACGTTGGCCTTTTTCCTGGTGTTTTGGCAGGGGTAAGGACGCTTTGTGGAGGCGATTATATGTCTGATGTTAAGAAACAGCACTACCTGCCGCGTTTTTATCTGAAGTCGTTTACTAATCAAGATGGCTTTCTTTATGCGGTGAAGCGTGAGCCAAGTGGTTTGGGTCGCATATTTCAAACTAAACCGGAAGGCATTTGTTTCGAGAAGTACCTTCATGAGGTAAAGAGACGGACCCCAATAGATGGGGAGCGATTTATTGAACAGGGGTCTGCTGAAAAGGCACTAAGCAAGATGGAGAATGACCTTGCGAACGATTACAGGCTGCTTATAGAGCATTTGGACGCCGGCGGGTTTTCTGACACTGATGAGACCTGTGAGCTGCTCGAACGTCTTATACTTTTCATTTCGTTATTACTCGTAAGGAGCCCAAAATATCTCAAGAGGGTAAGAAGTAATGCTGCATCCTACGCGGTTGAGTTGGAAGCAGAAGGATTCCTTACTGAAATTGATCGAAAAGAGATGGATGCCGAGGGTTTTGGCGAGGAGTTTGAATCGATTGTAGAGCTTGCTATTCAGGACGCTGCCTTGTTTAAGTTCTGTGAGGGCGCCCCGCTTCATTCGCTGGTTTCTTTGATGCTTAGAATGGATTGCGGCTTTTTTGTTGCGCCTGAGGGGTCAGAGTTTATAACCTCGTCTTTGCCCATCTTTCCTGAGTGGTCGGACATTCAGGAAAGTGATCCCTACAGCATCTATTTTCCTTTGAGCCCTCGATACGGAGTGGTCTTAAAGCAGAAATCAGAGAATGACCGCTTGGTGAGTATTTCTCACATTGATGGCTCCGCAGTCGATGTGTTCAATCGCGCGCTTATGTATGGAAATGACTCCTGGGATTTCCTTATCGCAAGAGACCGCGAGCGCTTTGAGTTGTTTGTTAGGGAATGACGGGCCGCGCGATCTTAGCCACACGGCCCACTTTGATTGCATTGTGAATGGTGTTGCAGACGCGGAGGTGCAGCGTCCCTGATTTAAGCGGCAGCTCTTGCCTCAGCTCAATTCCGCTCGTATCACTTCCCGCCGTGCGTTATCGGCAGTTCGGAACTGGTCGTAACTTCCGAATTCAAGGGATTTGTATAAGGATGTATCGATGTCGAACACGTAATTGTGTCCTGGCACCGAGACGGTGACGGATGCGAAGCGCCGTGAGTAATCGCGGGATTGTATTTCCATTTTCAATAGTGCTTCGCGAAGCATTTCCTCGTCAGCAAGAATAGTTGACCTGACAAACAGCTCATTTCTTCTAAAGATTTCATAATCGTCGGAGTTGAGTCTCTCCAGTTTTTTGTTAAGGGCTTTATAAACCAGCTCGAACGATTCAGTGCCCCTTGGACCAATCAGTATTCCGCCTTCATAATGCGCGCCGCATTGTTCGATTCGTTCGATTTGGCGTTGTTTCCAAGATTGGTTATCGATGTATGCGAGCCTGGAATAGAGGGATTCAGCTTCCCTGCTTTTTCGTGATTGAGCATCTGTTACCTCGATGCCTAGAGACCGTGTCCTATCGATCAGATCTGGCTTGTCACTGTAAGTCAGATTTCCATATTTGTTGCTATCGATAAACTGCAGAACGTGTCTCGCATAGCATTCCCAGATATCGATCTTGGTTCTATCTGGGAGTGGCTTGTCGTAATATACGCTATCGATGTGACTGTCCAAATCGATCACCTCTGTTATTCGAATTCCTGGCTTTATGTTTTCCTTAATGAGGTTCTAGAAAATCTGTATCCATTCTTTCCGTTTCACTGCGGATCTAATCGATTTGGCGAAGATATAACTCAGAGGTCAACTTGTTTGAGCTGCGTGTTGCTTTCAATCGTGCCTTCAAGGTTGTCGAGGCGAAGCTTGGGTACGCATGTCGTAAATACACCGGCTCAAGCTGCGATTGTTTTTGGAATCTTTGATTCTTGGACGTAGGTTGCCTTTATTCAAACTGGCGTTTTGGCGCTACGCCTGCGCAAAATTTTTCTTTCTTTATTTAAGGAGCCCCAATGACAGTAAAGCCTTTCTTATCTATTGACGATCGGGTCAGATTGCCTGTTGACAGGGAATCGAGTCGGTATGGGTCTTGACGGTGACCACCGCTCCGACACGATTGCCTTGATGAATGGCTGACCGAGGAAGGGATTAAAAATTGATTTGAGAGCTTGGCGGTATTGGATTGACCGCCTTGCAAGTTCTCCTTTAAAGTAATAGGCAGGATGAGGCCTTGCGACGATACGTTCGGCTTGGTCCGCGAAAACCGCCGAAAGGCGGTTTTCGCGTTTAAAGGGCTGTTTACCGAAGGGCACTTGTTCGTATTCGCTTCTGGCAGTGGATTTTTATTGCGTATTTCGGAAGTGCGGGGAAAATCGAAACTTGCCGCGCACACTCCGATTTTTGCCAACAAAATCGCAGGCCGCAAGAGTCCAAAACCGGGGTCTGGTCGGCAGGTCTCATTTTTTTACCGCACTTCCGAGTTCACCTGTCGATAATGTGCGGCGGCCTCTGGAACCTCCGAGAGCGTCGGCCTTTTAGCATAAAGCGCATCGTCCTCCCCGGGGGGGGGCTTCTGGGGCGCGGCTCTTCTGGTTAAACTACTCAATTCTTAATGCTCACCGTGCTCAATTCTCGATGGCCATTCGGACTATTTTTAAGTGGGCATCAACAGGTTGAGTCGGGGAGGGGGGAGCTGAGGTGGATGAGGCGTATTTGTCCTGGCGTTATGTTCCGCGCTTATTTGACCATGCGCGATACGGTAGCTTCAGCTTGCGGCTGTTTTGCGCTTCTTCGAGATCCCACACCGTACCTTCCAGGTCCGATTCATGTCCGCGCCAGTAGTTATGCTTTAAGCAAAGCGGCACGAGTGAACTTGCTGCAAGCCTCATGCTGTGGGCGCGTTAAGCAATCGGTCGTGAAGGTGAGGTGAGTATGAAAGGTAGAAACCAGCACGTTACGAAGCGGGCGGATGGCAAATGGCAGGTTAAGGGCGAGGGAGCGCGTCGCGCTTCCTTTGTTACGAAGACCCAGGGCGAAGCTATAAAGCGCGGTCGTCAAATTAGTTCTAATCAGCACTCTGAGCTAATCACCCATCGTCCCGATGGCAGAATCCGCGCAAAGGATTCCCATGGGCACGATCCCTTCCCGCCGAGAGGATAGGGGCTTGACGCCATTGCGGCTGCGGGCATGGATTAGCGTGTCCGCAGCCGCAAACGCCTGCCGGAAGTATGCGGCAAATTCTGGAACCCCCGAGCACAACGGCTTTTCCGCATAAAGGATCCGCAGGCAGAAGCATTGCGGCATTCCGGAGTGCTCGGCATGCTAGGGATTTGCCGCATACTTCCGAGTTCTGGCCTTGTACCCTTTGCTTCACATACTGCAAACACTTGATTGATGCTATTTAAGGTCTATAATCAAATAAAAACTCTGAAATATCTTTTCAAAACAATGAAAGGAATTTTGAGGACGATGCTTTGCCAGTTTACCTTCAGGAACTATAGATCCTATCGCGACGAAACTGTGCTTTCCATGCAGGCAACATCGATGAGGGAGTTCGAGCGCTCCCTCATAGAGTGTCCTGACGGGCAGAGTTTCCTTCCGTTAGCTGCGGTTTACGGGCCTAACGCTGGCGGCAAGTCTAACCTGCTCGAGGCTCTTGACTATATTCGTTCGGCGGTGGCAAGGCCGATCAGATTGTTGTCTGCCAGCACTGATGCGCCAGAAGGTAACCGATCTTCGATACCCCGTTGCTCTGCGTTCGAGTTCGATGACGTGTCGGCTGCTAAGCCCACTGAGTTCGAGCTCTACTACCGCGCTGGTGACCACGAGTACCGCTATGCCTTGTCCGTACACGCCGATGAGATCGTGTCCGAAGGGCTGTGGCGGCGTAAATTGGGAGCGTCGCGTACGGCGATGCTGTTCGAGCGCGAGGGTGCAGAGGTTTTGCTCGGTCCCACGCTGCGCAAGCTTGTGACGGCAGCGAAGTTCAACCCTAGTCTGCCGTACCTATCGTTCCTTTGCATCAACTTTGATGTGCCGGTGGTCAAGGAGGCTGCCAGTTGGTTTCTTGATGGGGTGTTCCTGAACTACAACAGCTCCTATCTGGAGCAGATGCTCGAACAGTTGCTCGACGAGGATGACTCACTCGAGATCACGCGTTTTCTGCGTGCCGTCGACGTACGTATCGATGGCTTTAGGGTTGAGAAAGCTCCGGAATGGCGCGGCCAGCGCGTCTTCGTAAAGCATGAGGTGGACGGCAAGGGCTATGAGCTGCGCCTGTCCGAGGAGTCGGCCGGTACTCAGAAGCTCATGGGGTTGGCGTCGTTTCTGCTGGCGGCGCTCGAACGCGGCGGTACCGTCGTTGTCGACGAGCTCGACGCCAAGTTGCATCCGAAGCTCCTGCGCTACGTGATTCTGCTGTTCAAAGATCCCGAAGTCAACAAGAGCGGCGCGCAGCTCATCTTCTCGTCTCAGGACGTGTCCACTATGCGAAACGATGTTTTTCGCCGCGACGAGATATGGTTTGCTGCACGCGGCGAGTGGGAGGCGAGCCAGCTATGGTCGCTCGCCGACATCCACGAGGCAAATGGTAACCTGGTCAGCAAGAACGCGGCATTCGACAAGCAGTACCTGTCTGGCCGCTATGGTGCCGACCCGTATCTCACGCGCATTGAGGAGTGGGATTAGTATGGCCGCGAAAAAGTCGAGGGACTGGCGCAGCGGCAAGCGCGAGGGACGCTCTCGCATGGTCCAGATGACGCGCCATCTCGTGGTGACCGAGGGCAAGGAGACTGAGCCTCGCTACTTCGAGGGCGTGCGCGCCGCGTTAGGCGCAGCAAACGAGCGGAAGGTTGCCGTAGTCGTTAAGGGGACTGGCAAACATACTCTCGACCTACTTGACTTCGCTGTCGAACACTGTCGCTATGCTCCTGAGACGTTTGACCATGTGTGGCTTGTATTTGATAAGGATGATTTCCCTGCATCCGATTTCGATGCGATGGAGAGCAAATGCGCCGAGCTCACCGATGGATTGAGGACGTTTCATGCGCTGTGGTCGAACCCCTGCTTTGAGCTGTGGCCCCTTCTGCACCTTCGATATACGACTGCCCCCATGCCGGCCGCAGAGTGTCAGCGTGGCCTCGCTCAAGCGATGTCTAAAGACCTGGGCATAGAGTACCGCAAGAACTTGGCAGGGCTGTTCGACGTGGTGGACAGCAAACGAGGTGAGGCGTTGCAGCGTGCTGGGCGCCTCGTCACATACCATAGGGGGCTGGGTAACGTTAAACCATCCGCGCAAAACCCTTCAACTAAGGTGGGCGAGATATTCGATGTGATTGGGCCGTATCTGGTTGGATAGCCGAGTTCGATCGGGCTCGATAGGACTGGAGTTTCATGAATGATGTTGTTTCGGGCTGCCTGCCGTCTTTAACTGGATTGACCTTTTGGGACCCGATAGGATACTAGGCCGAATCTAGCGGTATTGACGCAGTCAACCTACGGGCTCGCACGTTGCTGCTGCTAGCAGCGGATCGGGTGAGGACTGCTGCTTCTTTGGCCTGTACGCCTCCGATGGCCAGTTTGCCGTGGACGCCTCCTGGGTGGACGCGACCGGCGCCATAGCCGATGCTGCCTGCGAGAGTGGTTCACTTACGTCGGCGCAGTTTGTGACGCCGATGGGCGGGGCCTTTGGTACCGCCTGTGTTATGGATGCCAGCGGGGCCGTTGCTTAGCATGTGGTAATTGAACCCACAGGCGCCCAGCCGCCGGCGGGGAAGACCCAGCCCGGTATCGATGAGCCCACCGGTGGCAATCCCGCGGGGGATACAAAGCCCGGTAGCGAAGAAAAGCCTGGCGATCAGACCAAGCCCAGCGAAGATCCCGCCCCCCATGCCTGATCCGTCGCCCAAATCGGACGCCAGGCCCGCGCCTGCGTCCATCAAGACGCCTGCGACCAAGACCACCAAAAAGACCAAGCCCGCAACAACGCAAGCCGCCGCGCTCCCTAAGACCGGCCACGGCGACTGGGCGGTTGCGTGCCTTGCCTTCGTCTTCTAGGTATGTTGTTGGTCACCAAAAAAGTTCGGGCACTTCGCTGGGGGCTTTATTTGACATGTAGTTTCTGCTGCTTCTTTCCCACATTTCTCTGAGTCAATAATGCAGATTGCTTGAACACGGCTTAGGGCTTGCCATATATTTGAATTTGACTAAACTTAACTTATAAGTTAACCATATTTGGTTTCTTCTGAAGCAGAGGGGGTGGCCTTTGGCTAGTGACTATGAGCTTGTCGAATATACTGATCCCGAGGGGCGACCTTTTTGGGAACTAACCACCTCCCCTGAGAACTCTCAATTTCAGAAGATGATGTCTGATCCTAAAACGAAGTTTACCGCCCGTAAAATGATCAATCAGATTTCAAAAATCTATGACTACGGGCTAAAGGATGTCAGTGGAACGTCAAAGCTTCGATGTATCGAGCCTTAGATTGGACTATACGAACTCAAGGGTTTTGATGGGGTTAATCGAGAAATGGTCTACGCGATTTGCCAAGGCGTGGACAAGATTGTTTTGCTTTTTTGGTTTAAGGGCCATCAAGGCTCGGGAAATATTTCCAAAGAAATTAAACGCGCAAAACAGTTGGCCCCGATAGCAAAGCAGCTTTTGGAGTCATAGCGTCGGCTTTTTTGCCCGCTTACGAAACGGAGACTTGTAATGGTTAAGGTCGATTTATCAGACTTTTACGCGGAAACGGAAACGAGCGAAATCCGTGCCTATGAGCACGCACTAGATATTGAGTTTATTGTTCATCGCGAGATGCAGCGCTCGGGCTTGAGTAAAAGCGAGCTGGCAAAACGTATGGGCGTGAGTCTTCAGTCGCTTTCGAAATTGTTAAATTCTCAGCCCAACATGACGCTGAAAACAATCGCAAAGTTTGAGCTTGCGCTGGGTATCAAAATCATTCCTCAGGTCATTTCCAGCTATTCGAATGAGGCGCCGTTATCTTCTCTCTAATGCGATTTCCATGGCGTATGGTCACGCTAAGAGCTATCTGATGGTCGTTACTGGACTTTCGCCCATGGGGGCTTTGACGCTGCCGGCAATTCTTCCTTCGGAATTGGCAGCGGACAGCGATGCGTCTTTCCAAAGTGAGTAAGCTGTTCTCGATTTGGATTTTGCATGCCACCTCTTGCAAATGTAACGGGGTGCCGAATCGGTAGTTTGACTGATTCGGAACTTATATTTCGACGTTTCTAGCTGAACCCCTGCGATGCCCGTGCTACGACAGCTAAATTGACCGTGACGTCCTGTCTTGCGACACGCATGTAGCTCCGCACGGGTATCATGGTGAAAGCGATTTCAATGACAGGGGTGCTCGTGGTAAAGATGAAAGATGTGGCCGAGCTGGCCGGCGTTTCGAGCGCCGCCGTCTCGCGCTACCTCAACGGTGGGTATATCTCGGCGGTTAAGGCCGAGCGCATTAAGCAGGCGATTGAGCTGACCGGATACGTGCGGTCCAGCCAGGCTCGTGCACTGCGCACCGGTTCCACCAAGCTCATCGGCGTCATCGTGCCCAAGATCAACTCGGAATCCGTGAGCCGCATTACCGCCGGCATTGGCCAGGTGCTCGGTCGCCGTGGCTACCAGATGCTGCTTGCCAATACCGATAACGCCCCCGATCGCGAGCTCGAATACCTCGATTTGTTCCAAAACCACCCAGTTGATGGCATTGTGCTGGTGGCAACCATGATCACCGACGAGCATCGTCGGGCGATTGAGTCGTGCCACGTGCCGATCGTGCTGATCGGCCAGAATGTCGAGGGCGCGGCGTGCGTCTATCACGACGATTACGAGGCCGCCTTTGAGCTGGGCCATGCGCTTGCTGGGCGCATGGACGGCAAGATCGCCTATATTGGAGTTTCCGAAGAGGACCGCGCGGCCGGTTATGACCGCCGTCGCGGTCTTGAGGCCGGCTTGCGCGCCGCGGGCGTGGCGCTTGATCCGAGCCTGATTCGCCTCGGCTCGTTTACGCTCGACTCGGGCTATGGTGCGGCGCGTGAGCTGCTTTCCGTCGCTCCCGATGTTTCGTTTATCGCCTGCGCGACCGACACTATGGCGGCGGGCGCGCTGCGTGCTATCGATGAGGTTCGCGGCATGGGCGAGGGTATACACCGCGTGAGCGGTTTTGGCGACAACGCGTTTTTGCGCGCGCTGACGGGCGGCATTCCCACCGTGCACTATGGCTACCTGACCAGTGGCGTCGAGGCGACCAATATGTTACTCAACACGCTCGATGGCGTGGAGGGGGAGAGCGGTCTCAAGACGCTCAAACTCGGCCATCAGCTTATGAATGTCTAGGCTTTGGGCACGTCTGCCTCTGAGCCCTTATGTTTGTCTCAAAACTACCATTCGCCGGCTTTTTCCTACCGTTCACCGTTATATGAAAACGATTGCAGTCATATGAAACTGAAAACGATTACAGTTTAAGTGTCAAAGATGGCCGGGTGCACATGCGCCCGTTGGAGGAAAGGGAAGTCATGGACTACCGCAAATCAGCCCAAGAGGTGCTCGACAACATCGGTGGCGCCGACAACGTTGTTTCGGCCGCACACTGCGCCACGCGTCTGCGCCTGGTGATTGCCGATAACGCCAAGGTTGACAAGGAGGCCCTCGAGAATATCGACGGCGCTAAGGGCGTCTTTGAGGCTCAGGGCCAGCTCCAGATTATTTTTGGCACTGGCACTGTCAATAAGGTCTACGACGAGTTCATTGCGCTCAGCGGCGTCGAGGCTGCCACCAAGGCCGAGGTCAAGGAGGCCGCGGCGCAGCAGCAGAACATCTTTATGCGAGCAATTAAGGTGCTCGGCGACGTCTTTGTCCCCATCATCCCCGCCATCGTGGCTTCGGGCCTGCTGCTGGGCATTATGAGCGCTCTCAACTTTATGGCCTCCAACGGCTTTATCGGGCTCGACACCAATAACTTTATCTACAAGATCGCCGACCTGGTCTCGGGCACGTCCTTTGGCATTCTGCAGATCCTGATCGGCTACTCCGCCGCTAAGGCCTTTGGCGCCAACCCGTACCTGGGTGCCGTCGTCGGCGGTGCGTTTATCAACTCCTCGCTGCAGAGCGCCTACACGGTTGCCTCCGAGGGCGTTCAGACCATGGTCACCGTTATTCCCGGTGTGTACAGCTTTGAGTGGGTCGGCTATCAGGGCCACGTGATCCCCATCGTTATCGCCTGCGCCATTCTGGCCTTCCTCGAGAAGCGCCTGCACAAGATCGTTCCCGAGATGTTCGACCTCTTTGTGACTCCGCTCGTCTCGGTGTTCGTGACCGTGCTCGTGACGCTCGTTGCCGTCGGCCCCATCTTTGTCTGGGCCGAGAACGCCATCCTCGGTCTGATCCAGACCCTGCTGACCCTGCCCTTCGGCATCGGTTCCTTTATCGTCGGCCTGTTCTATGCTCCCACGGTCGTTACCGGTATCCACCAGATGTACACCGCCATCGACCTGGGCCAGCTCGCCCAGTATGGCGTGACCTACTGGTTGCCCATCGCCAGCGCTGCCAATATCGCCCAGGGTGGCGCAGCGCTTGCCGTTGCCTTTAAGACCCGCGATGCCAAGATCAAGGGCTTGGCGCTTCCTTCGGCTCTGTCCGCCTTCATGGGCATTACCGAGCCTGCCATCTTCGGTGTGAACCTACGCTTCTTTAAGCCCTTCATCGCCGGCTGCATCGGCGGCGGTTGCGGCGCCCTGGTCTGCGCGCTCACTTCGCTGGCTGCCTCCGGCACGGGCGTTACCGGTATCTTCGGTATCCTGCTGTGCTTGGCCCAGCCCGTGCAGTACGCGATCATGTTTGCGGTCGCCGCGCTGGTTTCTTTTGGCGTCTCGTTTGTCCTGTACAAGGACGAGCCCAAGGCTTCCGAGCAGGCCTAAGAGCTTTTGATTGAGGGAATGCCCGCGGGCTGTATGCTCGCGGGTGTTTCCGGCGTCTGGCGCCGATCTCTGGCGCCTTGTAACTTTCGATCCGTTAGGACTTTGATATGTCTAATGCCCTTGGGCGCGATCTTGCACAGCTGGTCGCCGCTGTTGACGCCGCCGCCTCTGAGTGCGGTCATGGCGCGTATGGTCAGCGCTTCCATATTATGCCGCCGGCGGGTTGGCTCAACGACCCCAACGGTCTTTGCCAGGCAGATGGCGTATTTCACGCGTACTTTCAGTATGCCCCGTTTGATGTGAACGGCGGCGTCAAGATGTGGGGCCATGCGACGAGCCGCGACCTTATGACGTGGGACTACGTTGGCGCCCCGCTGCTGCCCGACGAGCCGTTCGATTGCCACGGTGTATATTCGGGCTCCGCGCTTGCCGAAGACGGCCGCATTCGCGTGCTGTACACAGGCAACGTTAAGCTTTCCGATGTAGACGGCACGTACGACTACGTCAATACCGGCCGTCGTGCCGATACTGTTTATGTCGAGAGCATTGATGGCCTTGCCGGTCGGGAGTTCAGCCAAAAGCGCGTGGTGCTGGCGTCCGAGGATTATCCCGAGGATTTGACCTGCCACGTGCGTGACCCTAAGGTGTGGCGTGACGCGGACGGGCGTTATCACATGGTGCTGGGCGCCCGTCGTCGCGTGGATGGGCCGCATGTCGAGAGCCGTTTTTGTGCGATGCACGGCGAGGGTGCCGGGCGCGATGTGGGTGAGATTCTGGTGTATGGCTCGGCCGATATGCTGGGCTGGGAGCTCGAGAACCGCGTGTCTACGCCCGAGCGTTTTGGCTTTATGTGGGAGTGCCCGGGATACCTTGAGCTTGAGGCCGATGATGGTGTGCCGATGAAGTGGCTGTCCTTCTCTCCTCAGGGGCTCGAGGGCGGTCGTTGGGACCGCGGCAACGTATACGCTGCTGGCTACATGCCTGTAACGGGCGACATTACCAGTGGCAATGACGCTTATGAGCTGGGCGAGTTCCGCCTGTGGGACGCCGGTTTTGACTTCTATGCGCCGCAGGAGTTTACGTCTGAGGACGGTCGCCACATTTTGATCGGCTGGATGGGCATGCCCGATGAGCCGACCTATGGCAACGATCCCACTGTGGTGTGCGGCTGGCAGCACTGCATGACGGTGCCGCGTGAGCTTACAGCCGGTGACGGCGGCGTAGTGCTGCAGCAGCCGGCGCGCGAGATCGAGCGCCATTATGCCTCGGTGCGTGTGGGGGAGGGCTCGTTGGAGGTTGCCGGCGATACCTGCTTTGACGTTGTTGTTGACGGTGCCGATGGCGCGTTTACCGCAACCGTTGATGGCGAGCTGAAACTGGCGTTTATGCCCGCTGAGGGCGAACTGCCCGCGCGCTTTGAGATGCGATTTACCGATGAAGGTCGCGCTTCTGCCGGCTGTGGTCGTACCGTGCGCTGGGAGCCCGTCGACGAGGTTCGTAACGTGCGCATTGTCGGTGATGTCTCGTCGGTAGAGGTGTTTGTGAACGATGGCGCGCTCGTGTTCTCGACGCGCATCTATCCTGAGGCCTATGGCGTGACCGTTGACGCCCCGGGTGCGAGCGTGACCTATCACAAGCTCAAGATCTAGGCGATTCGTCGCATATCGGCGCTATACTGCAGCCGTTGCCCACGATGCGGGGAACACCCGCATCGTGGGTTTTTGTTTTGAAGGGACGGTGCCGTGTGGATGTGCAGCAGCTAGAAGAGACTTGGGCTTTGAGGGCCGGCGCGCGTGAGGCGCGGTTGCTTGCGGCCCCGCATGTGCCGGCAGCGCTGTCGCAGCTGGGGATCGTGCGTCCTGGTGACCGCCTGGTTGCGTTTGCCGATGACTTTGCCGATACGTTTGCGAGCGGCTTTGATGCCTGCGACGTGGCTATGGTGGGTGAGCCGTCGGTTGCAGCGTTTGTCGCCGCGTCCGAGAACTTTGATGCTTCGTTTGATGCCGAGGGGCCGCACCTGTTGTGGTTCGTCAACTCTATCGGCGGCTTTGGCCTGCGAGTGCCCTATCTGCGTGCGCTGGGCCGCGCGGCTCGTGAGGCCCACGCGCTGCTAGTTGTGGACAACACCGTGGCGTCGGCTTTTGGCTGCGATCCGCTGCGGCTGGGTGCTGCGCTGTCGCTCGAGGCGCTCGACCGTGTGTGCGCCGGTAAGGCTCCGCGCAAGTTGGTCGCCGCTTCGGTGGCGCGCTCGCAGCTCAAGCGCCATCGTGTGGATGCTGCTGCCGAGTGCGCGCACACGTTGTTTGCAGGCTGCGGTGCTTTGGCGCTCGACCTTTCTACCGAGGAGGCCGATGTGCTGGAGCGTGGGCTTTCCTCGCTCGACGCCCGCATGCAGGCGCATTTCGACCGCGCCCGTGCGCTGGCCGAGTATCTGGCGGCTAACGAGATGGTGCGCGACGTGCGCTATCCCGGACTGAGCTCGCATCCCGACCATGCGGTTGCAACGGGAATCCTCGAGCACGGCTTTGGCCCGGCCGTTGAGTTCGATCTTATCGAGCGTAGCGCGGGAGAGCTGTTCGACGCTTTGCCGGGGGAGCTTCGCACATCGCCCGCCGGCGGCGCAACGACGCGCCTTTCGGCTCCACGCGGCAAGCAGGGGAGCACCATCCGCCTCTTCGCCGGCACCGACGACCCCCTGGCTGTGGCGTCCGCCCTCGACAACGCCCTTCGCAACTAGCTAAATCATCTTCAACTCCATAAGTTGCGGTGAAATAGGGATTGTTTTACGGCTTTAATCGCATATACAGTCCCTATTTCACCGCAACTTATGAGAATGGGTTGTGTGGCTATAAAACCCTGTCCAAAATTGGCTACTCTTTGATGCTTGCGATGAGGTCGTTGGCTTTGGTGGCGATGACGTTGTTGATGTCGGCCTGCAGCTCCTCGTAGGCCGCTATGGCTCGCTCGCCGGCGGGGGTGAGCGTGGATCCGCGGGCGCCGTCGCGCTCGATGAGCTTACAGCCCAGCTGGCCTTCGGCTTCGTTCACAATGCGCCAGGCCTTGGAATACGCCATGCCCATGCTCTTGGCGGCACGGTTGAGCGAGTGCTCGCGGGCGATACCTTGCAGCAGCAAGACGCAGCCGTGGCCGAACACGCCCGGCAGATCCTTGTCGCACGCTTGAATGACCAGCTTTGCCGTCGTCTTGTACTCCATGTGCTCCACGTCTCCCCGCTAAAGTGTTTGCTGGGCAAACGCAAAGCCTGCGTCAAACCCTCGTGTGCTCTTCTTAAATCATGCATTGTAGCAGTCAAAGTGCGTTAAGATACTTCCCCAGTATTGGGCGCCCAAGGTTGGGCTGGGTCCTACGAGGCCTGCAGCCGACCGGTCGCATGGAAAAAGGAGAAACATGGCTACGTTCTTTCCCGGTGAGTCCCACACGTTTTCGGAGTATCTGCTGGTCCCTGGTTACTCGTCCTCGCAGTGCATCCCCAACAACGTCTCTCTTAAGACGCCGCTGACCCGCTTTAAGCGCGGTGAGAAGCCGGCAATCACCCTGAACATCCCCATGGTTTCCGCCATCATGCAGTCCGTCTCGGGCGTTGACATGGGTGTCGCGCTCGCTACCGAGGGTGGCCTATCCTTCATTTACGGTTCCCAGAGCGCCGAGTCCGAGGCCGCTATGGTCAAGGCCGTCAAGGATCACAAGGCCGGCTTCGTTCAGTCCGATTCCACGCTGACCCCCGACATGACCATGGAGCAGGTCATCGAGCTCAAGGAGAAGACCGGTCACTCCACTATGCCGGTTACCGACGACGGCACCCCCAAGGGCAAGCTCCTGGGTATCGTCACCAGCCGTGACTATCGTCCCAGCCGCGATGACCATCAGAAGAAGGTCTCCGAGTTCATGACTCCGCGTGAGCAGCTCATCGTGGGCGACAAGAACATCAGCCTCAAGGTTGCCAACGACGTCATCTGGGACAACAAGCTCAACGCTCTGCCCATCGTCGACGACAACGATCACCTCATGGGCATCGTCTTCCGCAAGGACTACGACAGCCATAAGACCAACCCCAATGAGCTGCTCGACGGCGACAAGCGCTACATGGTCGGCGCCGGTATCAACACCCGCGACTATGCCGAGCGCGTGCCGCTGCTCATCGAGGCCGGTGCCGATGTCCTGTGCATCGACTCTTCCGAGGGCTTCAGCGAGTGGCAGAAGCGCACCATCGAGTGGATCCGCGCCAACTACGGCGAGGACGTCAAGGTCGGTGCCGGTAACGTCGTCGACGCCGAGGGCTTCCGCTTTTTGGCGGACTGCGGCGCCGACTTCATCAAGGTCGGTATCGGCGGCGGTTCCATCTGCATCACCCGTGAGACCAAGGGTATCGGCCGTGGCCAGGCTACCGCGCTGATCGACGTCTGCCGCGCCCGTGACGAGTACTACGAGGAGACCGGTGTCTACGTGCCCGTGTGCTCCGACGGCGGCATCGTCTACGACTACCACATGACGCTCGCCCTTGCCATGGGTGCCGACTTTATGATGCTGGGCCGCTACTTCGCCCGCTTCGACGAGAGCCCGACCGAGCGCGTCAACGTGAACGGTCAGTACATGAAGGAATACTGGGGCGAGGGCTCCGCGCGGGCCCGCAACTGGCAGCGCTACGACCTGGGCGGCGCCGCGAAGCTCAGCTTCGTCGAGGGCGTCGACTCCTATGTTCCCTACGCCGGTTCCCTCAAGGACGGCGTGGGCGGCACGCTCTACAAGGTCAAGTCCACGATGTGCAACTGCGGTGCCCTCTCGATCCCCGAGCTCCAGGAAAAGGCACGCCTGACCCTGGTCAGCTCCACGTCCATCGTCGAAGGCGGCGCCCACGACGTTGTCGTTAAGGATTCGCAGCAGTCTGTGTCTTATCGATAAGGTAAGAGCTGCATATCAAAGGTTGAGCATCAACCACGTTATTTAGATAAAGCGAGATGCCTGCAAGTCGCAGGCATCTCGCTTGTCGTATTTGCTATCATCATGCGAGTTAACGATGTGGCGGGGCGTTCTTACCTTTGCTCGCTGCAAGTTCCGCACGAGCCGAAGAGCACTTAATGTGCTCTTCGTGCGAGCAGGACTGTCCGCAGCAGCGAGTAAAGGTAAGAACGCCCCGCCCCAACCCAGCTAACAAAGGAGCTGATATGTGCGATTGCACAGATCATAAGGACAAGATCCTTGCTTACGACGCGCAGGCCATTGAGTCCAAGTGGATGAAGGCCTGGGAGGACTCCAACCTCTTTGCCGTCGACACCGACGACAGTAAGCCCAAGAAGTACGTGCTCGAGATGTTCCCGTATCCGTCGGGCGACCTGCACATGGGCCACGCGCGCAACTATACCATCGGCGATGCCATGGCCCGTCAGGCCCGCATGCGCGGCTACGACGTGCTGCACCCCATCGGCTTCGATGCCTTTGGTCTGCCTGCCGAGAACGCCGCCATCAAGCACAACACGCAGGCTGCCGCCTGGACGTATAAGAACATGGATCAGGCACTCGCCACGATGAAGCGCATGGGCTTCTCCTACGATCTGGATCGCATGGTCAAGACCTGCAGCCCCGACTATTACCGCTGGGGCCAGTGGATCTTTGAGAAGATGTGGGAAAAGGGCCTGGTCTACCGCAAGAAGAACCCGGTCAATTGGTGCCCCACCTGTAAGACTGTTCTGGCTAACGAGCAGGTTACCGAGGGCAAGTGCTGGCGCTGCGGCACTGAGCCCGAGAAGCGCGACCTGGAGCAGTGGTACTTCAAGATTACCGAGTACTCCCAGGAGCTGCTCGACGATCTGGAGAAGCTCCCCGGCTGGCCCGAGCGCGTCAAGCAGATGCAGGCCAACTGGATCGGCCGCTCCGAGGGCGCCGAGGTCGACTTTACCCTGTGCGACAAGGATGGCGAGCCTATCGAGGGCGAAGAGGGTAAGATCACCGTTTTCACCACGCGAGCCGATACGCTCTTCGGCGTCTCCTTCTTTGTCCTGGCTCCCGAGTACGCGCGCCTGCACGAGCTCGTCGAGGGCACGGAGTACGAGGAGGCCGTCACCAAGATCGTCGAGGACTCCAAGCATATCTCTGCCGTCGAGCGTGCCCAGGGCACCCTCGAGAAGCACGGTGCCTTTACCGGCCGCTACGTGGTGAACCCCGTCAACGGCGAGAAGGTCCCCGTGTGGGTTGCCGATTATGTCGTTGCCGACTACGGCACCGGCGCCGTCATGGCCGTTCCCTGCGGCGACCAGCGCGACTTTGAGTTTGCCCGCAAGTACGACCTGCCGATTGTGCCGATCATCCTGGACGATGACGACCGCGCTGCCGTCGAGGCCAGCGGCGAGACCATCGACACCTTCCATGCCGAGACCGTCGACTGGGATTGCGCCCACGCTGCCGAGGGCACGCTCGTCCAGTCCGGCAAGTACACCGGCATGCGCGGCGGCAAGCACTCCGAGGGCGAGGCTGCGATCGTGGCCGATCTTGAGGCCATGGGCTGCGGCCGTCGCAAGGTCGAGTTCCGTCTGCGCGACTGGCTCATCAGCCGCCAGCGCTACTGGGGCAACCCCATCCCGGCCATCCACTGCGAGCACTGCGGCATCGTGCCCGTGCCCGAGGACCAGCTGCCGGTGACGCTGCCCGAGAACCTGGACCTGGGTGCCGGCGAGACCCTCGCCGAGTGCAAGGAGTTCTACGAGACCACCTGCCCGGTGTGCGGTCGCCCGGCTAAGCGCGAGACCGATACCATGGACACCTTCACCTGCTCTAGCTGGTATTACCTGCGCTATACCGACCCGCACAACACCGAGCTGCCCTTCTCCCGCGAGGCTGCCGACCGTTGGATGCCCGTCGATAACTATATCGGTGGCATTGAGCACGCCATTCTGCACCTGCTCTACAGCCGCTTCTTTACCAAGGCGCTGCGCGACCTGGGCCTGCTGAGCGTTGACGAGCCCTTCACCAACCTGCTGTGCCAGGGCATGGTCAAGGACGAGAACGGCGACACCATGTCCAAGTCCAAGGGCAATGTCGTGCCCCCGAGCTCGGTCATCGAGCCCTACGGCGCCGACACCATGCGTCTGGCGATCCTGTTTATCGCCCCGCCCGAGAAGGACTTCGACTGGGATCCCAAGGCCGTCGAGGGCGCCAACCGCTTTATCAAGCGCGCCTGGCGTATCGTGTGGCAGCTCGTCCAGTCGGGTGACGCCAACGTGGCCTTTAACAAGTCCGTGCTCGACGAGACCGCGATGAAGCTCTATCGCGAGCGTCACCGCACCATCGCCAAGTGCACCGAGGACTTCGATCGCGGCCAGTTCAACACCGCGATCTCTGCCGTCATGGAGCTCGTCAACGCGGCGAGCGCCTACCTCAACGCCACCGAGGGTGCTGACCGCGACAAGGCCCTGTGCTACGGCGTGGCCAAGGACATCGTGAGCGTCCTGGCGCCCATCTGCCCGTTCTGGGCCGACGAGCTGTGGCACGAGGCGCTCGGCTGCGAGGGCAACGTTTACACCGCCGCCTGGCCCGAGTTCGACCTGGCCGAGTCCATCGAGGACACGGTGCAGATCGTCGTCCAGGTACTCGGCAAGGTCCGTGGCCGCATCGACGTGGCCCGCGATGCCTCCAACGAGGAAATGCAGGCTGCCGCCGAGGCCGCTGTCGCCAAGTGGCTCGAGGGCAAGACGGTTGTCAAGGCCATCTGCGTGCCCGGCAAGCTGGTCAACCTGGTGGTCAAGTAAGCACTGCGAGCATAACTGACGCATAAAAGACGAGGGGCGATCCAGTTGGGTTGTCCCTCGTTTTGCGCTGTGTGTCCTGTTTGGCTGGTGCCTAGCGCCATCCTCTACGGAATGTGTACCAGGTCCCTAAAGTAGACGTTGCCGCTTTGTTCCTCAAACATCCAGATGTTGAGATAAATGTCGTTGAGGTCGTTGTTTACGTCAAAGTCCGGGTCGTCGAAGGTGCCTACAAAGGTGAGCATCGCGGTCGTTTCTTCGCCTGCGGCGACGGTCTGGCGCATACGCACGTCGCGGACGACACCGTTGACGTAGGCGTAAGCATCGACATCGCCAAACATCATGTCGACATCGGTGTTGTTTGTCACCGCAAAGACCAACACGGCGTCGCCGTAGCCATCCGTGTCCTTTCCCACGCAGGTAACATGGACGTTCTCGTCTGCCTCAAGGTCGATGGGGAACTGTTCTTGAGGTTCGGGACCTAAGCCCTGGGGGTCGACTATATCTTCGTCTATTTTGTCGAAGCGTTCCGAAGGCGTCGTTTTCTCGACGACTTTGGTGCTGCCGAGATCCGGGTCGCATGGTCCGGTTTTACCATCGACGTTGCTGCAGCCCGCCAGAGCGAACGAGCAGGCAGCGACGACGAGCGCGGTCGCGCAGAGGGTGCCTAGGCGTTCCATGGATCCTCCTTGCTGTAGAGATTCTGGAAGGTTGTGCGGTCAATGCGTGCGGTGGGCTTTTTTGCTACGGAATGCCTTTCAGCTCCAGTCTGGCCGATGTGCGACCAAGGATGGAATGCCCATAGGGCCCGATTTGGCCGGTGCGCTGGGACGCATGGCCCGTTTTGGGGCTTTTGGGGGGCGACGCGCAGGAGTCCTCGCCTAATTGTCCTATTCTTGTGGAGAAGCTGTGGGCGCGCTGACCTGCGAATTTCTTTGACGCTTGCACGTTTTCGCAGGTATTGGTATAGTTTGCTTGCAAATGAAGTAGTAATTGAAAGAAGTGGGGTTTCGGCTCCGCTTCTTTTTTGTATGGATGGAGGTGCCGCAATGGTCAAGACCAAGACCGAGCAGGCGATCATCGACGCGCTCGAGGCCGTCGCTCCCCAGCACGATGTCGATATTGTCGACGTTGAGCTCGTGGGCGCCACCAAGGCTCCCTGCGTGCGTGTGCGTATCGAGGGTTCCGAGGGTCAGAGCCTGTCGCTCAACGACGTCACGGCCAATACCAAGTGGGTCGGCGACGTGATCGAGGAGCTCGACCCGATTTCTTCGAGCTACACGCTCGAGGTGTCGAGCCCGGGTATGGCGCGCCCGCTGCGCCGCCCGCGCGACTTTGCCCGCTTTGTGGGCGAGGACTGCGAGCTCACCTCCATCGCCACCGAGGGCCGTCGCAAGTACTCCGGCAAGATTGCCGCCGCGACCGAGACGAACGTGACCCTCGAGCTCGAGGACGGCGAGTCCGTCACCCTCGATTTCTGTGATGTTAAAAAGTGCAAGTTGAAGCCCACCTACGACTTCAAGCCCGCGAAGGAAGGAAACTAACATGGCAGCATCCGACATGATGTCCGCCCTGATGGAGCTTTGCCAGGAGAGGCACATCGACCAGCTCTACCTGATTGATCGCCTGGAGCAGTCGCTAGCCAAGAGCTATGCCGAGATCCTGCATCTTGAGTGGGGCGCCAAGGTGACCATCGACCGCACCACCGGCAAGATCTACGTCTACCGTTTGGAGCCGATCGACGATTCCATGGACGAGGAGGGCAACTTCACCGAGTTCGAGGAGATCGACGTCACCCCCAAGAACACGAGCCGCATCGCTGCCCAGCACGCCAAGGCCGAGATCAACGCCATCGTGCGCAACTCCGCCCGCGAGCAGATCTACGAGGAGTTCTCCGGCCGTATCGGTGACCTCATCAGCGGTACCGTGCTGCAGTCCACGCCCGACTTCACGATCGTCAAGATCCGCGATGGCGTCGAGGCCGAGCTGCCGCATTTTGACCAGCGTCGTTACGAGAACGAGCGCAACGAGCGTCCGATGGGCGAGCGCTATCTGCACAACCAGCACATCAAGGCTGTGATTATCGACGTCCGCGACCCCAACTCCAACCTGCAGCCGGTTCGCGGCGAGCACAGCCGTCCGTCGATCGTCATCTCCCGCACCCATCCCGAGCTCATGCGTCGTCTGTTTGAGCAGGAGGTTCCCGAGATCTATGAGGGCACCGTCCAGATCAAGTCGATCGCCCGCGAGCCCGGCCAGCGCTCCAAGGTCGCCGTCCACTCGCTCGACGACCGCCTGGATCCCGTGGGCGCCTGCGTCGGCCCCAAGGGCAGCCGTGTCCGCGCCGTCGTAGGCGAGCTCCGTGGCGAGCGCGTCGACGTCATCCTGTGGGATGCCGATCCGGCCGTCTACGTCGCCAACGCCCTGTCGCCCGCCAAGGTCACCCGTGTCCTCATCGACGAGGAGAAGGCCTACGCCGGCGTCATTGTGCCCGACGACCAGCTTTCGCTCGCCATCGGCAAGGAGGGCCAGAACGCCCGCCTCGCCGCTCGCCTGACCGGCTGGCACATCGACATTAAGTCTGAGACCCTTGCTGCCGACATTCTCAAGAACGTCCCCGTTCACGAGGAGCCCGCCGCCGACCTGATCGGTGACGAGGAGGACGATGACGTCCGTCGCTGCGAGTACGTGTCCGAGGACGGCGTGCAGTGCCGCAACCAGGCCCGCCCCGGCTCCCGTTTCTGCGGTGTCCACGACACCGACGCCTTCGATGATGCGGAGGACCTGATCTAGCGCGCGGTCGCGTCGGGCGGGTCCCGGCGCATCTCCCACGCTCGTTCAGTCTCTAGGCACCCAAGGTGCCAGAAAGGGTAGGTGAAGTCATATGGCAAAAGTCCGTGTGTCCACCCTGGCCAAAGAGTTCGGCATGACCTCCAAGGAACTGATGGGTCATCTCGCCGAAATGAAGATTCCCGCTAAGTCCGCTTCCTCCGCCCTGGAGGACGCTTATGTCGCCATGGTCCGCAAGCAGCTCGCCTCGGTGATCGAGGCCCGCGCCAAGGAAGTCGAGGCCGCCAAGCAGGCCGAGGAGGAGGCAGCCGCCGCCGAGGAGGCAGCGCGTGCTGCCGAGGCCGAGCGCGAGCGCATCGCCGCCGAGAAGGCACGCGAGGAGGAGCGCCGCCAGTTCGCCGCCGCCCAGGCTGCCGAGGAGGCCGCCCGTGCCGAAGCCGAGGCCAAGAAGAAGGCCGAGCAGGAGCGCCTTGCCCGCGAGAAGGAGGAGGCTGCCCGCGAGGCCCAGCGCCGCGCCGTCCCCGCTTCCGACTCCGGTTCGCGCTTCCGTTCGCTGCTCGATCAGATCGCCGCACAGGAGACCGTGCTCAAGGAGAAGAAGGACGCCGAGGAGAAGGCCAAGGCCGAGCGCACCTCCGAGCGCGGCAACCGTCGTGGCGGCAACAACGACCGTCGCGGTGGCCGTCGTAACGATCGCAACGCCTCCGACAACAACTCCGATCGCAACGCCTCCGAGAGCCGTCCGCACAGCCATCGCACCAACGCCAGCAACAACGTCGCTGCCGGCATGGACTTCCCTAACCCCGACAAGCAGGGCAAGGGCAAGAAGCGCAAGGGCGGTCACGGCAACGATGAGGACCACTACAGCCGCATGGCTCGTGAGGCCGAGGAGTACAGCCGCGAGAAGGTGCTCGAGGAGGCCCGAGCCGCCGTCGAGGAGGCCTCTCGCGAGTCCACCGGTCGCCGCAAGAAGCGCAAGGAGAAGCGCGAGCGCGAGGCTGCTAAGGCTCAGGAGGAGCGCAAGATTGAGGAGGCGCTGGCACAGGGCGTGAACCCCGAGGAGCTCGACGCCATCAAGGTCTCCCAGGGCGTTACCGTCCAGGAGCTCGCCGAGGCACTCGACGTTCCGGCCAACGACATCATCAAGCGCCTGTTCCTGCTGGGCACGCCGCTCACGATGACGCAGTCCATGTCCGACGACCTCGTCGAGCTCGTTGCCGACGACCTGGGCCGTCAGATCAAGATCATCACCCCCGAGGAGGAGAACACCTTCTCGTTCTACGACGATCCCGCCGACCTTAAGCCTCGCGCACCGGTCGTCACCGTCATGGGTCACGTCGACCACGGCAAGACGAGCCTGCTCGACGCCATCCGTCACACCGGCGTCGCTGCCGGCGAGGCGGGCGGCATTACCCAGGCCATCGGCGCTTCGCAGGTCATGATCAACGACCGCAAGATCACCTTCATCGATACCCCTGGTCACGCGACCTTTACGGCTATGCGTGCCCGTGGTGCCAAGGTGACCGACATCGTCATTCTGATCGTGGCTGCCGACGACGGCGTCATGCCTCAGACCATCGAGTCGATCAACCACGCCAAGGCCGCCGGCGTACCCATCGTCGTCGCCGTCAACAAGATCGATAAGCCGGGCGCCAACCCCGACCGCGTGCGCCAGGAGCTCACCGAGTACGGCATCATCCCCGAGGAGTGGGGCGGACAGAACATGTTCGTCAACATCTCGGCCAAGCAGAAGATCGGTATCGACGACCTGCTCGAGACCGTGCTGCTCCAGGCCGACGTGCTCGAGCTCAAGGCCAACCCCGACACCTTTGCCTCCGGTAACGTCCTCGAGGCTAAGCTCGACAAGGGCCGCGGTTCGGTTGCCACGGTTCTCGTGACCCGCGGTACCCTGCACGTGGGCGATACGCTGGTCGCCGGCCTTACCTACGGCCGCGTCCGCGCCATGCTCGATCCCAAGGGCAACGCCGTCACCGAGGCCGGCCCCTCCGACGCCGTCGAGATCTTGGGCCTGCAGTCCGTGCCCAACGCCGGTGACGAGTTCCGCGTGTTCGAGGACGAGCGCGAGGCTCGCGCCCTGGCCGATGAGCGTTCGCTCAAGGCTCGTATCGAGGAGCAGAGCCGCGTGAAGCACGTCACGCTCGAGAACCTCTTCGAGACCATCGCCGACGCCGAGGTCAAGGAGCTCAACCTGATCATCAAGGCCGACGTCCAGGGTTCCATCGAGGCCCTTCAGGACTCGCTCGACAAGATGGATCAGTCCGAGGTCCGCATCAACACGATCCACTCCGCCGTCGGTGCCATCAATGAGACCGACGTCGTCCTGGCCGATGCCTCCAACGCCATCATCATCGGCTTTGGCGTGCGTCCCGACGGCAAGGCCCGCTCCGCCGCCGAGCGCGAGGGCGTCGAGCTCCGTTGCTACGACGTTATCTACAAGTGCCTCGAGGAGCTCGATGCTGCCCGCATCGGCATGCTCAAGCCCACCGAGGTCGAGGTCTCCACGGGTACCGCGACCGTCCTGGACACCTTCAAGGTGCCCAAAGTCGGTATCGCCGCCGGTGTCCGCGTCGAGGAGGGCGAGATCGCCGCGACCGATTCCGTGCGCCTGGTGCGTGACGGCATTGTGGTCTTCAACGGCAAGATTGCCTCGATGCGCCACTACAAGGACGAGGCCAAGAGCCTCAAGAGCGGTTCCGAGGGCGGCATTGGCCTGGAGAACTTCCAGGACATCAAGCCCGGCGACCAGATCGAGGGTTACCGCATCGACCAGGTTGCCCGTACCGAGTAGGGGGTAGCGCTATGAAGCAAACGCAGGCAACCCGCCGTTTGGGCGAGCAGCTCCGCGAGAAGCTCGGTTATATCCTGCTCTTTGAGGTTTCCGATCCGCGTCTCGACCTGGTCACCCTGACCGCGGTCGAGGTCGCGGTGGACCGTTCGTTCGCACGCGTGTACGTGTCGTGCGATGCGAGCCGCTACGATGAGGTTATGGAAGCGCTCGCCAGCGCTAAGGGCCGTATTCGCAGCCTGTTGGCTCGCTCGCTCGATTGGCGCGTCACGCCCGAGCTCGATTTTCGCATCGATCGCTCGACCGATGAGGCCGAGCGCATCACGCTTGCGCTGGAAAACGTTCCGGCCACGCTTGCGATCGAAAAGGACGAGGACGGCTACCCCATAGCGGATGCCGCCCAGGAGGCAGCTTTAGATGACTAATTCCGCCGATCTCGCCTCGTGCGAGTCTGCAGATATTAAACGACGCATCCTCGAGCTCATCGAGGGTGCGTCCTCCATTGCGATCTCGGGTCACACCTCTCCCGACGGCGATGCCCTTGGCTCCGTGTTGGGCCTGGGCCTTTCGCTTATGAAGGTGTTCCCCGACAAGGACATCGCCCTGCTGCTGGCAGATGACGATCCCGTTCCTCGCATCTACCGTTTTATGGAGGGCGCCGATCTGCTGGTGCCGGCATCTGCCTACACCGGCAACCCGGAGCTGTTCATCTCGGTGGACGTGCCGGTCGTCGAGCGCCTCAATAATTCCGCCGAGGTGTTGCGTCGTTCGGCTCACGTGGCGTGCTTTGATCATCACCCGGCACGCGAGGAGTTTGCCGAGGTCAGCCTTAGGTGTGTCAATGCCGCTGCTTGCGCCATGATCATCGACCGCTTTTTGGCCGATTGCGGTATTACCGCAAGCGACAGCATCGCCACCTGCCTGCTGTGCGGCCTGGTCACCGACACCGGTCGTTTTCAGTATCAGAACGCCGATGCTGCAGCGTTTCATGCCGCCTCGCGTCTGGTGGCGCACGGTGCCGATCCGGCGCGCGTCGCGCTCGAGGTCTACCAGAGCATGCGTGTCGAGTTCTTGCACCTTAAGTCCATTGTCATGGGTCGCATCAAGACGGTCGCGCACGGGCGCGTGGCATATAGCTACGCGTACGAAAGTGACCTTAAGGAATGCGGCGTCACCTCGGATGAGTGCGACGGCCTGGTCGATGTGGTGCGCTCGGTGATGGGCGTCGAGGTCTGCCTGTTCCTTAAGGGCATCGAGGGCGATACCAAGGTGCGTGGCAACCTGCGCTCCAAGGGCGATCTTGATGTTTCCGAGATTGCGGCCAACTTTGGCGGAGGTGGGCACCACGCTGCCGCCGGCTTTACCAACGCCGGAACGATTTCCGAGACGCTCACCGCGGCACTTCCCATGCTGGCCGAGCTGGTAGGGGAGGATCCCGCTTCGGTGACCGTCGAGCTCTAACTTTTTGGATGGTACATGGCTCGTCGTACACCTTCTCAACTTAATATGCTGCTCGCCGTCGATAAGCCGGTGGGCTGCACGTCCCACGACGTGGTTTCGCAATGCCGACGCGCCCTCCATGAGCGGCGCGTCGGCCATGCCGGAACGCTCGACCCCATGGCATCGGGTGTCATGGTGGTGGGCGTGGGCCAGGCCACGCGTCTGCTGGGCATGCTCACGCTCGATACCAAAAGCTACGTCGCCGACATCTCGTTTGGCGTCGAGACCAATACCGATGATGCGGAAGGCGAGGCCGTCCGCACAGTGCCCATTGCCGCCGACCTGCGCGATCCGGCCTATGCCCGCGAGCGCCTGTGCACCATGTTGGGCCCGCAGATGCAGGTGCCTCCGGCGTTTTCGGCCATTTCGGTCAACGGCGTGCGCGCCTATAAGGCTGCGCGCGAGGGCAATGCCGTGTCACTGCCCCCGCGTCCGGTCGAGGTGTACTCCGCCGACCTGATTGCCGTGGGCGGCGAGGACGACGTTTGCGTTTGGACCGTGGCGTTTTCGGTGAGTAAGGGCACCTATATCCGTGCGCTCGCTCGCGATCTGGGTCGTGCCTGCGACAGTGCGGCACATATTTCCGCACTGCGCCGTACGGCCTCCGGTGTCGTTTCCATCGGCGCTTGCCATGCGGTCGAGGAGCTTTCTGCCGAGTCCGCTGCCGGCTTTGCCCTGGATCCCATTGCGGCGCTGGGCGCCACGCGCGTCGACTTGCCGGGCGATCTTGCCGACGATCTGCTGTGCGGACGTCGTATTCCTATTGAGCGCGCGCTTGCGGGCTTCGATGCGTCGAAGGCGCCGTTTGCGCTGGTGCTCGATGGCGGGCTCAAGGCGCTCGCCCGCATCGAGGGTGGTCGCTTTGTAATGGAGCATGTCTTTCCGCAGGCGATCGGCGGTGTTCGATGATGCTGGCCTCCCACGAGCTCGCGCGTATTTTTTTCGCGGGCGAGTCGGAAGAGGCCCGCATCGTCGCCGCCGATGCATTTGATGATTGCGCGTGCCTGGGCGCCGCGTCGATTGCCATCGGCGTGTTCGATGGCGTGCATCGGGGGCATCACGAACTGATCGACGCGGTCGTTCGCGATGCGCGTAACCACGGCTGCAAGGCTGTTGTGGTCACCTTCGATCCCGACCCGGACGTGGTGGTGAGCTCCTCGCCCGCTCAAAAATTGATGACGACGGCCGACCGCCTGCATGCCCTGGCTCTCACCGGGGTCGATGCGGTCGTAGCCGTTCCCTTCACGCCTGCGGTTGCGGCACTCGACCACGTTGGCTTTCTTGAGCTGCTGTCGCGCGTCGTCGATATCCGCTCGATTCGTGTGGGCAGCGACTTTAGGCTGGGTCGCGGCGGCGCCTCGGGCGTTGCCGAGATGCAGACATGGGGTTCCGAGCGCGGCGTTGACGTCTATGGCCACGAGCTGCTGTGCGTCGATGGGCAGACGATCTGCGCCACCCGTATTCGCCATGAGCTGCGCCAGGGTCATGTTGAGCTTGCCGCCGAGCTGCTCGGCCGCCCGTATATGCTGCGCGGTATTGTTGCCGGTGGTCGTCACCAGGGCTCCGACATGGGTTTTCCCACGGCAAACATTCAGGTGCCTGAGGGCATTCAGGTTCCTGCCGATGGCGTCTACGAGGGCCTGGTGCTGGTCGACGATACCGTGTGGCCTGCCGCCGTCAACGTGGGCCTGCCGCCGACGTATGCCGACGATGTCGCCTCGGCGCATCTCGAGGCCAACTTGATTGGGTATGCGGGTGACCTGTACGGCGTCTCGGTGTCGCTGGCGTTTACACGCTGGCTGCGCCCGTCGCGTGTGTTCGATTCGCTGGACGAGCTTATTGCGACCGTCGAAGGTAATATTGACGATATCCGTCATCATTTGGGTGAGCAGGGGGTGAGCATCCGTGATTAGCGATGAGGAAAAAGACCAGGTACGCGCTGCGTCCGATCTGGTTGCCATCGTGCAGGAAACGGTTGAGCTCAAGCCCCGCGGCCATGAGTTTTGGGGCTGCTGCCCCTTCCATGGCGAAAAGACCCCATCGTTTCATATTATCCCCGCCACGCAGGTGTGGCACTGCTTTGGCTGTGGCGAGGGCGGCGACGTCTTCACCTACATCATGAAACGCGAGAACCTGAGCTTCCCCGAGTCGATTCGCTACCTGGCCGACCGAGCCGGTATTGAGCTGCACGATACCGGTGCTTATCGCGAGCGTGGCACCAAGCGCGCCCGCATCTATGACCTGTGCGCCGAGACCGCCCAGTTCTATCACACCATGCTTATGCGCGGCAAGGACAGCCGTCCGCGCGAGTATTTCGCCAGCCGCGGTATGGGCGGCGACGTCTGCCGCCGCTACTGCCTGGGCTTTGCGCCGGGTCGCAACGCGCTGGTGTCGCATCTGTCGCAGACGGGATTTACCCCGCAGGAGATGATCGACGCCAACGTGGCCGTGAGCCGTGGACGCGGGCAGCTTGCCGATCGTTTTTACGACCGCGTGATGTTCCCCATTTTTGACGAGCAGGGTCATAACATCGCCTTTGGCGGGCGTATTATGGGCGACGGCCAGCCGAAGTACCTCAACACCGCCGAAACGAGCGTGTTCCATAAAAAGCGAAACCTCTATGGCTTTAACTGGGCCAAGGAATTTATCGTCGCGCAGGATACCGCCATCGTGGTTGAGGGATATACCGACTGCATCGCCTGCTGGGAGGCGGGGATCAAAAACGTTGTCGCCACGCTGGGCACGGCGCTGACGGAACATCACGTAAAGACGCTCACCCGTTTTGCAAAGCGCATCGTGTATATGTTCGACGGCGATGCCGCCGGTCAAAAGGCCGCACGCCGCGCGATTCAGTTTATCGAGCAGGATTCGATGGACCTGCGCTGCGTGGTGCTTCCCGACGGCAACGACCCCATGGAGTTCATCACCGCGCATGGTGGCGAGGCGTTGCAGGCGCGCATCGATGCCGCCGAGCCCCTCATGGACTTTGTATACCGGTCGCTGCAGGAGTCAAGCGACATCACCACGCCGGGGGGTCGTGCCAAGGCGCTCGAGGATGCGCTGACGCTCATCTATCCGCTGCGCGATAGCTACATGATCGATACGTACTTTATTCAGATTGCCGACCTGCTGGGGTTGGATTTGGAGACGGTGCGTTCGAGCTCGGGCCGTGTGTTTCGCGATGTTGCCAAGCGCGAGGACGCCGAGCGTCGTCGCGAGCAGAACTACGAGCGCCAGCGGGCGCAGGCCGAGCGTGCAGGCAGCGCGGGCAGTCGGGCGTCTGGTTCGCAGGGGGCGCCTCGCGGCGCTTGGGCGTCGGGGGCGACGCCGCCGGTGTCCGCACCGGTCGAGGAAGAACCGTACGACTATGTTCCGCTCGAGGCCTACGGGGCCGCGCCGGTCGAGGTCGTCGACGATATACCGCCGATCGATGTACCGGTTGGTATGGATGGCGCGGCGCCGGTTGCCGATGCAACGGACGCGTCTGCGGTACCGGCGACGCCGATCGTGCTGACCGACCTGGAGCGAAAGTCTTTGGCGGGGGAGCGCGAGCTGCTGACGATGCTCACGAGCTATCCCGACCTGTTCCGCACGTATGCCGACCGCATCTGCTCGATCGAGTGGGTGGATCCGCGTCACGAGTCCATCGCGTGGGCCGTGCTCGCGACGCCGCCGGGCACCGACCCCACGGCGTGCATGGATGCGGCGCGCGCGGTGTGTCCCGAGGCAGCGTCGCTTGTCAGCGCCGGGCGCATTTCGTCGACGAGTAAGCACCCCACCGAGACGAACATCGTGTTTATGCTCGATACCCTCGAGCTCTACACCATCAAACGCCGCATGCGCGCCGCACAGGCAAAGCTTCGTCAGGATCGGTCGCTCGACGATGAGGCACGCCGTGTGCTGACGATGCAAGCGATGCGAGATTCTCAGCGCCAGCGCGAGCTCCAAAAGTCGATCGGTGGCGTGGCGGATCCGTTCCGTTTGATCGGTTTGGAGACGGCGGGCGCCGATCAGGTCTAGATGTTGTGGTCAACCAGCGTATTTGCGCCTATATCCAGTCTGAATTTTGGGTATAGACGTCAATGTGTGTGCTAAAGTAATGAGTCCTGTGGACTATGAAGGGAGAATCTGTGCCAAAAAAGAGTGAGAGCACGGGTACTGGGCTGGAATCCTACGTTGCAAAGCTCATGGGCAACGGCTCAAACAGGACTTCGGTAACCGAGGACGAGATTCAGGTCGCCCTGAAGGATATCGATGTGTCTGACGAGCAGCTCAACGCGGTGTATTCCGCGCTGCGCAACAGCGGCATCCAGATTATCTCCGCGAGCGGAAACGACGACGCCCCCATAGACGTCGACGATGACGATAACGATAGCGATACCGACGATTTCGATGACGACGAGCACGATTCCGGCTCGCTCGACGATCACGAGCTTAAGATGGCCCGTCAGGCCGACGTTGAGATGGGTTCTTCCAAGAGCAAGAAGAAGCGCACCGTGCGCACGTCCCGTTCGCGTTCGCGCGTGCGTGGCATCGATGCCTCCACGGTGATGCTGACCGGCGACCCGGTTCGTATGTACCTTAAGGAGATCGGTAAGGTCGACCTGCTGACCGCCTCCGAAGAGGTCGATCTGGCTATGAAGATTGAGGCCGGCCTTGACGCCACCGAGAAGCTCGAGGCCGCCGAGGCGGGCGAAATCGAGCTTACCCGCGCCGAGATGCGTCGCCTGACCCGTATCGAGAACGTCGGTCTCGAGGCCAAGCAGGCGCTCATCAGCGCCAACCTGCGTCTGGTCGTCTCCATCGCCAAGCGCTACGTCGGTCGCGGCATGCTGTTCCTGGACCTGATCCAGGAGGGCAACCTCGGCCTGATTCGCGCCGTCGAGAAGTTCGACTACCAGAAGGGCTTCAAGTTCTCCACGTACGCCACGTGGTGGATCCGTCAGGCCATCACACGTGCTATTGCCGACCAGGCCCGTACCATCCGTATTCCCGTGCACATGGTCGAGACCATCAACAAGCTCGTCCGCGTGCAGCGCCAGCTCCTTCAGGACCTGGGTCGCGACCCGACTCCCGAGGAGATCGGTGCCGAGACGGACATGAGCGCCGACCGCGTCCGCGAGATCCAGAAGATCTCGCAGGAGCCCGTGTCGCTCGAGACCCCTATCGGCGAGGAAGAGGATTCCCAGCTGGGCGACTTCATCGAGGACTCCCAGGCTATCGTTCCGCCCGATGCCGCCAGCTTCTCCATGCTGCAGGAGCAGCTCACCCAGGTGCTCGACTCGCTTGCCGATCGTGAACGCAAGGTTATCGAGCTGCGCTTTGGCCTTGTCGACGGACATCCCCGTACGCTCGAGGAAGTCGGCCGTGAGTTTGGCGTTACGCGCGAGCGCATCCGCCAGATCGAGTCCAAGACCCTGGCCAAGCTTCGTCACCCCAGCCGTTCCAGCAAGCTGAAGGACTACATCGAAAGCTAGTCAAGCAAGAAGCGCCCTCAAGCACATCCGCTTGAGGGCGCTTTCATGTAGTCATCGGGGACGTCTCCAATGACTAGGTCGGAAAAATTCTCAAAAAAGTTCTTGCCCTGAGCTGATTCGTCCGTATAATAAACTTCGTTGCTTGAGAGCACGTACCTATTCCTCGGTAGCTCAATGGTAGAGCACGCGGCTGTTAACCGCGCTGTTGTAGGTTCGAGTCCTACCCGGGGAGCCAGGTTGTAAAACCCGTCGCTTATGCGGCGGGTTTTTTCATTCAAGACTTTAGTCTGCTGGCCGCGCAGCGGCCAGCTTTAAACCACCCGCTACGCGGGTGGAGACAAACGGCTTTACAAAGCCACCCCTCCGACCGATATTGACGATTGTTCAGGCCGTCAAGAAT
>SKER01000590.1_pt1 | contig 39933 bp, 44 predicted proteins | sample 4826961 | NCBI WGS metagenome assembly SKER01 (sample SAMN11008804, study PRJNA524170) | human gut metagenome | biome: Human fecal sample; material: Feces; isolation source: fecal sample from pouch patient p47 | host: Homo sapiens | place: Israel: Tel-Aviv | collected 2016-11-16 | reverse complement strand
CCCCAATACCGATGACAACTAAAATATCAGAGTCAGATTGGATCTTCTTGGCAGCCGCCTTGATCCGGGCAAATTCTTCCTTATCATAATCAGATGGCAAGTGGAGCCAGTCACGGAAGTCAGCACCAGCACCAGTCCCGTTACGTAATTCATCATCTGCTGCAGTAACCATGGCCTGCATTTCGCCTAATTCATTTTTATTAACGAATTTCTTTAAGCCAGTTTTGTCAAAAGAGATATGTGCCATTGATATAATCTTCTTTCTGTGAGTTGTTTAGTCGTCTAAAGCGCTTACTTATTCGACACTTTGTATGATAGCGCTTACCGAAGAATATGTCAACCGGTTGACATACATTTATTTGCAAGATAATATATTCCTCGAGTATTTTTTACTTAAAGTGGAGTATTTACCAGAAGGGATTATGAATGATGAGTAAAGAAAAAGTTATTAGTAAAGATGAATTAACCGGTAAAGAAAAGAAAGTCAGCCCCCAAGTCGTTAGTAAACAAGTTGAGCCTGATAAAGAATGGGTGGCAAAACGTCTCAAGCAAGTCAAAATCAGTGGGAACATTGCAACAATTGCTTGCTTAATAATGTACTCTTCATATGTCGAACAAATTATCGCTAACTTTTCTGGTCATCCAGCATCCCCTGTGCAACCGTTTTTTGCTGCTATTAACGCTACCATGTGGGTTGTTTATGGTTGGCTGAAACCAATTAAAAAGGATTGGCCTGTGATTATCTCTAACTTTCCCGGAATCATTTTCGGAATTATTACTGCAATTACAGCCTTTATCCACTAATCTAATTAGCGTTCCTGGCATTAAGTGAAGGTTAGCTTGAACAAAAAAGACTGAGGAACAAATCGTTTCTCAGTCTTCTTCTATTTATGCAGTTGTTGAGTTAATGAGCCGTACTGGTAATTTCACCGTTTTTTGATATGGCTTGCCATCAATTTGGGCCATCAGTAATTCAATGGCCTTCGTTGCCATTTCTGGTAATGGCTGCTGAATCGTCGTTAATTCTGGCGATAACATCCGCGTAATATTAGCACCATCAAACCCTACGACTTTAAGATCATTTGGAACATGACGATTAAATTCCTTACCGACACGAATAATTAAGCTAGCGTTGGTATCGTTATCAGCAAAAATCCCATCAACTTCCGGATGCTCGCGAAACATCTTCCGAAAGACTTTTTTCTTGGCCTCCTCAGAAATATCAAATGATACTTGATATGTAATTGGTTTCATTCCATGACGGTGCAAAACATCTTCATAAGCTTGTTGCCGCAATTCATTTGGTGAAACCTGATAACTAGGGTAATTAGTATGGATAATGTGTTGACATCCATCATTCAATAATCGTTGAACAGCTAACTCGCCACCATGGTAATTATCCGAAGTAACAATTGGAATATTATTCCCCATATAACGTTCAATCGAAACAATTGGCAAATTTGTATGCTGGTATTCGGTAATACCCTGATTGTGGGCACCAACGATCAACCCATCGACCTGGTGATTTAAGAGTAGTTTTAAATACTGGCGTTCCTTTTCGGGATTATTCTGACTATTGCCCATCAAAGCTCCATACCGCAGGGCCGCCAATCGTTTTTCCAATTCCGCCTCAAGTTGAGCAAAAAAGGGATCATCAACAGTTGGAAAAATTAATGCAACCAAATGAGTGGACTGGCGAAATAGTTGGCGCGCCACAACATTAGGACGGTAATGTAGTTTTTCAATTGCCTGATGGACCTTTTCGACAGTCTGTTTACTTAAATATCCTCGATTGTTTAGGACCCGTGAAACGGTTGTTTTAGAAACACCAGCTTCTTTAGCAACATCTTCTAACTTTACAGATTTATTAGTCATACAATAGTAACCTCACTCATAATTACTATTATACCATTTTGTTCATTAGTGAATTTGTGGAACAGGATTTAGCATTTTAAATTGTCGCTGGTCTTCAAATAATTTGGCCATTTGAAGCAGTAGTTCTTCATGACCCTTGTCAGCAATAAATTGAATCCCCATTGGGGTCCCTTGCTTACTCATTGCTGTTGGCAAAGAAATTGCTGGCTCACCAGTCATATTAGCCTGCTCAGTAAATGGCGAGCGAGCGGCTCCAGGTAAACATTGATCATAAATGAGCTGCCGTTGTTCCCCGGGCGTTAATTCTTGAATGTGTTTCATCTGGTCAATATATTCGACCCGGTCAGGATCGTCAACCCGCGGTGCCGGTTCAGCATTAGTTGGTGTTAGAAATAGTGGATAAAACTGGTGCATTTGGGAATGTTGAGCAGCTGCTTCATCCCACAAGCTCAATGCCTGACTATATTCAGAGCCCAGCACGTGTTGACCCATCTGCCATAATGCCCACGTGTATAGTTCCATGTCATTCCGTCCCAGCGGTCTTTTCATCCCCCGTTGTACATTTGCAAACATCGCAGCAGTTTCGGCACCGTTCATTAAGTAATAAGAACGCATTAATTTTCTTCCATCAACAGGATCATACATTTTTTGAACATGGAAACCCTGGTCACGAAGAAAATCTACTGCGTCAAGAACAGCTTGCTTAGCTTCGTCGCTTACGGGAGTGCCTAATGGTGACTTTGTCGTATAGCCAATCGTAATGGGTGGAATAACATTACCGAGATTCTTTGCAAAGCCACCCGCATACAACGGTGTCTGAAAAACCGCCTCATCTTGTACCGTCTGTAATTGGTCCAACAGCAATGCCGTGTCCTTAACTGTCCGGGTTAAAGCAAAGTTAATTGAGGCTCCTTGCCAAGAACGCCAACCGCTAGGCCCAGTTGGAATCCGTCCACGTGTTGGTTTTAAACCAATTAATCCGGACCAGCCAGCGGGAATTCGAATTGATCCCCCGCCATCATTGGCGGCAGCTAATGGCACCCAACCATCAGCAACCGCTGCAGCAGAACCACCAGAAGAACCACCCGGCGTGTATTCATTTACCCAGGGACTTTTAACCGCACCGTAAAGTTGGTCATCGGAAACATTCTTGAAACCAAATTCAGGGAAATTCGTTTGACCAATGATAATGAAACCGGCTTTTTGCAAAGAACGAACAAAGTTACTCGTTTCGCTAGCAACGTGGTCCTTGAATAACCGATTGCCATTAGTATCCGGTTCACCAGCCAAGGGTTGGCCAAGGCCCTTAATTAAGATTGGGACGCCTAAGAACGGCTGACCATTATCCTTCAGTTTCTGTGCCTCCTGATGGGCAGCCTCAGCCCGAAGATGAATTACCGCATTAAGCTTAGGATTGCGTTCTTCAATTCGCGATAGTGCTGCATCAATCAACTCACTGCTGGTTACTTGACCCGTTTGTACAAGTTGACCAAGTTGATATGCAGGTAATGTTAATAGCATTGTTTTGATATTCACAATGGTTACTTCTTTCTATTAGTTCACCACAATTAGACTCTTTTATTATAAACCGTCTCAAAATTCTTGTAAAAGCGTTTACATCAGCCTATACTTTAGTCAAATTCTTAGCAAGGAGATGAATTTATTGTGGGTTGGGCCAAGTTTCTTTCTATTCCTGGTTTCTTCGATGCCCCACTGGCCTTTCGTTCATTGCCAACAATTCTGAGTGGTCTGCCGTTGTCACTGCTATTATTGATCATTTGTTTTACGACATCCAACATTGTTGGCATTTTAGTCATGCTGCTCCGGATTAGCAAGTCGAGAGTTTTATCCTGGATTGCCCGTTTCTACATCTCATTTTTCCGTGGTGTCCCCCTGCTGGTTGTCCTGTTCTTAACTTACTTTGGAATTAACATGGATGCCATGCCAGCAGCGATCGTCTCGTTTACGGTGGTGCCAAGTGCCTTTCTGGCTGAATATTACCGGTCAGCTCTCAAAGGGGTTGGCCACTCCCAGTATGAATCGGCCGAGGCATTAGGGTTGCCATATCACACAATGATGATGTACGTCATTTTACCGCAGGCCTTCCGAATCGTTCTGCCATCACTTGGTAACGTGATGTTAGACATGTTCAAGGGAACATCATTGGCGGCAATGATTACCGTTTCAGAAATGTTCATGAAAGCCAAAATCGTGGCTGGTGCTAGTCAAGACTACATGACCATTTATATTGAAATTGCGGTCATCTATTGGCTAGTTTGCTGCGTCCTCGGATGGATTGAGCATTGGTCTGAAGATTACTTTAGTTTCAGTTCTACTGATGAATAAGTGTGTTGCTAGGAGGAACATTTTAATGAATCGTAAAAAATTATTATTACTACTATCGATGGTAGTGCTGGTCGTTGTTGGCCTCTCTGCATGTGGTCGCAAGAGTGCCGCCGATAAAGATACCTGGACAGTTGCTACTTCAGGGACACTGTACCCAACTTCATACCATGACCCGAAGACGAAAAAATTAACTGGTTATGATGTGGAAGTTATTCGGGCAGTTGCCAAGGGACTTCATAAAAAAGTTAAGTTTAAGGAATACGGTGTCGATGGTATGCTGACCGCCGTTAAAACTGGTAAGGCTGATATGGCGGTTGATGATTTTGCTATTTCTCCAAGTCGAACTAAGTCATACCGGATGTCAACACCAATCAAGCACTCCTTCAACGCTTTGATCGTCCGGAAGAGCGATGATTCTGGGATCCACAACTGGAGTGATTTAAAAGGTAAGAAGTCCGCTGGTGAAGCCGGGACTGGTTACCAGCGTCTTTCCCAACAACTTGGTGCTAAGCTAGTTAATTACGATAACGTTTCTAATGATGTTTATACTAAAGACGTTGCTTCTGGCAAGACCGACTACATCATGAATGATTACTACCTCCAAAAATTGGCCTTGGCTGCTGAACCAAACAGTGGTCTGAAGATCAAGAAAGGCATGTACTTCACCACTAACGAAGACGGTAAGGGTGAAGGAATTGTCATGAACAAGAAGGATGCCAAACTCCAAAAGCAAGTTGATGGCGAACTCGCTAAATTGAAGAAGAATGGTACCCTTTCCAGAATTGCGAAGAAGTACTACGGCTCTGATATTACCAAGAAGCCTCATGTTCACATTAATAAGCACTTCAAGATTCAAAGTAAATACGATGGCCGTTAATTAATAACGATCAAAGAAAGCGCCCGTGGAATTAGCCACGGACGCTTTTGTATTTTTATTTGAAAAATGACTTTGTTTGCAACCACTTGGAAATAGCAATGGACAACCCAACACCCATGGCTAATGGCAATAAGGCGGAGAAGTTCAAATGACAAACTTCAAACAGCATAAATAACGCCATCAATGGAGCCTGTTGGGAAGCAGCCAAGAAGAAGGCCGCCCCTAAAACAGCTACTTGCGCGATCGTTACGCCAGGGACGAAAGCAATGTAAGCCATCCCGGCAAAAGCACCAATAACCGCACCAGCTGCAATTGACGGCGTCAGTACACCACCATAGCCACCGCACTTCATGACGAACAGTGTCACGAGGACTTTAGCTACTAAACCAAAGAGCAGCGCTAAGATGACCTTCTGGCTGTGCGAATTAGTACTCATTGCTAACTGGGCTAAGCCACGGCCATTCCCCATAATTTGCGGATAGAAAGCAGCAATCCCACCAGTAATAGCAGCAACCACTGGCAATTGAATCATAATGTTAATGTTACGAACCCGATGGGCCTTCGCCTTTGCAATATACTTTTTAAAAATTGTTCCTAGTAACCCTGACAGCGGGCCTAATAAAACAACTAGTGGTAATAACTGTAAATGAAAATTATTCGACCCAACTAAGTAATAAGGCTTATACCCTTTAACAATGGAACCGATTAAAGTGGCAATCGTTGACATAGTCAAACTAACGGCAATCACCCGTGCATTAATTTTCTTATAAAGCAATTCAATACAGAAAACTGCTCCAGTAATCGGCGCAATATAAACCCCGGCAAAGCCGGCCCCCGCAGCGGCAGCAACTAGCATTTTGCGGTCTTCCGCCGTCAGCTGTAATGCTGGATACTTAGCGGTTACTTCTTCCCATTTTTGGGCCCAGGCAGCACCTGCTTCCCGTGGTGCTAATTCACGACCAATTGAATTTCCTGTCCCAACGAAGAAGATTTGCGTGCAAACGTGAATTAGGGTCTTCACGAGTGGCATTTTTTGACCATCAACGGCCTTGCCTAATTTAACAGGACGGTAATGCCGCTGCAAATAGTACCAAATAATTGCCGCGATAATCCCACCAATTAAGACTGAGATAAAGCGGTGCATCGCCCCCGCATTGACGTCGACCGGGACCAAGTTAGTTTCTTCAAAGTTCAAAAAGAAGCGTTCTGTCACATCTAACAGCACACTAAGTAGTAGTGAACTGAAGCCAACGATCACTCCTAAAACTAAGGTTGCGACAACCATTGCGCTGTTTTTCGACTTAGTTTCCAATTTCAATTCTCCTCCTAATTATCCCACTGGCCACTGCCAGGCTGGTTATACCTGGCGCCATTGGGTAACGTAAAGTGAAGTCGGTTGTAGCCGTTCCACCAATGTTGTTGATGATACATCCTTGTTTCATAATTATCAATAGAGTGAATAGTCGCCATCCCCAATGATTGTCGAACAAGGTTGGATAGGCGAAGCATTTCCTGTGGTGGTGCAATTTGAAATGATGTTTCATCGATAATAGCGTCTTTTCCTTGAAGATGTGTATGGGTCGTATTTGCCAATGCAGCATGGTAACTCAAATACAACCGTTCTACCTGGTTAATTGGTAAGTCCGTCCGCACCCCATCACGTACTGCCGTCATAATTTGGTGAGCAGCAGTGATAGAACCATGTTGTTTAAATGACACAATCGCTGACTGTAAAACCTGCTGACCACGTTCTTGACGGCCATAATCATTATTGGGATCATCATAGCGCATCCGCGAATACTTCAAGGCCTCTTCGCCATTTAAATGCTGGTGACCTTTTTTGAAGTGGTGACCTTCATAAGTAAAGGCAAACGGATTATTTACGTTGACACCGCCAACCGCGTTCACCACTTTCTTTAACGTCCCCATATTAGTCAGAACATAGTAGTCAACTGGGACGTGTAACAATTCAGCAACCTGGGTTTTGGCTTGCCGAGCTCCACCAATCGCATAGGCAGCATTAATCTTAACAAAGTCGGGGCCTTTCTTAGTATTGACCCGTACTAAGGTATCACGGGGAATCGCCACCATTTGAATCTGCTTCTCTTTGGGGTTAACCGTTAACAATTCCATCGTGTCAGTATTACCGGCATAGGACGTTCCCCGACCCAGGGCACCAACATCAGTTCCCATCACAAGAACGGTAAATGGCTTACCGTGCCTCAATTTGGCTGGCATGGAGCGAGAATTAGTAGTCATCATCTGACTTGCAGTCGTATAGAAGGAATGGTGAGCCCCCCCCTATTAAGATGGCAATTACCATCATTCCTAGTGCTACCATCAATGGCCAACGACGGCGAGGACGTTGATGGCGACCATGATATTCATGCATCTAAAACTCACTTCCTAGCTAATTATTGGATAACTTTATCAAGCTAATAATTAGTGTACGCGTGCCTTGGTAAATAATAAAATACTGTTTTATAATAAGTGATATTAAATATTTGAATATCGTGGTGACTATTATGAATCTCAAACAACTACGGCAATTTTTGGTTGTCGCTCAGGAACACCAAATTACTTCCGCCGCTAAGTTACTATATACATCCCAACCACCCCTTTCCTATAACATGAAGCAACTGGAAAAAGAGCTGGGGACTAAATTATTTATGCGGGAATCACATGGAATCGAATTGACCGATGCAGGTAAAGTCTTCCAACGCTATGCTAAGCAAATTGTCAGTCTTGCGGATAATGTCAAAGAGGAAGTGCAACGTGAACAGGCCGGCACAATGGGGACTATTAAACTGGGCCTGATGTCATCTGCTGGGAAGCTCATCGATCCCACCATCCTCCAGTCTTTCCGCCAATATTACCCTGATGTGACATTTGAATTAACCGAGGGTAATACCTTCGAATTAATCAAGCAAGTCAATAGTGGTTTGATTGACTTAGCTCTTGTCAGAACCCCTTACAATGCTCTTGGCATTGAAAAGAAAACCATTGCTAATGATCCGATTGTAGCGGTGTTTGACGACCACCAGTATCATTTACCGATGGGGAGGCTGGATTTACTAAACTTCAGTAAACAACCCCTGATTTTGTACCGTCGCTTTGAAGCAATATTAAATGACGGGTTCGCCCAAGCAGGTATTTCCCCTTTTTATGCCGTCAAATGCGACGATGCCCGAACAGCCGTCTTGTGGGCTGACTTGGGGATGGGCATCGCATTGGTCCCTAAATCAATTGCAGAGTTATATGCCAACCACTCCCTGCGAGTAATTGACCATCCACGTTGGGCCACTAAAGTGCAGTTAGTTTGGCAAAAAGGTAGCCAACTTAGCCCCATCACTAAAAAGTTAATCGATGCATTATAAAGAAAAAACCATTTGATGCGCGAAACATCAAATGGTTTTTAAGTCTATGAAAATAATTGACTACTTGTTTTCATCTTCAGCAGCTGCTTTATCAGCCTTGGCTGTAGCTTCTTCTTCAGCCTTTTGGGCTGCTGGATCAGAGTTAATCTGAGCTTCCATCTTAAGAATATGACGTTCCTTAAATACTAAGTAAACTAAGAGGCAGAAGGCAATCCCAGCAGCAACGTAAATCGTAGCAGATGATGCGCCCCAGCCGTAGTGGTCAACCAATTGACCAATTAAGGCCGTAGCAGCAGTTTCACCAAAGACATACTGGAAGAAGCCCATGAATCCAGTTGAAAGACCAACGGCGTAATTTGGTACCGCTTCGTTAACCATCAATCCAACTAATGATAGTGGTGCGTAAATCAGACTTCCCATGATGAAGAGAACAGTTACGATTACAGCATGGTTGTTAGAAGTGAAGTAGGTGATCAGGCAAATGATCATCAGGATAACACAGATGAAACAAACCAGTGAACGACGACCCTTCAAAAGGTCAGAAACAGCACCCAAGATGATAACACCTGGAACAGCAGACAATTCGAAGATTCCGACTAACCATTTAGCCCAATCAACAGAGAATCCTTTGGTTGGCAGGTATGAAGGAATCCATGACATAATCCCATAACGAACAATGTAAATTGACATTGAAGTTAAGGTAACGGCCCAAACAACCTTGTTGCATAAGATGTTTTGAACCAGAATCTGCCAGAATGACTTGTTAGACAATTCTTGGGCAGTTGAATTACCATTTTCATCCAATTCCACGTGGCCAGAATAAACAGCCATGTTTGGCAAGCCGGCAGCTTCTGGACGTTCGGAGTTGATCAGCAGCATGATCGTAGCGATCACAGCAGAAACAACTGAGGCGGTCAAGAAGACGGCTGGTAGTGAACCGGAGAATAAGAATGTGGCAATTTGGATACATGCAACACAGGCAAAGGCCCCCGCGTTGTGGGCAGATGCCCAAACGGCAAAGACAACCCCACGGTGTTTCTTAGCGAACCATAATGAAATTTCACGCTGACAAGCTGGTGCACCCATGGCTTGCGTAATGGAAATTAAAAGCATTAAGAAAATAATTGCATAGAAGTTCTTCGTGAAAGCCAAAATGGCGTTAAAGAAACAAGATAGGTACAAACCAAATGCTAAGAAGGTCTTAGTGTTAGCCTTATCAGCTAAACCACCCATGAACAGCTTGGCAACCCCATAACCAATCCCGAAGGTAGACAGAATCAGACCGATTTGACCGATACTAAATCCATATTCCTTCATAACTGGCTTCTGTTCAGTCGTAAAGATTAACCGAATAATGTAGTAAGCCAAGTAAGAGAAGCAGGTGGCAATTAAAACACCGGCTTGACGGCGTTTATAAGTAGAACTTATTTTGTCCTTTGGTACTAATTTCTCAGCATCCGGGGACGGTTTAAGAAAATGAAACACTCAAAACAACTCCCTTGTTATAACGTTGAGTAGGTAATTCCTACATCACAAGTTTTATTATATTTGATTTTCAGTAAAATTTAAAGAAGCGCTTACATTTTTACTAGACAAAAATGAACCAATTTGAACAATATCGCATGGCAGTTTCAAATTGGTCTAATAATTTAAAAGTGTCTCATTAGTCGTGATACCAGCATTATTGATAGCTGATTAAATATCATTATTGCAAAAGGTTCATTATATTATGAGCAGTTATTTAATTCCGAAAAAAATATTTAAATTTCTTTAACGATCGATTTTACTAATTCCATGGCTCCTTTTTTGTTAAATGATGCAATCCCGGAATCCGGTCCATTGGAATAGCCTGAATAACTGTTGTCAGCAAAATCAATACTGAGCCAAACACCGCTGCCACTGTGAGTCGTGTCCCTAGTAACGTCACCGCCAGCAAAGTGGCCACTAATGGTTCAAAAGCTGACAAGATCCCCGTTACGGCTGGCGAAATGTAGCGCATACTTTGCAAAAACATGGTATACGAGAACATGGTCCCGCCGACAATAATGTAGGCAATCAGTAACCAGCCCAACAAATCCAAGTGGGGTACTGGATGAATAAACAATTCCGGGATAATACAAACTCCTGCTAGGAGCATGGCAAATCCACACACAGCAAGAGCATCGAAGTGTTCAAGCAATGGTCGTGGCAATAAAGTATACAATGCGGCCGCAACGGCGCACCAAACACCCCACAAAATTGCCCGCGGTGTTAGTGTCAAGGTATTCAAATGCCCGCCAGTCACAAGATAAAATGTCCCAATTAATGCAACAACAACGGAAATATTGTCTAATCGACTTGGCCAATGGCGTTCTGCGATTGCTAACCACACAATAATAATGACCGGTTGCAAATACTGAATCACCGTCGCAGTCGGCGCATTACTATATTTAACTGCCAAAAAATAAGAAATCTGTGAGTTGAGCATCCCAAAAACGGCAAACATGACTAAATAAAAAATATTTTTCTTATTAGTTGCCAATGCCCGTACCTGGTGAGGTGCCTTATAAGTACTCCATAATAACAACAATGCACCAGCTAGTAAAAGCCGCATTGCCGCTAACCAATTGGTGTTAATGTCCGTTCTAGAAAACAGGTACTGAGCAGCCGCTCCAGAACCACCCCATAAAGAAGCCCCACCAGCTGCTAATAAGACTCCTTTCATTTTTCGTGACATACTTATTCGCCCTTTCGTTTAACTCTGATAACTTAATTTAACATCACCTCCCAGCAAATGGCCATATGAAAGCCTTTGATATTTAAAAAATTAACTTTTTGAAAAGAGCTAAGACAATGATTATGTAACCGGTTTCATTCTCTGAGCATTTGTTAATAAAAATGGCGAATTTTTAAGAAAATCGCTCACTAAAAGCTTATGCAATTATTATCATCATAATGAATAAAAGCTGTTATAATACACTGTGGAGGGGTTAATAAGAACCCAATTATTTTCCAGATTATGTTAAAAGGAGTTGTTCAATATGATGTCTGCTATGAGTAATGTTATTGCCTTAATTAGTTTCGTGGCCCTGATTATTGCGACAAGCGCCCACATAATGAACAATCGGGCTTAAGCAATTATTTTAATGGTTTTATTCAAAAAAGCGATGAGGTAAATTACCTCATCGCTTTTTTGGTATTACTAATGATAACTAATAACAATAAAGAGCATTGCACCAGCCAACAGTCCACACAAGGCCCCGACAATCACGTCACGTGGGTAGTGAACACCACCGATAACCCTGATAAACGCCAAAGTAAGTGCTAACCCTAACAATATTAACCCTAGCCACCACTGAATTAACCACACACATAGCGCAATCATTACTGCTGAAAAAACGTGGCGGGAAGGCATTGATTCCCCCCGCCCCTCACGAGGAATTAACGGTTTAATTGGCCACTTTTCATATGGCCGTGCATAGTTTAATTGTCTGCGAACAATGGATAATAGGACAAAACTGCCACCGGGTATGACAATGAATGGCCACAAAGATTGTGGAGCGATAATCAGCCACAACAGCAAGCTAAAATATGCGATGTACATGACCCACACAATGAGTGTGTTGGACCAAATTAACATTTTATGAGCAGTAGGATGGCCATTAAACCAGGAAGAAATTTGCGAATAAATTTGTTGATAGTTCATCTTATGGCAATGTGTTTCCGGCAGCCAGATACAGGTCGTACCATTCCTGGTTTGTCAAAGTAATGTCACTTCCGGCCGCACTATCTTTAATGTGTTCAGGGTTCATTGTACCAATCAGGACTTGCATGTGCGCAGGATGTTTCAAGATCCATGCCACAGCAATGGCATTCTTGCTGACATGATATTTAGCAGCTAACTCACCGAGCTTATCATTTAACTCGGGGAACTTAGGACTATTAATGAAAGTCCCCGCAAAAGTCCCGTACTGGAATGGCGACCATGTTTGGATAGTTATCCGGCGCAAGCGCGTGTATTCAATCAGCCCCCCATCATGGTTAACGGAACCATCATCCGTCATGTTTGTGTGCAGACCATAGTCGATCATCCCCGTATGTCCCAAACCAAACTGAACTTGGTCCACTAGAAGGTGTTGGTTAACTGCCTGCTGTAAAAGGGCAATTTGTTGCGGGTTAAAGTTGGAAACCCCAAACCGACGGACCTTACCACTAGCTTCCAATTGGTCAAATGCTTCAGCAATTTGTTCTGGTTCCATGAGTGGATCCGGGCGGTGAATGGCTAATAAGTCTAAGTAATCAATCCCCATCCGCTGGAGAATCCCATCAACGGCTTTTAATAGGTGATTCTTCGATGAATCATAACGGGTAATCTTATTATCAGCGTTCGCAAATAACCCCGCCTTGGATTGAATAAAGAAGTCCTCACGATGAAGACCACTTTGCTTAAACGCCTGGCCAAAGTGAATTTCAGATGAACCCCGTCCTAATTCCGGGTCATTACCGTAAATATCTGCAGAATCAATGTAATTAATTCCTGCTTCATGAGCTGCTTGAAGGGCTAACGTTGACTTTTCAACAGACAAGGTCCCCATTCGCATTATCCCTAGTGCAATATTTGATACAGGCAGATTAGTGCCACCAAGTTTAACTGTTTTCATACCATTATTCCTCGCTTAACGAGCATAATTAATTAGTTCCACTGATTATTGTACAATAGATTAAACGAAGCGAATGCGTTAATCATGTATTGGTTCAATTAGACACAGATCGTTAAAATTGTCTAATTTTGATTGACGCCGGCTTAACTTATGCTAAGATTGAAGACAGGTAGCGATTAACTACCTGCTTACTTACATGAAGGACTACGATTTTTCGTGGTCCTTTTTTGTTGAGCTATAATGTGATTAGTAATGATTAAATATATAAAATAATGACTCTGGGGGCGCATAATAATGACAACCGTTTATTTAATTCACGGCACTTCTACTAAGGATGACGACTGGTTCCCTTGGCTTGAGCAGGCCGCTAAACCGTCCATTAAAGTAAAACGGCTAACCCTGCCCAACCCTTTCAATCCAAAGCAAGATGAATGGGCAGCCGCTGTTAACCAGCAGATCCCTGCTCAAGATGGGGTCACCATCATTGCTCATAGTCTGGGTTGTATTACCGCTCTTCGTTTCGTAGAACAGCACCAGATTAGTAATGTTAATTTAATCTTGGTCGGTGCCTTTGCAGAACCACTACCTACTTATCCAGAACTGGATAATTTTATGACACCACGTCCTGATTATTCGCAGATCAAAGATAAAATTGCCCAAGCAACTGTCATCACCGCACAAAATGACCCTATCGCCCCTTATCAATATGCGGTGGCCGTTGCTAATAGCATCAATGCCAAACTTTTACTCCGGCCAACTGGTGGCCATTTCTTATCAAGTGACGGTTATCAAGAATTTCCATTAGTGTTGGATGAATTACAAGATATGGTTAATGATGAGGGATAAAAATGAGACAAATTAAATTAATGCTGGTCTGCATTTGTGCTTTGATCGGCATCAGTATGGGAAATTGTCAAGCAAATGCCATGAAGCAAAGCGACTTAAACAATCACGTTTATATTGTGACAATGATTAATGCCAACGCCTACCGAACGGAACACCAATACGCTTTCTTTGATCAACATGGGCGCGCAACGTATGTCAACGTTGAAGACATTGATAGCCACAGTAATCCAGTAGTGGATGCGCACGCAAACAAAGAAGAGCAGGCTGCTCCCGAAAAGATTCGCCATCTGCTCAATCGGCCACGCTATTTGAATCGACAGGCCACAAAGAATGTCTTTACCATTCAGCGTAATAATAAAATGCGGATTAATAACGGAAAACTTCAGCCTAAGCCAGCGGGCAAATTAGACGACCACGCTAACCCGCATGACTTCACCGTTACTTATTCTGATAATGATCAAAAGTACACCAGTGTACAGTTCAAACTAGCGCCTAAGACCTACCAGTATCATTGGATTAAGTAATTAAAAACGGGTCAGGATAATGATTGTCCTGACTCGTTTTTTATCTTAGCCAACAACTTCAACTTTTGTACCGGTGGGTAAGTTATGCTCCATCCATTGGGCATCTGGAATCGAAAGGCAAACACATCCAGGAGAGCTGGGTGCTTTTCCAAGCTTAGCCGCATCATCTTTTAAATAATGATGTGGCCGCTGGTCTGTGACAACGGAGTGAAACATATAGTCGCCGTTCCAGGAAATACAATAGTTAGCCCCTAAACCAAGACTTGGATTATACACGCGATCTTTGCGAATATTTTGAACATGAAAGGTGCCTGTGGGCGTCACACTCTGTTTCTTACCAGAAGCATTGTTCTTTTTGTAAATGCCAGCTGAACTATACATGGTATAGAGTAATTTAGATCCATCATAGATATAAGTGCGGTTGTGTTTCAAATCCACTTTAATCCACAGATTCTTCGCCTGTTTAACATCAGGATAAGCAACCGTTTCTGAGGACTTATGCCAATCAATGGGTGTTCGCATATGCTGAGCATGGGTACTAGCTGATGCTCCAACCGACATCAATAACACAGCAACTAATGTGATCCAGCCACGTAATAAGGACTTCATTCAGTTATCTTTCCTCTCAAATAAGTTACCTTTCTACTGTACTACTTTTTAGCCCATTTGGATAATCTAAAAGCGTGACCGCAGTAAATAACTGTGATCACGCTTTGTGTTAATGATGAGTGTTGAAGAAAAACTAGAGTGCATAATGCAACATAATCAAAACAGTTTTCCACGCTCACATCATTGTCAATATTGCTAAATATACACAGGTAACGAAGAACAGCAAGAGGATAAACTTATAGACCCACTTCCAGTAAATGGTAATTGGGATCCGTGACAGGGCCAGTGCCCCGACGAGCATCCCCGCTGTTGGTGTTACGGCAGTAATCAATCCAGTTGCGGCCTGGTAAGAAGTGACCAGAACACTGCCATCAACATGGGCAAAGTGAGCTAACGACCCCATGATGCCCATTGTCGCCGCTGCTAGGCCAGAACTAGATGGAATCAAGAATGACAAAATAATGAAGAAAATAAATGCTAAGATAATAAACGCTGCTTTTGGCATCCCACCAAGTGACAATTCACCCCAGTGGAGGATCGTCCCAGTAATCTTACCGTTGTTCATTACAACCTGGATTCCCCGGGCAACCGCAACAATAATCGCAACGTTCAATAATTCACCCATTCCTTTCATGAAGGAATCAATAAAATCAGCCTCTTTAATGTGGCCAACGAACATAATTACGACCGACATAAACAGGAAGAGCATCGTAATTTCGTTAAAGTACCAACTACCTAGTGCTGTCATGTCAGCACCCAAGAAATTACCAAGGAATGGTACGCTGGTTAACCACTTGGTAAAGGCATCAAAGAATGTCCATGACTTATTAATACTCGTCCATGGCACTAATCCCACAATCATGATGATGAATGTCAGGGCAAAGACCCATAAAACATGCTTTTGAACCTTAGTTAATGGCTTGGGCTTACTACTCCGTTCCTCCACTTCGAAAAACTTCATATCAGCCTTTCGTTGTTTATAAACTAAAGACTTGGTCGGGTCTTTCTTGATCTTGTCAGCATAGTGGATAACAAAGGCAATCGTCAAAGCGGTCACGATCACTAATAAGATAATCCGTGAACCCAGACCCGATCCGGGAGAAATTTTAATAATTCCGGAAGCAACCCCTGTTGAGAATGGATTCACCGTTGATGCTAAGTCCCCAACCCAGGTTCCCAATAAAATAATTCCGGCCGCAACCAAGGAGTCATAACCAACCCCCATCATGATCGGCACAATTAGCGGGAAAAATGCTAAGGTTTCTTCACCCATCCCGTAAGTTGAACCACCAATAGCAAAAATGATAGTCAAAATAACAATTAATCGTTTTTCATGCCCCTTGGAGTTCGTAACGATGGAACGAATCCCATCATCCAGAGCACCAGTCTTATTGACGACTCCTAAGAAACCACCAATAACCAGAATGAAGAGGGCAATATCAATGGCACCCGTCGTAGCCTTGTTACCAATCATTCCAATTACGGGCGCCATGAAGACATCCCAAATACCTTGAGGATGGGCGGCAACTGTATGATAGGTCCCGGAAATCATGTTCCCGGCGGAATCAACTTTATACTCACCAGCTGGTACAATCCATGTCAAAATGGCAATCAGCACAATCAGCATAAACAGGATTGTAAACGCCGACGGCATATGAAATTTATGTTTTGGTTTTGTCTGATTCTCCATCCATAGTCACCTCAGTCAGCAAAAAATTCTTGAGCTACTTGTTTATAAAACTCAACAGACTTATGGAAAACATCTACTTCAACATTCTCGTCTGTCTGGTGTTGAGTATTGTTACCAGGGCCGATTTCGGCAATCGCAAAGTCACCCTTCCCATGTAAAAATTCGGACCCATCGGATGCCCCAGATTGACCAATGGCCTTTACTGGACCATCAAAAATTTCATCATGAACCTTTTCCATCAACTTAATTAATGGTGCATCCTTATCTCCCGGCATTGCTTCTTCTGGAAAACTGTAACGGATGCTAAGGTCGTAACCTGGCTTTTGGTTGAGGTCAGCTACCAGCTTGTTCAGCGCATCAAAGACAACTTGGTTTGGGTATTCAGGAATGGTCCGAATATTTCCCTTAATAATCGCTTTGGCTGGAACTGAGTTGATCTGCGAACCACCTTGGAAGACCGATTGAACATGCGTCAATTTGCCTAAAATGGGGTTAACCTTATCAAACTTGGCCATTAATGGTTTAACCTGGGTTGCAAAATCAACCAAGTGGTCAATTGCGTTAATCCCATTCTGTGGCTGTGAACTGTGGGCTTGCTTACCAATGGAAGTAACAATGTAGTCAATTACTCCTTTAGACGTATAGCCAATCTCGGTCATGCTGTTACCAGGTTCAGCAATAATCAGGCCTGCTAAACCATCAGCATAGCCTTCCTTAGTAAGTTGAGCGGCACCGTACTCACCGGTTTCTTCTCCAACCGTGCACAGCAAGCGAATTTTGCCCGGCACGTTATGATTATCTAACATATCAATCATTGCAATAATCAGTGCGGCCAAACCACTCTTCATATCCGCAGCACCACGCCCATACAACTTGCCATCCTTAATCGTGGCCTTAAATGGATCCGAAGACCACTGGCTCGCATCTCCTTCAGACACCACGTCTTCATGACCAGAGAAGCCCAGCATCTTATCACCAGAGCCAATAGTGACTACCAGGTTATCACGGCCAGGTGCGTATTGAACACGATCAATCTGAACGCCTTGATCCTCATATGGCTTGAACAATGATTCAATATAGTCAGCGACTTCTGCTTCATTATCATTAACTGACTTAATTGAAATCAATTTCGATAAAATGGCGATTTGCTTATCCTTATCCATGTTCATCCCTCCAAAAATAGCTATTAAAGCGTTTACATGATAATTGTATCATGAGTAAGCTCTCATTTTTACCCCATTAATGCATCCAACCTAACTAAAAAATATTAGTTATTATGAATATTTAATCAATATAGTAACTATATTTAGCGATAAATGCAAATAAATACATAAAAATAAATTAGCCCTACTAGTAATTTTTTTACTAGCAGGGCTAATATTTACTGACGATGCTTGTTTAATTGGCGGGCTAAGTAAACGGGCCAGCCGATTGCAATAACTATTAATGTGCCTAGTGCAATTGTCTGTTTATGGTCTAGTTTGTTCATATTTTCAACCCAAAAAGCACCATTAGGCTGATCCCTAACGGTGCGTATTTATGACTAATGGAACTGCATTCCACCATCAACAATGATGGTTTGACCAGTAATGTAATTAGAATCTGGGCCAGCTAAGAAGCCAACAGCATTGGCAACATCTTCTGGTTCAGATAACCGTTTCAAGGCAATATTCTTAGCGAAGGTTTGCATCCCCCACTCGTCACTCTTGCCAGCATTCTTCCCAACTTGATGAGCAATATCGAACATCATTGGCGTCTTAACAATCCCTGGAGCGTATGCATTAACGGTGATACCTTCGTCAGCCAAATCACGGGCAGCAACTTGGGTAATCCCCCGGATAGCAAACTTAGTGCCAGAGTACAGGGCTAAGTTCGGGTTACCAACAACACCAGCTTGGGAAGTAGCGTTAATGATCTTGCCGCCATGTCCCAATTTCTTAAATGCTTGGTGTGCAGCTTGAATGCCCCATAGAACACCACCAACGTTGACGCCATAAACCGTCTTGAATTGATCAGGAGTGATAGTGTCAATAGGGGTAGTTGGTCCTAAGCCGGCATTGTTAACCATAACGTTTAAATCGCCAAGTTTATCAACGGTTTCATTAACAGCGTTAAAGACAGCGTCACGGTCAGAAACATCCGCAGCAATTCCCAACGCTTTGGCACCCTTGGCTTCCAATTCCTTAACAGTGTCGTCAATCTTGTCTTGTTCCAATGCAACAATTGAAACAGCAAAGCCATCGTGAACTAATCGTTCAGCGATTGCTTTACCAATTCCTTGGCTACCACCGGTAACTAATGCAACTTTTTGACTCATAATATTGCCTCCTTTTTTGTAAGCGCTTACCACGATTTCAATTATACTATGTTGAACACAAAATTATAAAGTAATTTGCCCATTATTTGACTTAATATTTAACAAATTATAAGTATCTTGTTAATTTTAGCAATGTAATGAAGCAAAAAAAGAACCTTCCCGCTTATTGCTGGGAAGGCTCCGAAAGTTAGCAGATCAGGTAATGAATCAGACATTGAGTTTCTTGCCATACTCATTGTTGATTGTGTCAACAACGTCCTTGGCACTCATGTTGTCTTCAACAATTTCCTTGCCGTCACGTAAAGTGTACTTTACGTCGTCGCTCAGATTACTGAAGTCAACATCGTTACCCTTTGCATCAACAAAATCAAACTTCGAGTTTTGGAAGTTCTTAAGAGCATCTTCATTAATTTCCATGATTCATGCTTCCTTTCGAGTTATATTGTAAACTTTTTTCACCAAAATGAAGCATTTTTCTACCAAATTTTAGAAGTTCTCAAAAATTAGTTCATCAACTGATACTGGAGAACACGAGCTTGCTGGTCACCAATATCGTCGTAATGAATCGTCAAATCAGTCACTACCTGGCAACCATGTTTAACATAGAGTTTTTCTGAAGGAATATTAGCCGCTAAAACATCCAGGTGCAATACACGGAAATCATGCTGACGAGCGACCGTTAATACCGCCTCAAACATTTCATCCGCAATACCAGTGCCCCGATAATCTGGGTGAACAGTGAACAAGTGCAAGACAACAATCTCTTGGTCAGTGGCTTTAAGTGGCCAGTTAACCTGCCGGTATTCATCATCCTCACCAGCAGTTAATACACCAGCAGCAACGCACCGTCCATCTTTCCACCCAGTCACGATCAGCGCATGCTGAATATAGTCACGTAAGCCCTCAACACTTGGATATTCACCCCAGGTCCAGTCCGCCCCATATTCATCTAATGATTGATGGTCGCACACCTCGTGGTACATTTTGGCAACTTCTGCAAGATCATCAACTGTCGCCAATTTAATTTGATCTAGTTGGGCCATTCCTAGTCATCTCCTTATTCATCGTTCACTACTATTCTATCAGAAAAGGAGTTAGTGGTTATTAATGGCCCCATTTAACATCTGCCGGTTGGCCCAGTAAATGATTAGTAGTACTGGGACAATGATCAGCCAAACGACATAGAAGTACTTAATTGGCAAAAGCGTATCAACAAAGCCGGCAATGATCGGTCCAAACGACATCCCAATATCGAGTCCCAAGAAGAAGGTGGCTGAAGCTAAGCCACGTTCACTCTTTGGAGCAACCATCATCGCTGTTGACTGGCAAACCGAGTACAAGGTTCCATAACCAATTGCCATCCCCGCAGCAGCCAAGGCCATCTGCCAATTATTTTTCATAATAACCAGCATTACAAGGTAAAATGCATCTGCGGCAACACTAGCGTATAGCCAGACACCGAAACGAACAGTATCAAACTGATTTCGTAGGAACAGTCGAATTAGCATTAAAAACGCCGCATAGATTAAGAAATACATCCCAACTGCCACTGTTAAATGACGTTGTTCAACATAAGTCACAATGTCAGCTTGGGTAATAAAGTACGGCATGGCGAATAATGCCACCATGGCAGCAATTGGTAAGCATTGCTTCTGAATAATCTTTAACTTACCCTTGGCAGCCGTTGCCGCTTGTTCAGCGGTTGGTTGGGCACGATTAGAAACAAATTGGATCGTAATGATCATGCAAAGGGATGCCAAAGCAGAAATTACGATTGCTGTTCGGTAACCAATGACATGGTACAAGTCAATGGATACCGCAGGTGCAAAGGCCATTGCTAATGCATTCATAATGCCATAAAAACTCATGGCCTCCCCAACATGGGAAAAGGGAACTAAATATGATAACCAGGTAGTCATGCAAACGGTACATAAAACATAACCAGTCCCATTGATTAAACGAAATAGCAGGAGTAAACCACTATTGGGTGTCACGATATAACCAGCAATGCCAATAAACGACAAGGCCCCACCCCAAAAAGCTAACCGGTATTTTGAAAAACGGTCAGTGAGGTTACCAACAATCGGTCGTAAAAACATCGCAACAATGCTCATCACGCCGACGATAAAACCAGCAAAGGCACTCGATGCGCCCAAATCTTTGGCATACCCGTTGATTAGCGGGTTGCAATACATATTAGCGAACATAAAGAAGAAAGACGCCGCCATGACGAGGACGACATCCCTCGTAAAAACAGATTCCTTTTTTGCCATATAAATATTCTCCCTCTAACTTAATACCCACATTATAGAGCGCCCAAGGAGTAATTCTCAATCAAAAATTAATTTAAAATTAGACCTTGACAAGGTAAAATGAGAATGCTTTAATAATTACAACATCAAATGAAGGGAAGATTTAATGATGAACCAAAACACATTAACGATGCATAAGTATTATCGCCTTGCTGACATGAATTAAGTCCGTGCTATTTGGGGTGCGGACGGGGACGTTCGGACCTCAGCAAGGGAATCGTTAATGTGACTTTGCTAGGGAACGCAATCTAGCAAGATCATCATTTATTTTCTAATCAAGCGCCATTAATGCCTTCTTGAATTAGAACGACCGACTAGATTGAGCAACGTCTCAACTAGTTGGTCGTTTTTGATTTATATAGAAAGAGTTTTACTCATGCAAGCAACTGTTACTGAAGAACCACAAATTAACCGTAGACGTTTGACTTTGAGCCTCTACCTCAACTACCTTATTCATGGCTTTGGATTAATCATCTTAGCTCAGAACATGGTAGCCCTTGGTGGTGCCTGGTCAGTTCCTGTTAAAACTGTTTCATTTGTTATCTCAGGAGTTGGGATTGGCCGGTTAATTTCATACCTCATTACGGGTACTTTAGCCGACCTCTTTAGCCGTAAATTACTCGTTAATATTGGGATGCTATCATACTTGATCTTCGCTGTGGGAATGATCATGACCCATAGTGTTCCCGTCGCTTACTGCTTAGCAATTCTTGCTGGGATTGCCAACTCAGCCCTTGATGCGGGAACGTACACTACCTTGGTTGAAATGAATGATGGAAATGGTTACGACACCATCCTTATCAAAGGTTTCATGTCCATCGGTGAATTTATTCTTCCATTAATTATCGCCACTCTGAATGCCAAAAACTTATGGTTTGGCTGGTCATTCATCATCATGGCTGCCCTGCTGGTGATCAACATCATCAACATGTCATCTTTGAAGTTCCCTGTAATCAAAGCGCCAAGTAAGGTTGATCTGGGTGAACATGCCCACAAACAAAGCAAGGTGCGGACAGTCTTATCAACCATCGTTCTCTTGGCATACGGTTACACTTCAATGGCCCTGATGATCTGGTTCACGCAATGGATCACCCTCTTCACTCAACGGGCATTCAATTTTGGTAACATTGCCGCCCATACCGTCATGTCTTGCTACAGCATTGGCTCAATGGCCGGGGTTCTCACCCTCTTCTTCCTGCTCAAACACAATGCTAGTGAGATGAAGCTATTAATCAGTCTAAACTTAGTTGCGGTTCTGTCATTAGTAATTATCTTGGTAGCTGGTCGAAATGTCTTAATCGCCAATGTTGCATCATTTATCTTCGGCCTTTCTGCTGCATCTGGAGTAATGCAAACCGGCTTAACCGTCTTCATGAACATGTTCCCTGCTCACCGCGGAATGATTACCGGAATCTTCTACTTCTTTGGATCAATTGCATCCTTCACCGTTCCATTGATCACTGGAGTTCTTTCCACCCACAGCATTACAGCAACATTTGGTGCTGATATCATTGTCGGCATTATTGGGACAGTTCTGATGATTATCTTAGCTGTCTTACAAAAGCCAGTTCGTCAAGCTTAAGGAGTGATTTTAATGACGGAGCTCGATCAAGCACGACAAGAAATTAACCGCATTAACCAACAGTTAGTAAAACTCTTAGAACAACGTTTCACGGCCGTTACCAAAGTCAATAACTATAAAGTGGCACACCAATTGCCAATCTTGGACCAGCAACGTGAACAGGCTATTCTCAACAAAGTCACTGCTGAGACTTCAGATCCGGCTAAAGCACCATTCATTGCTGCAATCTTTAAAGATATTATGAAACAATCTCGTCAATATGAACAAGCTCTCAGAAAGGAAGATTAACCCATGAATTTTATTACCGCTGGTGAATCTCATGGTCCCCAACTTACCGGTATTATTGAAGGACTGCCGGCTGGATTACCGATTGATGTTGAACAGATCAATGCTGCATTAGCCGCCCGCCAAGGTGGCTACGGCCGTGGTAATCGGCAAAAAATTGAACATGACCAGGTTCAAATTGTCGGCGGTGTTCGTCACGGTGTTACCCTCGGGTCACCAATTGCACTGACCATTCAGAATCGTGACCATGCTAATTGGTCAGCAATCATGGATCCAGTGAGCCCGGCAACCCCTGAGAATTCAGTCCGTAAAGTGGAGCATCCCCGCCCTGGTCATGCGGACCTTGTCGGGGGGATGAAGTACGATCACCGCGACCTGCGAAATGTGCTTGAGCGTTCTTCGGCTCGTGAAACTGCCATGCGGGTTGCTATTGGTAACCTCTGCGAACAATTATTAGCAGCCCTCGATATCCACTTGGTAGGCTTCGTTCAGCAAGTTGGTTCTATCAAAGTAACTGCTAATAATTCCTTATCTGTGCAGCAAATTCAAGCGACCATCAAGCAAAACGACCTCCGTATTCTCAACCAGGAACAAGTACCAGCAATCCACCAATTGATTGATGACACAAAGCGGGCTGGTGATTCATTAGGCGGCACCATTCGGGTCATTGCTGAAAACGTACCCGCTGGCCTTGGTTCTTACATAAGCTGGGACACTAAATTAGATGGTAAAATTGCCGGCGCCGTAATGGGAGTAAATGCTATGAAGGGGGTTAGCTTTGGCGATGGTTTTGCTGATGCTGAACACCCGGGAAGCCAAATTATGGACCAGATCGACTACCATAAGGGGACTGGCTTTAGTCGCTTATCCAATCATCTCGGTGGCTTTGAAGGTGGAATGACAAACGGAATGCCAATCATTGTCAACGCAGCAATGAAACCAATTCCCACTCTTTACAAGCCCCTTCAAACAGTTGATATTAACAGCAAGGAGAAACTGAAAGCCAATGTTGAACGTTCTGACGTCACCGCCATCGTCCCGGCTTCCATTGTCGTTGAAAATGTCGTGGCCATTGAACTAGCCAAAGCAATCACTGATACTTTTGAATCAGCTAGTTTAGTTCGCTTAAAAGCAGGGGTCGCTCAATACCGTAAACATAATGCAGATTTCTAAATAACTATTAGAAAGGACTTTACTGATGAAAGAACTACCAATTGCTAACCAAACAGGTCTTCATGGTACTTTAACTGTTCCTGGAGATAAGAGTATCTCTCACCGAGCCATTATGATTGGCTCTATTGCTGAGGGAACTACTACCATTCATCATTTTCTGCGGGGTAATGATTGCTTGTCAACTCTACAGGCATTTCGTGACTTAGGAGTTCAGATTGAAGATAATGGTGACACCATCACGGTTCATGGAAAGGGCTTTGCTGGTCTACATCCTGCCTCTCATCCCTTAGACATGGGTAATTCGGGCACCACCACACGTCTGATGATGGGACTATTAGCTGGTAGTCAATTTACTACAAAACTTATTGGCGATGCTTCCTTATCAAAACGGCCCATGAAACGGGTCAGTGAACCATTGAAAGCCTTCGGTGGTGAAGTCCAATTGACGACTAACGGAACATTACCGGCAACCATTGTCGGCCAGCAACTCCACGGTGCCGAATACGAGATGAAAGTAGCCTCTGCCCAAGTTAAAAGTGCTTTAATCTTTGCTGCCCTGCAAGCTAAGCAATCATCAACAATTGTCGAGAAATTACCAACTCGCAACCATACGGAGATTATACTACGTCAATTTGGTGCTCACATTCGCACTGTCGCCCATAAAATCATCTTGGTTGAGCCAGGGTCACCATTGATTGGCCGGGAAATTACTGTCCCCGGTGATATGTCATCAGCTGCTTTCTTCTTAGTCGCCGCCACCATTGTTCCACATTCCAAGGTGACTCTAAAAGGCGTCAACCTGAATCCTACCCGGACTGGAATCATCGACATCCTTCGACAAATGGGGGCCAAGCTAACAATTGAGGAACGATTCTCTACTGGCGAACCAAGCGGCGATATTACGATTGAAAGTAGTGCTCTTCGTCCAATTCACTTAACAGCTAAAGATATTCCGGCAGTGATTGATGAGCTGCCCCTAGTAGCTCTGTTGGCTGCGTGTGCAGATGGCCAATCAACGATCCACGGGGCCCAAGAGCTACGGGTCAAAGAAACTGACCGGATTAAGACCGTCGTCGCTGAATTACGCAAACTCGGCGTGCAGGTCAAAGAGTTGCCTGATGGGATGGTTATTGACGGTCGCTCATCATGGGACGTTCAAGATCCACAACTTGAGAGTTACGGTGACCACCGGTTGGGGATGATGGATGCAATTGCTGCTTTAAAAGCTGACCAACCGCTACAACTCGCCCATGCAGATGCCGTGGCCGTTTCTTACCCTGGTTTCTTTGACGACTTGGCAACTCTTCTAGGAGGCACGCAACATGACAACGATCTTAATTAAGGGTCTTGGTTTAATCGGTTCATCATTAGCCAGAATTATTAAGCAGGGTCATCCAGACGCAATAGTGCTAGCAATTGATCCGGACCAGGATAATATTACATTTGCCCGTCAGCAAGGCTTTATTGACCAAGCAGTGACAAATCTGGAGGCGGCTAGTCAGGCTGATTTCATTATTTTGGCAACTCCGGTATCGCAAATTGTGACAGACATTCAGCAGTTAGCTCAGTTGCCTCTAAAGCCTTCAGTGGTGATTACTGATGTCGGGTCCACCAAGCAGACCATTATGCACGCAGCCCAGGCATTAACGACTAAAGGAATTGATTTTGTAGGCGGCCACCCAATGGCCGGGTCTCACTTAACCGGTGCCCAGGCCGGTAAAGCTGACCTATTCAAAGACGCCTTTTACTTCCTGGTACCAACAATTAAGGGGGATAGCGCACAACGACTGCGGTCCCTCCTTATTGCTGCTGGGGTAAAGTGGACACCCATTAAAGCTGAAGATCACGATAAATTAGTGGCTCAAATTAGCCACCTTCCCCATATTTTGGCTTACACGCTAGTACAACAAACTGCCTACACTTTAGCTGGTCAACAACCAGGAATTAACGCGGCTGCCGGGGGCTTTAAGTCTACTACCCGAATTGCTCAAGCTGACCCAACCATGTGGACAGCCATCATGCAGAACAATCGGACTGACATTCTGCACCAATTAGACGAATACATAACAGATTTACAAAAAGTACGAACTGCAATCAACAAAGGTGACTTAACGACTTTGAGAGAGTTATTTAGTGAAGCAGCAACGATTCGCAAAGAATTGAACTGAGGTGAAATAGGATGAAAGTGATTTTAATTGGTTTTATGGGGAGTGGCAAGACCACCGTCAGCAATCTTTTAAGCGATCAACTCAATTTACCAGTCACTGATCTCGACCAAGCAATTATTGATCACAGTCAAATGTCGATTCCGCAAATTTTTAAGCGTTCCGGTGAAATTGGTTTCCGCCAAATTGAGCACCAAGTTTTGCTAGAAACGCTGCAATCTAAGGATGGTATCTTGGCTACCGGTGGTGGAACCCCTTTGCGGGCTGACAATCGGTTAAAACTTCAAGAAGATCCTGCGCCAGTTATTTTGCTTCATGCTTCACCCGAAGAAACTGCTCGCCGCATTCAAGGCTCCCACGATCGACCGATTGCCAACCAATTAGATGTCATCGGTTTAGGGAAGCTATTAGCAAAGCGTCAGTCAAAATACGAAGAATGTGCTGATATCACCATCGACACTGATGGTCGTTCACCGCAGTCCATTGCGGATGAGATAAAAGATATTATGAGTAACTAAAATGAACTTAAATAAAGAGGCATTTAGCATCGAGATAATTCTTGGTACTAAATGCCTCTTTAACAGTTTAAAATGTTGATACTAATTATCAGCAGTAATTTTTGCATTATCAGCAATGTCATTTATACTCCCGGAATGAGCAATTTGAATTACCTGACTAGCTGAAATGGTCTTGAATGGCAATACCGTCCTTTCGGCTGAATCATGCGTTCCTTCACTATAAAGGTAAATGGTTTTCCCATCTGGGCTCATTGTGTACCCATTAATCATTCCGCCAGTCTGGTCACCCAAAGTAAACATGTAGAATGTCCCTGTCCCTGCTTGCGTGACCTTTGGACCATCACTTGAAATAACGGTTACCTGTAAATTGCCATCACCATTAGTTGCCGAATCTTTAAGGTTACTCCACGCACCATTATCCTTAGCACCAGCTGTCAAAACCGCTGCTGCAACTTGTTTAGGTTGCAATTGGCTAACTGAGGCATCATTATTACTAGAACTACTAGTACTATTAGATGCCGAACGTTGAATGGCACTATTTGACGAACTACTTGTTGAACTCGACTTACTATTATTACCACATGCTGTTAAGCATATGGCTGTTAATGGTAACAGCCCTAATGCAAGTATTTGTTGATGTTTCATTGTTTATCCTCCCCCTAACATCACATCTCCTCTAGTATACTGCAAAAGTATTGTTACGATATCTCTCATCAAGATAGCACAAATGACATTAAAGTTGCTTATTTCAATAATGATCAACCACCATCTGCAATACATAATTACAAAAATCCCCAATGATTAGTTTGCCCGACTAATCATTGGGGATTTTTTCAAATAACTAAGCATATTCAAAACACAAAGTTCAGTTGTCGTTAATACTCAACTCATCGATCATCATTTTCATGGATTCCAATCTAATCTGACCTGGTGCAGATGCCTGGGATAAACTGGCGAATGTAATGCAGGAGCCAAATAATTCACCACTAATTCTTGTAATTTTTCCTAATTGGCCCATCGACATGGAGATTAATGGTAGTTTCCCCTTAAGATGATAATCATTAGTAACTTCAAGGAGACGGAGAATGTCAGTAGTATTCTTAGGCATTACCGCAATTTTAGCAATATCGCCTCCTGCCCTTTCCATTTGATGTAAACAACTTGTCAGTCTCGCAGTCGGCGGTGTTTGTTTAAAATCATGGCTACTCATAATCACTTTGGCATTCTGCCGATGTGCTAATTTTACGAGCTGTTGAATAACCACAGATGAGTGAGCCGTTATTTCAAGGTCAATCAAGTCCATACAATGATTCTCCAATAGTTCCTGATAAATATTTGCATATGCCTGATCGCCTTCATTAAAATGACCACCCTCAACTTGCGTTCGTAAGGTAATCAATAGTGGTCGAGGAGCAATCAGTGCTTGTAATTGATGTGCAGTATCTACTAATTTAGCAATATTATTAAGATCACTTAAAAAATCGATCCGCCACTCTACTAGGTCGATTGCCGGTTTTTGCCCAATTTGATGTGCTGCATAGATAATTGACTGTAAGCTAGTCCCTACTAGCGGAACCGCAATCTTAGGCTTCCCTACTCCTAAAACTAAATCTTTAATTTTTATTTTTGGCAACTTGATCATCCTCAAATAATAGGTGGCGAATGTAATCAACTGGCATTTGTTTGCCCGTCCATAATTGAAAGGCTTCTGCTCCTTGTTCAATAATCATTCCGATCCCATTTAACCGGTGAGCCACTCCGGCTTGTTTAGCCACTTTCAACAATTTCGTTTCACGTGGGGCGTAAACAGCATCAAAAACAATCATTTGTTGGTGAAACCAGGTCGGATCGTTGACGACTGATTCATTTTCATGTGGTTTCATCCCCAAACTAGTCGTATCACAGTAAATATCTGCACTAGCTAATTCTTGTTTGAAATCACTTTGATCTTCTAATGCATGCAGCGTCGCGTGGCACTTCGTATGATGATTAATCAACTCTACATTTTTACATGCTTGAGACCATTTAGCACCGGAACGGCGGTTAAAAATGGCAATTTCACCAACACCATCTAACGCTGCTTGAATAGCAATGGCTGTCCCTGCACCACCGGCTCCGGCTAATACCATTTTGGCTCCCAAAATATTTAGTCCTTCATCCCGTAAAGCCTGCATAAAGCCGGTTCCATCGGTGATATGACCAGTTAAAACGCCATGATCATTGACGACGGTATTAACTGTTCCTGTTAATTGGGCTGCTGGCGAAAGTTTATCCAATAGCGGAACGATAGCTTGTTTATTGGGCATTGAAATATTGGCTCCCCGCATATGAAGAGTCCGCATTGATTGAACCGCGTTCGCTAACTGGTCTTGCCCAACTTCAAATGCCAAGTAAACATCATTTAAACCGAGTTTGGCAAAAGCGTTATTGTGCATTTTAGGAGATAATGAATGCTTGATTGGTGTTGCAAAAATACCAAATAAACCGGTATGCCCATCAATTCGTTCCATTTTATTTACTCCTCAATTCATTAACATTAGATGAAATTAATTTAACTTCTTGTTCGGCAACCTGTCTTGCTAGTTCACGATCTTGTTTTGTCATAATAATTCTCCTTATTTAATAATCAATCTTTTTCTCTCAATATGCTTTACTGGGCAGCAAAGCCAACTGTGATGTTATCGGCAACAACACTTTGACCAAAGAGGTCTGTTAATGCATCTTGAATTAATCGGCTAAGAATCATTTGCTGCTGATGATTCAAATGACTCGTCCATTGAGGCTGGTAAATAAAATTAATGTGTTGAATTTGCTGTTTAGTTAAATCATGTAAGCAGTTGTCGAATTGACGACTAATTCTTTCAACAAATTCAAAGGGTGTTAGTTGTTGGGCCCCTTCATCAATTCGAAAACAAACTGGTTGTTGATGATGTAAGGCCGTTTTAATTTGCTGACTAGTGATTGTTGAATCCGCATTACCTTCCACCCATGTAATATTGTTTAAGACTGCTTTGTTTTTAATTGAGTTCATAACCATAATTCATTGCTCCTTACTGCCGTGGTACTTTTAACGTATTAGAAATCTGATTTTCTGGAACTGTTAAGATTGCTGGTTGGCCAATCTTCTTAATATAGACTAAGTTCAAGTGCCCATTGTGGTTCTTTTTATCGTGTTTAATTTTATCTAGGATCTGTGGTGAGCTTAACAGCGGAGAGCTAACAGGTAGCCCCACTGCCGCTAATTGAGTACGGATCTTGGCGGTTACTCCTGCCACAGTTTTGCCTGCTTCTTCAAAATCTTGACAAATAGCGACTGTGCCAATGCTAACTGCTTCTCCATGACGTAACTTGCCGTTTGCTAATGCTTCTACCGCATGGCCAATTGTGTGCCCAAAGTTCAAAAGTTGTCTCTGGCCACCCTCCTTTTCATCTGCCATAACAATATCTGCCTTGAATTGGATGGAACCTTCGCTTAAACTCATCGCATTAGCAAGAATATCAGTGGGACTTTCAATCTTTTCGATTAGTTGCCAGAAGTTGCCACCGGTCATTGCTGCAACCTTAACAATTTCCCCGTAACCTTCAACTAAATCCCGCTGCGTTAGTGTCTTCAGTGTTGTGGGGTCAATTAAGACTAAGTCTGGTTCGTAAAAGGATCCTACAATGTTCTTAGTAGTTCCCAAATCAACAGCTGTTTTACCACCAACTGAGCTATCAACTTGTGCTAATAATGAAGTAGGAACCTGAATTAGAGAGATGCCACGCATATAGGTGGCTGCCAGAAAGCCTGCTAAGTCACCCGTCACCCCGCCGCCAAGGGCAACCACTCCGTCATCACGATTAAAATTATCTGTCACTAGTTGCTGAGCTAATGTTTGTAATTGTGACAATGACTTGGAAGCTTCGCCAGCAGGAAATTGATAACAATGAACAGTAAACCCATTATTCGTTAATTGGTCTGCGAGTTGTTGCTGGTATAATGGGGCGACATTATCATCACTCACAATGGCAACCTTCCGTGGTGCCCAAACAGATGAGATCAACTTACCAGCATTATTGAGTAGTCCCTTTTCAATTAAGACATCATAATGCTTATTCGTTAGTGCGACTGTAATCTTTTTCATAAAAACATTACTCCTTAATTGAATGCTTGAAGTGCCTTACGAACGGCATTAACTTTCTTGACCATTGTCTTAAATTGGTCTGGCTGAAGTGCTTGTGGACCATCAGACAAGGCGTGTGCCGGATCATCATGAATTTCAACAATTAATCCTGATGCACCAGCCGCTGTCCCGGCAAGTGCTAATGGTGTTACAAATTCCGTATGACCAGCAGCATGGCTTGGATCAGCAATGACTGGGTAATGAGTCAGCTTTTGCAGGACAGGAATAACACCAGCATCAAATGTGTTGCGAGTGTACTTGTTATCAAATGTCCGAATGCCTCGTTCGGCAATCATAATTTGATGATTACCACCAGCCGCAATGTATTCGGTTGCGTTCAACACGTCATCAACGGTTGCAGACATACCACGCTTCAGCATCACTGGCGTTTGGGTCTTCCCGACCGCCTTCAGCAACGAAAAGTTTTGCATGTTCCGTGCGCCAATTTGGAAAATATCAGTAAACTGTTCAACCAACGGGACATGTTCATCATCCCTAACTTCAGTGATCACATCCAGTCCAAAGTGGTCAGCGGCCTTTCGCAAGTCAACTAACCCTTCTTTACCCAATCCTTGGAATGAGTAAGGAGAAGTGCGGGGCTTAAAGGCGCCACCACGCAGTACTGTTGCTCCGGCGTCTTTAGCCACTTTGGCCATTTTCATCACATGTTCAGCTGATTCCACCGAACATGGACCAGCCATTAAAGTGAAGTGGTCGCCACCAATCACGGAATGTGGTGTCTTGATAATTGTGTCTTCCGGATGGAACAAACGGGAAGCTTGCACTGCTTTAGGAACATCGGTAATAATTTGACTAGCTTGTGCGCGTTCTTCGTCAGTCAAATCTGCTGGATGAGCGCCTTGAATAGCAACTCGATTATTATGAACAAATACTTGATGGTCACTAGCAAAATGCTTCTCTAACTTGTTAATCATTAATTGGGCGTTTTCATTCTTTAATACGATAATCATTACAATCACTCTTTCTCAAAATTCTTGGTAAAAAAATATCCCCACAGCGTTGAAACACTGTGAGGATTTTTTATAGCAAATATGAAAATGCTAAATGGAGTTTATCCAACCACACAGTGTTCACATGTGCTGCGTGGTTGGTAAATCATGTTATTATCAACCACACAGGTTACTAAGCCAGAGCCCGCAACCTGTGTGGTGTGAACCCTAGCGTGGTTGATAATAATAGTAACTAAATGATGCTTTAGAAAAACTCATGATTTGAACTCCTTAATTCTTTTCTTGATGTTGGCTAAAGTATAGTTTCTTAAAATGCTATTGTCAATATCTAATCTAAATTTAATTTTTTAATTTGGTTATTAAAGTTAAGACCATACTATTTCGGCATAGTTAAGTACCACCTATTAAAAAAATAAAGAGGACACCCCTATCACTAGTGAGTATCCTCATACCTTAAAAAACGGAGAAGGAGGGATTTGAACCCTCGCGCCGTTTTCACGACCTACACCCTTAGCAGGGGCGCCTCTTCAGCCACTTGAGTACTTCTCCAATTCGTCTCTTGATTGACAATTAGTATTATAACACTTTTGTCCGTTTCAAAAGAACTGCATAAAAAGCTCCATCCTAAATTGGACAGAGTGCTCATTGCCTTATTAAATTCTAAACTAAATCATCCGCATACCACCATCAATTTGAACAGCTTGACCATTCATGTAGTCGGCCTTTGGTGAGGCCAAGTAGGATACAAAGTCAGCTACTTCTTGTGGTGTTTCCGGCTTACCAACGGAAATACTTGATGAGAACTTCTTCCAGTAGTCTCCTGGTTGACCACCCATGAGTTTGACCATGTCGCTATCAATTTGTTTCCACATTGGCGTGTCCACAATACCTGGGCAGTAAGCATTCACTGTAATATGCTGCTTACCAAATTCCTGGGCAGCAACCTGAGTTAAACCACGAACAGCAAACTTTGTACTGCCGTATGCGGCCATCAGTGCATCCCCAAAATGACCAGCAACACTGGAAGCATTGATGATCTTGCGAACTTTATCACCATCATTTTGCTTCTTAAATTGTGTCACGGCCGCTTGAATTCCCCAAACATCACCAAAGACATTAACCTTATAGATTTTTTCTAAGTCATCCTCATTAATGTCCATAACCGGTTTAACGATCATGATTCCAGCATTATTAACGTAGGTGTCAAGCCGACCAAAATGTTCAACAGCAGCTTGAACAAATTTTTCATGATCAGCTTTGTTCGCAACATTGCCTTCAACGGCAACTGCATTATGGCCGGTTTTGTTCAAGTCATCAGCAACCTTATTAGCATTTTCGCCATTCAAATCAGCAACAACGACGTCATAACCATCTGCCGATAATTGGCGAACGATTGCTTCACCAATTCCTTGTCCGGCCCCAGTAACAACTGCTACTCTTTGTTCACGCATCGCAAAAGCTTCCTTTCCAAAATACATGCGCAATATATGGTTACTAATTGTAACCGCTTACCTAAATTTTAGAATAATAATGAATGTATGTACATTATTTTGGCTTAGTAAGACAAATAATCAAAAAGTCCCCAGCAATTTCTTGCTAGAGACTCCTGTGTTTATTACATTGTATCAACTAATTATTAGTACTTAATTTCCATAAGCTTGTTACCATTATCAGTTTTAACAATCGTCAAATCACACTTGGCAACCCGGACACAGTAAGTAGCAGTTGAACCAAGAACATGTTTACTTACACTATTCAATCCTTGACCACCAAGTACTAGCATATCAATATCATGCTTTTCAGGGTACTTAGTTGCTAATTCTGCCTTTGGACTACCAATCATAACGGTTGTTTTTACATCGGAAATGCCTTGATCCTTGGCTACCTTTTCGAATTCAGCAAGTTGACGCTTCATTTCATCAACTGCTGGTTGATAAATACTGTTATCCGCAAAGCCATAACCTTTTGGTGTATTTTCAGGGAACCGTTGACCATTAATAACACTTAGCATATGTAATGAAGCATTATCTCTTTTAGCAATCCGAGCTGCTTTATAGAAAGCCTCTTTTGAAGGACGGGAGCCATCAATTCCTACTAAAACATTTTTGTAACTCATTATAAACACCTCATTTATCTTTATTCATCAATTCTGATTATATGCAAATCATGATAAATGTTAATACATAAGTTGTATGTTATCAGAATATTAAGGTACAGTCCTCAATATCTTCATGTTATTAATTTTGTAAATACAATTGTTGATAAAATGACATAGAATAATTTTATGTCTTTATTCAAGTTTCCCTTCAAATAATAGTAATATGTAATAGATAGATCGTAAGCAAGTGCTCGAATATCGAACTAAAAATACGTTAGTCAAAAAACATTGCTAAGCTAAATTATGAAAGAAGCCGCTAGCACCTGAAAATGCTAGCGGCTTTTTAAATTTGGGCGTTATTTCTAACAAATGGATCCTAATTTTAAATTTAAGGCACAAAAAAGAGCATCTTTTCAGATGCCCGGCCAGCGCGGAATAAGTAATCAACTGATCCAAATTGTACACCAGCATTCTAATCATTGTCGTGCCTAATAAGCACGTAAAAAGATTAATCAAAAAGACAATTGAGCTGATTCATTAGGTGAAGCAATAATATTGCTACTTTTTCTGTGCTGACTACGATTGGCGCTTTTTATATCAAATAGTATGCGTTATCTAAATATTCTCTCTATAAAATCACCCTTCGTTACTGCCTCATTACTATATAGTGGATATGTTAACGGTTCTCCGGATACAGTTTTTAAACTAGCACTAGTTAATCTAATACTTACAATTCGTTGCCGGTAATATTTTTTGATAGCAATGATGAAGTTGATAAACATCATAAGGGATTAGGTATATTATATATATGTTTTGGGCTATTTGTGCTATCTACTCTTTGGTGGGGACCAGAACTACAAGAATTACTAACTTAAAGAATTATGCGCTCACTTCTTTACGTGCGTAAAAAGGCCAGTCCCGGTACACCAGGGCTGGCCTTTATTTTGCTACTTTTTCATTGAGTTAATATTTGATAAAGCTGGTCGTCAAAATAGATACTATCTTATTAACAACAAGCAGTTATCATTAAGCGTTGTATACTGAATGTTCTTTACCAGTCAGATTAATTTTATCCAACCCATTATCTAATTGATAATGATCATCATTAATCTTCTTATCACGGTAGCCCGCTTTGGCAAATGCTTCAACCAAACGTGCCATGAACTTTTGACCTTCTTCGGCAGACTTATACAGCATATGATCCAAGTACATTGGCCGATCAGCGCTTCGCCGAACTAAGGTTACTAAATAAATCTTTTCGCTCGTTTTATTAATATCAGTCGTATTTCTCATCAATGACATTTTAATCCATCCCCTTACATCTGTTTATTATTATACTTGTTATTGGTCTGGTTAGCCAAGTCATTGTGCTTACTTGGAAACGCTTAATAGATAAGAAAGCGGTTTATCTCATTTATAAACCCTTAATTCATCTGTTTAACCCTAAAATTATGTTTCAATCCATGCCAAATATGGCGGTCAAAGAAACCAATCAACGGTCCGTTTGCCAGTAAAGCAAAAAGGGTCCCAACATTGATGGCATAAAGACGGCCACTCAAGCAAAATGTCACCACCATGATAACAATCGGCGGAATAAAGTTCACAAGTTGGGCGACCACTACTTTATTGTGACAGTATAAGAACCGCAGAATATTCGTCGTATCATCATTCGGGTGCATGACTAAATTAGCCCGTTGGTAGATCGAAATCGCACAACAAAAAATAGCTACACCCAGGAAACACAAACCAGTCCGCACAATAAACGGCAAGGTGGGCACCCCACAATGATTAAAGAAGTTCACAAAAATATCGACAAAAGAAGAAAAGCAGGCAATAAAAGCTACTTCGCCAAAGAAGCGCCACTTATCCCATTGACGAATAAGTAGTTGATTGGCAATTGCCGTTAATGTACCGACAACGAACATCGGTAATCCTACCGTTGTCCCAATTAGTTCTGCAATATTTACTTCTGATACTGTCCACGGACTAGTCCCCACAGTGGTTGACACCGTTAACCCATTACCAAATGCATTTAACAATAACCCAACAACTAACGCCAAAATCCGGATGGACATCGAATTGTTCTGCTGCTTATTCACTGACGATCCTTCCCATCTAGCATTCACAAAGTCCATACCTGTTTAATATAGACCCTTTTTCTAAATTGTGGAACACCAAAACGCCCCTGACCGTTAATTAAACGACAGGGGTGTTTTAATAATGGTTCAAACGAATCAGTATAATGCAGACTAATAATTAACAACGTGCACAAATGAGAAAGTATTACCTGATCCGTCTGCACTCACTAATTAGTCTTGGGCTTGTGCTTGAGCCTTTTTCCGTAATACAAAGATGTGTAAGAAGATTGAGCAAAGCAGGCAGCCAGCGGTAGCGGCTAACAGCAATACCAGGCCGGCATTCCAGCCATACTTATCAACGGCCCAGCCAAGAAGACTGGTTCCTAACGTCGAACCTAAAACATAGGACATGAATCCACGAAGACCAACAGTTGAACCAACAGCAAATGGTGGAACAACTTCCATAGTCTGAACAGAGTCCAAGAATTGTGGAATGTAAACCAAGCAACCAGCTAAGGCTGCGTAAATCGTAACTGAAGTAACTGATTTACCGTTCCAGTAACCTAAGATGCAGAAGATAATCAGTACCAAGGCAATGATTGCCGGTGGCATCCGGTAACTCTTGAAGAGCTTATCAGAAATGATCCCGGCTAACAGGGTTGATGGAATGGCAGCCCATTCGAAGAAAGCAAAGGCAACCATCATTTGACTGTGCGTGAAGCCCTTCGCCTGAATCAGGAAAATTGGAATCCACGTTAAGATCCCGAACCGAATCATGTAAACGAAGGTATCCATGAAGGAAACCAGCCAAGCACCAGGGTTATTAAAGACATATTGGGTCAAAATTTGCCAAGATGACAGATCTTTGTAGTCAATGCCTTTTTCCTGTTCCTTGGTTTCTGGCAGCGGAGGAAGCCCTTCTTCTTGTGGACGACCTTTAACTAACCAGAGGACTAAGCAGGCGATCACAATCGCAACTAATGCTGGAAAGACGTACATTGCAAAACGCCAGTGAGCAGCACCAACCATTCCCAACATAAAGCCAGCCAATGGTGAAATTAATCCCCCACCAACATTGTGTGAACAGTTCCAGATGGAAGTAATGAAGCCACGCTGTTTCTTGTCAAAGTAGGTCGACAAGATAATGAATGAAGGTCCAACCCCCATTCCCTGGAAAAGGCCAAGCAAAATCAAAATAATAGCTAATGAAATTAAATTATGACCAAACGCGGCGAGACACATACTCATGATGGCACAGGCAATTAACCCAGTGGCCATGAATCGTTTTGGATCCGCCTTATCAGCCCAGGCACTCATGACCCCTTTACCTAATCCATAGGCGATCAATAAGCAACTAGACAGCATCCCAATTTGACCCTTTGACAGGTCCAGAGTTGCCTTAATATTCGGCGTCGACAGCGTAAAGTTATTCCGAACAATATAGAAAGCGGCATAACCAATAAATACCCCGACCAAGGACATCCACTTGTATGCAGTAAACTTTTGTTTAGCTTGGTCTGCAGGTACCGCTGGTTTATGCCGTGGTTTTAAGAATGAAAGCACTTATTTTCATCTCCTAATTTTAGCGATCCATAGTAAGCGGTTACTATGTTGCTATATCAGTTTTTGTGCACGATTTAATTATATTACAAAAATGGGTTTAAAACGCCCTTTTTATTCTAATAGCTTTCATAATTAACCATAAATAAACACAAAATAAAGAAAGTGCTCTCAAATAGTAAAATTTTACTTATTCTTGGCGCATTAATAAATCAACAATCTGCTGTTTACTAATCTTACCAAAATAGTTACTTAATTGGAGCGGTTGGAGGGCTTTCTCCACCGCTTGACGGTCATACCGGACCCCAATGAGGGCTTGTTCAAATTCATCAATCTTTCGTTGACCAAAGAAATCCCCATAAGTCTTTAAGTATTTAATTCGACCATTATCAATTTGCAAGCGAAAGTCGACGGTTCCTTGAGCAAAATGCTGACGGTGTTGAATAGCTGATTCAGGTGATTTTCCATAGATCCAATCCCAGTTCGAATAAACCTTTTGATTTAACTCTTCTACTCGTTGTTTAGTTTGATCATCTAAGACATATTCTCGAGCTTGCGCTAAATCATCAACACCCAAAATCTTTTTCGCTAAAGTATCGCGAAATTGTTCAATCGTTAATGACTGGTATTGGGGAGCAAAGTAAGGCTTTAGGTTCGTCACCCGCGAATGAACCGACTTAATCCCCTTCGAGGCAATCTTATCTGCTGGGACATCTAGAGCCTTACCAATCACGTCTAAATCAACATCGTACATCAAAGTACCGTGAGAGAACATCCGTCCATTGGTCGTTTTCATTGCATTGCCAGAAAATTTCTTGCCGTCAATTTGTAAGTCATTTCTACCCGCTAATTGAGCATTGTGGGCACCCATTTCATGAAGGGCTTCAATGACTGGTTCAGTAAATTTACGAAAGTTACCAACTGAGTCACCATCATCTTTAGTGATAAAGCTAAAGCTGACATTGCCCAAGTCATCATAAACAGCTCCACCACCAGAAGTTCGCCGCGTGACAATAATGTTGTGTTTCTTGACGTAATCTAAATTAATTTCTTCGTATGCATCTTGATAACGCCCCAAGATAATGCAAGGCGAATTAATGTAGAAGTACAGTATTGGCTCTGCCAAGTCAGCATGCTCCATCAAATAAGTTTCCAAAGCCAAGTTATATCTAATATCACGATTACTAGTAACCAAATATTTCATTTTTATGCCTTCTCATTTGTAAAATCAAAGTGATCGACTAAGTGAACGGTAACGTTAGAGCTATCTTGCAGTAGTTTAGCGACTGGACACCGTTTTTCAGCACGTGCCAACATCGCGTGGGCCGTTTGCCGATCAACCTGCGGAATTATTACCTGGGCATCTAGTTTGAATTGAAAGCCGGGATCATCAGTCAACATTGTGATGCCGACCTGGACACTGCTCTCGTGTTTTAATCCCCGTCGATGTTCATCAGCTTCAATCGTTGCGTTCAAACAAGTTGCTAGTGCCAATCCAATCATCTGTTCCGGATTAGTTCCTGGATCACCTGAAATTGGGTTAGCTGTAGTTAATTGTAAATTCCCACCAGAAACAACTTTAACCGGGCCATGAATACCGACTCGATTTTCGACAACGGTATGATATAGTGCCTTCTCGCTCATGATGGTTTCCTCCTTAATTAAGCGTTTACATTTGTAATACTAGTCTAATGAGGGAGAATTGTCTATTATTTAGGAATATCAATTAAAACAAAAAGAACCTTCCCACTTAATTGCTGGGAAGGTTCCGAAAGTTAGCAGATCAGGTAATGAATCAGACATTGAGTTCCTTGCCATACTCATTGTTGATTGTGTCAACAACGTCCTTGGCACTCATGTTGTCTTCAACAATTTCCTTGCCGTCACGTAAAGTGTACTTTACGTCGTCGCTCAGATTACTGAAGTC
>SKER01000589.1_pt1 | contig 39958 bp, 34 predicted proteins | sample 4826961 | NCBI WGS metagenome assembly SKER01 (sample SAMN11008804, study PRJNA524170) | human gut metagenome | biome: Human fecal sample; material: Feces; isolation source: fecal sample from pouch patient p47 | host: Homo sapiens | place: Israel: Tel-Aviv | collected 2016-11-16 | reverse complement strand
GGGCTGCGGGGGCGCCTTGGTGTCAGATGCCGCTTTGCGTCTACTGGCCCGTAGAGGGGTCGGGCGTGGGCGTAGGATCGGGGGTAGGCGTCGGCGTGCCACCGTCGCCACCCGTGCCACCGTCGCCACCCGTGCCACCGTCGCCACCTGTCGTACCGCTATCGCCGGTGGTGTTGCCGCCCGGGGTTTCAGTGGTCGTGGTTGTCGTTGTCGTTGTGGTGGTCGTGGTCTCTTCCTCTTCTTTTCCCTCGTCTTTATCCTCTTCGTCTTTCTTTTTGTTGTTTGTGCCGTAGAACTTCCAGACGTTATTGTTCTTGTACGTGGGAGCCGTTCCGGTCGAGAATTCCTCGCGCTCGGTGCCCGCAAGAACGGTGTTCATGAACTTCTTAAAGACGGGCAGGTTGGTGCTGTCGCCCAGCAGGTCCGAACCGTACTTTTGGATGGGAATCTCGCCTGCGGAATAACCGGTCCACAGGGCGCATGTCAGTTGCGGCGTGAAGCCGCAGAACCACAGGTTGGTGGTGTTGTCAGTGGTGCCCGTCTTGCCGGCATAGGGCTGATTGACGTTCAGCGCGCCGGCGGCACCCGTGCCGCTGCCCTGCATGACGCCGGATAGAACATCGGTAACCGCGGCAGCCTCGCCTTCGGTGAGCACCTGCGTGGGATTGTCGGTGTGCTGGTACAGAACCGAGCCGGTACGCGAGTCGATCTCGGTAATGGCGATGGGCTGACGGTAGTAGCCACCGTTGGCAAACGTTGCGTAGGCAGATGCCATCTCGAGCGGTGAGATGGACCCGGTGCCGAGCGTCATGACGGGAACGTCCTCGATATTGTCCTTGGCGGGATCGATGCCAAGCTTTTTGACGAGCGACATGATCTTGTCATTGCCGATGGCTTCGGCCACCTGAATGTAGCCGGTGTTGGATGAGTATGCCGTTGCCTGCTTAAGCGTGATGTTGCCATAGCTCTGGTTGCCGTAGTTTTGCACCTCGGTCGTGGTGCCCTTGGCCTTGAGCGGCGAGTTGCAGTTGAGGGTGACGTTGGGGTTCATACCGTTTTGGATGGCAGTTGCCAGCGTAAAGGCCTTAAACGTGGAGCCCACGGGGCGCTTTGCCGTAGCGTGGTTCACGTGATTCTCGTCGGCGTTGTAGTCGTAGCCGCCTACCATGCACTTGATGTAGCCGGTCTTGGGGTCAACGACGACCATGCCCATGTCCAGGCCGTCGAGCGAAAGCGTGTCGAGCTGCGAGCGCACAGCCTCCTCGGCCACCTGCTGCATGGTGGGGTCGATGGTGGTCTTGACGGTCAGACCGCCCTTAAAGAGCACGTCGGTGGAGAACTCCTGCTCAAGCAACTGCTTAACGTAGGAGACAAAGTAGGGCTGAGAGTACACATCGACGCCACTGCCCGAAATCTCGGTCACGTTAAGCGTGATGGGCTCAGCCTGTGCGGCATCGTGCTCTTCCTGCGTGATGTGGCCCAGACGCAGCATGTTGTCCAGAACCTTATTGCGGCGGGATAGCGCCAAGTCGGGATTAACCGTGGGGTCGTACTGCGAGGGCGAGTTGGGAAGGCCGATGAGCAGCGCGGCCTCGCTCAGGGTGAGGTCGGCGGCGGTTTTGGACAGATAGGTCTCGGCGGCGGCCTCGATTCCATATGCTCCATGGCCGTAGTAGATGGTGTTGAGGTACATCATGAGGATCTCGTCTTTGGAGTACATATCCTCCATCTTGATGGCGATATAGGCCTCGCGCACCTTACGCTCGATGGTCGAGTCGAATTGTTCCTCCTGCAAGATGGTGTTGCGAACCAGCTGCTGGGTGATGGTCGATGCGCCCTCGTGGCCGCCGGTGAGGGTTGCCACCGATGCGCGTGCAATGCCCCAGAGGTCGATGCCGCCATGCTCGTAGAAGCGCTCGTCCTCAACGTCGACGGTGCCCTGCAGCACGTACGGGGACACTTGGTCCTTGGTGATGGACTTGCGGTTTTGCGTGTAGAAACTCGCAATGGTATTGCCGTTGCAGTCGACGATGTCGGTGGGCTCGCTCACCAGATACGCGTTGGCATCGGTGTAGTCGGGCAGATCGGACAGCCAGCGGTTGACATTGCCGATCATGCCGATGCCAAACGCTACGCCCGCGATAAGCAGAAAGCCCAAAAACGAGAGCAAGATCATGGGAAGGGCATGCGTCTTAGAGCGACCGCGCCCCTGTCGTTGGCGAGGACCCATATATTGACCTCCTGGTATGTCGTGCCAGGCGGCAGGTATGCTACCGGGCAGGATGGACATAAGTTATTACACGATAAACCAATCGGGGCATGCGGGGCCTCGTGTATGCTGGTTGGCAGCAATTTTCAGAGTGAAAGCACACCTTGGCAAGGAGTTTACCGATGGCGATTCGGCCGATGGAATCGAGCGGACAATGCGAAAGCGAGTTGGCGGCGGCTGAAGTGGCGCTGCCCGAACTGCTGGCGCCTGCTGGCGGACTTGACCAGATGCTCGCGGCGATTGCGGCGGGTGCCGATGCCATCTATGCGGGGCTGGACGGATTCAACGCTCGAGTGAGCGCGCATGGCTTTAGCGATGATGAGTTCGCGCGCGGTTGTGCCGTGGCCCATGCCCATGGCGTGCGTGTGTACGTGACGCTCAACGTGTTCGTGTTCGATGATGAGTTTGCCGACGCCGTGGCGTTGGGGGCGCATGCGCGCGCGTTGGGTGCCGATGCGTTGATTGTGGCCGATGCCGGGCTGGCCTGTGCGCTTCGTGCGGCGATTCCGGGGGTCGAGATTCACCTGTCCACTCAGGCGGGCGCTCATAGCGAGGGTGCCGTGCAGTTGGCTGCCAAGGAGTTGGGCGTTGAGCGCGTGACGACTGCACGCGAGCTGAGCGTGGCAGAGATTGAGACGCTTTGCGCTACTGGCGTGCCCATCGAGGTGTTCTGTCACGGCGCTATTTGCATTGGATACTCGGGTGCGTGCGGGTTCTCTGCCCTTCGACGTGGCCGCTCTGCGATGCGCGGTGATTGCACGCAACCGTGCCGTCTATCCTATGACTTGGTGGACGAGGCGGGGCAGAGTGTTGTCGCTGTCGAAGGGGATCGTCTGCTTTGTCCGCGTGACTATCTGGGCATCGCGCATCTGCCCGAGCTTGTTGCCGCCGGCGTGGCATCGCTCAAGATCGAGGGCCGCATGAAGAATCCCGACTACGTCTTTAACGTGGTGAGGGTGTGGCGTCGGGCGCTCAATATGCTGCGCGACGGCACATGGGATGCCGATGCGGTGCCGGCGCTTGAGCGCGAGCTGGGAAGGTCGTTCAACCGCGGCTTTACCGATGCGTATCTGCGGGGCCGTTCGGGCGCCGAGCTCATGAGCTTTGAGCGCGCGATCAACCAGGGCGTGCGCGTGGGCCACTTGCTGGCGGTGGGTCACGAAGAGGTGACGGTTGAGCTTGATGCCGCCGTGGCGGCGGGCGATACGCTCGAGATCCGATTTTACCCGGGTGCCGACGCGCGTCCCGATGTGCCCAAGCGCTGGCCACAGGTGCCTTGCCCCGTGGATGCCGCTGCGGGAGAGCGCATCGTCGTGCATTGCAAACGCAAGGTGGACGCGGGCTGTGAGGTCTATTTGATTCGCAGTGCCGGCGTACTGGGGCAGACGGCAACGGTGTTGGAGCGCATGCGGGTCGAGGCAGATGCGGTCGCGCCTGCTGAGCAGTCCGTTGAGGTGCTGCCGTTTGAGGGCGTTCTGGCAGATGGCGATGTACCGACGGAGTTGGCGGGACCGGCGGAGCCGGCGAAGCATGAGGCTTTTGCTCGTATGGTCTTTGCCTGGGAGCTGATGGATTTGGATCCGCGCGATGAGTGGGATCTGTCCGATGCGACGGTGGTGCTCGACGAGGTGTGCCGCGCAGGCGACGCCGAGCGGACTCGAGCGCTTATGCAACGTGCCGGGCGCGTCGTCTGCCGCAATCTGGGACAGGTGGCGATGGCCCGCGAGCTGGGCACGACGTTTGACGTGGCGTCGCCGGTGTTCTGCGCCAATCGGGCCACGCTTGCCTGGCTGCGCGGGCTTGGCGCGAGGTGGGTATACTTGCCTGCCGAGTTGCTCAGCAATGACAGGGAGCGTATTGCCGAACTGGCTGCTGAACCCGGCGTCTTGGGTCCGGTCGACGCCGACCGTCCCGAGCTTATGGTGTGCGAGCACTGCCTGCTGACCGCCGAGGGCGTCTGTGCCACCGATGCGACGGGGCAGGTCCGTTGCCGCGACTGCTTGCGTCGTCGGCAGGTGCGCTATCTGGTCGAGCGTGACGGCACGCGTCTGCCAGTTGCCATCGACGCATGCGGCAGGACGAGGATTTTCCTGTCGTAGATGCTGCGTCGCGTCAGTTTGTTATCATAAGAGAGTTTATGGACTTCCAGCACCGCCGTTTTCGGCGAGGGTGCTATAGCAAAAGGAGGATACCCAATGCTGTCTGTTGACGAGCAAATGCGTATCATCACCTCGGGCGCCGCGCAGATCGTCCCCGAGGCCGACCTTCGCAAGAAGCTTGAGAAGGGCGAGCCCCTCAACATCAAGCTCGGCGTCGATCCCACCAGCCCCGACCTGCACCTGGGCCATGCCGTGCCCCTGCGCAAGATGCGTCAGTTCCAGGACCTGGGCCACAACGTCACCCTCATCATCGGCAACGGCACCGCGCTGATTGGCGACCCCTCGGGCAAGAATTCCACCCGCCCGCAGCTTTCGCAGGAGCAGATCGAGGCCAACGCCGAGACCTACGTGAGCCAGGCCATGAAGATCCTGGATCCCGAGAAGACCACCATCGTGCACAACGGCGACTGGATCTTGTCGATGGATCTGGCCGGCCTGCTGCAGGTGTGCTCCAAGTTCACCGTCGCCCGTATTCTCGAGCGCGACGACTTTACCAAGCGCTACCAGTCCCAGACGCCGATCGCCCTGCATGAGTTCCTGTATCCCGTGATGCAGGCTTACGACTCCGTGCAGATCAAGGCCGACGTGGAAATGGGCGGCACCGATCAGCTCTTCAACCTGCTCGCCGGCCGTGAGCTCATGGAGAAGATGGGCATGGAGCCCCAGATCGCGCTCACCATGCCGTTGCTCGAGGGCACCGATGGCGTCCGTAAGATGTCCAAGTCCTACGGTAACTACATCGGCCTGACCGACGCGCCCAAGGATATGTTCGGCAAGACCATGTCCATCCCCGACGAGATGATCGGCAAGTACTACCGCCTGGCGAGCTCGCTCACCCCGGCCGAGGTCGACAAGATCGACGCTGCTCTGGCCGACGGCTCCGCCGATCCCTATGAGCTCAAGCGCGCTCTGGGCCGCGACCTGTGCGACACCTACCACGGCGCCGGTGCCGGCGACGAGGCTCAGGCCGAGTTCGACCGCGTGTTCAAGGAGGGCCAGCTCGCCGACTTCCCCGAGAAGCATGTTGAGCTGACTGTTAACGACGAGGGCCAGATCTACCTCGCCGGCCTGCTCAAGGACCTGGGCCTTTCGGCCAGCGCCGGCCAGGCCCGTCGCGACATCGACGGCGGCGGCGTCAAGATCAACGGCAAGGCCGTGGCTCCCAAGAGCTACAACATCGACCCCAGCGCCCTCAAGCTGGGCGACACCCTCTCCGTGGGCAAGCGCAAGGGCTTTAAGTTGGTCTAACGGGCAAGTTGACCTTACAGGTGCAACAAGGCCGCAGCCGGGATTCCCGACTGCGGCCTTTTGAGTTGCGGTGAAATAGTTCCTAAAAATGCCATACGGGCGCCCAGGTAGGAACTATTCCACCGCAACTTTTTTCCTCCGTCCCCAAGGGATCATTTGGCGGTGCCGTTAAGCGGAAGGGGTGTTATCGGCGGCCTCCTTTTGGGCATACAATGGCTATTGGTTTGCTGCGGTGAAGGCCTGTCCGCTCCGCAGCTTTTTTCTACGGTTAAAGGAGTATGTATGTCCGTTGAGGTCATGAGGTCTGTGATCGAGGCCGCCGAGGGCCGTGTTCCCGTTGACACGCTGTTTACCAATGCGCAGATTGTCGACGTATATGGCCAGCGCGTGGCGCCCGGTAGCGTTGCCGTCAAGGATGGCGTGATCGTCGGTGTGCTCTACGACGGTCGCGACGATGCCGCCGGTACGTATGAGGCTGCCGAGGTCATCGATTGCCAGGGCCGCTATCTTGCCCCCGGTTTTATTGACGGACACTTGCATATCGAGTCTTCGAACATCCGCCCTGCCGAGTATGCGCGCATGGCGGCGACGCGCGGTACCACCACTGCCATTGCCGACAGCCACGAGATCGCCAACGTTTCCGGCCTGGACGGCCTGCGCTTTATGATCGAGGACGGCCGTCGCGCGCCCATTTCCATCAAGTACATGATGCCCTCGTGCGTGCCCGCGCTGCCCGACGAGCAGGCCGGTGCCGTCATCACCGCTGCTGATATGCAGGCGTTTTTTGCCGAGCATCCGGGCGATGTCTTTGGCCTGGGCGAGATGATGAACCTGCCGGGCGTCTTTATGGCCGATCCCGAGACCTGCGCTCGCATTGACGCTGCCAACCAGACGCCGTCCAAGCAGGTTGACGGTCACGCGCCGCTCGTTGCCGGCAAGGACCTCAACGCCTATGCCGCAGCAGGTATTATCGCTGACCATGAGTCGACGATTCCCGAGGAGGCACTCGACAAGCTGTCTCGCGGCATGTACGTGATGCTGCGCGAAGGTACGTGCAGCCATGACCTGGCCAACCTGTCGCCGATGCTGCTGGAGAATCCTGCCCGTGCCCGCCGTTGCTGCTTTGCGACTGACGACCGTGCTCCCTCCGACGCGCTTGCGACCGGCATGATCGATAACGCCTGCCGCGTGGCGATTGAGGCCGGTATCGACCCCGTGGTCGCTATCTCTATGGCGTCCCTGTCCACGGCCGAGGCGTTTGGCCTGGACCACGGTTGCCGCGACCCGCACGAGCTGCGTGGCGCCATCGCCCCGGGCAAGCGTGCCGACCTGCTGGTACTCAACGACCTGACGTTTGCCACGGCTCCGCATCGCGTGTATGCCGCCGGTGCCCTGGTGGCGCAGGACGGTACCTTTGTGGGCGAGATTGCACCCGAGATGGCCGAGGTTGCGGCCCTTGCCGATGAGCTGCGCGCCTCCGTTAAGCTGCCGAAGCTTTCGCTCGACGTGTTCGACTATGCCTTTAAGCCGGGCGAGGCCGTGATTGACGTGGTGCCGGGTAAGGCCATCACGGGCATGGCTCGCCCCGAGAGCGCCGAGGGCCTGCGCCGCATTATGCTGATCGAGCGCCACGGCCGCGGTGTGTCGCTGCAGGCCGAGGGCGCCGACGGTGATGGTCCTGCGGGCCTGGGCCTTGTCGGCAAGCATATCGGTCGCGGCTGGGTGCGTGGCTTCACCATCACCGGTGGCGCCATTGCCTCCACGATCGGCCACGATTCGCACAACGTGTGCGTGGTGGGCGACAACGCCGCCGATATGATGGCCGCCGTTGAGGCCGTGGGCCAGGGCGGCCACGTGCTGGTGCGCAACGGCGAGGTCGTGGCGCGCATTCCGCTGGCGCTCGGCGGTCTGATGAGCGAAGGCACGGCCGAGGATGTCGCCGCGCAGCACGACGACTTTATGGTCAAGGCGCGCGCCATGGGCATCGAGCCGCCGCTCGACCCCATCATGGGCATCATCTTCCTGCCCCTGCCGGTCATCCCGACGCTCCGCATCCGCCCCGAGGGCATGTTCGACGTCACGACCTTCACCTACGCCGACTAGTCATCGGGGACGTTCTTAAACGGCTAGTCGCCTGCGACACTCTTTGACGTGTTGCCTGGCGCTGCGACCGTGGGACCTCTGACGCGCGTGAGCTATTTGCTAGGTCCTTGTAACGTTTGCGCCCGCGGAGTCTTACCTGAGCTCCCTTTGGGTACGTTGGAATTGGATACACGTTCGATTCCAACAAGCCCGAAGGGAGCTTTTCCATGTTTAAACTGATTGCATCCGATATGGACGGCACGTTGCTTGACGAAAACAGCCAGGTGCCTCCCGAGACCTACGAACTGATTTTGGCGCTACGCGAGCATGGCGTGCATTTTGCCGCATCGTCAGGTCGCCGCTACGATCGCCTGTGCGAGTTCTTTGCGCCCGTTCGCGACAAGATGGACTTTGTCGCCGCTAACGGTGCCCAGGTCTACGCCGACGGCAAAATGGTAGACCGTGAGGTGTATTCGCACCTGGCGATTCGAAAGCTCGCCCAAGCAGTCGCGACGTTTCCCAATCTGCATCTTGCGCTTTTTGACCGAACCAAGTCCTTCCTGCTCGATGACGAGTGCAAGTTCGTGCGTGAGGTCGATAAGGACCTTCCCAATGCCGAGCGTATTTGGGAGCTGCCCGATCCCAGCGTAAATATCATCAAGGCGAGTATCTTTTGCGATGACGGTGTCGTTATGGACAGCGCCTACGTGCTACAGCGCGAACTTGGTCAGCTCTTTACTTTTGCGCCTTCGGGCAACGCGTGGATTGATGCCATGCAGCCCGGTGTGTCGAAGGCCTCGGGCATCGCGCAGCTCGCGGAACACTACGGCATTGGACGCGACGAGGTCATGGCGTTTGGCGACTCGATGAACGACTACGAGATCATTCGCTTTGTCGGCACGGGCTGCGCGATGGAAAACGCGCGCCCCGCGCTCAAAGCGGTTGCCGATCGCGTCGTAGGCTGCAACCGCGACCACGCCGTTCAGCAGGAGCTCCGTCGCGTGCTGGAGAGTCTCTGCTAGACCGGTAGTTGGGGACATTCCTTATGCGCCGGCAGTTGGGGACAGACTTAAGTGAGTGAAACCACTCATTGGGGACAGACTTAAATGAGTGCCGCCAGCGACTAGCCATTTAAGAACGTCCCCAATGACTACCGGGTTGCTGCTGCTAGGCGAGGGCGGCCATGATGGTGCGGGCGACGCCGTCGTGGTCGTTGTCGTATTCGGTGATGGCATCGGCGGCCTTGCGGTCCTCGGGCTCGGCGTTGATCATGGCCATGCCGTGGCCCGCTGCCTGCAGCATGGGGATGTCGTTGATGTTATCGCCGAACGCCCAGGCGTCGGCGAGATGCTCGCCCAGGTGCTCACATAGCCACATGAGGGCCGTTCCCTTGGTGGCGCCCTCGCCCATGACCTCGATATTCATGGCGTACGAACGCGTGACCTCAATGCCTTCGAGTGTGTCGAGCTCCGCCGCGATGGCGTCGCGATCGGCCGGGTCGTGCCAGTACATGGCGATGCGTTCGAGCGTCTCGACCTCGTCGATCTTGCTGTCGATATCCATGTCGATCGGTGTTCGTGTGCGCTTGAGCGAAGCCGCGATGTGGGGGTCGCCGCCGCAGAACTCATCCAGGCGCGTGTAGAGCGAGCGGGGGAGGAAGCACTGCCTGTCCGCGAAGATATCGAAGGTCACGTCATGGCCGGCGGCGATGCGGTGGATGCGATGGGCAATGCCGCAATCGAGCGGTCGGCTCAAGATGCGCGTGGCGCGCGAGGTATCGGTGGGCACATCGTCGTCGAGCTGCCAGACGCTGGCGCCATTGGCACAGACGGCATAGTGCACGGCGGGATGGGCGAGGATGGGCTCAAAGATGCCCGACAGCGGACGTCCCGTGCACGGTACAAACTCAATGCCGCGACGTGCGAGCTCGTCGAGCATCGCCCAGGTGGCGTCGCTCATCTGCTTGTCACTCGTCAACAGCGTTCCATCCATATCGGAAAAAACAATCATTCGATGCAGCCCTTTCTGCTGGCATAAAAAGCGTGGCCGAGGGCGGTGATGCCCTGGCCACGCTCGAGTTCTATAACGGTCCGCGTCCTAGCGGTCGGCGAGCGGCTTGTACTCCAGCGGCTCGATCACCGGACGATAGGCCGGACGAATAATACGGTGCGCGCAGAAGAGCTCTTCCATGCGGTGTGCCGACCAGCCGGCCATGCGGGCGACGGCGAATAGCGGCGTAAAAAGCGTCTCGGGTACGCCGAGCATCTTGTAGATAAAGCCTGTGTACAGGTCGATGTTGGCGCAGATAGGCTTGGTCATGCCGTGGTCGCGCATCACCTGCGGTGCCAGGCGCTCGATGCGCTCGATGAGCGCGAACTCATCGCCCAGGTCCTTCTTGGCGGCAAGTGTGCGTGCGTAGTGGCGGCAGACCTCGGCTCGCGGGTCGCTCAGCGTGTAGACGGCGTGGCCCATACCGTAGATGAGCCCCGTGCCGTCGAAGGCCTGCTTGTCGAGAATCTTGCCCAGGTAGGCTGCAATCTCGTCCTCGTCCTCCCAATTGGAGACATGCGCACGGATGTCCTCGTGCATGGACACGACTTTGGCGTTGGCGCCGCCGTGGCGCGGGCCCTTGAGCGAGCCGATAGCCGCGGCGTAGGCGGAATACGGGTCGGTGGCCGAGGAGGACAGCACGCGGCAGGCGAACGTGGAGTTGTTGCCGCCACCGTGCTCGGCATGCAGCATGAGCATCACGTCGAGCAGCATGGCTTCGTCGCGGGTGAATGCCATGCCGCTGCGCAACACCTGTAGGATGGTCTCGGCGGTGGAGAGACCGGGTGTGGGATGCGGTACATGAACCTCGGAGCCGCGGCGCTTGGCGACCGAGGCCATATGCGCGAAGGCGGCGATGCGAGGGAGACGGGCGAGCATGGAGATGGCGACGTCGATTTCGTGCTCGGGTGTAATGGCGTCGGGCTCGGCGTCGAAGGCGTAGAGCAGCAGCACGGCGCGCTGAAGCACATTCATGATGCTCGACGACACCGTGGTCATGGGGAACTCGCGGACGTATTCGTCGCTCAGGTGCCTAAAAGCACCCAGACGCCCGCAAAAACCGTCAAGCTCTTCCTTGGTGGGCAGAGAGCCCGTAATGAGCAGATAGGCGACCTCTTCGTAGCCGTAGCGGTTCTCGGCCTGGGCGTTGTTGACCAGATCCTCGATGCTGTAGCCACGAAGCGTGAGTTTGCCCTGATCGGGCACGACCTTACCGTCGACCTTGTTGTAGCCATGCACATCCGAGATGCGAGTGAGGCCCGCGACCACGCCCGAGCCGTCTGCATTGCGCAGGCCGCGCTTGACATTGTGTTCGACAAACAGGTCCTCGTCATAAGGGTCGGTCGGCAGGCCGTGGTAGAGGTTTTCGCTTTCGGGCGAAATCTGACGGCTCGCCTCGTAATCCAGAACCAGGCGGCTCAGGTGGTCATCGAAGCGGTAGTAGATTTTCTTGGCGTCGTAGGCCATGCGCGCTCCTCTCCGGGCCGCATCGGGGTGACTTGCATGGGCATGCGCGCGTCAGGCTATCCCCAGCGGCTTGCTCGCTACAGGCGGTACATAAAGTTGAAGACGTCCTCGCGCTGGATGGACACGTTGACGCCCGAAAGCTCGCCGGCCTCGGCCAGGGCCTTCTGCAGCTCGGCGAAGTCGAGCTTGGACTCGGCGGTATCGGCCAGCATGGTCATGGTGAAGATGTCCTCGATAATGGACTGCGTGATGTCGCGGATGTCGACGTTGGCCTCGCCCAGGACGCGGGTGACGCCCGCGACGATGCCGGGGCGGTTCTTGCCAAGGACGGTGATGACGATACGGGAGGACGAGATCTCGGCCATGGGAAACCCTTTCGCGTGATTGCGGCGCGCGCGGGGCGCTCCGCTACGGTACAGTGTTCATCATTGTACCTGTCTGGCGCAAAAAAGGCGCGCTCGCTGCGGCGTTACATGCCTGCAACATGAGCGTAAGGGGGAAGGCCGCACGGGGAAGAGCCGTCTGGCGCGTGTCCGGCTCGTGTTGGGTTGATTTCCGATCTCAGCCGAACACATTGAGCGGACAGGCCGTTCCCGCAGTCAGCCGAACGCCTCCGACGGCTGATTCCGAACTGGAAGCGGAGGGCATCCCCGCCCTTCGGTAGGGGATACCGCTCCGCGGCGCAGGCCGCGGGCGGCGCCCCTATCGGACCACCGTGACCTCAGTTGGGATGGGCCCAGCACTGCCGCGTACTCGGTGAGCTAGAGCCAACTGTTCGTCTTCACGTCGCGTATGGCGATATTTCGGTCGTCCGGCTCGGTGATGCCGTAGCCGAACGCCTGGAGCGTCTCGATGGACTCCTGGATCCTCTGTTGGAACATGGGACCCGGATCGACCCTCGGCCCGAGGTGCCCGCGCCAAAGGCACGGCGTGGCGCGCAGCATGTTATGGATTTTGGAGATGGGCTCGATGTCGGCGTAGACGTTGAGCGTCGCCATGGCGTCCTTGTGGCCGAGGATCGATTGGAGCGCCTTGATATCGCCGCCTTGGCGGATCCACTGCGTTGCGAACGTGTGGCGAAGGCCGTGGAACGTGATCAGCTCGTCGTTGGTGCCCATGAGGCCGTTGGTCTCCGAGAACGTCTTGAACGCCCTGCGGATATAGCTTGTCGTCGCGAAGGTCGCGCCCGGCTCCGACAGGATGTAGCAGTCCCCGATCTCGACCGCCCCGGTAAGGCCGCGCAAGCGCAGCTTTCCGCAGTCGATCTCGTGGGTCTCCTTCAGGAAGGGGAGTAGGCCGACCGGGTCGATGGGGATACCCCTGGCGTCATGGGTCTTGGTGTCCTTGATGAACGAACCCATTCCCTTCGCGTACGCCACCGAGTGTCTGATCGAGATCAGGCCCGTCTCGAAATCCACATCGCACCACCGAAGGCCGCAGACCTCGCCGATTCGCATCCCCGTGTGCAGGGCGAGTACGACCGCCCTCTAATCCTCGGCGGACCAATCGAGTCCGAACTCCTTTCGGGCATCCTCTTCGCTCATGACTTCGAGAAGGTCTCCGGGTTGGCAACGAAGGGCGAGGCATAGCTGCTCGAGTGTGTTGAAGCGAATGCCGCGAATATGCCCTTTTTTAATACGGGACAGGTTCACGGGCGTGGTTCCAATCCTTTCGGCAAGTTCGTTCGAGGAAATCTTTCGCTCGGCCATGATCTTGTCGAGGCGAACAATTACGGGCATGGCGTTTCCTTACGCAATCTCGTCGGAGTCGAGGTACAGCTCTCGGGCGTACAAGAAGAGCTGGGAAAGCATGAACAGGACGATGCCGAGAACCAGAGAGGTCCAATCGAATGATGAAGCGATCTCTTGGGCGCCGACGGCCCCCTCGCCGCCAAACATCGAAACGGAGGTTTTGAGTGAGCCGGCGTAGAGGCTGGTGGCAGCTTGAACAACGAAGAGAATGCCGAGCACCTTCAAGCATGTCGCAGACCCTTTCTTGAAGGGGTCTCCGCTCTTGATCGTCCACACGAGAACGGCGCTGAGGATGGTCGTAGCGATACCGATGACGGCAGGGACCAATGTCGAGATCGCAAGGGCTGGATACGCGGGGGAGTCTGCAATTACAGGGTTGTCGAGCACTTCGATTGCTGGCTTTAAGGAGAACGCCACTTGTGCGATGGCGGTGGCGCAAAGGGTCGCAGAGGCTATCGCACATGCGATGCGGAAGGAATGAAGCCGGGGAGTGCGATTGTCGGAACTCATAATAACCTCCGAAGAATTTAAAAAACTCAGGTTACTTTTTAACAGTTTATGTTAAATTGACTTTGCCGGCAAGTAATAAGGGCCGAGCATTTTGTTCGGCCCCTCTGTTCCGACTGGATGAGGTTAAGGTTGGCGATGAATATGCTCAAAATCTCGAAGGCGATCTTTAGGTCGCTTCTCTCCTCCAGGTCGCTCTGTGTTGTCGTTGTTGCGTTGATGGTTCTTTGTGCTCTGCCCGTCTTCAGGAGCGCGGCTGGCATCGACGGACGGGTCGAATACCTCGAGTCGGGAATAACCCGTGTTGAGCAGGAATTGTCAGCATCCTATGCGGATGCGCTTGTGAATGCGGGGGAGGACGGTGTCTATACCTCTTCATCAAGCATGCCCGCGCTTCTGTACCCTCTTGCCGCGGGACGTCTTATCTTGGCACCGCTCTCTCCCCTACTTCCGTTTCTGCAGATATCGGATGGAGAGTACACCTATTATGACGGATCGAAGGAGTACTTGCTATGGGTCGCAACGGCCGTTGCCGTCTCGTTCCTTGCCGCGCGTCTTAACAAACGTGAAAAGCTCATCATCCAGGCACCGATGGGCGAGCTGGGTAGACTTGTTGCATCGAGCGTATGGGCGAGTGTTTTTGCAATGCTTGCCGTCCTCGCCATCAATCTTCCAGGGATAATCGCCGCGCTTGTGAAGAATGGCCCGGGCTCGCCGTTCTATCCGATAGGCTACATTCAATATGCGACTCCGGTTATCAAACCGGCTTGGCTGGTGTTCGCGCAGACGGCCATCTTGCAATTCTTGGTGGCAGCGTTCATCTCGCTTGTCGTTCACCTTGCCGTGAAGATTGCCAATAACCCTACGCTTGGAATCGTGTTCGTATGTGCCCTGATGGGGGTGACGATGGTTCCCGGGTATTACGGAAGATCCATCGCTTTACGTGAGTTCGCCCTGTTGAATCCCCTTACGTATGCGAACACTGAGTTGACCGTCGGCGCCTATAGCCCGTACCCGACAACGCAGATAGTGAATCTGCCTGGACTTTGCTTCGAGCGTGGCGCGATTGCCCTCGTATGCGCAATCGGGATCGAGGTGCTGGCAATTAGCCTGCTTTGCGTTGCTGGAAAGAGCGGCTGCGCGTGCCCGATATCCCCGTTTTGTCTTGAGAGAGGTTCCTTCACTGCATCGAGAACGGCAACTCGTTCGAGCGCTTGTGCCTCCGCCGTTGCATACGTAAGAACGATGGGGAAACTGCTCCTGCGTTCTCCTACCCTCGCCGTATGCGCGATTGCAATGTCGACGACGATGCTGGCCCCGGCTCTGGTCGAGATGTTTCCTGACGCTGATAACGTTTCCGCTGTTCGGTATAGGGATGGGGAGCTCCGTTCAATAGATCGGTATCTAGAGCAGAACGCTGCGAATATGGACGTCGAGGGCAAAGCGACCCTGGAAGACATGCGGGATGCTCTTTCGGGTTTCGTGTACGCGCCTATGCCTGCGGAGGGGTTTCGAAGCCTTGCGACGTACGAGCGCGCTCGAGGTGAGCTGGGCGCGGCAGATGCGACTCTCCTGCAATCGATCGGAATCGAGCCGGAGACTCCTTCTCGTGCGGAGGCGCGCGCCCTTCTGCTTGAGTCGATCGCGAGCTTGCCGGACCCCAAGGTTTACGAGTTAAGTACGAAGATGCCCCCATTAATCCTCCTTTCGTATCTCCAGGCAGCGCTTCCCTCCTTATTTTTGCTGTTGCCCGTGGTTGTCACATCGCTCGCGTGTACCCACCTGCAGTGTCGTTCCCTTCTGGTTCTCCAGATCCCCGCAACAGCGCATGTGCGTTTTCTGACGGCTGTTGCGCTGGCTCTCCTGCTTGGCTTGGTGCTGCTTTTGGTGTCGATGGTTCCCGCTGTCGTTGTGTCCGTGATTAAGAACGGTGCGGGTGGATCGGAGTATCCCGTCGCTCTCATTCGGGCGGGAGCTTCGACAACGTCCACGGTGGGGGAGGCGGTGTTGTGCAGTATTCCGTTGCTGGTCATGGCATACGGCGTGATTTCCGTCGTCGCTGCGTTGACAGCAGCGATTAGCCGCAACCCCGTTGTCACCGGAATGGTTTGCGCGGTTCTCTTGGTGTTGGGTTCGTTGAGCGCTCATGTTGAAAGCGTGGGCATGGGCGTCGCGCTGCTGGCTCCATTCGCCTCGTTTGATCCCGCTTCCCAGGTGGGGACGATTGGGTTCCTTGGGCGAGGGACGAACGCGATGCCTTTTGGAGAGGTCGTCGGCGCATCGGGCGCTCTGCTGGTGGTCTTGGGCGCCGTATCTCCGTTGATGGTGCGCCTGAGTGTTCCAAAGATCGAAAGGGGATGATCTCGATGATTGACCTTCAAACGCTGACGATCTCTTATGGAAAGAAGGTGCTCGTAGATTCGGTGAACGCTGAGTTTGCCCCGGGTACGGTCTACGGTCTCGTCGCTCCGAACGGGCATGGAAAGACGACGTTGCTGCGTGCGATGGCAGGTTTGCCGGGTCCTCGCGTGGACGGGAGCATCGTTCTGGATGAGGTGCAGGGTACGGGTGCGAGAGAGGTCCGTTCTATGATCTTCTATGCACCTGGTGAGGGGACGCTGCTGTATCCCGGATTGCGTGCGGAAGATCACCTCAAGATGGTTTGCGATATGTGGCCGCATGCTCGCGATATCGAAGAGATAGTGGAGCAAACGCAGATAGGCGAGTTCGCGAAGATGAGGATCCGCACTCTGAGCCAGGGCATGAAGCAGCAGCTTACCCTGGCGATTGCGTATGCGACGGGCGCGCGGTACCTTCTATTAGATGAGCCCATGAACGCGCTCGACCCCAGCAGGGTGGACTTGCATTCCGAGATTCTCAGGAAGCTGGCCGATTCTGGTACGTGCATCATCATGTCATCCCACATCTTGGATTCGGTCGAAAGGCTGTGCGATGAGATTCTGTTTTTGAAGGATGGGAGGCTCATTAGAAGCATTCCGCAAGATGATGCTGCGCCGAAGTCTCCTGGATCCCATTTCGCAAAGCCTGCCGGACGCGCCGAGGGTGCGCTAAGCACGTATCGGCGACTCTACGAAAAGGGCGGGTAGAAATGCAAGTTAAAAATCTATGTGGCCAATGTGATACCGTTGAACCCGCATATCGATACCGCTCAGCCATTCGCCTCGCCCCCGTCGCACGTATCTTCATCCGGTCTGTTACTTTTAATCTAACAATTCTTTGAGGAACGTAGGTGCTTCTAAATGTACTGTCGACTTCTTCTCAAACTAATCCTAAGAGACAGGGCCGTATGGATTTGTGCGCTCGTTCTCGCTGCAGCCTTTTCCGTCCCCATTGCGTTCAATTCACCCATCTACGGGCCCTTCTTTATGAAACAGGGCATGCAGAGCTTTGTCGACGCATTCAATACGCGCGCGCCCCAGGCCAGCGGCACAGACCTATCTCCAGAGCAGCAAAATGACGCGGAGCTTGCAAGATACGCGAACGCCGCCCTCGCCGCTCAAACCGACGCCGCCTTTCTCGATTCTGCCGAGAGCTACTACGCGCTCATGGGCGAAGGCTTCCAATCCGGGTCCATCGTGGGAGACCGAGAGACCAATGACGCAGCGCTCGCATATTGCCGTGCCCTGAGCAGCTCCGGCATCACGGATATCCCGGCCTCCGCAAACGACCTGCCGTTCCTCTCCTTCCTGCCCTACGCCATTGCCCAGGCGCCGTCCTTCCTTCCCTTCATCCCCTTCCTTCTCTCGTCGATACTCGTGCTCGGCGCCACAAGGCCCGGGACCCTGGCGGCAAAGGCGCCCGTGCCCAAATTCCGGCGCCTTATCCAGATCGTGTTTTCGATAATCGCCGCGGGGACCGCGATGCTCCTCGCCGGCCTCTCACCCGGGGGCATTTACGCCTTGGTCCTAAACGGCTTCGGGCAGATCGGGTACCCGATCGCCTTCTTCCATGACGGCGCGCTTACCACCACGACCGCGGGAAACGTCTTCACAGCCCTGCTTCTCGCGCTGCTTGCGGGCGGAACCTTGATATCCGTTTGCTCCGCCGTCCTATCGACCGCAACGAGGCGCGTCCTCGCGGGCCCCCTTACCTCCGCGCTGCTTGTCGCGGCCCCGGCATTCCCGTTACTGTCCGATTCGGCACTGGGGCATAATGCCGTGCTCGGGCTCCTGCCGCTGGCCGTATTCTCGCCTATCGAGGCAACGGGTTACGTAGGATGCTTCCCGACAGAATTCCTTGGCTCCGGTTCAGGCAGCGCATCGATGCTTGCCGTGGCCCTGGCATACGTCGCGGTCTTTTTTACGGTCGGCGCCGTTGCGACACGTTCCCCCAAACAGCCTGGACCCGCGAAAAAGCACCATGGGCTCGAGCTTCTAGACGCGAGCGTGGGATACGGAAGCACGACGATACTTTCAATCGGGTCGCTTTTCCTGAGCCCGGGAACGGCGGCGGGCCTCGTTGCTCCCAACGGCTCGGGGAAAACCACCCTTCTTGAAGCGCTGTCGGGCCAATTTCCCACCCGCATCCGCTCGGGAAGCCTGGCGGCAGACGGAATCTGCCAACGTCGATCAGCCGAATTTGCAGAACTCGTCTACCTGAGCTCTTCGGGCAGCGCGGATCTCTATCCCACGCTATCGGCCATCGAGCACCTTGCTTTCGTTAGGGAGGCGTGGAAATCGGCCGCCGACATCGACTCGCTCTGCGACTCCCTCGGAATCTCCCCATATCTCGACAAGCCGACCCGTAAACTCTCGACAGGAATGAAGCAGCAGGTAAAGCTTGCCATGGCGATAGCGACCGATTGCCCGTACCTTATCCTCGATGAACCGCTGAACGGCCTCGATCCGGGAAAGCGGAAAACCTCCTGCGACGCGATGCGCAGCGAGGTGGCGCGGGGACGCAGCGTGCTCATTTCAAGCCATCTACTCGACGACCTGGCAGACCTCACCAACTCGTTCTACTTCATCGAGGCCGGCACGCTCGTGGAAAAGATCAAGTCGTCCTCGCAGACGCTCAAGCAGGAATACCTCGATACATACGAGGGAGGTGAATGACATGATAGGCAAGAGCTATGCAAAGATAGCGATTGTTGGCTTTGTACTTTGTCTTGCAATGGTGCTATGTGCATCATTTGCGAGGTATAGGTCCGAGCAGTCGTTCATCGATGGCGCTGAAAATGGGTTTGGCATAGACGGGATGTATGTCAACGATGGCGCGACCAGGCCGTCTATGGCGATTCTTGCAGGCGAAGACATGGAATGGCAAATCTGTAATGACGATGGCTCTTGTCTGAGTGGTCGTTTGGCCGCAACGAGCGACCCGAATTCGTTCGATCTTCTCGACAATGATGGAGCGGATTGCGGTTCTGTTCACCTTTCATATGCATCGCGAGATGGGATGGACGGCATTCTCTACGTCTCCCACGAGACTGGCGATTTCAAGATGCGCAGGACTAACCGAGTGCCGGCTTTTATCGAGGAGTGAGAGTTCCCGGCGGTCTGCCGATCAGGCCGCCGAGGTATTGAACCCCGCATTCATCCGTACACACACGGATGAATGCGGGAAGTGTCCGGATGAAGTTGATAATCAAGGAAACAAAGCCGTTCTGCCTGGGACGGCTTTGGCCTGGACTTTAACTACAACATCGCAATCGACACTTATCAGCTCGCGCAACGCGCATGGCCAAATCTCGGACGCTGGTGCATGGAGGACCTTCGAGATTTACTGGACATCCAAAACGACGACGCACACCGCGTGCTCGCCGACAGCGAAGACGAGATGGCTGTCTACAATGCGATCAGAAACAGTGTGAAGTCCGGAGAGCTTTCTGTGGAACCGCCGCGCCGTCGCGCGAGCCGACTGGGCAACCCGGGCAATCTGGTCCCGGCTCTCCCGGTCGTATTCCTACGATATCGCCCCTAGATCACCAATGTGTCAGATAAAGAATGAGGCAATGGTTATGATCAAGCATACGGCGGATGCGGCGACTGCGCCTTTTTTCCTCTCCTTTGGTCCGACGAATAGGGTTGCCGTAAAGTAAAGGGCGGAAATGCAGTCTATGGCAAGCAAAACGAGTTCCTTGGGCGGTTTCAGCAAAAGGTCGCTAGCAAAGAGTAATGCAAGCAGGGCAAAGCCGATTGTGGTCAAGTATCTCGATTGATTTTGCGACAACATGGCAACTTCCTTTCAGAACATGCAAATGAAAAGTCGGTACGATGTCATTGCGGTTGCAAAAAAGCCGCCGCTAGGACCGGTTGTCACGAGACCGGCGATAACTTCAGCGGTGCCAACAAGCTAGAGATCGCGCAGACAAGCCTCCTCCTTCGCGTTCAGCTTGACCTTGTGAGGGACGGTGCGGTTATTTGCAAATCCGTGAGAATCGCACCACGCCTTGGAATACGAATCCGTGCAGCGTCCGCGCTCAAAAAGGGATATACCGTAATTTTCGTCGTAGTTGTCTCCGACGTAGATCTCACTGCTCTCGGCGGGAGATCCATCGTCGGCATAGGCTGGCGCAACGGGCACAAATGGTGTCATGACAAGGGAGAGGCAAAGAGCTGCTGAGACGATGGAGGGCAGGCATTTCTTCATGGCTGGCTCCTTAATCTGGCCTTTGATAGTTACTCGATGTCGCCTCCTTCCGCTTTATATCCGTTGTGTTCGGCGTATTTCTTTAATAAGGCAAGAGGCTCTTCCTCTCCTTCGGATAAGCCGATGATGTTTCCTTGATCATCCAGTATGAATACGGACGGAATATGCTCAAGTTCATATTGGTCATACACGGTATTATCTTAATCTATGTATATGGGAAAGTCTCCTTCATGGACCGAGGCTTCTTCAATTGTGCTGTCCTCGGAAACAGTGAAAAGGTTCTTCCTTAAGGCTGCGAAATTATCAAGTTGTTGCATATCTTCTATGAGAGATTCGCAGTGCTGACACCACGATGCCCAGAACATCAAGATGTTTTCCTCATTAGGTTTTAGCTTGTCAAAATAATTGACGTTTCGGCCGAGGCTGAAATCCTGTCCCATTTTAATGGACAAAGATGAGGGATAAGCATTGTGTTGCGGTTTGATATTGACGACGATTAAGGCGGCGAAACACGTCAGAGTCGCCAAAGTCAGTAAGGCGATAATGCATTTTCTCGGTTTCCAGCTCATGACAGATCCCTCTCTCATGGTGAAACGCATACGTTTTGAAACGGGATGCCGCTTCGATTCGTTCCGGACGCGGATGTGGACGTAACTGGTCTCGGTGCCAAGTGCGATTTCAGTGCTGTATATGACTTAACGGGAATGTCCGAGCAGTGCCGGAGTTTCCATCTGGATTGTTCCGACTGGAACATCAGCCCGAATACACTGCATAGCGACTCCAACAAGAACGTACCCGGCGTAATCCTTCCCAAGGCATGGCAATAGTCAAGATGCCGCAGCGGCAAGACAAAGACAGATTCCCGCGATAACCCTACGCTCAGCTCGTTTCTATTCACCCTGAGCGAAGGGAGTGTCGCATATGCATGCAGCGGCGCAGAACCTCCGGGGGGGGGTATCTCCTAGAGGTATCCGCCTCCGGAGGCCAAGGAATCATCGAGTACGTCCTGATCATCGCGGTCATCGGCCTGGTGATCGTGTTCGCGGGACCCGGCGTGGCCGGAGCCATCCGCAACCAGTTCAACCTGGTCGGCAACACGGTGAACAATGGGACGGTTGGCGGCGTCGAGGGAGGCGCATCCGGCGGAGGGTCTGCAGGTACCGATTCCGCGACCGTCCAGGCGGCTATCGCCAAGGACGCGAAGGACTGGACCCTCGAAGAGCAGAAGGCCGTGGCCGAGGACATCGCCGCGAAGGGCGAGGCATCGTCCGCCTTCGCCAAGGCGGAGGCCGCGATGAATGCAGGGACGAAGTTCTCGATGAAGCTCACCGATGGTCAGACGCTCGAGTACAAGATTATCGGCATCAACCACGATGACTTGGCCGATGGTAGCGGCAAGACGGGCCTGACGTTCCTCGCCGCCTCGACGGGTATCAAATCTCGCGTGAACGCCACCAACACCAATGCCGGTGGCTGGGAGAAGTCGGAACTCCGCGCGAAGATGAACTCCGGCGAGATCTGGAACCTGATGCCCTCCGATTTCCAATCCAAGGTGAAGCCGGTCAGGAAGCTGACGAACAACGTTGATGGAACCGACAAGAATGCCGCCGTGACGGCGACCTCGGACAAGCTGTTCATGCTCAGTTATTCCGAAATCGTCGAGACCCCTTATAGCGGCTGGTCTGGTTATTCTTGGATCGGAAACGAAGGAACCCAGTACGAGGCCTTCAAGGGTAAGGTGACGAACAATTATTCGGGTAACGATTGCCTGAGTGTTGGCGTCGCTTGGTGGGAGTGTTCCTTGAATCCGAGCGCCTCTGCGCTCTTCCTCTATGTCAACAGCAACGGCGATCCGTCGTACAACTACGTCGCGACGAACTCGAATCGCGTCTGCCCAGCTTGGTGCTTCTAGATTCATCTGTTAAGCCCGCACGGCCTGTGCGGGCTTTTCTTTTGGCGGTTACTCGAACGGTTTGATGTTTGTGGCATAGGTTATCGGTTTGAGGAGAAATGGGGTCACACAGCGGCTCTCAGAGCGCCTGCCGCACTCCCCCGCCATTACTCCTGCGGCATCCTCGTATAGAGCCCATCCCGCTTGGCGTTTCGTTGCAACAGCCCACTTGTCCACCGATCAAGTGAACTACTGGAATAAATACAGCGACACGCTTGTTCGTTACAGTCGCTATATCTACGTAAATCGCCGCGATAAATACAGCCTGTATTCGGCTGTATACCAGCTACGCGTATGTAGATTCATATCGCGTTAATAAATCGGCTCAAGCGCGTGCAAAACGCGCAAGTAGCCGCAAAAGGCGATTATCGCGTAGGTAGATTTTTGGCACCCTATTGCTTACTGAAAATTAAACAATTGCTTAAAACAAAAAAGGTCAGGCACTAGGTGCCTGACCTGCAAACTTCTGGTCGGGACGACTGGATTCGAACCAGCGACCCCTTGACCCCCAGTCAAGTGCGCTACCAAGCTGCGCCACGTCCCGAAGCTTTTGTTTGTTGCGCTGCTCTCGCTCGCAACAGGGAGTATATTAACCCGAAACTTTGCCCTTGTGCAAGAACTTTTTTACAAATTTTGAAGCAAGTCCAAAACTGTATCCGCGAGCTGGGGTTTTGTTAGAACGGGAAGTTCTTGCGTACCCGCTGTGCTCACGATCCAGGCCTTGTTGGTATCGGTTCCAAAGCCTGAATCGGCGCGCGAGACATCGTTGGCGATAATGGCGTCGCAACCCTTGCGGGCGAGCTTTCGCCGAGCGTACTCCACGACGTCATCGGTCTCAGCCGCAAAGCCGATCACGCACCGCTCCCCCTTTTGGCGCGAAAGCTCGGCCAAGATATCGACTGTCTCGACCAGTTCAATGTGATCCAATCGTTCGTTGGCCTTTTTGAGCTTATGGTCGGCAGGGGCTGCGGGGGTGTAGTCGGCGACAGCGGCCGCGCAAATGGCCGCATCGGCCGTCTGGAAGGCGCCCAGCGCCGCCTGCAGCATCTCTGCGGCGGTCTGCACGCGCACGACCTCCACGCCGCGGGGAACATCGAGTGATGTCGGCCCCAGCACAAGCGTAACCGCAGCACCGCGGCGAGCGGCCTCTCCCGCCAGGGCGATGCCCATCTTGCCCGACGATCTGTTGCCGATAAAGCGCACGGGGTCGATCGGCTCGTGCGTGGGGCCGGCGGTTATCATAATGCGCTTGCCTGCCAGGTCTTGCGGGACGGGGTTCAGCACCTCGCAGACGGCCTCGACGATGTCCTCGGGCTCGCTCATGCGTCCCGTGTCCACGTCGCCGCAGGCAAGGTAGCCGCTGCCGGGTCCCACCACATGGACACCACGTTCGCGCAGCGCGGCCATATTGGCCTGCGTCGCCGGCGCCTTCCACATGCCGTTGTTCATGGCAGGGGCGATCACGATGGGTCGCGGCGTGGCAAGCAGCGTGGTGGAGATGAGGTCATCGGCGATGCCGTTTGCCATCTTGGCGATGATATTGGCCGTCGCGGGCGCCACGACCACCAGATCGGGCTCCTGTGCCAGCGAAATGTGGTGGATGGGGTCGGAGGGGTCGTCGAAAAGGCCCACCGCGACCGGTTCGTTGGTGAGCGCGCGGAAGGTGAGCGGCCCCACAAACTCGGTGGCATGCTCGCTCATAACGACCTTGACGCGCGCGCCGTGCTTTTGCAGCAGGCGCACGATATTGCACGACTTATAGGCGGCGATCCCGCCGGTAATGCCCAGCAGGATCGTTTTTCCCTCAAGTTGCATTGAATTGTTGGATGCCGCCGTCATCATTTAAGCTTCCTTGCTGGGAAGCACCAGCAGACGGTGGCAATACGGGCAGTGCGCGATCTCGCTACCGTCGTGGTTGAGGTCGCTCATGGACGATGCCTGGAGCGCGGTGTGGCAGATGGTGGGAATGTTGCCCTTGATGGTCTCGACAGCCAGGCCGCGGAACTGCTTGAGCAGGCGCTCGTAGTCGGTGAGCACGTCGGTCGGCAGCGTGGCGGCAAGCGCGGTGCGCTCCTTAGTGGCGGCGTCAATCTGTGCCTGGAGGTCGGCGGCCTTGGCGCGGGCGGCCTTGGTGTCGGCCTTCACGCCCTCCTCGAACTTGGCGATGATGGCCTGCGCGCGGGCCTCGCGGTCGAGCGCCTCCTTATGGGCGACAACAACATCCTTGCGGGTGTGCTCGATCTTGTCCAGACGCTTGGCCAGGGTGGCGAGCTCGTTCTCCAGGTCCTGAACCTCGCGGTAGTCAGAGCCATCAACATGGCGCTTTTTGGCAGCCTCGATAGCGTTGTTGGTCTGGATCTCGGTGGTGTTGAGGTCGTCGAGCTCAATATCCAGGTCTTTGCGCTGGGCGTAGAGCTTGGTCATCTCGGCCTTGAGCTTAACGTAGGTCTTACGCTTGGAAGCGAGCTCCTTGAGCTCCGGCATATTGGCAAGTTCGCTCTTGTTGCGGGCGAGCTCCAAATCGATCTGTTGCAGCTTGAGTAGCGTAGCGCCGGCGCTCATAAGTTCTCTCCTTTTGTCACAGTCCACCATTGGCAAGGGTTCAGTATTTTAATCGCATGACGGGGGTCGACCCCGGCATCAACTGCAGAGTTCATCAATATATCAACGAACGGCTCCTCGGAGCGGTCGTGGCCGAGCAAGATTACCGGTAGCCCGCGCAAGGCCAGGTCCTGCGCCACGTGGTAGCCCGTCTCGCCCGTCACGACAACGTCTGCGCCCGCGGCGATGGCGAGCTCTCCGAAGTCGCCTAGGGAGCCGCCCAAAATGGCGACGGTCCTGCACGGGCGATTGGCCTCGCCCCACACGCGGGGGTCACTGCCAAACGCCGTAGCGGCGCGCGCGGCAAGGTCGCGCAGGCTGCAGGGGTCGTTGAACGCCGCAAGGGCGCCCAGGCCGCAAGCCTCGGGGTCGTCCACATGCTCCAGCGAGCTCATGGGCTCAGCGCCCAGCAACTTACTTAGGCGAACACGCGCTTCGTGCGAGCGGTCCAGGTTGGTGTGAAGCGAGATGATGCTCACGCCGCAACGAGCTGCCTCGTACAGCGCAGCGCTGCACTGGGGTCGCGCGGAATCGGCCGGACAAAAGGCCTCGGGCGCCTTGATATAGATGGGATGATGCGTCAGCAGCACGTTAGCGCCGGCCTCGAGAGCGCGATGCACGTTGGCCTCGGTCGCGTCGAGTGCGCAGGCAACACCGGTGATCTTGGCAGCAGGGTCTCCCACAGATAGCCCAACATGATCCCAGCCCTCGGCGTACGCCTTGGGGCAGCGCGCCAGCAGGGCACGCTCGAGCTCGGCGCCGATCATGCGGCACCTACGATCGAGAGCAGCGTCTGGGCAAAGTCGTCCAGATCTCCCGGATTCACGCGGTCATCGAAGGAGATGCGCAATGCGCCCAATGCTTGCTCGCGACCGATGCCCATCGCGCTCAGAACGTGGCTGGGATCCATGCTGCCGCTCGAGCAGGCAGAGCCTGCCGACACCTCAAAACCGGCGGCGTCGAGCTTGATGATGAGCTCCTCGGAGTCCATGCCGTCAATGTAGATCGATACCATGCCGGGCAGACGGTCGGCATGTGCGTAGTCGCCCATGGTGGCGTGAATGCGCGGATGGGCCGTAAGCGTGGCGTAGAGCTTGTCGGAAAGGGCTTGCAGCGTCGCACGCTCCTGGGCCACATGGGGCGCCAGCGTGCGGGTGGCAGCGGCAAAAGCCAGCTGCGTGCGCAGGTCCTGCGTACCGGCGCGACGGCCGGCTTCCTGTCCACCGCCAAAGATGCGCGGACGCAGCGGCGTGCGGTTCTTAAGGTAGAGCGCGCCGGATGCCACAGGGCCGCCAATCTTGTGCGCGGCAACGGTCATGGCATCGACGCCCAGCTCGGTGACATCGAGCGGAATATGCAAGTAGCCCTGGATGGCATCGGTGTGGAACGGGGCGCCCACGGTATGCGCGGCCGCGGCAAGCTCACGGATGGGCTGCACCACGCCGGTCTCGTTGTTGGCGACCATAATGCTCACGAGCGCCACGTCGTCGCCGAGCAGATCAACAAGCGCGGCGGGCTCGATGTAGCCCGCACGGCAGGGCTGAACCAGGTCGACGGTAAAGCCGGCGGCACGCAGCAGCGGCAGGTTGTCCAGGATCGAATCGTGCTCGATGGCAGATACGATCACGCGGTTACGCTTGCGGTCGCGCTGACGGGCGCCCTCGGCAAGACCGAGGAGCGCCAGCTGGTTGGCCTCGGTGCCGCCGTTGGTCAGGACGATCTCGGACGGGCGGACGCGAGCGCCAAAGCTACGGGCGATCTCGCGACGAGCGACTTCTAAACGCGCGGCAGCCTTGCGGCCAAGCGAGTGCAGCGAGTTGGGGTTGACGCCGGCAAGCTCGCTGTCGTCGTACTCGCGCTGCGCAAGGAGCGCCTCGGCGCGCATGGGCGTCGAGGCGGCATAGTCAAGATTCACGGGTATGCGGTTTTGACCTGCGGTCATAAGGGTTTATGCCTCCTGTGCGGCCTCGTTGCCCAGCTTCTGCAGCAGCGCAACCTCGGCAGCGGGATCTTCGGACTTAAATACGGCGGAACCGGCCACCAGGACGTTGGCGCCAGCCTTGACGACCTCGGCAATGTTCTTGGAAGAGATGCCACCGTCGCCCTCGATCAGGGGCGACACGCCGTGGCGCTCACACATGGCCTTGAGCTCGTGGAGCTTATGCAGAGTGCCTGGGATAAAGCTCTGGCCGCCAAAGCCGGGGTTCACGCTCATCAGCAGCACCATGTCGACAACGTCTATGATGCTCTCGAGCACGCAGACGGGTGTGGCGGGGTTGAGCACCACACCGGCCTTGACGCCGCGCTGCTGCAGGTGCGTGAGCGTGCGGTGCAGGTGCGTGGAGGCTTCGTAGTGCACGGTGATCATATCGGCACCGGCATCGGCGTACCAATCGACCGTCTCGTCGGGGTTCGACACCATGAGGTGCGCGTCGACCGGTACGTCAGTTGAGCGCTTGACGGCCTTGAGGATATCAACGCCAAAGGTGAGGTTGCCGGTAAAGTGACCGTCCATGACGTCAAAGTGCACAAAGTCGGCGCCGGCGATCTTGTCGAGCTCGCCCTTGAGGCTGGCCATATCGGCCGAAAGAACGGACGGAGCGATTTTGATGGAACCCATGGTAGAAGCCTTTCTGCGCTAGTCGGTGAGTCCGTAGAACTCTTGAGAGGGGACGCGGTCGGTGAGAATCTCGAGCGCCCTATCCAAAGTAACACCGTTGTAGAGCGTTTGCTCCACGGCAAAGGGGAGCGGAATGTCTACGCCCAGTGAACGGGCGAGCTCGCTGACGCTGCGGGCCGCAACGGCGCCCTCGACCACCATATGCGTACGTTCCTGGTACTCGTCGAGTGACACGCCGTGGGCAAACTCGTAGCCAAAGGTGCGGTTGCGCGAATGCTCCGAGGTGCAGGTGGCGATGAGGTCGCCCATGCCGGCGAGTCCCATGCAGGTTATGGCCTGCCCGCCGCGGGCGTGCACCAGTCGGCTGATCTCGGCCAGACCGCGCGTCATGATAAGGGCGAGCGTGTTGTCCCCCGCGCCGGTTCCGGCGGAGATGCCGCACACGATGGCGATGACGTTTTTCATGGCGCCGCAAACCTCGACGCCGGTCATGTCCTGCGACAGGTAGATGCGGAAGGCCGTGGACAGCAGCAGGTCCTTAAAGGTCTCCCCTATCTGAGGGTCTTCGCTGGCGATGACGGCGGCAGAAAGTCCGCCGCGGCAGATCTCCTCGGCATGGTTGGGGCCGGAGAGCGCCGCCACGCGCACCTCGTTGCCGATCTCGCTGGCAATGACCTCGCTCATGAGCAGGCCGGACTCGGGCTCGATGCCCTTGGCGAGGCAGAGTACCGGGGCGTCGGCGGCGATGAAGGGTGCTGCCTGATGGCATACGCTGCGCAGGTGCGTGGAGGGCACGGCAAAGATGACGGCCTCGGCGCCGTCGAGCGCCTGCGATAGGTCCGTCGTGGCAACGACGTTGCTGGGCAGCTCGTAGTCCACCAGATACCGGGGATTGCGGTGCTCGCCATTGATGCCGGCGGCCGTCTGCTCGCTATGGGCCCACATGGTCACGCGCTCGGATCGCGCGGCGGCAAGGCCGGCGACGGCGGTTCCCCAGGAGCCGGAGCCAATCAGCGCAACATTCATGACTCTCTCCTACTTATCGTCGGGCTCGGTGACGCGCTTGGTAAACGAGAGCTTGGACTCCTTGCCCGTCATGAGCTTTTTGATGTTCGCACGATGGGCCCACACCACGGTGATGCCGATCAGCGCCATGCAAAACTTAAGTCCTAGGCTGCTGTACGGAAAGACCGCGCAGGCAGCGATGGGAAGACCGATGGCAGCGGCGAGCGAGCCCACCGACACGTACTTGGTGATGGCGACGGCCACGATAAACATGCCCAGCAGCGACAGCCCAATAGGCCAGTACCAAGCGAGGATGACGCCCAGGCCCACGGCGATACCCTTGCCGCCATGGAAATTGAGGTAGGGCGAGAAGATGTGGCCCCACACGGCTGCCAGGCAGATGACGCCGAGCATCCAGTCGCCGGCAGCACCGGGAGCCATAATGCTCGGCGGAAAACCATAGCCCACGCTCGCGATAAGCGGACGGGCGATAAGGACGCAGATGGCGCCCTTCAGGCAGTCGAGCAGCAGTGTGAGTGCGGCCACCTTGGGGCCGGCCACGCGCAGGGCGTTGGTGGTGCCGATGTTGCCGGAGCCCGCCTTGCGAATGTCGGTGTGGTTGAACACGCGGCCCAGGATCAGGCCAAACGGAATCGCCCCGATAAAGAACGAGACCACGGCGCAGATGGCGGTCAGCAGAATCGGATTATGCATCCTTTTGCTCCTTCTTCCTAAAGAAGAGTCGAATGGGCGTGCCGGAAAAATCGAAGGTCGAGCGCATACGATTCTCCACGTAGCGCTGGTAGGTGTCGTTGACCAGGTCGCTGTGGTTGACGAAGAACGTAAACGTGGGCGGGTTGACGCCCGTCTGGGTCACGTAGTGCATGCGCAGGCGGCGCTTGCCGTCCACCACGGTGTGGCCGAACTCGCGCAGGTCGGTGAGGAAGGTGTTGAGGCGCGAGGTGGTGATCTTTTGCGAGCGCGTCTTTTCGGCTGCGTCGACCATCGCCCAGATCTTCTCGACGCTGCGGCCGGTCAGGGCCGAGATGCGCAGATACTGGGCCCAGGGAGCCATGACGCCCAGACGGCGGTCGACGGTCTCCATGCAGGCCTCGCGCTTGCGGTCGTCGTCGAGCAGGTCCCACTTGTTGAGCAGCACGACGATGGCGCAGCCGCGCTCGATGGCCAAACCCATGACCTTCTGATCCTGCTCGGTGACGCCCACAGAAGCGTCGACGACAAGCAGCGCCACGTCGGCGCGGTCGATGGCACGCAGGCCGCGGACCATGGAGTAGTACTCGATATTCTCGTACACGGTGCTCTTCTTGCGAATGCCCGCGGTGTCGACCATGCGGTAGTGCTTGCCGTTGCGCTCCACGACGGTGTCGATGGCGTCGCGCGTAGTGCCGGCGATGTTGGACACGATGGAGCGGTCGGCGCCCAGGATACGGTTGAACAGCGAGGACTTACCGGCGTTGGGGCGGCCGATGATGGCCACGTTGAGCGCATCGGGGAACGCGTCGGCGACCTCGTCCTCCTCCTCGGGCAACAGGGCCACGATGTCGTCGAGCAGGTCTCCCGTGCCGTGGCCGTGCAGGGCCGAGAGCGGCGTGGGCTCACCGATGCCGAGCGAATAGAACTCCCAGATGTTGTCATTCTCGCGATCGGGGTTGTCGAGCTTGTTCACCAGCAGAAAGACCGGCTTGTCGCAGCGCTTGAGCATGCGGGCGACCGACTCGTCCTCCTCGGTGACGCCGGTGCGGCCGTCGACCACAAACAGGATGACAGCGGCTTCCTCGGCGGCGGCAAGGGCCTGGTCGCGGATGGACGTGGCAAAGACGTCATCGCTCTTGAGCGGCTCGATGCCGCCCGTGTCGACGATGGTGAACTCGCGGCCGTTCCAATCGGCCGTGTGATACGAGCGATCGCGCGTGACGCCGCGGGACTCGTGGACGATGGCGTCCGAGGTCTGGGCCAGGCGGTTGACGAGCGTGGACTTGCCCACGTTGGGGCGTCCGACGACGGCGACGATAGGTTTCATCTGCTCTCCTTTAATGGGTAGGGTCAGCGGGAATAGTTGAATTGGCGGGCGTTATGCCAAGGATGTGCTCCAGGGTATCGAGCAGCTCATGCGGCATGGTCGATACCACATGAACCTCGGCGCCGCGACCGGTAAGGCTTGCGAGTAATTCGTCACGATGATACTCGTCAAGGGTCATACCGTCGGCGTTGAACATGAGCTTAGGCACAAAGAGCATAACCCCCGACAGGTCCTGCGGCAGCTGCTCCAGGATGTCGCAGGCGACGATGAGGCCGGTCACGTCCACGTTACCGCCAAAGTAGCGGTTTTTGATGGCCGTGACGGTACCGGCAAGGCCCTGTGGAGACTCCACAAAACGCGCTACCGTATCGCGCGCGCTGGCGCCTGAGAGGCACAGCAGGCGCTGGCCTCGGGCGGCGATTGCCTCGCGAACGCGGCACAGGCGCTCGGCATCGGCGGCGAGCACGTCGTCGGTCTCGTCCAGATAGGAGCGGATCATGCCGATGCCATCGTAGTACTGCGGGTAGCCGTCGTAAAAGTCCGCCTCGGGAGGCTCGATGCCGGCATCCAGGTAGAACTCGTCGCTCATCTGGAAGGTGTGGCGGCCAAAGCGCTCGAAGGCACGGTCCTGGAAGGGCCTGATCATGGCGATGGTCTCGCGCGCCAGCTCGGGCTTGTCGCTGTAGGACCAGCTAAAACGATTCTGATGCTTGGTAAAACCAAGCGGTACAATGCCCAGGCTCGTGATTTGCTCGTGCTCCTCGCAAAAGCGCAGCGTCTTTTCCAACTCCTCGCCGTCGTTCATGCCGGGGCACAGCACGATCTGGGCGTGGATTTCGATGCCGGCGGCCATGATGGTCTCGAGCACGTCCATGCCGCGTTGGGCGTTGCGGCCCATCATGCGGCGGCGGACGTCGGGGCTTACGGCGTGGACCGACACGTTCATGGGGCTCATGTTGCGGTCGATGACGTTTTGCACGTCCTCGTCGGTGAGGTTCGTGAGCGTGACGAAGTTGCCCTGCAAAAAGCTTAGGCGGTAGTCATCATCGCGGATGTAGAGCGTGGAGCGTCCGCCCTTGGGCAGCATGGTCATAAAGCAGAACACGCAGGCGTTTACGCAGGTGCGCATGCCATCGAAGATGGGGCCATCGAACTCCAGGCCCCAGTCCTCGCCGGGAAAGCGATCGAGCTCAACGGGGGTGACGGTGCCGTCGCGCGGATCGAAAACCTCCAGCTCGACGGTGTCGTCATCTGCCTCCCAGAGCCACACGATCATATCGGTCAGCTGCTCGCCGTTGACCGTGAGCACGCGCATGCCCGGCTCGATACCCACATCCCATGCGGGCGATTCGGGGCGCACGTTTTTAACGAGCGCGCCCTCACCCGGCTCGGGGTCGCGGCTGCGCCCGTAATCGGCCACCTCGGCGGCGTATGCGGGTACGGTCTGGTCCATGATTAGCGGCAAAGCTCCTTGATGCGCTCGACGGCGCGCTCGATGTGTTCTTGCGGGGTGGAGGCTCCGGCGGTGATGCCGATGTGGCGTGCGCTGGCAAACCATGCGGCCTCAAGCTCTGAAGCTTCCTCGATATGATACGTACGCTCGCAGGCATGGGCGCAAATCTGCGCCAGGCGGCGGGTGTTGCCCGAGTTCTTTCCGCCCACCACGACCATGCAGTCGCAGCGGTTGGCAAGTGCGGCTGCTGCCTGTTGACGCTCACTCGTGGCGGCGCAGATGGTGTTGATCACGCGCAGCTCCTGCACGCGTGGGGTGATGGAGGCGACAACCTCGGCCAGGTTCTGCGCGGTTTGGGTGGTCTGCACTACCAGGCCAACCTTGCCCTTGAGCGACAGCTCGTCGGCGTCGGCGGCACAGCTCACGACTTGAGCGTCATCGCCGGCGTGGCCCAGAATGCCCTCGACCTCGGGATGGCCCGGCTCGCCCACGACGATCACACGGTAGCCCTCGCGCACCAGGCGCTCGGCGGCTACATGGACCTTCTTAACGTAGGGGCAGGTGGCATCGACCACGTCGAGACCGCGCTCGCGAGCGGCCTCGATCACCTGCGGCACCACGCCGTGCGCGCGGATGATCACGGTGCCCGATGCGGCGTCGTCTAGGGTCTCGGCCAGACCGACGCCTGCCTCGGAAAGCTCGCGCACCACGATGGGATTATGGATGAGCGGGCCCAGGGTGTGGACCTGAGCGTTCTCCCCCGCCTGCGGGGCGGCCGCCAGGGCCATATCGAGCGCACGCTGCACGCCGTAGCAGGTGCCAGCGTGGGCGGCGATTTCGATGGTGGGGGCGTCTGCCTTGCCGGTCACAGCCTCGGCAGTGTTCATGACATACTCGCCCATGGCTAGAACCTGCCCGGGTGCTCGGCGCACAGGTCATCGCGCATGGCGTAGACGCGACTCATGGCTTCGGATTCAAACCATGCCAGGCGTTCCTTGCGCTTGAGCTCGGCCGGAGCATCGGAAAGCGAGATGGCCTTGCCGGCACGGATCCAGCACTTTTTAGGACGCATGAGCTTTTTGCCCTTAGGCGTGATGTCGGACCAGCCACAAATGGCGAGTGGGTTGACGGGCGCCTTGCCCATCTGGGCAATGAGCGCAAAGCCGCCGTGGACCTCGGGCTTAATCTCGCGCGAGCGGATGCGCGTGCCCTCGGGGAAGATCAAGACGTCCTCGCCGCGTTGCAACGCATGCTGAGCGGCACGCAGGCACTTCATGTCGGCGGTGCCGCGCTCGACGGGAATGCCGCCAACACGGCTAAAGGCCCAGCGCACAATCTTGCTCTTGGCGAACTCGGATTTAAAGATGGGGCGCACGCGGCGGCCGCCAAAGAACAGCGCCGTCTCTACAGCCAGCAACTCGGCCATCGAGGTGTGGTTGCAGATGACCACGCTGCCGCGGCCTTCCTGGCGCTCAAACAGCAGGTCGGCGTCCTCGACCTTCCAGCGCCACATGAGCTTGGAGAAGACCCACAGGATGCCCATGACCACGGCGACGGTGCCGCGAATGAGCGCCGGGAACTCGGCGTAGGGGGCGTTGTAGTAATCCTCGGGCGTCTGCTTAAACAGGCGCATGGGCTACCTCCTTTGGTTGATGAGGTCCTCGATGATGCGAACAACCTCTTCGATGGTGTGGGCGGTGGAGTCGACGTGCACGGCGTCCTCGGCGGGAACGAGCGGTGCGACCTCGCGGCTGCTGTCGAGCTTATCGCGCTGCTTGAGGGCGTCGAGGGTCTCGTCGACCTCTGCCTCGAGCTGCTCTTCGGTGAGCGGCTGGGCGTCGTTTTGGTGGCGCTGCAGCACGCGGCGACGGGCGCGCTCGCGCGGGTCGGCGGTCAGGAACACCTTGACCTGTGCGTTGGGGAACACGACGGTGCCGATGTCGCGACCCTCGGCCACGATATCGCGGTCCTCGGCGGCGCGGCGCTGGTGGATGAGCATGGCCGCGCGCACGCCCGGGTAGGCCGAGACCTTGGAGACGTTGGCGTCCACCTGCGGGGTGCGGATGGCGGCCGATGCGTCCTGGCCGTCGATGGTCAGGCGCGTGTCCTCGCCGGTGCCGTTGGTAAAGCGAATCTCGATTTGCTCGGCGAGGGCGTCAATGGCCGCCTCGTTATCCAGGTCGATGCCGCGGTCGAGCGCAGCGAAAGTTACGGCGCGATACATGGCGCCCGTGTCGAGCTTGTTAAAGCCCAGCTGGCGGGCAATCTCCTTGGCGATGGTGGACTTGCCGGAACCGGCGGGGCCGTCGATGGCGACGATCATACAATGCTTCCTTTCGGTGATTGACGTGCTGGTATGGGACGCGGGCGCTTTTTTGGTTGGCGGTCTGCCTAGCCGGTGTAGCGCTCGCGGTAGGTGTTGCGCTTGGGTGCGGAGCCGTGGCTGCCGTGGTGACGCGTGCGGCTGGCGGGCGTGTCCTGGGGCTTGCCGATGCCGCGCTTGGGGCTGGCCTGCTTAGGCGGGATGCCGCCGGCCTTGAGGATCTGCACCTCGCGGTCGGTGAGTTCGCGCCACGACCCCTTGGCCACGTCCTTGAGCTCCAGGCCGGCAAAGTTGCAGCGATGCAGGCGGATCACGGGATGGTGAATCTTGCCCAGCATGCGCTTGACCTGGTTCTTACGACCTTCGCGGATGATGACCTCCACGGCGGTGGTGCCGGGCTTGACGCCTTGCGGAGCCACAGCCTCTGCCTCGCGCGCGTTGATGACGCGGCAGATTGCCGGCTGGCACAGGCCGTCGTCGAGTTCGATGCCACGACGCAGCGGCTCAAGATCGCGGTCGGTCAGCTGCCCGTCCACCAGCGCCTGGTAGGTCTTGTAGACGTGCTTGCTGGGGTGCAGTAGGTCCTGCGATAGGTCACCGTCGGTGGTAAAGAGCAAGAGGCCCGTGGTGTCGCGGTCCAGGCGGCCCACCGGGAACAAGCCCGGAAATCGGTCGCGGGGAACCAGGTCCGCCACACAGGGGCGCTCCTGCGGATCGCTCATTGTGGTGAGGTAGCCGGTCGGCTTGTAGAGCATCAGGTACACGGCGCCCTGGTTGAGCTTGACGGGCATGCCGTCGACCTCGATATGGTCGAGGTCGACATCGACCTTGGTGCCCAACTCGGTCGCGACCTGGCCGTTGACGGTCACGCGGCCGGCGGTCATCAGGTCCTCCGAGCCACGGCGGCTCGCCACGCCCGCGCGCGCCAAAAAGCGCTGCAGGCGCATGGTATGCGGGTAGACGGGCTGGGCGTCGCCCGCGGACGCTATGGTGTCCGCGGCGCTTGCGGTGCGCGTCTCCCCTGCTTCGTTAGTCCTCGTCATGTATGTCCTCCGAGGTGTCACCGGCGGCCAGCAGCTCCTCGCCATCGGCGTCCTCAACATCGGTATCGATCAGTTCGCGCTCTTCGTCTAAGTCCTCGGCCTGTTCCTCGAGCGTGGACTGAATGCTGCGGCCGCTCAGGCGCTCGCGGATAAACTGGCGCGACTGCTCGTCGGGGGCAAACTGCTCCAGATCGGGCAGGTCGCGAGTGGAGCGCAGGCCGAACTTTTCCAAGAAGGCGTTGGTCGTGCCGTAGATGATGGCCTGACCGCGCTCGGGGTCTCGGCCGAGCTCGCGCACCAGGCCCTTATCCACGAGCGACGCGATGACGCCGTCGGAGTTGACGCCGCGGATGCCCTTGACCACCTCGCGCGTGACGGGCTGGTGGTAGGCGATGACGGCCAGGGTCTCGAGGGCCGCCTGCGACAGCTTTTGCGTGTCCCAGCTCAGAACATAGGCCTCGACCACATCGTGGTAGGCGGGGTGTGTAAACAGGCGCCAGCCGCCGGCGACCTCGCGCAGCTGAAAGCCGCGGTTGGCCTCCTCGTACTCAACCTTGAGCTCGGCCAAAAGCGACGCGCACTCGCCCGGGGCGATATCCAGCGCACCTGCAAGCGCGGGTGCGCTCACGGGGTCGCTCGACACCAGCAGCAACGCCTCGAGGGCACCTTTGAGGCTGTTTGCCTCCAGCGTTGAAAGGGTTGACATGGTTGCCGCTCCTATTCGGTGAGCTCGGGGCCCTCGCCGGGCACGTATGCCTCGGCGCCCTCGACGCGGTTGATTTGAATGGTTCCAAAGATCTCGTCCTGACTTAGCGTGAGCGAGCCGCGTTTGGCGAGCTCAAGCATGGCCAGGAAGGTGACGACGAGCTGCTCGGTGGTGGCGTCGCCGTCCAACAGCTCGCGGAAGGTGCAGGTTTGGTGCGCCATGGTAAAGCGGTCGACCGAGGCCACCGTCAGGTCGAGCGGCACGCGATGCGGTGCCACATGCTCGGCCTCCAACAGGAAGGTCTGGCGCTTGCCGTCCAGGTCAGCGCAGATGACGGCGAGGCCGCGCAGGGTAATGCCGGCCAGATAGTCGGGCATAAGGCCCAAGAACTCGGGGTCGGGGCCGGCCACGCGCGGATGCATGCGGCTCTCGGCCTGCATGCGCGCGCCAAGGGCTGCCGCCGCGCCCTTAAACTGCTTGTAGGCAATCAGGCGCTGGATCAGGACCTCGCGCAGGGCATCGCCGTCGAGCGCGCTAAGCTCCTCGAGGTCTTCATCGTCCTCGTCATCATCGTCGGTCTTGTGCGGGGTTTCCTGGGGCACCAGCGAGGCGGCCTTGATGTCCAAAAGAGTTGCCGCGACCAGCAAAAAGTCGCTCGCCACGTCTAGATCCAGCGCTTCGATGCGCTCTGCCTCGGCAAGGTATTGCTCGGCAACCTCGCTGATCGAGATGGCGCCGATATCAACTTTTTGGCGGGTTACCAGCTGCAGCAGCAGGTCGAACGGTCCGCTGTAGACCTGCGGCGACACGCGATACGACATCTTCGACCTCCTTTGACGGCGCCTTCGCGGCGCGGTTTGGGTGCATGTTGCGATCGTTTTGCACGGTCGATCTGTAAGTTTACCTTAGATGCCGGCGATTGCGAAGTTGAGCATCTGCTCAGCAAGCGGATACACGGTAACGTCGAAATAGCGGCCGATCACATCGATGCCGGTCCACATGGGCAACAGGTACAGAACCAGGATGAGGATGGGCATAGCGTATTGCTGCAGACGGTAATAGTTGTTGAGTGCCTTGCCCTTGAGGAAGGGCACGATGATCGACGAGCCATCGAGCGGCGGAATCGGGATGAGGTTAAAGAACGCGAGCGACAAGTTGACCACGATAAACGTGGCACCGAAGTTCATGATTTGGGAGGCTACGGCAAAGGACATGCTGGTGTAGAGGTTGCCGTATGTCGCGTGCATGAGGGCGGCTGCGAGACACGCGAGCGCGATGTTCGATACAGGACCGGCCGCGCTCACCAGGACCTCGTCGCGCTTGGGGTGCTTGAGGTTGTTGAGGTAGACGGGCACGGGCTTGGCGAAGGCGAACACCGGACCGCCGGCGGCAAGCATCAGTAGCGGCAAGATGACGGTGCCGAACGGGTCGATGTGGTTGAGCGGGTTGAGCGAGACGCGGCCGCGCGATCGGGCCGTCTTGTCGCCGAGCGCCCAGGCCGCGGCGGCGTGCGCACTCTCGTGGATCACGATGCCCACGATGACGGCAACGGCGCTGGCGACCAGGTTCATAAAGTAGCTGCTGGACATGTCGACCCCCTAGCGGACGCGGCGCGAGGCACGCGTGAGCAGGTAGTCGGCCACAAACAGGATGACGGCGACGATGGCGTAATCCAGACGGAACACGCCGCCAAAAGGCGACGTGATGACGCCGTAGCCGGCGATGGCACCCGGCAGCGCGCGAGAAAGCTCAACGACAAAGCCAACGATTTGCAACTTGGCGGTGAGGCCGCTAAAGCACAGCAGCACGGTCATCGCGCTCATAAAGATGCCGCAGATGCGACAGGCGATGGCGATGATGCTCATCGCCACGGCAGCGGCCTTACGAGAGTTCACGCGCGGTCTCCTCTTCGATTTGGGTGGAAAGCTCCAGCCATTCGTCCTCGAGTTTGGGCAGCTCTTGCTTCAGGCCGTTATATTCCCCCAGCGCGGCGTTGAACTTGTCCTGATCGGCGTAAAGCTCTTCGCTTGCCATCAATTCCATAAGCTCGTCATAGCGGGCACGCTTTTTGTCCAGCTCTGCCTCGATCTTTTTGAGCTGGTTGCGCACGCCCTTGAGCTTTTTGTTGAGCGCGGCGCGAGCCTGGGCCTCGGCGCGCTTTTGCTCCTTGGTCTTTTTGCCCTCGGCAGGCTTGGGAGCCGCGGCTGGGCTGCTGGCCTGGGCGGCGTTGGCGGGCTTAGTGCTCCTGCTTGCCTCCGGCGCGCTCTCCCCTGCCGCCTCGGCGGCGGCGCGGGCTGCGAGGTCCTCGCGCTTATAGAGGTAATAGTCGTAGTCGCCGTCGTAGACCGTGACCTTGCCGTCACGGATGTCGATGACGCGGTTGGCCACGGCGCGCACCAGGTGCTCGTCGTGGCTGATCAGCACGATGGTGCCGGGGAAGTTTTGCAGGGCGTTCTCGAGCATGTCTACCGAGTCGATGTCCAAGTGGTTGGTGGGCTCGTCCAGGCACAGGAGCGCCTCGGGCGCCACGAGCATCTTGGCCAGGGCCAGACGCGCCTTTTCGCCGCCGGAGAGGACGCGGACCTGCTTTTCGATTGCGTCGTTGTCGCTAAACAGGAAGGCGCCCAGCAGGCTGCGCTGCTGGGGCACGGTCCACTTGGGCGTGACGGTGTCGATCTCTTGCAAGACGGTGTTGGACTCGGTCATGCCCTCGAGCGCATGCTGGGCATAGTAGGCGATGCCCACGTTGGTACCCAGGTCGCGCGTGCCGGTAGTGGGCGGCTCCAGGCCGGCGAGGATCTTCATGAGGGTGGACTTGCCGGCGCCGTTGGGGCCGACAAGCGCCACGTGCTCGCCGCGGTAGAGTTTGAGGTCGATGTCGCTGTAGATGTGCTTGTCGCCGTAGGACTTGGAGACGCCCTCCAGGCTCACGACCATATCGCCGGAGCGCGGCGGGTCGGGGAACTTAAAGTCGATGTGCTTGTGGCCCTCGGGCAGGATGACGAGCTCCTTTTTGATTTGCTCGATCTTGCGGATGCGCTCCTGCGCCTGGGCGGCCTTGGTGGGCTTGTAGCGGAACTTGTCAACGAAGACCTGCATGTGGGCGATGTCGCGCTCCTGCGCGGCGCGCTTGGCGCGCATCTGCTCCAGGTTGTCCTCGCGCTGCTTGAGGTAGCTGCTGTAGTTGCCGGTGTAGGTGGTCACGCGGCGGTTCTCGAGCGCGGCGACGTGGTCGACGCAGACGTCCATGAAGGCGCGGTCGTGGCTGACGATGAGGACGGCGCCGTCGTAGTTGGCGATAAAGCCGCGCAGCCACTGGACGCTCTCGAGGTCCAGGTGGTTAGTGGGCTCGTCCAGAAGCAGCAGGTCGGGGTGGCGCAGGAAAAGCTTTGCCAGCGCGATGCGCATCTGCCAGCCGCCCGAGAACTCGGAGCACGGGCGCTCAAAGTCGGTAACTTTGAAGCCCAGGCCGGACAGGATCTTACGGGCGTTGCTCTCGAGCTCGTAGCCGCCCAGGTGTTCAAAGCGGTCCTGGACCTGGCCGTACTCGTTAAGGAGCGCATCGACGTCCTTGCCCTGCTCGGAGAACTCGGTGATCTGGGCCTGCAGCTCGTTGGCGCGCTCGCCCATGCGGCGGATTTCCTTGGCGGCTGCCATGACCTCGGCAAGGATGGTGGTGTCCTTTTGCTCCAAGTTGGTTTCCTGCTCTAGGTAGCCCACCTGGCAGTCTTTGGCGTACTGGATCTGGCCGGCGTCGGGGCTGTCGATGCCCATGATGATCTTGAGCATGGTGGTTTTGCCGGCGCCGTTGGGTCCCACGAGCGCAAAACGCTCGCCGGGGTTGATCTGGAAGGACGCGCCACTAAAGAGGACGCGCGCGCCGAAGCTTTTTTCGATCTTGTCGACCAGGAGGATCATGGTGCCGCCTTTGACCTTGTGTGCCTATATGAAAAAAGGCCCCAACTTGCGTTGGAGCCTCATTCAATGCTCGGGTGGAGACGAGGGGGATCGAACCCCTGACCTCTTGACTGCCAGTCAAGCGCTCTCCCAGCTGAGCTACGCCCCCGTGCG
>SKER01000585.1_pt1 | contig 40114 bp, 29 predicted proteins | sample 4826961 | NCBI WGS metagenome assembly SKER01 (sample SAMN11008804, study PRJNA524170) | human gut metagenome | biome: Human fecal sample; material: Feces; isolation source: fecal sample from pouch patient p47 | host: Homo sapiens | place: Israel: Tel-Aviv | collected 2016-11-16 | reverse complement strand
CCTTTTGAGCTGTCTTCAGTTCGTGCGATGCGGAGCAAAGTTGGTCGATTTCACCGACTTTGTGAGGTTAGTAAGGGAGCTAGGCAATCGCTATAGAGATTGCCGTTTGGGAGGAAGACAGAAGGGCTTTGACAGATGCCAAAACCTTCGTCGTCTTACCCCAGCAAAGGTGACTAGCTGTCTGCTGTGCCACAAAGTGGCGCAAAGATAGCAGACACCTACTGCGACATCAGTCACTTTAGTGACTTGATGTCATTGCTCCTTGCCTCGGCTCTTTCGATTTTCATTGAGATTACTAACAGAAATGACAGTTGTTAGTTTAAAAACTTCCATTTCTTTGTTATAATGGCTTTAGTAGAAATTGGAGTAGTGCAATGAAACTTATACACACTGCTGACTGGCATATCGGTCGTCAGCTTAATTCGAATGGCATCAACCTCTTGGATGACCAGACTTATGTTTTGGAGCAAATCATCGACTTGGCCAAGAAGGAAGCCGTTGATGGGGTTATTATCGCTGGTGACCTCTATGATCGAGGGTTACCGCCTGTTGAGGCTGTCAGCCTCTTCAACCAGACCCTCAACCGTCTGCTCTTTGAGGCGGGAATTCCTGTCTACGCTATTACGGGAAACCACGATTCGGCCAAGCGCTTGGAGTTTGGTCAGGAATTTTTCAGGCGCCAGGGCTTTCATTTGGTTTCAAGGCTGGCAGATAGTTTTCAACCTATCGAGCTGGAGGGGTTGCAGATTTTTCTTCTTCCTTTTATTGACCCCATTGATGCTAGGGTTTACTATCAGGATAGCGATCTTTCGACCATGGATGGGGTGATGCGACGGATTATCGCCGATATGAAAGAGCAGTTTAATCCCGCTAAAAAACAGATTTTAGTCACCCATTTTGCAGTTAGTAAGGGGGCGGACGATAGTGATTTGCGCCAGCAGATGCTGTCGGAAACGACTCGGATGGTTGGCGGTTTGACAACTCTGACTAGTGATCTCTTCGCGGATTTTGCTTACGTGGCCCTAGGCCATATTCACACCCGCTATGCTTCACCGACCGAGACGGTTGTCTATAGTGGCAGTCCCTTGATTTTCAACAAGGATGAAGCCAAGCGCCAGGACGTTAAGGGGGTCTACCTGCTGGACATTTCGGATGGGGCCATCCAAAAGACCTTCCATCCCCTCAAGCCCTACAAGGACTTTTACGTTTTGGAGGCTCCCTATCAGGAGCTTTTGCAGCAGGTTTTTTATGACAAATACCCAAGGAAAAAAGCGCGTTTTGCCTTTGACATCCTAGTGGAGGACAGAAAAGACTTGGAGGGCATCAATGTTCGAGCCCAATTGGAGGAAATCTATGGGCAAGAAATCATTGATTTGCGAATTAAGGAAACCAAGGCTAAGCCGAAGATGAAACGAGCTAGCTTTAATTCTAGTCAGTCGCAACTAGCCGAGGACCAGTTGATTGCAGACTTCTTTTCAGAGATGACAGGAGGAGACCAGTTGACGGTCTATCAAAAATCTCTGGTCGAGGAACTATTAGGAAAGGGGGAAGCCTGATGAGACCCATTCGGATTGAAATGACCAATTTTGGCCCCTATCGTCAGGAGATCTTAGATTTTTCTAGGCTTGATGAGTCTAACCTTTTTCTAATTAGTGGCCGAACGGGAGCAGGTAAGTCCAGTATTTTTGATGCTATGACCTACGCCCTCTACGACAAGACTTCTAGCGACCGACCTGTTAATGAGTTGCGCTCAACCTTTGCTAGCCTCAAGGATCCTAGAACTAGGGTAGTTTTCTATTTTGAACACCACAACCAGCTCTACCGCTTGGAGCGAGAATTGGATTTGAAACCCCGAAAGGGTCTGGATCGGGGCAAGGGAATTGGGACCAGCAAGGCCAGCCTGTCCGTTGTTGATAAGGTTGACGGGATAGAGCTGGATAAATTAGCTGGCAAGCCCAAGGAGACCAACCAGGCCGTTGTTGATCTTCTGGGTCTGACTAGTGAGCAGTTTAAACAGATTATTTTGTTGCCACAATACCAGTTCAGCCAGTTTCTCAAGTCGCCGACCAGTGAGAAAATTCCAATTCTGCGACAGATTTTTGGCACCCAGGTCTTTGCTAAATTTGAGGATGATTTGGCCCTGAAATGGTCCCATGCGAGACAGGAGCAGAGCCTGTTACAAGCGAAATTGGATAGCCATTTCACTAGTCAAATTTGGACAGAGGAAGAAAGAGAGGCCTTTACTGAGGCAACGAGTGACCAGCGGTTGGCATTGGCCCAAGAAAGACACCAGTATTATCAATATGCTTTAGCCAAAGCCAAGCAGGAAAAGACTGAGGCTGAAAAAGCGACCAGACAAGCAGACCAAGCCTACCAGACAGCCCAAAAGCTGGCTGGTCAGTTTCAGGAGCGCCAGGCCCAGGAGGCTCGTTATCAGACAGAAATTTTAGATCAGGCTGAAGTTTACCAGCAAAAGCAAGAAAAACTGGCCCAATTAAATTTTGCGAACAGCCTGGCCGATTTGGTCAAGGAAGAGCTGGCCAAGCAAGCGGCTGTAGGGGACCTAGAAAAAAGGATAGCCGACTTGCAGGATGACTTGGCTGAGCGTCAAGAAAAGCAGGCCCCACTTGAAAAGCGACTGAGTCACTTGCAGGCTCAAGAAAGTCAGCAGGAAAAGGCTCAGGAAGACATTGAAAATCTGACCCTGGCCCTAAATAGTGCTCAAACCCTCGCTAAGGTCCAGGCTGATTTAAAAACAACTAAGGCCAGCCTGGAAAAATTAGCCAGTGACCAAGAAGGCTTGGCCGAGCGGGAGCAGGAAGTCAAGCAGGCTCGGACTCAGATTGAAGCTGATCTGGTTTCTGACCGGGAATTATTAGATTTGAAAAACCTTCTCCAGAAGGTTCAAGACCTAGTTGATAGTGACCTGACAAAAGGTTTGCAAAAATTGGTGGACCTGCAGGCAGATAGGCAAGAGCTTTCTGAGCAAAGGGAGGCCAGCTTTGAGCATTTAGCAGGACTTGAAGCAGACCTAGCTGACCTCCAGGCTCGGCTGAAGGAAATCAAGCGGGACCAGCTCAAATTGATGGTGGCCAAGCTCCAAGCCGAATTAGAAGAAGGTAGTCCCTGCCCTGTCTGTGGCTCCTTGGATCATCCAGGAAGCAAGGCTGAGCTGGTTGATAAAAGTGCTCTGGCCAACCTCTCCCAGGAAGTAGAGGAATTAGAGACCAAACTTGCTAGCCAGCAGGAAGCCTTCCAAACCCAGCAAGTTGAGGTTAGCCAAATAGCTAGTCAATTAGCTGACAAGGAAAAGGCTAGCCAAGAGCAAAGAGAGCTCCTAGAAAACGACTACCAGAGCCTACAGGATGTGACCGCCACCTACTTGAGTAGCTTCATCTGGGAAAAATCTTATTCGCATCAAATCGGTCAGGGCGTAAAGGAAAAGCTGGCTCACGTCTACCAAGAGCGTTTTGACCAAAGAAGTCAGCAGGACCAAAAGCTGGAAGAACTGTCCCATGACTTGGCCAAATTAGAGCAGGACCAGCAAAATGGCCAAGAGAAGATGGCTAGTTTATCAGGTCAATTTAAAACACTGGAACAGAGTCAAGGCCAGATTCTTGAGGCCAATCCAAACCTCGAGGAGACAGCCTATTATGAGAGGGAGATAGCCCAACGCAAGGCTTCCTATCAGGCCTTCCGTCAGGAGTTTGAAAGTTGTCAGAAGCAAGTGGCAGCTGGCAAGGAAGTCTTGTCTAGTCTTCAAGGTCGCTTAGCCAGTCAGACCGAAAGCTTGCAGGCCAATCAGGCGGACTTGGAGGGCTTGAGCGAGAAACTTAAAGCCAGTCTGGCAGACCCTGAGGCTCTGACCCATGAGCGCTCTGAGCTTGATGACTGGTTGGCTGATTTAGCGACTGGTCAAGCAGTAGCGCTACAAACCTGGCTAACCAAGTATCAGCAAAATAAGGAGTTTCTGGACTCCAGTTTAGCTGAGCTTAACCAAGTCTTGCTTGGGCAAGAAGAGCCAGACCTGATGGCTCTGACCCAGCAAAAGGAAGAAGCAGACTCGGCCCTGACACAGGCCTCCAATCAAGAGGCTCTGAGTCAGCACCAACTTCATCAGGTTAGCCATCTGGTGGCTGAAATTGAGGAGCTCCAGAATCAGGCTGGCCACCACTTGGAAGAATTTAGCCAGTTGACCCAGCTCAAAAACATTATTAGCGGAACGGAGACCGGCAGTCAGCGACTCAAGCTGGAAACCTACGTCATCCAGGCCTACCTAGAAGAGATTCTGGCCTATGCCAATGACCACTATATCGGCCTTCTCAGCAATCAGCAGTTTGAATTCTTGATTGGCAAGGGGGGAGTCGGCAACAGCCAATCCGGTCTAGATATCAATATCTATGATCGAGCTAATAATAAGGAATTGCCAGCCTCCTCTCTATCAGGTGGTGAGACCTTTATCGCCTCCCTGGCCATTGCTCTCTCCCTGTCGGAAGTCGTGCAAAATGCCAGCAATGGGGCCTTGGTCGAAACCCTCTTTATTGATGAAGGCTTTGGCTCTCTTGACGAAGATACCCTGGATAAGGCCATCGCCGTTCTGGAGCAAATCGGCCAAAACCGCCTGGTCGGTGTCATCAGCCACGTCAAGGAAATGAAAGACACCATTCAGCAGCAGGTCCTGATTGAAAAGAGGAGCGATGGTTCCAGCCGGATAGAGATGAAGGTGGATGAGATAGAGGTGGAGTCGGATGCTAGCTAGACCTGACCCTTGGCTTACTTTGGAGCCCAGCTAAAAGATTTTGCCACTTTGTCAAATTTTCTGAAAATTTATCTTGACAGCCCTTGCAAAACGGGTATAATATTACTAAACAGAAAAGTAAGTGGCTCGGACTTTCAGGGAGCTTGTGGTTATTGGAAACAAGCAGTCGGGGCTTTCTGAAATTGGGCTGTTTGAAGGACTTGCCACTTGAGTTGGCCAGTCAAGAATTGAGGATAAGCAATAGTTCTCGGGTTTAGCACACCGTATCCTGCTAATCGTTGTTAGACGATCTAGAGATGAAAAGACAGTTGTCTTAGTCTTTTCAAATGAGGTGGCACCGCGTGGACTACGCCCTCACATTCCTTTGGGAATGTGAGGGCTTTTTTCTGCTAACCTCAGAGCCTTGGCTGGGTTTAATCAGTGTTTTCACTTGCTGATTATCAATAGAATAGGTTGGCAAGCCTTGACAGAAGGAGAGAGACCGAAAGCTAGGACGAGTTTTCCCCTATTTCTGAAAGGGGCTCAAGAGCTTCTTTCTCTTGGTGGTCCAGCCAATTTCTGGGCTCGCGGTCAGGTCACTTGTCTTCACCAGCTTACTTTTTGTTTTCTACTTTAATCTCGAGGAGGTTTCCTATGAAAAACAAGCGTTTGTGGGCAGTTTTGGCCCTCTTAATTATCTTTACCCTGGCCTGTGTGGTTCATGACCAATGGCATTTGGGACAAAAAAGCCAAGGCAATCGCACGGTCAAGGTCGGGGTGCTCCAATATGTGACCCACGAGGCCTTGGATGAAATCTATGCTGGCATCAAGGATGAATTGGCTAAGGAAGGCTATTCTGGTGACCGAGTGAAGATTCAATTTCTCAATGCCGAAGGCGACCAATCCAAGATTGCGACCATGAGTAAGCAATTGGCTGATGGCCACAATGATGTTCTGATTGGAATTGCAACGCCAGCAGCTCAGGGTCTGGCCAATGCCAGCAAGGATACCCCAGTAGTTATGGGTGCTATCAGTGACCCAATTGGCGCCAAGCTGGTCACCAATCTCAAGCATCCAACTGGTAATGTCACAGGAACCTCCAATCAGGTGCCCATCGCTGATGCTGTTAAATTGATTCAGACCGTCACACCGCAGACCAAGACCGTTGGCATTCTCTACGCCAGCAGTGAGGATAATTCGGTTTCTCAGGTCAAGAATTTCAGTAAGGCGGCTCAAAAAGCAGGCCTCAAGGTTAAGACCTATGCCGTCCCATCGACCAATGAGATTACCACGACCATGAATGTCATCAGTAAGGAAGTGGATGCCCTCTGGATTCCTCAGGACAATACCATTGCTTCGGCCTTCACGACGGTCGTTTCCATCGCTAATAGTAATAAGTTACCTATTTATCCAAGTGTCGATACCATGCTCAAGGAAGGTGGCCTGGCTTCGGTTTATCAAAGTCAGCATCAATTAGGTGTGGAGACCGGTAAGATTGCCGTGCAAATTCTTAAAGGCAAGAAGGTAGCTGATATTCCGGTTAAGGTCGTGGATACAGGCAGTCCAGCTGTCAACCTCAAGGTGGCTCAACAATTAGGCGTGACGATTCCAGATTCGGTCCTCAAGGATGCTAAGAAATCTGGTCTGGTGATTAAATAAAGATGCAAAGGGTGTTAAAAAAGCCGTATGAAAATAGGGAAGGGACAGAAAATCAGGATTTTCTAGGATATTCATCTTTTTCACTAGGCTTTTAGCCCGTGCTCAATTAACAAGATACCACGGACAAAGTCATTCTATGATTTTTTTCTTAGAGTGACTACGAAAACTTCTATTGAAGTTTTCTATGTTCCTGACTAACTCCGCTAAAGCAATGTCATCGATTGCTTTAGCTTCGTGTCGCCACCGAACTTAGGTGTTCTCTAGGTTACTAGTATCGACCGACCAATATAAACGTCGCAATGACAAGGAGAAAATATATGGTTTCAACAATTTCACAAGGCCTCTTGTGGGCTGTTCTGGGGATTGGGATTTACCTGACCTTTAGGATTCTTGATTTCCCCGATATGACAACAGAAGGGAGCTTCCCTTTGGGGGGAGCGGTAGCGGTTACCCTGATAACTCAGGGAATCAATCCCTTCCTAGCTACTTTAGCAGCGGTGGGAGCTGGCTGTCTGGCTGGGTTCGCAACGGGTCTCCTCTATACTAGGGGCAAGATTCCGACGATTTTGGCGGGGATTCTGGTCATGACCTCCTGTAACTCAATTATGCTTATGGTTATGGGGCGCTCAAATCTGGGGCTCCTCAATCGTAAGCTTCTTCAGGATTTCCTGCCCTTTAGCAAGGAGCTAAATCTTCTTATTTTAGGGACGATGGTAGTTATTTTGGTCATTCTCTTGATTATCTTCTTTCTCAATACCCGTCTGGGTCAGGCCTATATTGCCACAGGGGACAATCGGGAAATGGCTCGGAGCTTCGGCATTAACACGGATAATATGGAGTTGATGGGGCTGGTCGTTTCCAATGGCATTATCGCCCTGTCTGGTGCCCTGGTCAGCCAGCAGGATGGCTACGCCGATGTCTCCAAGGGAATTGGGGTCATTGTCATCGGCCTGGCCAGCATTATCATTGGTGAGGTCATGTTTGCCAATTTGACCATGTTGGAGCGTTTTATCGCTATCATGATTGGCTCAGTCCTCTATCAAATTCTGATTTGGGCAGTGGTGGCTCTTGGTTTCAACACCAACTACCTCAAGCTCTTTAGTGCGCTGATTTTGGCCATCTTCCTAATTGTGCCAAGATTCAAGGAAAAATTCTTCAAGGGGGTTAGGTTATCACGATGACAAAAATTGTAGAATTAAAAGATGCCACCGTCACCGTCAGCAATGGTTACGATGCTGACAAGACCATATTGGATGCGGTCAATCTGGACATTTACGAGCACGATTTTATCACCATCTTGGGAGGTAACGGTGCTGGGAAATCTACCCTCTTCAACGTGATAGCCGGAACCCTGACATTAACCTCGGGCTCCATTCATATTATGGGTGAAGATGTGACCCCTTTGCCTGCTCAAAAACGGGCTAAATATCTGGCTCGGGTCTTTCAGGATCCCAAAATGGGAACGGCCCCACGGATGACCGTGGCTGAGAATCTCCTCATTGCCAAGTACCGTGGCGAAAGTCGGGGACTGGTTCCACGCAAGATTCACGACTTCCGAGATGATTTCCAGAAGCTGATTGCTCAGATTGGTAATGGCCTAGACAAGCATTTGGATACCCCAACAGGCTTTCTCTCAGGTGGTCAACGTCAGGCCCTCAGCCTCTTGATGGCTACCGTCAAACGACCTGATTTGCTCCTCCTGGACGAACATACCGCAGCCCTAGACCCCAAGACTAGCCAATCCTTGATGGTGCTAACAGACAAAATCATGGAGCGAGACCGCTTGACTGGGCTTATGATTACCCACCATATGGAGGATGCTCTCAAGTATGGCAATCGCCTGATTGTCATGAAGGACGGCCAAATCATCCAAGATTTGGACCAAGATGCTAAGAGCCAAATGGCCCTCAGCGACTACTATGCCTTTTTTGAATAGATAGAAGCCAGCTCGGAAAGGAGCTGGTTTTTGATAGCTCTTAATGTGAGCTATAGAGGCAAAGCTGAAGAAGAGCTATTGATACAGTTTGAGCTTTGGCGATTGTCGAAGGCAGAGAAATGAGAAGGGGTTCATGGATGATGTCCACCGCTAGTGGTCTTATTGATTGAAAAAGGTTAAAGTAAGCCTTCTTGTAAAATCTCAACTTCATTTATTTTATTCTTAGGAAGACTGGCTGGAGAAATAATTTCGGCTAGTTTTTGACTATTTATTGGTGGAAGTGGATGAAAAATTTAATAAATTAAGAAGAAATATTGACAACTTGGAACGTTTTAAGTAAAATAGAATCAGATAGCGTTTACATATATACAAAACAAACTAAATCCGACTATTTTTATAAAATGAAACGTTCTAAAAATTATCAATATTAGGAGGCTTTCAAATGACAGTTATTGATGCAAGGATTGATCAACGATTGATTCATGGGATTGTGGTCAATCAATGGAATTCACGATTAAATCCCAAGCGGTTTATGGTGATTGATGATATCGTAAGCCACCAGCCAGAGGTGAAGTCCTCCATGTTAATGGCTAAGCCAGTTGGTACAGGAATGAGTATCATTGATACTGAAAAAGCACTTACCAATTTTAAAGACGGAAAGTATGATCAACAAGATGTATTTGTAATTGTCAAGGAACCGTCTACCTTGGTTCGGTTACTTGATAGTGGAATTGATATTCCAAGTGTTAATTTAGGAATTGTATTCGCCGACGAGGCTAAGACAAATATTAGCAAATTTGTAAATCTTAATCAGAAAGAAGTGGATGATCTTAAGGAGATTGCTTCAAAGGGCATTCCAATCCGAATTCAATATATTCCAGATGATTCGGCTGTTGATTTTGAATCAGCTATCAAAGGCAAATTATTTTACTAAAAAGGAGAAAGAATATGTCAGTGGAAATTATACAGGATATACTAGTTGTCTTGCTGTCTGCATACGTTGTAATGGACAACTTAGGTATTACAGTATTTAACTATTGGGCAGTCATTACTGGTATGTTGGTTGGTTTTATTATGGGTGATGTCAACACAGGATTGCTAATTGGTGGTACTTTCCAATTGATGTCTCTTGGGGTAGCAGGTCTAGGCGGAGCTTCCGTTCCTGATTATGGACTAGCTGCCTTGGTCGGAACGTTTTTGTCCATCAGAACAGGATCAGGATTAGAAACTGCTGTTGCAGTAGGTTTACCAGTAGGATTGTTAGCTATTAATTTTGATGTCTTGGTTAAAATCCTGAATAACTTCGTCGCTCATAAAATGCAAAGTCTGGCGCATGAAGGTAAATTTAGACAAATGCGTCTTTGGGGCTGGGCAGGACCGATTATGTTTATGATGAAGAGTGTCATTATTGTCACTATCATTGTCACAGTAGGTCCGGATGTTGTTAAAGCGATTTTAAAGGTTATTCCAGAATGGGTTACTAATGGTTTGACTATCGCTGGTGGAATGCTTCCTGTTTTGGGGCTCGCCTTATTGCTGCGTTACATGCCTGTGAAGAAGTATTTCTGGGCGGTGTTGATTGGCTTTGCTTTAAGTGCTTATTTAAAGATTTCTATTATCGGAATTTCTATCTTTGGTGCGGCAGCGGCAATAGTGGTTTATCAAAATCAATTGAAGGAGTCAACAATGAAGCAAAGCAATGTAACCAATTCTCTTGCAGCTGATGAAGGAGACGATTATGATGAATAAAGAAGTAAAGACAGAAAATAATAAACCAACAATTACTAAAAGAGATCGTCATAATGCCATTTTAAGGTGGATGTTTATGGGTTCCGCTTTATACAATTATGAATCCGGTCAAGCTAGTTCTGTCGTATGGTCATTGGCCAAATTACTAAGAAAGATTTATCCGAAGGACGAAGAATATAAGGAAGCCCTAGACAATCACTTTAAATACTTTAATACGACTACAGCAATGGGAAACATCATTTTGGGTGCAACCACGGCTATGGAAGAAAAAGATGGTATTGAATCTAAGGAAGCTGTTCAAGCCCTAAAGACCTCTCTGATGGGACCTTTCGCAGGTATTGGAGATACTTTGATTTGGGTGCTTTTACCAACGGTTATGGGTTCAATCTCAGGTTACATGGCTATTAAAGGAAACCCATTAGGAGCTATAGCTTGGGTTATTGTCGGTGCTATTCTATTTTGGGTTCGTATTAAACTTTTTGACTTAGGCTATACTTCTGGGGTTAAATTGGTAACAGATTTTAGTGATAAACTATCAATTTTTACTGATGCTATGTCTTCCTTTGGACTGATGGTTGTAGGTGCCTTGGTATCAACTGTAGTTAAGGTCTATACACCTCTCACTTTCGTTGCCGGTAAGGTGAAATTACCAGTTCAAGAAAAGATTTTAGATGCCATCATGCCTTCACTTTTGGCAACAATCTTAACCTATGTTGTTTATAAGATGTTGGAATCAAAATGGTGGACACCTACAAAAATTATCATTGCAATTATCGTTGTATCTTTAGCAGGCTCTTATTTTGGTATTTTAGGAGTTGTGCCTAACAAGTAGAGAGGAACTGTAGTGAATAGAAAAATTCTATTAGCTTCTCATAACCATATGGCCTCAGGCCTTAAAAGCAGTATAGAGTTTTTGGCAGGTGAACAAGACAACTTGATTGCTCTGGATGCTTATGTGGATGGTGAAGCCATTGATGATAAAATTGAAGAAATATTTGCGGGCTTTTCAGAAAAAACTGAAGTGATAGTTTTCACGGACTTGTTATCAGGTTCGGTCAATCAGAAATTGTTCCCTTATCGCTTAAGAGAACACACGCACCTGATTACAGGGATGAATCTACCGATTGTATTATCTACAGTGCTGAAACCTGCCGAGACGTACTTATCTGGCGAAGGAATGAGAAGCTTGGTTGAAGAAGCAAGAGCTTCTCTAGTTTATGTTAATGAGTTAGATTTAGAACAAGGAGAGGAGGATGAGTAGTATTGACAGTAGTTGTAGAGGAAAATACTGTACGATTTTCTGTCCTTACCGACTCTCTCTTGAGGATAGAAGAAGATAAGGAAAAAATTTTTGAAAATCGTCCCACTACTATGGTAGTGAATCGTGACTTTAAGGATGTTGATGCAAAAGTCATTCGTAACCACAACGGGCATAAATTAGAAATTATTACATCTGCCTTTCACTTATACTATGAGGGAGGGAAATTATCTCCTCTTACTTTATTTGTAGACATCAAGAAATCCAGTTCGCTCTATCATAATCGTTGGTATTTTGGAAATAATTCTGATGAAAAAAATTTAAAAGGAACCATCCGAACTTTAGACCGTGCTGATGGTAAAGTCTCCTTGTCAGATGGTATTATGTCAAAAAATGGTTATAGTGTTTTAGATGATGCAGAACATTTTGTTTTTTTGACTGAAAATGATTCTTTCCTAGCTCGACGAGAGGGTATTGTAGATGAATATCTGTTCTGTTATGGCAGGGAATATCAAAATGCTTTGACGGATTTTTATCATTTGACGGGTTTTCCGCCGTTAATCCCTCGTTTTGCCTTGGGAAATTGGTGGAGTAGATTTTATCCTTACAGTCAGAAGTCTTATCAAGAATTGATGATGAATTTCGAAAAGAGGGATATCCCAATTGGTGTATCTGTGTTGGATATGGATTGGCATAGGCGAGATATTCCGAAAAAATATGGATCAGGTTGGACAGGTTATTCTTGGAACCGAGATTTGTTTCCGAATCCTCAAAAATTCTTGACTTGGCTTCACAATCATAACAAGGCAGTAACTTTAAACGTTCACCCAGCAGCTGGTATTAGGGCATTTGAAGATCAGTATGAAGCCGTGGCAAGGGAGCTTTCTTTAGACACAGAAAATAATGAACCTGCTAAATTTGATTTAGAAAATCCCAAATTTAGAAAGGCCTACTTTGAAGAGATTCATCATGTTTTGGAAAAAGAAGGGGTTGATTTTTGGTGGTTGGATTGGCAACAGGGTCTTGCCCGAGACCCGAAAAAAATGGATCCTCTCTGGCTTTTGAATTATTATCATTATAAAGATAATGAAAGGGGTAGCGGTGACGGGCTGATTCTTAGCCGCTATGCGGGACCCGGTTCTCACCGTTATCCTGTTGGTTTTTCAGGCGATACTGTTATTACTTGGGCATCCCTAGACTTCCAACCTTATTTTACCAGCACCGCTTCTAATATAGGCTATACTTGGTGGAGTCACGATATTGGTGGTCACATGAAAGGAGCCTTTGACGGAGAGCTAGCAACACGCTGGCTCCAATTTGGTGCCTTTAGTCCTATCAATAGGCTTCATTCGTCTAATAATATTTTCTCTGGTAAGGAGCCATGGAACTATCGTAAAGATTTCGAGGAAACTCAGGAAAAATTTTTGAGATTACGTCATAGCTTTCTTCCCTACATTGACAGCGCTAATCACGATTCTCATACCAAGGGAATTCCAATCTGCCGGCCACTCTACTATATTTGGCCGAATAATGAAGAGGCCTATCAAAGTAAAAACGAGTATGTTTTTGGTCCAGCCATGTTGGTCTCTCCAATCACTCAGCCACATGATAGAACTACACAGACAGCTGCTAGTGATACTTGGTTACCTGAAGGAAAATGGGTAGATTATTTTACTCATTTGCCCTATGATGGTGCAACGACTTTGAAAACCTACAGAGATATAAAAAGCCTGCCTGTCTTTGTTAAGCGAGGAAGCATCGTAGTGACCACTCCAGATTATATGTCTGATACTAAAACTCTGCCTGTAAATCTAAAAGTAGAGGTGTTTCCTGGTCAAGATGCTAGTTTTTCTCTTCATGAGCATAAAGGAGATATGGCGGCAACGACCAAGTTTATTTGGAATGATGTTTCTCAGAGTCTAAGTTGGGAGATTAAGGATCCTAGTGCTATAGTACCATCGGATCGTTCTGTCGAAGTAAAAATTCAAAAAGCCAGCTATGAGGCTGTTATCAGTGAATTACAAGAACGTTTGCAACACTCTTACATGGACTTTAATCTCAAGCAAAAGCTATACGATGCTTTTGTTGATACGAATTATAATTACGGCCGCTTTCTTAATTTGTTAACAGCAGTTGAAGACATTGAATTGCGTAACAGTCTGAGTGAGGTGGCCTATATCCGAAATTCATATGACTAATTCAATCATGAAGAAATCTACTATCAATGATGTAGCTAAACTAGCTAATGTCAGTCGTGGGACTGTTTCAAATTTTATAAATGGAAAGTCAATTCGACCAGCAAATAAAGAAAAAATTGCCGAGGCTATAAGACAGCTGAACTATGTTCCTAATGCAATGGCTAGGGAGCTGAAAACCTCGAAGTCCTCTACAGTTGTATTCATTGTACCTACAAACTGGACACCGTTTTTTTCTGAGCTTATTTATCATATGCAAGTTGAATTAGATAGAAACGGTTACAAGATGATATTAGCCAATTCGCATGCTGATCCGTCAAAAGAAGAAGAAATTTTGCAAATGGCTTCTTTACACCAAGTAACTGGGCTGATTACCATGTCCTATTCTGATGTTTATAATTTTACAAATTTTGGTCATCAACTGAATATTGTATCTATTGAACGCTTCATCTCTGATGATGTTCCCTTGATTACTAGTGATAATTATGGGGGTGGAGTTTTAGCTGCCCGAAAGTTAATTGAGAGGGGGGCTAGAAGATTTTTGCTTATCAGGAGAAAGGTTAATCATCCGAATGCCACTGATCAAAGGACTCAGGGCTTCATGGATACCATTCATGAAAAGAAGTTCCCGGTTGATATTTTTGAAGCTTCATTGAGTGAAAAATATCAATCTGAAATCAAAGATTATTTTGAAACGCATTATGAAAATGATCTTCCTTTCGATGGCATTTTTGCTGTAACCGATGAATATGCTGAAATTGCTAAGGAAACGATTAACTCTCTTAATCCAGTCTACAAAGACAAAGTAAATATCATTGGCTTTGATGGTGCTAAGATTAGTCAATATGCTCCCTACAAAGTCGATTCAATTCGGCAGCCCGTTGAACAAATTGTAAAAGAAGCGGTTAGTGTATTAAAACGCCTGATAGATGGTAAAGAGGTCGTTAAGGGTTATAAAAAGATTTTTGATGTCAACTATGTGGAAGCAGGGGATAGAACTTAAACCTTGCGTAGGCCTCTGGTGACTTATTTGGATTGAATCGTTTCAAGACGACAAATTAGGTTCTGACATTAGTCAGTGCCTTTTTAATAATCTGTTAAGAATTCTTAACAGTCCGCAGTTTCATTACTAATTTTTGAGCCTAAGATCTCAAAATTTCCGTTATTCGTAACAGCGCAACTGTTACGAATAATACCACAAGGGCGAAAGTATCCCAATTTGTCTATTCTGTTTACATAAACTGAGATTAGAACAGTGGATATTCTTTGTAATAACTGCTATTTTTGAATTTAAATGAGTATAAGTACAATGTTCTGGTTTACTGGCTGATTGAGACAGTTGGTGTCTATTGTATTTTAGATGTTGCTTTTAAGTCGAATAGCCATTATAATTGGTTTTGGATTTTCTTTCCCTACCTCTTGTCGGTTATTTCTAAATGAGCTGGCTATGCTTTTTATCTGGATAGAAGAGGGATTAGCTTTAAGCCCCGTTTTCGAATTATTCGTAAGACTATTTCATGGGAGGATATCGAATCCATTACTCTTGATGATAAAGGCGTGCCCCGTTTAGACACCGCTTGGGATTGGAAGGCCTTCCTGATTATATTCGAACTCGGTCCAACCACTACTGGACCGCCATGACCAATGAGTATCCTCGAGGAGATAAATTTGAGAAAGATGTTCAAACATTCCGACCTGACCTAGAGATATTGCTAAGGCTAACCACAGGGAGTTTAGCGCTGCCTTTAGCCAAGACTAGACAGAAGGCTGATGTCGGACTAGGATTACTGACAAAATTTGTCGTCCGTCTTAACTATATATTTCTTTCTTTTTTACCAGAAAACCAATAGGCAGAGCTCGTGCTCAAGCCTCTTTTTCTATGCCTTTCTATGCTATAATAGGAGCTAGTTAATGGCATTGGGAGGACAAGATGCGACTACTTTATACCGATATTCGAAATCATTTGACGGACCAACTGGCCGGGCTAGCGCAAGACTATGCTCGGGCTGGCCACCGTGTTTTTTATATTGCTCCAAATTCCCTCTCTTTTGAAAAGGAGCGCCGTGTTTTGGAGACCCTAAAGGATAAGGCCTCCTTCAATATTACCATCACCCGCTTTGCCCAGATGGCCCGCTATTTTGTCCTCAATGATGTGTCTGATAAAAAGCCTGTGACCGAGACAGGTCTGGCCATGATTTTCTTTCGGGTCCTGTCTCAGTTTAAAGAGGGGGACTTGAAAATTTACGGCAGTCTTGCCAAAGACCCGAATTTTATTCAGCAATTGGTGGACCTCTACCAGGAAATGCAAAGGTCAAATCTGACCATTAGTGACTTGACGGATTTGGAGTCGGAGGTCAAGTACCAGGATCTCTTGACCATTTTTTCTGCCTTTTATCAGCTTCTTCAAGAGGACAATTTTGAATCGCAAACCAAGATTGCCCAATTTTTAGAGCATGTCAATAGTGGACAATTGGACCAGAATTTGCAAAATCTTGTGGTTATTGTCGATGGCTTTAGCCGCTTTTCTGCTGAAGAAGAAGCCTTGGTGACCGCTCTGTATGACAGAGGGGTGGAAATTGTCATCGGCACCTATGCCAGTCAAAAGGCCTTTAAATCCAGTTTTCTAGCCGGCAATCTCTATCAGGCCAATGTCGAATTTCTCCTAGATTTGGGACAAAAGTTTGCCGTTAGGGCTCAGGTCCTGGGGGAAAGGCAAGAGGACAGCCTAGGCCGTTTGTCGGCCCTTCTGGAGGCTAAGCGAGATTTCTCAAGCGACCTCCCTGAAATTTCCCAAGAGGACAAGCAGGCCCTGACTATCTGGGAGGTTGTTAACCAGAAGGAAGAGGTGGAAGCAGTCGCCCGCTCCATTCGCAATCTGCTCAATCAAGGGGTCCGCTATAAGGACATTCTCCTTTTGTTGGGAGACGTAGAGGCCTATCAATTGCAGATTGCCAAGACCTTCTCCAAGTACGAGATTCCCTACTATCTGGGGAAGGAAGAGGCCATGAGTCATCACCCCCTGGTTAATTTTGTTGAGAGTTTAATGCGGATTAAGCGCTATAATTTTCGAGCTGAAGACTTGCTGAATTTGCTCAAATCAGGTCTCTTCAAGGATTTGACGGATTTGGACATTGATAAATTCGAACAATATGTCAGGTTCGCCGACATCAAGGGACAGGCCAAATTTAGCAAGGACTTCACGGTCAATCGGGAGGCAGGTCTTGATGACGAGGGTCAGGTCATTGAAAAGTATGACCTGGTAAGGCTCAATCAAATTCGGCAAGCTGTGATGACACCTTTGCTAGAGCTTTTTTCCAGCCGCTCCCTGTTGGGAAGCAGCCTTTTGACCAAGAAGTTTCTACCCTTCTTAGAGGCTATTGACCTACCAGCTAATATGGCCCAACTGGCCAAGGGCCAAAATCAAGCGGGACTGGAAAGAGAAGAAGAGGTTTGGCAGTCCTTTTGTGATCTCTTAGAGCAGATGGATGACATCTTTGGAGGGACCAAACTATCCCTGGATGACTTTTTAGCCCTTCTGGGGCAAGGCACGATGGCTGCCAATTTCAAGCTGGTACCAGCGACCTTGGATGTGGTTAATATCAAGGACTATAAGCTGATTGAGCCCCACTCTAGCCCCTATGTCTTTGCCTTAGGGATGACTGCTAGTAACTTTCCTCGTCTCAGTCAGACGACTGGTTTGTTGACTGATGAGGAACGCCAGCAGATTAATGAAACCCTAGCTAGCCAAGACCGTCAAGGCCATTTTGAAATTAGTGGCCAGGAGGAAGTCAAGAAGTTCCATACCGTTATGATTTCCTTGGTCAATTCGGCTAGCCAGTCCTTGGTCCTATCGGCTCCACAAATCTCTGCCGATAGTCAGGACCAGCTATCGCCCTACTTGCAAGACCTGGTGGACTTGGGCTTTGAACCAATTCTTAAGAAGCCAGCCGGATTTGCCTCCCAACCAACGGATTTAGGGACCTACAAGGCTCTCCTGTCAAGGATTATTGAGGCCAACCAGCTCAGTCAAAATCAAGACCTGGATAAGGAACAGACGACTTTCTGGTCGGTCATGGTTAGGCGCTTGCGCCAGAAGCTAAAAGAAGTTGACCTAGCTATCCCAACTATCAGCCAGGACTTGACGGTTGAGCCTCTTTCTCAGGAGACATTGGATTTGCTCTATCCTGCCGACCAGCCCTTAAAATTGTCCGCTTCCAGTCTAACGACCTTCTATAACAACCAATATGGCTATTTCTTACAGAAGGTTTTGAATTTGCAGGAGGAGGATTCCATCCATCCTGATTTCCGCCAACACGGGATTTATCTGCACCGAGTCTTTGAAAGACTGATGAGTAAACTGGATGACAGTTCCAATTTTGACCAACTCTTGAGTCGAACACTAAGCCAGGTCAACCAAGAAGAGGCCTTCCAACAGGTATATTCCTATGACCAAGAGGCCCAATTTTCTCGGGAAATTCTTGAAGGTATTGCCCAGGCCATGACTCATATCTTGCGCGATAATCACTTGGTCCAGGTCCTGGACAAGGCCCAGGCCAGGCATTATTTGGGCCAGAAGAATTGGCAGAAAACACCTGCCCAGCAGAAGGCTCTGGAATTGGGCTTTAATCTCCAGCTTCCTCTAGGGCAGGAGCGAAAATTGGAAATCCGCGGCCAGATTGACCGTCTGGACCAACTCAGTAGCTCAGAAAGTCCTAATCTAGGTGTGGTTGACTACAAGTCTGGGGACAAGAAATTTAGCCTAGAAGAATTCTACAACGGCCTTAGTCCGCAACTTTTAACCTACATCTTGGCCATCAGGGAATCCATGCCCCAGGATTATCAGGCCCAAGTATTTGGAGCAGGTTACCTGCATTTGCAAAATCCTGAACTTAAATTTAGTGAAGTCGCTAGTTTGGGTCAGAGTCTGGACAAGTTTGATAAGGCCTTTCGCTATCAGGGGCTTTATGCCAAAGAGGTGGCTAGTCAGCTCAAGCCCTACTTCAATACGCATGCCAGCAAGGTCTTTAGTCAGGAGGAAATGGATCTGCTTTTGGACTATACCAAGGTCCTCTATCAGGAGGCAGCCAGGACCATCCTGTCAGGTCGTTTTGCCATCAATCCCTACACCAAGGATCGTCGCTCGGTTGAGGGACAGCAATTTAAGACCATTACCGGCTTTGAGGCCGATCGTCATATGCGCTATGCTAGAGCGCTGGTCAAGGATAGTCGTGACCAACTTTTAGAAAGAATGAAAGAGCAAGGAGGTGAAGCCTGATGGGCTTTCCAGCATTTTTAAGTTTTGCGGAAATTGAGAAACTGAAAGAGCAAGAGCCCGAGTTGGCCAAGGAGCAGGAGCGTCTGCCTCGAACCCCGGAACAAATTCAGGCCATCTACAGCAATGGGACGAATATTCTGGTTTCTGCTTCAGCCGGGTCTGGGAAGACCTTCGTCATGGTTGAGCGCATCCTCGATCGGCTCAAACGGGGAGACAGCATCAATCAGCTCTTCATTTCGACCTTTACGGTCAAGGCGGCAGGAGAGCTCAAGGAAAGACTGGAAAAGAAGCTGACGCAAGAAATTGCGGCCACTTCCGACCTGACCTTGAAGCAACATTTATCAGAGCAGCTGGCCAATCTAGCCACGGTCGATATTGGAACCATGGATGCCTTTGGTCAGAAGTTAGTCAACACCTATGGCTATAGCCTGGGCATTTCACCCAATTTTCGTATCCTGCAGGACCAAAGCGAGCAGGCCAGTTTGAAAAAAGAAGTCTATGATGACCTCTTTGCCTCCTACATGGCAGGTACTGAGGGTCAGACCTTTAGGAGGCTGGTCCGCAATTTTATCGGTAGGGGCAAGGACACCAAAGGCTTTCGTAGCCTAGTGGACAGTATCTACCAATTTAGCCAGTCTACCGCTAATCCAAAGAACTGGCTAGAAGACGTTCTACTTAAGTCTTATCAGGAAGACGTCCCCAGTCAGGCCAATCGTTTTCTAGCCTCCTATATCAAGGGCCAGGGCCTGATGGTCAAGCTTGACCGGGCTGAGAAATTTTTCAAAAATCAGCTAGAGATTGCCCAAGGAGAATTCCAGAAGAAGACAAAGGCGACAGATAATATGGCGACCTTGCTTGAGATTCTGGCGAGAATGGACCTTAAGGGTGACCTAGAGCGACTCCGCCAGGATTTAGCAGCCTTAAAAACCATTAGCGAGGGTCGTAAGCTGACCCTGTCTGCTGCTGGCAAGGATGAAAACTGGAAGACCTTTGCCAAGGCCTATAATGAGGAGCGCAAGCGATTCCTAGAACCGTTTTTGAAGCTAGAGCAGCTTCTCAATCCCCTAGACTTGTTGACAGAATTTCAGCCAGACCTGCTTGAGCTACTGGAACTTCTGCGTGATTTTGTCCTTGATTATGGGCAACAGTATCTGGAAAAAAAGAAGGCCGAGGCTGCCTTTGAATTCTCCGATATTGCCCATCTGGCCATCGAAATCCTGGAAGCCAGTCCTGAAATTTGCCAGCTCTACCAGGCTAGATACCAGGAAATCATGGTCGATGAATACCAAGACAACAACCATATGCAAGAGCGCCTGCTGGATCTCCTATCGAATGGCCACAATCGCTTTATGGTAGGGGATGTTAAGCAATCCATCTATCGCTTTCGCCAGGCTGACCCCAATATTTTTCAGGCCAAGTTTGCAGCCTATGAGCAAATAGACAACTTCCAAGCTGACAAGAGCCAGGGGCTCCTAGTCTTGCTCAAGGAAAATTTCCGCAGCCATCTGGAAGTTTTGGAGACCAGCAATGCCGTCTTTAGTCGCCTCATGGACCAAGATATTGGTGAATTAGTCTATGACCAGAGTCACTTCCTCAAGGCAGGCAATGCCCAGAAATCAAGCCCTATCCCTGAAAATCAAACCCAGGTCCTCATCTATGATGAGACTCAGGCTGAACCAGATGAAGAGACAGACATTCAAGATCCAGGCGACATCAGGCTGGTTGCCCAAGAAATTATCCGTCTCCATCGCGAGGAGGGCGTGGCCTTTGACCAGATTGCTCTCTTGGTCTCAGCCAGAACCAGAAACGACCAAATTCTCTCGACTCTCAAGAACTATGGTATTCCTGTTGTTTCAGAGGACACAGGAGGCCACTATCTCCAGGCCCTGGAAGTCATGGTTATGCTGGAGACCCTGAGAACTATCAATAATCCCTTGCAGGATCAGTCTCTAGTTGCCCTGCTCAAGTCGCCCATGTTTAACTTTGGAGAGGACCTCTTGACGAGAATTGCTCTCCAGGCTAAGTTTGGCAATTTTTATGACAAGCTCCTCTTAGCCTTGGACGGAACTGGGGACAACCCCCAAGTGATTAATAGCCAGGCTCGTGAAAAAATCGAGGCCTTTGATCAGGTCCTAAGATCCTGGCGTAAGTTTGCCAAAAGCAGCAGTCTCCACGATTTGATTTGGAAGATTTACGAGGATAAGTTTTACTATGATTATGTTGGTGCCCTCAGCGATGGTCAACAAAGGCAGGCTAACCTCTTTGCCCTGACCTTGCGGGCTGACCAGTTTGAGCAGTCGGGCTTTAAGGGCCTACCGCGCTTCATCAATATGATTGATCGGACGCTGGCCAATGACAAGGATTTGGCTGACGTTGAGGTGGCCCTCCCCAAGGATGCCGTCCAACTCTTGACCATCCACCAGAGTAAGGGGCTGGAGTTTCCTTATGTCTTTGTCCTGAATCTGCACAAATCTTTCAATAAGCAAGATGAGCAAAAGAAGGCTGTTCTCAATCGGGGGTGTGGTCTGGGTATTCGTTACGTGGCCAATCTGGCTGAGCGCTTTCCTCAAGAGCAGTATCAGCAGGTCAAGCTTTCTTTTGATACCTTCCCTTTTATTCTCAATCAGCAGGCCCTCCATCGAGCTGATTTATCTGAACAGATGCGCAAACTCTATGTGGCTATGACAAGGGCCGAGACCAGACTTTATCTGGTTGGTCAGGGCAGTCAGGAAAAATTAAAGGGCAAGTATGAAGATTATCGCGACCAAGAGCGCCTAGCCCTGGCTGAACGGGAGCAGTGGACTAATTTCCAAGATTGGTTCCTGGCCCTGAAAGAAAGTTTCCCAGAAGATGACTTGTCCTTTGAGCTAAAATTTGTCGGCCCAGAAGATTTGCAAGATCTAAGCCCTCTTGAGGCTAGTTTGCCCATGGATGTGGACGATCAGGCTCATAATCGCCAATCGGATAGCATCAAGCAGGCCTTAGATGCCTTGGAGGCTGTTGAGCGACTCAATCAGCAATATCAGGCTGCCATCAACCTTCCAACCGTCCGCACCCCTAGTCAAATCAAGAAATTCTACCAGCCAGTTTTAGAAGATCAGGGCCTGGATATTATGGAAAAGCGCCCGATTGAGCCCAAGTTTCAACTACCTCGCTTTGGCCAAGAAGCTGAGATTAGTGGCGCAGCCATCGGATCGGCCACGCATGAACTCATGCAACGCCTGCCTATCAGACCTGACATCAGCTTGGCTGAACTGCAGGAAGCCTTGAAGCTGGTGCAGGCAGAGCCTGCCGTCAAAAAGCGACTCAAGCTGGACAAGCTCCTGAAATTCTTCCGCCATCATCCTTTGGGACAGGAAATCATGAGTCAGGGTGACAAGTTGGTCAGAGAAGCTCCTTTCGCCATGCTCTTTGAAGACCGGGACTCACATGAAGATATGGTCATTCGTGGGATTGTCGATGGTTATATCCGCTATGCCGACCACATTGTCCTCTTTGACTACAAGACCGACCGTTATCAAGATCCAGCCCAGCTGGTGAGACGTTACAAGGACCAAATGGATCTCTACGCCCGAGCCCTCCATAAATCCTTTGATGAGCTTAGGGTCGACAAGTACTTAATTTTACTGGGCGGAGACGAGGTTCTGGTCGAGCGGTTGGATTGAAACCGGCACTAATTTGCTCTAGCATCCAGAGTCCCTAAGTATCTCCTTGGCAGACCAAGGCGAAATTATTAGAATTATGGTATGATGAAGGGTGCAGAGAAAAGCAAAGGAAAAGCTGAATAGAGGCCCTCTTAAGGCCAAGTTTTGCCCATCTTTTGCTTTTCCATCTAGCCTAGCTAGTCAGAAAAAAAGCCTGCTTGTGACAAAAGCTGAGGTTCAGGTCAAGTCCTGAGCCGATCGATCCTGGAGAAACTCTAGGCTCGATGAATTGTCCCAAGCCCATTAGAAAGGTCACCATGACAATTTATAATATCAATTTAGGAATTGGCTGGGCCTCCAGCGGGGTTGAGTATGCCCAGGCCTACCGCTCCAAAGTCTTTAAAAATCTTGGACTGGATGCCAAGTTTGTCTTTACCGATTTTTTCAGCCAGGATAATATCGTTGACATGACCCGCAATGTCGGTTTTAGTGATGACCAGATTATCTGGCTCTATAGTTACTTTACCGACCAAGAGCCAGCACCGACCACCCTGACCGAAAGCGACCTCAAGGCTCAATTTACTAGAGAAATTACCAAGGTTGACCGTGAAGACAAGCTGGTTCGTTTCTATTTTGGCAATCGCGATTTTGCCACGGCCTATTATTGTCGCCACAGCAAGGAAATCATCCATCGAATCGAATTCGTTTCCAATGGGAATCTGGTTCGCAAGGATTTCTACAATAATGGCAAGACCTTGTCCTTTACAGAATTTTACGCTCCCAAGGATAATGCGGCCAAGCTCTACAAGCGGACCTTTTACAATCTCAATGGTAGTGTAGCCTATGATGAGATTACCGATGGGGACCAGCCCTTCTATCGCTTTCCCAATCGGATTCTCTACTCCAAGGAAGAATTGGTCGCCTACTTTATGGAAAAATTGGCCCTGAGCGCTGATGACTTGGTCCTTCTTGACCGCTCAACCGGTATCGGACAAGCAGTCTTTCGTCAGGTTAAGCCAGCCAAGCTGGGCGTGGTCGTCCACGCTGAGCATTACAGTGAAAATGGTACCAATGCCAACTCGGTCCTTTGGAATAACTACTATGACTTCCAGTTTACCAATGCTGATAGTGTCGATGTCTTTATCGTGGCTACTGACCGCCAAAAAGAAATCCTCGGTCAACAGTTCCTGATTTATAAGCATAAGGAGCCTAGGATTGTTACTATTCCGGTCGGTTCTCTTGATGAAATCAAGGAGCCTAAGAGTCCACGGATTCCCTTCTCGGTCATGACAGCCTCTCGTTTGGCTACCGAAAAACATGTTGACTGGCTGATTGAAGCTGTCGTTGAAGCCCATGAAGTGGTACCAGATATTAACTTTGACATTTATGGTTCTGGTAGTGAAGAAGCCAAGTTGCGGCAAATCATTGAAGAAAAGGGGGCCAAGGACTATATCCAGCTTCTGGGTCACCAGGATTTGAGCCACACCTATATGCACCACGAGGTCTATCTATCGGGCTCCAAGAGTGAAGGTTTTGGCCTGACCCTGATGGAGGCTATTGGTTCCGGTCTTCCTCTGATTGGCTTTGATGCCCGCTACGGTAATCAGAACTTTATTAAGGACGAAGAAAATGGCTACCTGATTCCCATTTCAGAATTGGATACCGACCAGGAAATTGTCGAAAGCCTCAGTACCAAGATTGTCCAAATTTTCACCTTGGCCAATCTGGACAGCATGCACCGAGTATCTTACGACCTAGCCAAGAACTATCTAACCGACAAGGTCGAAGCCAAGTGGCAGCAACTGATTGCAGACCTGATTCAGCCACAGCCTTCGACCCTAGACAAGGGTCAGACTGCTGAGGCCAGTCAGTCCCAGGATAAGGACCAAAAGGATGAGACCGACCCGACCAAAGAGAAGGAGCTTGAGCAATGATTAACCTTTTTGAAAATTATAATCAAGACAGCTGGGACCTCCATTATTCCCTCATCCTGTCGGGCTATCAAAATACTACCATTGCCATCAACGACAATGGTTTCCTGCCTGATGATGTGACCTCTCCCTTCCTCTTTTTCACCGGCTTTGTCAATGCCACAGGCAAACCTCTGCATTTCAATGAGATTCCTGTGCCTAAGTTTTGGGAAATCAAGGCCACCAATTCCAGCGGGGAAATCCTAGATTTCAACAAGAAGCGGGCTACCATCCACTTTTCCAAACCCAGTCACAATCGCTTTGTCCAATCGGTTGACTGGCTGGACGAGGCGGGCAAGATTCGCTCGACCGACCACTACAATAAGTACGGTTACCGTTTTGCCCAAACCGTCTACAATCGTGATAGTCAAGCCGTTCAGAAGTCCTATTACGACAAGTCTGGCAAGGAAGTTCTGGTGGAAAACTATGTGACTGGCGATTTGGTTTTGGAGCACGAGGGCAAGATTTATATCTTCAAGTCCAAGGCTGATTTTGTCACCTACTATATCCAGGCTTCAGGCTACGATTTGGACCGAATCATTTTTAACACCCTGGGTCTTCCCTTCCTAGTCAAATACCAACTCCACCAAGAAGGCGATGACGTCCTCTTCTGGCAGGAGCCCATTGGCGATAGCCTGCCTTATAATATGCAGCTCCTCCTCAAGCCAGATGCAGAGCGCAAAACCAAGATTATCGTCCAGGATGCCAATACCTACGAGAAAATCTTGAGGATGGTGACCCCAGAGCAAAGGGAAGCCTTCACCTATGTCGGCCTCCTCTATCCTTTCCAAAGGGATAATCAGGCCCGCAAGGAAGCCTTGATTTTGACCAATTCTGACCAGTTGGATTATGTGGAAAATATCATTGAAGATTTTCCTGATATGACCCTGCATATTGCAGCTATCACGGAAATGTCCAGCAAACTCCTCAGTCTGGGCCGTTTTAGCAATGTCCACCTCTATCCCAATGTGACCAATATGACGGTCCGCCAGCTCTTTGGTCGCTCTGATATCTATCTGGACATCAACCATGGCAATGAAATTCTCTCAGCCATTCGGATGGCCTTTGAAAGTCGTCAGCTGATTATGGGCTTTAAGGAGCGGATGCACAATCCACGCTACTCAGCCCCTGAATTTTTCTTTGACTTAGGCAATTACGCTAGCTTCCGCGATAAGCTTCGTAATGTCCTAGGTAATCGAGCAGCAATTACCCTGGATCTCCAGGTCCAATACAAGGCAGCCAACCTAGCCTTGCCAGCAGACTACCGTCGGGAGCTGGGGGAGCCTGCCCCAAGACCAGTCGCAGAAGCCAAGTCCCAAGACCAAGAGACAGTTGTCCCAACCAATCCATCTCCTGAAAGTCAAGAAAAAGAAGATTTCCCAACTCAAGAAGATGCGCAAGTTGACCAAACTCTTGAGACCCATGGAGTAGCCCCAGAAGCTGGGCAAACCCCTGTCAATCAGGAGAAGCCAGCCGGACAAACCTTCTCCCCTGATAATCAGAAAGCAAGTGGTGGAACTCTCCAGTCACCTGAAAGGCAAAGCGAGGCTCTAGGAGATCAACCGACCCCTGAGAACCAAGAAGGACCTCTTGAAGCTGGTCAGACTCCCCCAGTTGAGGAAGTGGGCACAGATGGGTTAGAGCTAGGAGAGGAAGAGCAATCGGTCCAAACTAGCCGAAATCCAGCCCTTGAAGCCAAAGAGTCTTTACAAGAAACAATGACTAGTCCAGCCCTTGAAGAAGCCCCCTCATATCTTCAAACAGATGAGGCAGATGACCAAGCCAACCGAAATCTTAAGCTGGACCTTTCGCTAAATCCAGAGATGGCTGACACTCAAGCAGTCCCAAACCTTGAGGCGCAAGAGTTTGTCCTAGGGCAAGACTTGCCAGCTGACCAAGAGGAGCCATCCATCCAGGAGCAGATCTCCACCCTCCTCAAAGATGAAGAAAACACCTACACCTTTGATTTATCTCAGGAGGTTTCTCTAGACGATGAACAAGTGGTAGAGTATTCGGCTCCTAACCTTGAAGACGTGGAACTAGAAGACCCCGAGCAAGATGACTCAGTCGAGCAACCTTCAGTTGACCTAGAGCCCAAGACCGTGGAAAGGGAAACTCCAGCAGATTAGCCAGATTAAAGATGAAAAAAGTAATCCAGATTGGGTTGCTTTTTTGCATCTAAAATCAAATCCTTCCCTTAATTTCTCTTCTTGAAAATGCTATAATAGGGCCATGTTTACTAAACCGACCTCTGCCTATGTGCACATCCCTTTTTGCACGCAGATTTGCTACTATTGCGATTTTTCCAAGGTCTTCATCAAGAACCAGCCGGTGGATGATTATTTGCAGGCCTTACTGGAGGAGTTTCGTTTTTATGATATAAAAAAATTGCGTACCCTCTATATCGGTGGCGGGACTCCAACGGCTCTTTCGGCTTCTCAGTTGGAGGTCCTTCTGTCGGGCTTGCAAGAGAAGTTGGATTTGTCGGCTCTGGAAGAATTTACCATTGAAGCCAATCCCGGTGATTTGACAGCAGACAAGATTGCAGTTCTTCGAAATTCAGCGGTCAATCGGGTATCGCTAGGCGTGCAAACCTTTGATGACAAGGAGCTCAAGCGCATCGGTCGCAGTCACAATGAGGCTCAGATTTACCAGTCTGTCTCAGCCCTTAAGCAGGCTGGTTTTGACAATATTTCCATCGACCTCATCTATGCCCTGCCTGAGCAGACCATGAATCAGGTCAAGACCAATGTCAAAAAGGCTCTGGCCTTGGATATTCCCCACCTCAGCCTCTACAGCCTGATTTTGGAGAATCACACGGTCTTTATGAATAAGATGCGTCGGGGCCGGCTCCATCTGCCCAATGAAGATGTCGAGAGCGACATGTTCACCTATATCATTGAGGAGTTGGAGAAACACGGCTTTGAGCACTACGAGATTTCCAATTTCACCAAGCCAGGCTACGAGAGCCGGCACAATCTGGTCTACTGGGATAATGTCGAGTATTACGGCCTAGGAGCAGGGGCTTCAGGCTATCTGGATGGTGTCCGCTACCGCAATCGTGGCCCTATTCAGCACTACCTCAAGGCCGTTGCGCAAGCCGGTCATGCTCGCTTACATGAGGAAAAATTGACCAAGTCCGAGCAGATGGAAGAGGAAATTTTCTTAGGCCTTCGCAAGAAATCAGGCATTTCTATCAATCGTTTTCAGGAAAAATTTCAAGAAGACTTCCAACAACGCTATGGTCAGATTGTGGCCGACTTGCTGGCTGACGGTCTCCTTCAAACTCAAGGCGACCAGATCCGCATGACCAAGCGAGGCCTGTTTTTAGGTGACACGGTGGCTGAAAAATTTATCATTGACTAATACTCAATGAAAATCGAAAGACCCGAGGCAAGGAGCAAAGCTATCAGCCACTTTAGTGGCTTGATAGCTAATGGCACTCTCTATAGCGATTGCTTAGCTTCCTTACTAACCTCACAAAGTTGGTGAACTCGACCAACTTTGCTCCGCATCGCACGAACTGAAGACAGCTCAAAAGGTCTGGGAGACCTTTTGAGGTTGGACATAGGGAAAGCTTCGCTTTCTTCAGTAAGTACGGCAAGGTGAGTTAACGATGCGACATGGAGTAAAAACTGTCACTATTACAGTTTTTATGAAATTAGTCAGGGATATAGAAAACTACAATTGTAGTTTTCGTAGTCACTCTAATGAGAAATTATAGAGTGACTTTATCCGTGGGAAAATTTTGATTTTCGAAGGGTATAAGGTGAATGGCCAGACTTTTTGAAACATCTGGCAAACATTAAAAGGAGCATTCATGGGAAAAAAATTTAAGGTGACTTATCAAGTTCCGTTTTACGAAAGCGACATCAATCATCAGATAAAACTCCCCCACCTGCTGTCTTTCGCCCTGCAAGTATCAGGCCTGCAGTCAGAAAGCCTGGGTAATACCGACGATTGGCTTTTGGAGCATTTTAATCTAGTCTGGGTTATTACCGACTATGAGCTGGATATCAAGCGACTGCCCCGCTATGTCGAAACCATTGAGGTGGAGACTGAAGCTATCGCCTATAACAAGCTCTTTTGTTATCGGAAGTTCTATATATACGGTCAAGATGGCCAGCAGATTATTGAGATTTCCTCCACCTTTGTTCTCATGGATTATGATAGCCGCAAGGTGGTGACGGTCAAGGATGAAATTGTTGCCCCCTATGAATCTGAGAAGATAAAAAAATTACTTCGGGGACCAAAATACAAGCCTCTGGAAGAGGCGCAAGAAGCCCGTTTTCATGTTCGTTATTTGGACTTGGATATGAACGGCCATGTCAACAACAGCAAGTATCTGGAGTGGATGTATGAAGCCATGGACCTTGATTTTCTTAAGAGCCATGTCCCTAAGAAAATCCACCTCAAATACCTCAAGGAAATCCATTACGGCAAGGACATCATCACTCGGATGCACCAAGATGGCCTGACTAGCCAGCACGAGATTAAGACCGACCAAGGCCTCCACGCCCAAGCCCAGATAGAGTGGCGGGAGCGTGAACAGCAATAAGAAAGGCATTTTATGGCAGAAGTTGCTTAGCAGCCATGAAAAAAACAAGGTGACTCTCTTGATACAGGAAGGGACTAGACATGCCCCCCGAGAAAGACTTATGATTAGGAGCAAGTATGTCTTACAAAGGTTATTTAATTGATTTAGACGGGACCATTTACCGAGGGAAGGAACGGATTCCAGCTGGTGAGCGCTTTATCAAACGCCTGCAGGAGCAAAAAATTCCCTACACCTTGGTGACCAATAATACCATGCGGACTCCCCAGATGGTTCAGGAAATGCTGGCCAAGAATTTTAATGTGGAAACACCGCTAGAAACCATCTACACCGCGACTTTGGCAACTGTTGATTATATGAATGATATGAAGCGAGGCAAGACTGCCTACGTTATCGGAGAAGTTGGTCTCAAGTCGGCCATTGCCCAGGCAGGTTATGTCGAAGACAAGGAAAATCCAGCCTATGTCGTGGTTGGTCTGGATCGGGAGTTGACCTATGAGATGCTGGTGATAGCTACCTTGGCTATCCAAAAAGGGGCTCTCTTTATTGGCACTAATCCCGACCTCAATATCCCTACTGAGCGTGGACCAGAGCCAGGAGCTGGCGCCATTCAAAATCTCCTGGAGTCAGCGACTCGGGTTAAGCCTGTTATTATCGGTAAACCAGAGGCGGTCATTATCAATAAAGCCTTGGATAGGCTGGGCTTGAGCCGAGATCAGGCAGTTATGGTCGGGGACAATTATATGACCGATATCATGGCAGGGATCAAAAATGATGTGGATACCCTCTTGGTCTTGACAGGCTTCACCAAGCCAGAAGATGTCCCAGGTCTACCCGTTAAACCTAGCCATGTTGTCGATAGCCTAGATGATTGGGAGCTCTAAATGAAAGAAAAAGTAAAATTGGCTGGCTTTGCCTTCTGGCTCTTAAGTCTAGCCATTTTGTTAACTATTTATTTGGCCTGGGTCCTCTATCCTTTAGAAAATCATTGGCTACACCTAGCTAAACTTAGAGGACTGACTAACCACCAGTTGCTCTATAATTTTCACCAGCTGATGAGCTATTTGACCCTGCCTTGGGTGGCTGAGCTCAAGATGGCTGACTTTCCCTCTTCGGCCGAGGGACTGGCCCATTTTCGCGATGTTAAGCACCTCTTTCATCTCGATCAGTTGGTCTTTCTAATTGGCCTTCTACCTTCTTGGTTCTATTTCAAGCGCCAGTTGCGAACCAAATCCCTTTGGCTGGCCAGTCGGTTCTTTGCAGCTTTAGCTATTCTACCAGTTTTGCTGGGACTTGTGGCCTTTCTTATCGGATTTGACCAGTTCTTTACCCTTTTTCATCAGCTACTTTTTCCAGGCGCAACCAACTGGCTCTTTAATCCCTACACCGACCCTATCATCTGGGTCCTGCCCGAGGATTATTTTCTCCATTGCTTTATTCTCTTCTTTGTTCTCTATGAAATCATCATGCTGGGCTGTCTCTGGTTGAGCAGAAGAAGCTGGAGAGCTTATCGGAAGAAGTCATCAGCATAATTTCAGGGCCTGAGTTAAGGTTGCTAGATAGACAGATAAAACTTCGAATATCAGTATCTCTTTGGAAAGTTTTTTGAAATGAATTTCATGATATTTTCTGAAAATCTTGTTATAATAGTTTCACAACCTAAACTATTACAAGTCTTTGAGGAGTTTATCATGGAAGAAACCTTTTTTATCTTAAAGCCAGATTGTTTGGAGCGGGGCCTGGTTGGTCGAGTTTTAGAGCGAGCAGAAGGGCGTGGTTTGAAAATCACTCGTATGGAGATGCGCCAGATTGACCGTCCTACCTTGGAAAAGCACTATGCAGACTTGGTAGATAAGCCCTTCTTTCCAACTATTTGTGACTTTATGACCAGTGGTCCTGTCCTGATTGGGACTTTGGCAGGAGTAGGTGCGGTGCAAGCTTGGCGAGATATGTTGGGGGCAACCGACCCTAGCCAGGCTCAAGCTGGCACCATTCGGGGTGACTTTGCCCTTGCTGCCTTACCTGGTCAGGCTATTAAAAATATCGCCCACGGTTCTGATTCTTTAGAGTCAGCCCAGAGGGAAGTTGCCATCTGGTTTGATCAGTGATTTATCTTTGAGGCAGGATAAGTTGGGTTGCTCACCAGAGGAGTGGCTGTGTAAAAGTATCTGTCCTGCCTTGTTTTTATTAAAATAAATCCTAGAAATCAGTCCTATGCCTAGGCTGATTTTTTGGTATAATAGAGTGACTAAATTCGCCAATAAGGAACAATCATGAACATTCAAGAACTTAAAGAACGGCAGGAGAAGATTCGCAACTTCTCCATCATTGCCCATATTGACCATGGGAAATCAACCCTAGCCGATCGCATTTTGGAACAGACGGAGACGGTTTCTGACCGGGAAATGCAGGCTCAGCTATTGGATAGCATGGACTTGGAGCGCGAGCGTGGTATCACCATCAAGCTCAATGCCGTCCAGCTCAATTACACCGCTAAGAATGGGGAGACCTATATTTTCCACCTGATTGACACGCCGGGGCATGTCGATTTCACCTACGAAGTCTCACGCTCCTTAGCTGCCTGTGAAGGAGCCGTCTTGGTGGTGGATGCGGCTCAGGGGATTGAAGCTCAAACCTTGGCCAATGTCTATCTGGCCTTGGATAATGATCTGGAAATCCTGCCCGTCATCAATAAAATTGACCTGCCAGCAGCGGATCCAGAGCGGGTTCGCCAGGAAATCGAAGATGTTATCGGTCTAGATGCTAGTGAGGCGGTTTTGGCTTCTGCCAAGGCTGGTATTGGTATTGAAGAAATCCTTGAGCAGATTGTTGACAAGGTGCCTGCCCCAGCAGGGGATGTGGAAGCGCCCCTACAGGCCCTAATCTTTGACTCGGTTTACGATGCCTACCGTGGGGTTATCCTCCAGGTGCGGATTGTCAATGGTATGGTCAAACCAGGGGATAAAATCCAGCTCATGTCTAACGGTAAGACCTTTGATGTGACTGAGGTGGGAATTTTCACGCCTAAGGCTGTCGGCCGTGACTATTTGGCGACCGGTGATGTTGGCTATATTGCAGCTTCCATCAAGACTGTGGCCGACACTCGGGTCGGGGATACCATTACCCTAGCTGACCGACCAGCAGACCAGGCCCTGCATGGTTACAAGCAGATGAATCCTATGGTCTTTGCTGGCCTTTATCCGGTTGAGTCCAATAAGTATAATGACCTGCGGGAAGCACTAGAGAAGCTCCAGCTCAATGATGCCAGTCTGCAATTTGAACCCGAAACTTCGCAAGCCCTAGGTTTTGGCTTTCGGGCAGGTTTCTTGGGCCTCCTCCATATGGATGTTATTCAGGAACGCTTGGAGCGGGAGTTCAATATCGACCTCATCATGACGGCGCCTTCGGTTGTCTATCATGTCAATACAACCGATGGTGAACTTTTGGAAGTTTCCAACCCTTCTGAATTTCCTGACCCAACCAAGGTCGATTCCATTGAAGAGCCCTTTGTTAAGGCTCAGATTATGGTTCCTCAGGAATATGTCGGGGCGGTTATGGAACTCTGCCAGCGCAAGCGGGGCGATTTCGTCACCATGGAATACATTGATGACAATCGGGTCAATGTTATCTACCAGATTCCTCTAGCAGAAATCGTCTTTGATTTCTTTGATAAGCTCAAGTCTTCGACACGTGGTTATGCTAGCTTTGACTATGAAATTTCTGAGTATCGCAGTTCCAAATTGGTTAAGATGGATATCCTCCTCAATGGCGACAAGGTCGATGCCCTCAGCTTCATTGTCCACAGTGAATTTGCCTATGAGCGAGGCAAGTTAATTGTTGAAAAGCTCAAGAAAATCATCCCCCGTCAACAGTTTGAAGTGCCTATCCAAGCTGCCATTGGGCAAAAGATTGTCGCTCGTTCCGACATCAAGGCCCTGCGTAAGAATGTCCTGGCCAAGTGTTACGGCGGTGACGTTTCTCGAAAACGTAAACTCTTGGAAAAACAAAAGGCTGGTAAAAAACGCATGAAGGCCATTGGCTCAGTCGAAGTGCCTCAAGAGGCCTTCCTATCTGTCTTGTCCATGGACGAGGAGGATTAAAAATCAAAGGGCGAGGAGGTTCAGCCAAGTAAGTCTTGGCTAGCTAACTATTAATCAAAAGTTGGTGGCAACTGGCCTGTCTTTAATAGATTATGATAATTGGGTCGGCAAGCATAGCCGGCCCTTTGTTTTTCTCGCTCAGACAGACCAAGAGAAGTCCCTAGTCTGTCCAGAGGCTTTAGTTCCTGATAATGCCAGCAAGGTTGACCCTAGCTGGCGAGCCTTTCGAATTGAAGGGGTGCTGGATTTTTCCTTGATTGGCATTTTAGCAAAGATTTCCAACATTTTGGCCGAAAATCAAATTAGCATCTTTGCCCTGTCAACCTACAATACAGACTATCTATTGACTAAGGCAGACCAATTTGAACGGGCTATCCATCTTTTAGCGACCCAGGGCTATGAAATTCTGGTTTAAGTCATTATTAACCCGAAAACTTTATGATAGATAGGATTGACAAATTAAATGTCAAGATATGTAGCCGTTAAGCAAGTCGTAGAAAAATAGGAAAATCTTAGAATTGCCCAAAATCTAAGCAAGGAGAAGATTTTATCTTTTTTCAAAGACTTGTAGGCGAATTCGATTAAGTAAAAAGGATGAGAGAGAATGCGAAAAAAAATGTACAAGGCCAAAAAGCACTGGGTCATTGCTAGTGCGGCCGCTTTAACAGTATTGGGGACCAGCGGTCTAGTAGCTGCTGATGAGCAGAGCTATCCGCAAACGGGGGCAAGTAGGGAGCTTGCCTCGGTTTCGACGGATTCATCGGCGACGGCGACTGATACGCAAGATTCGTCTAAGTCTGTAGAAAATACTAGTCAGCCTGCTTCGACAAGTACCCTTGATGACAGCAGCCAAGAGGGGCAAAACCAATCGGTTGATGAAGCCAGCCAGTCCAGTCAGTCAGAACCAGCAGGTTCTGAAACCATCAGCGATTGGGAAACTGATAACCAATCAGCTTCAGAGGTCCAATCCAGTCAAAGAGATTCAGAAGCTCAGATACAAGCACCTGCCTCAATTAATCAAGTAGACCCTTCAGATGAGGAAGACCAGCTGCAAGTAGCAGATCAAACCATCAATGAAGGTTCAAGAGTTCTTCGGGCCAGTGCTGGGGCGACAGTTACGCGCGCCACTGCAGCTGGTCAATCCAGCTCGGAAGTCACTAGTGCCTCTGTGTCTGGAAAGACCTTGACCATCCATTACAACCGCTCCATCGCAAGCAATGAAGCCCTTTATTTTGCGGTTTGGACTGAGGAAAATGACCAAGATGATATGGTTTGGTATCGGGCCAATACCCAAGGCACTGCCTACATTGACCTAGCCAAGCACCGTTCTTATGGAAAATATATTATTCATACTTATTCCGTCATTAATGGTCAAAATATTGGTCGCAATGCCACCAGCATTATGGTTAACCCACCAAAGATTTCCAGCAAAATTGAAGCGACCTCAAATGGCGATTACAAGCTGACTGTTGGCAATGTTTCTAGCGATATAACGGAAGTTTTGGTGCCAGTCTGGTCGGATAAAAACGACCAAGATGACATGATTTGGTACCATGCGGACAAGGTGAATGCCAATACCTATTCACTGACCATTAAGCCAGCTAATCACCACAATGATTTTGACCACTACAGCGTTCATATCTATGGCCAAAGTTCGATTACGGGAGGTCTGATTGGCCTGAGTGCGACACCTGGCTTTGAGCGCAAGGAAACGGCTTCTAGCAGCAAGGTTGCTCCCCAAAATAAGGTCAGGGCAAGTCTAGGTGCCAATGGCATTCAACTTCATTTAGATACAAATGAAGCCGCTGACCTCTCTAATATTTACTTTGCAGTTTGGTCCCAGGTTGGTGATCAAGATGACATCCACTGGTATCCTGCTGATGGGTCACTTTCAGCCTTGGCGCCTTACAGCAATCACTCAGGCTACGGAACCTATCATATTCATACCTATGCCAATAAAAATGGCAAGTTTGTAGGAATCAATACCACCAGCATAGAGGTTCCGTCACCGAGCGCTTTAGCTAAAATTAGCAAGCAAGACGATGCCACTTATAATGTCAAGATTGACAAGGTTCCAAGTTATATCACCTCGGTCCTAGTTCCTGTCTGGACACAAAAAAATGACCAAGATGATATCGTTTGGTACCCTGCAAGTAAGCAGAGCGATGGCAGTTATAGCGCCACCATCAAGTTGAAAGATCATAACTTTGAATCTGGAAAATACCTGGTCCATCTCTACGGTTATTCTAGTTTAGAAGGGGGACGTTTGGTTGGCCTAGGAGCGACTGATTTCACCGTAACGGCTACCGTCACGCCTGCTGTGGTTTGGCCGAGCGTAGCGGATCATAATCCTGCTGCTGGTAGTCTCCGAGTTGTCCTCAACGAGACCGATACTTCCAAAAAGGCCAAGAGTATGGATGTAGCTGTCTGGTCAGAAGAAAATCAGGCTAATATTCATTGGTATAGTGCGGATGTGCAAAATGGTAAGGCTAGCGTTCAAGTTGATGAGCAGTACCATGGCATGATTTCTGGTAGCTACACTATCCATGTCTATGTCAACTATCAAGATGGTAGCCGGACTGGCTTTAACCTAGGTCAATACGACTTAAATAAGGAAAGAGCCAATGGCTACTTCATTGATGTCAGCAGCTATAACTACAATATTTCTGTAGATAGTTACCGTGCGCTCAAATCGCGTGGGATTACAGGGGTTGTCGTAAAATTGACCGAAGGAAATTCCTACATCAATCCTTATGCAGCTAGCCAAATTGCCAATGCTAAGGCTGCTGGACTCAAGGTCTCTGCCTACCATTTTGCTCGTTATAAAAATGCTGACGAGGCCAGAAGCGAAGCCGCTTACTTTGTCAATGTTGCCAGGTCCTATGGCTTGGACTCCAGCACAGCCATGGTAGATGACATTGAGCACAGCGATGTCTTGAGCAATGTCAACAGCAATACCTCGGTCTGGACCCAGACCATGAAGAGTCTAGGCTACAATAATCTGCTCTACTACACCATGGCCAACTGGTTGGACACCCGAGGCGGAAGTTTCTCAACCAGCCAGGTTGGTATAGAAAATATGTGGATTGCCCATTATGTCAAGGGTTATAGTGAAATGTCTGAAGACGAAGCGACCAACTATAATTATTATAATAATGCTGCCGCTTGGCAGTACACCAGCGTTTCGAAAGCCCTAGGCGCTAATGTCGACCAAAGTATTGACTACAGCGGTCGCCTGTCTTAAATAAAAGAAAGAGGTTGGAAGACAATTCTGACCTTTTTGTTTAGCTATGGATTTCGAAAAAGATGTTTTTTCAGTTTAGATAGGAAATCTCTGCTTTTTATGGTAGAATATGTTGGTATGGAGGGGCTCAATGATAAAAATATTTGGCAAAGTTAGATACCATTGGCAACCGGAATTGTCTTGGTCCATCATGTACTGGTCCATTACCTTTATTCCGATTTTTATTGCCATGTCTATGTTTCGTGAGCAAGTTTCGGTTCCTTGGGTGGGCTTAACCTTTATTGCAATCTTTATGATTTTTGTTGGCCTAGGTTTCCATCGTTATTTCATCATTAGCGAGGATAACAAGCTCTGGATTATTTCCTTCAATATTTTTAGGCCACTCAAGGTCGATATTGCTAGCATCAAGCGAGTTGAAGTCACCAAGTCTACCTTGGCCTTGATTTTCACCAACGGGAAATCACGTCTCTTTTATATGCGCAAGTGGCCCAAAAAGTATTTCTTGGATGACTTGGCCCTCAATCCGGCCTTTAAGGGAGACGTTGAACTCTTAGACCATTCAGAAAGCTTGGATTACTTTAAACTGTATCAAAACGACAAAAAAGAAAAGCCCTCACTTAGGAATCACTCCTGAGGGCTTTCGTTGGACAAGATTTAACAGCTAAGCGATTAGCTGGGCTATCTGGAAGAATTTGTCTAAGCTGGTCACTGTTTGAAAATTTGACAATGCCATCATCGTGATAATCAAAGGCATCAGAATAAGTCTGGCAGAGACCGCAAGCAATACATTTTTCTGGAATAATAGAGACTTTCATAGTATTATTTTAGTACGCTTTTATTAATTTTACAAGGGAGGACAGTATGTCGAAAAAACCATGGGAAACGCCAATCGAAGAAAGAGATGAGGAAAAGATTGAAGAGGTTGAGAAGTTTGACGATTTAGAGGAGCAAGAGGAGCTTGCTCCTGATGAAACCGAAAAAGTAGCGGAACAAGAGCTTCTTCAAGACCAATTAGATGAAGTTGATGATGACGATGACATTATCATTGGTAGACGTCATTCAGCGACCAGTCGCTCCAAGGCTGGTCAAAGTCGTGGCTCTTTTGTCAGCACCCCGGTTCTGACTATTTTACTAAGCGTCTTCTTTGTGGTTGTGGTTACCATTCTCTTTTTCGTCTTCTACACCTCTAACGGTGGAAGTAATGAAACCAAGGCGACCTCAAGCTTCTACGGAGCTTCTAAGTCTAGTGCCAAGCAAGAGTCAAGCAGTAGCCAGGAAGAATCTTCCAGCACAGAAGCTGATTCTGGACAGACTTCTGACTCTTCTACTGATGCATCATCAACAAACGATTCGTCATCATCGTCATCAGGTGACGGCCAAACCATTACTGTCCAACAAGGAGAAGGGGAAGCAGCCATTGCTGCCCGAGCTGGTATTTCTGTTGAAAAACTCAGGGAGCTTAACCCTGATCACATGACCCAAGGTTACTGGTACGCTAACCCAGGTGACGAGGTTCACATTAACTAAGATGAAAACAATTAGAATTGCGATTGACGGACCAGCTTCTAGCGGTAAGAGTACGGTAGCCAAGATTTTGGCAAAGAAGCTGGGCTACACCTATTTGGATACTGGGGCTATGTACCGCTGTGCCACCTATTTGGCTCTTCAAAATGGTTTAGATGCCAGTCAGGTCGATACCCTCTTGACCTTGATTGAAGAAAATCCCATCAGCTTTGGCAAGGCCGCTGACGGTAGTCAAACAGTCAGCCTGGCTGGTCAAGATGTTACCCTTGCCATTCGGCAAAATGATGTCACCAACAATGTTTCAGCTATCTCAGCTATCCCGGAGGTGCGAGAAAAGCTGGTTGATGAACAGAGACGAATTGCTGCTGATGGTGGTATTATCATGGATGGGCGTGATATTGGAACCGTTGTCCTCCCTGATGCGGAACTTAAGATTTTCTTGGTGGCTTCTGTCGAAGAGAGAGCCGAGCGTCGCTTCAAGGAAAACCAAGAAAAAGGAATTACTAGCGACTTTGAGACCCTTAAGCAGGAAATTGCGGATCGGGATTACAAAGATAGCCATCGTAAGTTTTCTCCTCTTAAGGCAGCGGATGATGCCATCACCCTTGATACAACTGGAGTTTCGATTCAGGGTGTGGTTGACTTCATTTTAGAAAAAGCGAAGAAAATTATTGACAGAGGCTAGTGGGCGTGTTATACTACTAACAATGAGAAAAGCAGAAGTGAGAGCTTCTCGCCTTGCGACTAACGTTGTCTGGCTCTACATGTCAAGTTTCATTTTATGAAATATTACTGTAGTGCGGGCTTGCGTTGGCAAGTCCGCTTTCGTTTTTCTCTAAAAAAATGAAGAGGTGAAAATCATCGCAAAAAAAGATTTATTCATAAATGATGAAATTCGCGTTCGGGAAGTTCGTCTTGTGGGGCTTGAGGGAGAACAACTGGGCATTAAGCCTCTGTCTGAAGCTCAGGCAGTAGCAGATGATGCCAATGTTGACCTAGTCTTGATCCAACCGCAAGCGACCCCACCAGTTGCTAAGATTATGGACTATGGAAAGTTCAAGTTTGAGTATCAAAAGAAACAAAAGGAACAGCGCAAAAAGCAAAGCACTGTAACGGTTAAGGAGATTCGTCTCAGTCCTGTTATTGATAAGGGCGACTTTGAGACCAAACTTCGCAATGGCCGTAAGTTCTTGCAAAAGGGCAATAAGGTCAAGGTTTCTATCCGTTTTCGTGGACGGATGATTACTCACAAGGATATTGGAGCCCAAGTCTTGGCGGACTTCGCTGAAGCGACTCAGGATATCGCTATCATCGAGCAACGTGCTAAGATGGATGGCCGTCAAATGTTTATGCAGTTGGCACCAATCCCTGACAAGAAAAAATAGGATTGGTTACCATAAAATTTAAGAGGAGAAATTAAAATGCCAAAACAAAAAACTCACCGTGCATCAGCAAAACGTTTTAAACGTACAGGTAAGGGTGGATTGAAACGCTTCCGCGCTTATACTTCCCACCGTTTCCATGGTAAGACTAAAAAGCAACGTCGTCATCTTCGTAAAGCAGCTATGGTGCATTCTGGAGACTTCAAGCGTATTAAAGCTATGTTGTCACAAATGAAATAAGATAACGATTGCAAGATTAATCAAGAAGAATATTTGGAGGAAAATATAAATGGCTCGTGTTAAAGGTGGCGTTGTTGCACGCAAACGTCGTAAACGTGTACTTAAATTAGCTAAAGGTTACTATGGTGCTAAGCATATCTTGTTCCGTACTGCAAAAGAACAAGTGATGAATTCATACTACTATGCTTACCGTGACCGTCGTCAACGTAAGCGTGACTTCCGCAAATTGTGGATTACTCGTATCAATGCGGCAGCTCGTATGAATGGTTTGTCTTACTCACAATTGATGCATGGTTTGAAATTGGCAGAAATTGAAGTTAACCGTAAAATGTTGGCTGACTTGGCTGTCAATGATGCGGCAGCTTTCACAGCTCTTGCAGACGCAGCCAAGGCAAAACTTGGAAAGTAAGAAGTAAGATAGATGAGGTGGGGACAAAAAGTCCCAACCTCTTTTTTTATTGCCATTTTGAGTGCTGATTAATCTCTGAAAGAGTTGACAATCAGGTGCTGATTTTTAAATTTAGCAGAAGGCCCTTATACACTTCAAAAATCAAAATTTTCCCACGGATAAAGTCACTCTATAATTTCTCATTAGAGTGACTACGAAAACTACAATTGTAGTTTTCTATATCCCTGACTAATTTC
>SKER01000580.1_pt1 | contig 40303 bp, 20 predicted proteins | sample 4826961 | NCBI WGS metagenome assembly SKER01 (sample SAMN11008804, study PRJNA524170) | human gut metagenome | biome: Human fecal sample; material: Feces; isolation source: fecal sample from pouch patient p47 | host: Homo sapiens | place: Israel: Tel-Aviv | collected 2016-11-16 | reverse complement strand
TCTTTATAAGCTACTGGATGTTCAAATTCTTCGATTTTCTTGAAAAAGACCGCCTCACCATCACTAGCCCGGCTGATTTCCATCAAAGCTACAACATTCCGGCTAGGATATGATTCATAGCCAATAACCTTGTCGCCAAACTTTGCATCCAAGAAATGCTGGAAGACCCGTCTTTTATGGCCACTTTCACTATAAAGGGTGTAATAGCGCTCCTCACCAACCTTTAAATCAGTTAGGTTCCAAAAACTAGGATTAGCATTCAGCCACCAGTACTGCTTTTGACCAGTTGCAGGAGTCAAGTCACGATGTTGAGCAAGATAATTGCTGATATCAGATGCTAAAACCAAAAGATTAGAATCCTTTTCAGCAGACCATTGAAAATCATATCCAAACTTGTCGCACAGGTAATGTAGATAATTTGGCTCGCCTTCAGTATTCTGTTCAAGATAGTACTTATACTCATCAAGCAGTAGCTGACTATCAGATAATCGCTCAATAATTTCTTGGGCCAAGACTAACCATTTTTGTAAATTCTTGACAGTAGCTAGTTGCTCGAATTCATAGTCTAATTTTAGCCAGCTAGCTAGTCTTTGACAGCCTCGCAAGTTAAATACACTGTATCTATCAGGTGAATTAAGACAGAGTAACATACTGATCGTCTCTTCATCTAAAACGTAGTCTCCACCTAACAATTCATTAGCTCGATGCTCAAAGTTTTTGATTCGATTGACTAGATCCTGATTTTCGTCAAACAGATTAAACATCATCCCACGGACTTTTTTTGGCGATCTCTCAACCAATTCTAACAGTGTGTCATGATCAAACGTAAACGTATTAAGATTGAGAATATTTCCTACATTCTGCACAACGTCAACAAACATGCTTTCAAAATCTTGATCATCTAAACTCCAATTGTTATGAAAGCATGCTATTGCCAGCCACAAAGAATGGACACTATGAATCCTGTACTCAAAGTCATTTTGGTACTCTTCCACTAAGTCGTTAAATCTGATCTTATCCAACATTTCTAATTTCCTCATCACATTTCTAACTGTGCAAAACGTTCTATAGCTATTGTACTTCAGTGACCTAACTCAGTGGACTTTAAGTTACAGAAAAAACTACAGCAGCTCAATAGCACAATAAATTAATGCTGGCTTCTCACATTTTCACATGCGGTTCTAGAAATACGAGAATCTCACCTTCACTAGTTTCAATACTCTTCATCATCCTTCTGTTCTTCCGGCATTGCGGCGTTCTGGATATCTTTTCCAATCAGTCTTGCCTGTGTCTTGATCCATTCCTCATCCAGTCCAAACGCGCCTAGGATTACCTTCTGGATAGCGGGTACGCATAGATAGTTGGGCTTGCCAGGCATTTCAGCTTTGCGCTTTCTTAAAAACGTGTAGATTCGTGCTCTGAACGAAAACGTCCTCGAGAAATGTTCTCAAGGACGCTTTTTGATATTCTCTGCCAGGATTTTTGCTTCTGAAACGCGATAAACACCTCTACGAAGCATATCCAATGACATCTCTTTCAACTTCAAGGATCACATTGCTTGGAATTTCAGCTACAGAAATCCGGGAAAGTAAATTGCTTCTCGGATTGTAGATTCCAAGATACTTGAGCTGCTTGAATTCAGGATGAATCGAGTGCATCCCCATGCGCCAATACATAAGCAGCTGCAGCGTTGCCTCTTTCTTGACTTTCACCTTAGACACCTTAAAGTCCCACAGGGTATCAGCGGTAATAAAGTCGCCATCCCCCGAATCAACTGTGTCGGTATAGCCGCCATCCATCGTGAAGCCATCGAGAATTTTCGGTCCATAGGCATCCAAAAAATTTAGTGACCGCTCTACCATCGTCCGCACGTTCTGGATTGTGGCCACGTCTGGGTTGATCTCTTCTACAGGCTTATAAGCTATCAGCCCAGCCCGCGCACATGCGTCAAATCCAGTCAGCTTTACGGCATTTATGACAGAATCATCATCCAGCCCTTTAATTCCAGAGCTAAGTCTTCGTGCCTTATCTGCCATACCTAGAAAGAGCGCGCCAATCAGCGAGATTTTAAACGCCTCTTCAATAGCAGTTCCCGACATGAAGCGCGTCATGTAATCTACCGTCAAGCCAATCAAGTTGGGCGATACGTTTTCTTCAGGGTTGAGCGCCGCCATTCCCTCACCCAGCGACTCTGTGTTAAAAAACGCGGATTAAGGTATCCGCCCCTTGGTTGCTTGACCTGTCTGGCCCGTTTCGTTACAGAATATCCCATAATGATCATTCCTTTTCGGCTGCATACTGATTTTTATTTAGGTTAACTATCCTTTTCGATCAGGCCCAGCAGTCTCGGCATGGCCTTTAGCTGTTCAGCCTTTTCACCCTGGGCATCGGGATTGGTGCTCCACTCATCAGTCGTCCAGCCCTTAAGCAGATATACATGCCGGTGGCGGTTATAATTATTGTTAAGTTCAAGGAGCTGGTCCTGCAATTCATCATCCACCGTCCGGTTCCCATGAGCCAGCAGTTGCATGAATTGCGCTTTTGGAAGCGGGTCAACGTCTTCGATTCTGCCCTTGCAGGTCCAAATGAAATGATCCACGATCTTCTTAGCAAGTTCCTTACTTTCATCAGCCTGGTTGCCAAGTTTGGTAAAGAAGTCCAGCAGCGCCTGCTCTTCTTTCTCCTGCTGGTGGCCGGCAAAAGCGAGCATGTCTTCTGGCTCCCAATAATCACTCGCGTAATTACTGTAGTAGACATTGTAGACGCCTTCAAGAGAATGCAAGCCCTCAGGCCCCAGCAGATCTTCGTTGACGATCATGCGTTCAAAATCATAATCTATTCGGTTACGGAAGAGCTCATGCTGGTCAAAGACATAGTATGGCACCTGCTCACGGCGCACCAGTTCGGCAAACTTGATAAATTCATCGGTACTAATATCTGGGTATTGATTTTTGTCCTTAATGTCCGCATAGATTTGTGACAGGTCAATGATCTCGATTACGCCGTAGAGGTTGACGGCCCCTTGGAAGAATTTATGCAAAAAGTCCAGCTTTTCCTCCGTAAAACCAGCTTTGGCATAGCCCTTCTTCATGGTATTGTCCAGCAAGCGTTTGGGATAGCTGACTTTATTCACGGTCTTGTCCTGCGGCTGGTCACTGTCAGCCAATCCTAATAGCAGGTCATGCAGTGAGTTCGAGTCAATATCCGAATCTTCCTCCAAGAGCCCCTCATCATCTTCCCAATCAAAAAAAGTCGTCATCATCTTCGTCGTAAAATGTCTCATCAAAGTCATCACCGGTATCGTAGCCTTTGACTTCTACATAAGAGCGACCACCAAGACCCCAGCAAGGCTGCTCGTAAACAGCTTGCTTCATCAGCGTGGACATTTCTTTAAATTCACGTTGGCTGAGCTTGAGCTTATAGTACTCAAAAGCAAACTGCAGCTCATTCTCGGCATCATATAAGACACCAGCACCTGATTGATAGATGTACGTTACCAAATTAATTATCTCGTTTACGGCCGTATCACCCGGTATAATTCGACTGGCAACTTTATCCAACTTTTTCCCGTCAAGCTTCAGATTTGAGAGAGCCTGCCGGAAATTATTATTATCTTCATTTTCTTCATGCGTTGCGTAATCGAGGAGATTTTCAGGAGTCAGATAGAATCGACCGCACTCTTGGCAAATTTCCAGGTAAAGATTCCAAATTTGCTGGATGTCTATTTCTGTCCAAGTAACTTTCTTGTTAACCAACAAGGGGCTGGTCAGCGGATTGTCAACTTGCTTGGAATATTTGTCAAAAACTGCAGGATTATAAACAAGATAATGAGTTCCTGATTGACCGCCCGTAAGTTCGCCAAAGCTGATGAACTGTTCAGAAGTGATTTCTGGGTAGGCAGCATTGTGCTCTTTGATCTTTTGAAATAAATCGTACAGGTCATCCAGTGAAATGATCCCGTAGACATTAACCGCGCCGATATAGAACTGAAGAAGAAAATCAATTAGCTCAGCTGAGAAACCAGCTTGCTTAAGTTTTGTTAATACTGAATTTTGCATCGTCTGCTCTTTTCTTTAAAAAAGCGTTATCTCATCTATTGCTATTTTACATTAATGGGGAAATAAAGATGGCGGAAATTTGACTAATATTTTTTTGCCAAAAAATAGTCTGTACTTGTGAAAAATTGCAAAGTTTTGACTGTTGTCTTAAACCTGCTCATTAATACCTGGGGCCTGGACTAAAAAATACGCCAGCTTGCTAAAAACGAGCCAGCGGGTATTTAATTTTGCCTTAAAGAGCCCTTTTTAGTTCTAACAATATTTCCAGCCATGACCAGGTAAATCAGCCCTATGACGATCACACTGTGGGGATGTCTTCATCAAATCAGGCCAAAAGATACTCTTATACCTTCCGGTCAGCGATCAGCTTTTCATGGGCCTGGATGTGAGACAGCCGCTTTTTGTCCCGGTTTAAGAGCAAGAGGAAGATTGCCTCAACCAAAGACGATGATGCCAGGCGGGAAAAGAGGTATTCTTCCTGCAAGACTGTCTGGCCAATTGCAGTTGTCAGATGGTAGTCGCTCTTAGCAGCTAAGGGCGAGTCTGGCCGGTTGGTCATGGCTACGACCTTGATGCCTTTTTCCTTGGCCAAATCAGCCAGTTTTAACAAGCCAAATGATTCACCAGAGTTGGAAATCAGCCAAAGGCAGTCGCTGCTGCTCATATTCATGGTCTGGCCGATCACCGCTTCCATGGTCGGACTGGAAATAGCCAATAAGCCCAATTGGTTCAGTTTGTAGACCGCGTCTTCGGCGACTGGATAGGTGTCCCCTTCTGCTGCGACTTGGATCAAGCGGCTATTTTCCAAGAGATCCAGGACTTCTTTCAGGATAGCAGCTGGCAAGCGGCGAATAGTCCGGTCGATTTCGTCTTCTTTGCTGGCCGCGATCTGGTCCAGGGCTTGGGAGACATCATCCTGGTTTAGGGATGCCAAGCTTGAGATGGGTGACTTGACCCGGGCCAGACTGACTTTCAGCTGGTGAAAGCCCGATAAATTCAAATTGTGGCAAAAGCGGGTCACTGAGGCCCCGCTGACGCCTGCTGCCTGGGCCAGCTGGGAAATCGTGTAGTTAACCACTTCCTCTGGCTTGTTTAAAACAATCTGGGCAACCTTTTGGTCGCTCGGGGACATACCATTTTTCTGACGGAGGATCTGCTCAATGATGCTCTCTTCGTTTTCCATATTTACTAGTCTTTCTCCTGTTTCTTCTTTATTCTACAGTGTTATTATAGCATCTCTTGTAAATTAATTTCATCAGTTTTGAAATCCTGTAAATTTATTTATTGACATTTCCCTGTCTTTTGCTTACTATGATCTTGTAAAGTAATTTCAGCTAGACTATCGATATAGAAAATAATTTACGGTTTTTAGAAGGAGAATGTGATGACTTTAATTTCTGATTTCGCGCTGAAGAAGATTCAGCCAGGGCAGAGGGTTTCCCTTGGCGGCGGAAGCAACGTGGCTGACTTGACCCGGGCAATCGCCAAGGCAGACCTGGCTCTTGACCTCTACTCCCCTGCCCCGGCTACCCGGCAGTTAGGGGCCAGTCTCGGCCTAGTAATTAAGCCAGCAGAAGAAGCAGACCAGCTTGACCTGGCCTTTGACGGTGCGGACAGCGTTGATTTTTCTTTAAGGGCACTCAAGAGCAAGGGCGGCATCCAGCTTTTTGAAAAAATCGCCGCGCAAGAGGCTGACGAATACATCCTTCTTTTGCCAGAAGGCCGGCTGAGAGAAAAGCTCGACGCAGAAATCCAGCTCTGCCTTGAAGTAGCAGCTCCAGCTGTTAAATCCTTACTTAATTTCGCTAAAGGCTTGGCTTTGAAGACCAGTGTCCGGGAAGACGAATCAATTTTGGGCAACAAGCTAGTTGATCTATACGCGGAAAATTGGGACAAGATCGAAGAAGTAAACCAACAACTGCTTGCCTTTAATGGCGTTGTTGCCTCGTCGCTTTTTGCAGGAGAAGTTACTTCCGTCATCACTGTTCAAAATGGACAAGCAGTTGAAATTAGAAGAGGAGAAAATCATGACTAAATACAATTGGGGAATTATCGGGACTGGCTGGATTGCCGGAGAAATGGCTGACGCATTAAAGCGGGTCAACGGCGAAGTCTACGCTGCCGCCAACCCTCATAAAGAGGCTTTGGAAACTTTTGGCCAGGAAAAGGGAATCAAACATCTTTATACTGACCCAGATGAGATGATCAAGGATCCCAACCTAGATATCGTTTATATTGCCACCCCGCACAACTTCCACTACCAATATGCTAAGCAGGCACTGTTGGCTGGCAAGCATGTTTTTTGCGAAAAAGCGATCACGATCAATGAAAAGCAGCTGGAAGACCTGGCAAGCCTGGCTAAAGAAAAGAATTTGATTTTAACAGAAGGCTTTACCCTCTACCACATGCCGCTTTACCGCAAGGTCAAGGAGCTGATCGCTTCTGGCAAATTGGGCCAGATCCAGCTGGTGCAAGTCAACTTCGGCAGTTTGAAGGATTATGATCCGGCCAACCGTTTCTTCTCAAAGGACCTGGCTGGTGGCGGGCTCTTAGATATCGGGGGTTACGCTACGGCTTTTGCCCGGACCTTCCTTGATGAGGTGCCTAACAATATTTTGACGACGGTGAAGTTTTTTGAAACGGGCGTGGACGAACAGTCCGGTATTATTTTGAAAAACGACCGCCAGCAGTTGGCCGTGATGGCGCTGTCGATGCGGGCCAAGCAGCCAAAACGGGGCGTCATTTCCGGGACTAAAGGCTATGTCGAGATCAGCAACTACCCGCGGGCCATGCAGGCGGAAGTTACCTACACTGCCTCAGCTCATGAAGAATGCAAAGAGACGATCACGGCTGGGGAAAGCGACCTGGCTCTGGACTATGAAGTAGTCGACATGCAGCGGTATGTAGAGCAGGGCCATGACGATGGCGAACTGCAGACTTCCCGGGAAGTGATGCACATTTTGACAGCAGTTAGAGGGCAATGGGGGATGCGCTTTCCGGATGACCAGGACTAGATTGATCTAACAAGTATCTCTATTCTCAAAAATTTCGATACAAGAAAAGAGTGAGTTCAGTGAACCCACTCTTTTTTGCTACTTATTTAACGATGCTGAAGCCGCCAGTCCAGGCGATTTGTTCGCTGGCCGCCAGGGTCATTTGCAGGAAACCAGTTGCTTCCAGTTCTCTAGCCCGCTTCAAGGCGCCGGCGTCAAATACCCGCAAAGGGCTGCCTGCTAAAGCTTCCTTGATGGTCACCTTCGCTTCCTGGTCATCGCTGGCCAGAAGAACCGTAGTTGGCAGGTCGCCAATTTTTCCGCTTTGCAGAGTTGCGGCAAAAGTCGTGTTGAAGCCCTTGACTACGTTGGAGTCAGGTAGCCAGGACTGGAGCAAGCTTATTCTGGATCTTTGCTCTTTTTGATCATGTCTAAAATGGCCTGCATGGCTTTGGCTCTTTGTACTTGCTCACCATGGATGTCTAGATTGGAATTCCATTCATCAGTCGTCCAGCCCTTAAGGACATAGACGTGCCGGTTCTTGTCATAGTTGCGGATCAGTTCTAAAACATTATCTTCAATTTCTTTGTTAAGCGTTTTGCCGCCATTAGCCAGCAGCTGGCGGAACTCCTCTTTAGGAATTGGGTCAGCTTCCTGGAGGCCACTCTTGCTAGTCCAGAGGAAGTGGTCAACGATCTTTCTGGCCAAGTCTTTGCTTTCCAGGCTGACAATCTTGGCATCCCTGCTCCCTAATTGGGTAAAGTAGGCTAGCATGTCCAGCTCTTCCTTCTCCTGCTGGTGACCGGTATAAGCCAGCATATCTTCCGGCTCCCAGTATACATTCGCGTACTCGCTAAAGTAGACATTGTAGACGCCTTCCAGTGATTTTAAGCCATCTGGACCCAGCAGGTCTTCATCCACAAGTATCCGTTCAAATTCTAAGTCGATCCCGTTTTTAAAAAGCTCATGCTGTTCAAAAACATAGTAAGGCACCTTTTCCCGGCGAACCAGTTCAGCAAAATCGATGAATTCATCGTCGCTGATGTCAGGGTAATGATTTTTGTCCTTAATATCTTCGTAAATCTGAGCGAGGTCAACGAGTTCTATTACACCGTAGAGGTTGACGGCTGCTTGGAAGAATTTGTGCAAGAAGTCCAGCTTATCGGTATCAAAGCCGGCATCTGCATACCGCTTCTTCATGGTCTTGTCGAGCAGGCGCTTTGGGTAGCTGGCTTTTTTGCGCATTGCGGCGTGTGGGTGGGTATCACTAGCTAAGTCTAAAAGCGCCTGGCCAAGTTGCTGAAGGTGATCAGTTAAGACATCGTCTTCATCTAAATCGAAAAGGTCGTTATCATCTTTATAAAAAGAATCGTCGAAAAAATTATTCTCTGTGATGTCTTCCTTAGGGATCCCCATCATCTCCCCATAATTGTAACCGCCAAGTCCCCAGCAAGGGAGGTCATAAAGTGCCCTCTTCATCAGCGTGCAGATTTCCTGGAAAGTGTGCTTGCCATAGTCAAGCCGATAGAATAAGGAAAGATTTTCAAATTCTTCAGAAGCTGCCTCCAAATTACCTGGGCTGGTTTGGTAGGCATAGGTCACTAACTTGGTGATTTCGTTTATGCCAGTGTCGTTTGGATAGATCTGACTTTCCACCTGATCAAGCGGTTTGCCAAAGGCCTTCAGCTCTGCCAGAATTTTTTGGAAAGCCCGGTTGTCGGCTGTTTCTTTGTGCTCGGCAAAGTCGCGGAGGTCGTTAGGAGTCAAGTAGAACTTGCTGCTGTATTCGCAGAGGTCCATGTAGACGTACCAGATGCTTTGAAGGCTGTTTTCTTTCCAAGCAATTTTTTCATGAACCAATAGTGGGCTGGTTAAGGGGATGCCGGAATCATTGAAGTACTTGTTTATGATTTCTGGACTGAAAATAGCGTAATGCTCAAGCAATTTACTGCCTGTGACTTCGCCGAAAGTGAGGAATTGGTCAAATGTGATTTTCGAGTAGTCCTGGTTCTGCCTTTTGATGTCTTTGTACAAGCCGTACAGATCCTCAAGGGAGATGATCCCGTATGCATTAACCGCACCAGTATAGAACTGGAGAAGGAAATCTATCGACTCCTCTGATAGGCCAATTTTCTTGAGTTTAGTGATTGCTGATTTTTGCATAGTCAAGCTTCCCCTTTTTGTAAAAAACGAAATTGCATCTAAGGCTATTTTACCCGATTTGGAGTAGGAATGTAGCACGCTGAGATTTGTGAGACAAAAATGAGTCTGGGAAAAAACTGGACTTTAGATAATTAAAAAAGGTGAAACTCGATGTAATATTTCGAGCTTCATCTTTTTTGATTGGCTGGAAGATTCTCAATACATGACAAAAAGAGAGCTTTAGCAGCTCTCTGCTCCAGTATTTAGTAAGATGAGTGATTTGAGATACATAGCAAAAAGGCTTCCAGAAGTTTTTCACTTCTAGAAGCCTTTTTTATTCGTTAGAGTCTTTTTTCCCAGACTCATTAGGTTACTTAACGTTGACAATGAAGTTGTCGGTGTCGTAGCGACCACCGTCTGGGAACTTGACAGTTAAATAGCTTTCATACTTCCCTGGATCCAATATATCTGTAGATCCCAAAGAACCATGGAAGTATATACAGTACCCTTTGGTAATGCAGAAGCATTAGTTAAAAAGAAACTTGAAAACTGTATAATTTTGTCCTCTCACATATTATTAGATCATTACACACCTCACTTTTTGTCCTAAATGTTGTATTTGTCAAATTGGTTTTTTGCAAAACGATCATCTGTTTATTTCGGACGATTTTATTAGCCATTAAAGCTTATCACAGCGCCAATTATAGCCAACTTAGCAAATATCCAGAAAAAGCAAAAAGTATGATCCCGGCTATACATATCGGGATCATACTTTAACAAGCTTAACTAATTTGCTACACTCATTACACCACTATTATTTCTTCTTGTGTGCAACTTTTAAAGAGTTCTGATAAGCCGTATAAGCCTTTGCCAATTGCTGGTTGACTGCCGTGACCTTTTTCACCTTAGCATTAGCTGCATCATAGGCCTTTTTACTGCTGGTCGCATTTTCTTGTGCAACATTGACCTCTGACTTATCAGCCTTGGTTTGTTCATACGTTGTCTTTGCAGCATTCATAGTCGATTCATAAGAAGCAACATAATTATTGAGAGCAGCTTCAAACTCATCAACGGTCACTTGCGTCCCAGATTCGCTAGTTAAAATCTTTCCTCTGCCAAAATCTGCCGCACTTGTTCCCGTACTTTGATCAAGAACCAAACCAACATACTCATAATCGCCCATGCAGTTCGTATAGTGGCCAGTCACACCACTGCCGTGAGCATCATAAATCGCCTTTTCTTCAGTATACCAACCAGTTAGTGGATCACTGTAGCCCCAGGCCAAATTCTCAGCACGGGAAGCATACACTTCAGTAGGAGCGTTCATAATATATGTATGATTCTTCGTGCTATCTGAGATAAAACCAGAAATGCTTGCATAGATCATGAGATCATAGTCGACCCCTAAAGCATTATGATTAGAAAAATTATTATCTGATGCGCGGAGACTGTTAAGCTCTTTGACCAAAGTAACATCTTTCTTTAAATTGCTTGTCGACAGAAAACTCTTGACTGAATCATCCAGTCCATTAACGTAGCCTGCCAATGCAGCTACATTTTCCATGCCAGCTTTTGAGTCTTGGTAAAAATTAGCTGTTGCCTTGCTCATAATAAAATCATAGCCAGCTGCTTCATAAGCACTTAAAGCTTCATCATATTTAGTCTTGGCAGCTGCAACATTGTTATTGTAGCTAGTTTCAGCATCCTTGTAGGCCTGGTTCGCACTATCCAAGGCTGCCTTCTTTTGACTCAAGTCATTTTGCGCGGCTTCTAATGAACCCAGCTCTGCAGCTTGCTTCTTGTACTTTTCATAAGCAGCCTTAGCTGGATTATAAGCTGCCTTCTTTGCGGTTACCTTAATCTTGACATTCTTAACCTTATCTTTTGACTTGTCTGGATAAGTCACGATCACGCTGACAATATAAGTACCGGTCTTTTTCAAGTTTGGCTTTGGTGAAAAAACATACTTTGTCTTAGCTGGCAACTTGCTGGCGTTAGTAATGACACTCTTGGCTGCAAGCTTGCTGCCAGCCTTGACAGTTACGCTCTTAGCCTTTGGCGTGTATTTTTGCGCGTTTGTCTTCTTTACAGACTTTTTCTTAGCTTTCTTTGCCTTTTTCTTTGTGTTCTTCTTAGTCGCCTTCTTTGCCGCCAGAGCGGTTGGAGCAGTTCCCGCAGCCGGTGCCGCGGCACCTAACAGAGCAAATGCGACCGAAACCTTGCTAATAGCTTTCAGCTTCTTATCCATGATTTTATCCTCCCACTTGTTATTAGATAATCACACACTTTAATTTTTAACTTGAAAGCCTTTTTGTCAAATAGCTTTTCCCTCGCGATTGCTAAAAGCAGGCAAGCAGCTTCTTAATCAGTGTAAGCTTGTCGCTATGCCGATTATAGATAACCTTGATCCTGTACCGGCTCCTCTCCTGCATCCCCGCCAATGGTAAATAACTTATATGCTCCCGATCCGTCAGCACATACTCAAATAATCCCTTAGGATAAAAAGCCACCGCCTTCTTCAAAGACACCAGCATCTGCATCTGTTCAATATTTGAAATATGCGCGCAGCTGCCCTTGACGCGCAAAAGTATCTGTAAACACACAAAAAGACTGCCTTCTGGCAGCCTTTTTTCGTATCGTCGCTTATTTCCTGCTTCTTTGCCCAATTTTTGGCCAAAAAGCCACTAGGAGCAAGACCAATGCAGCGAGTCCGCTGATCAAGCTTCCCAGTTTCAGCTTCGGGATTGTGTAGGCTAACTGGATCTTGTTGACGCCTGGCTTAAGCTTAAACTTTATGAAGGTGCCCAAGTAACTTGAAATCTCAGTCTTCTTCCCGTTATTCGTCGCCTTCCAGCCGCTCTTGACCGGCACTTCCAGGTAGGCATAGCTGGCCTTCCCCTTCTTGCCAATAGCGGTAAAAGTGATCCTTGGCCCCTTAAAGGAGATCTGCTTGATGGCCTTAGCTTGGATTTCCTGACTAGCCTTTGCCAGTTTTTGCAAGTCCAGCTGGTAGAACTGGGCCTGGTAGGCATTGGGCGTCTTGGTCTTTAAGGTCACTTTAGTTTCCTTTTGGACCGGGATGTTGAAAACGCTTGGAGACAGCCAACCGGCGTAGTTGGAGAGAAATTTCCCATTGATTTCCAGGACATTGTCCCCGGCCTGGCTCCAGGGCAGATTGCCGTAGAGAGGGTTCTTTTTATCCTTGGAATTCAGCACATAAGTTACCTTACCCGCTTGGACCGTCTTTTTATAGGCCACCCTTTTATAGAGGGTAACCTTTTTGCCCAGGAGCTGACTATAGGCCGCTTCCTGGTAGGCAAAAGGATTCCCATCAAAACTCGGGTTATTTACGTCATTTTGGCTGGAAAAAGCCAGGGGCAAAGCATATGGGTTGCGGTAGACAGATTTCCCATTAGCAGCTGGCAATGCCGTTTTCTCCAAGCCTGGAAGAGCTTGACCGGTCAGTACGTATTTAACCCCTAATAAGGAGTCAGCCCCAAGGACTGAAGTGTTGACGATGGTCACCCGCTGGGCGGCAGACCGGTAGCCGACACTTTCCAAAAACTTCAGCTGCTTGGGATCCTGGCTGGAGACATAGCTGGCGATCGGCCAGTAGTTGTAGGCCAGGCCTTTGTTGTATGCCGCGGTTAAATTCTGGCGCGACTTGAGTCTGGTAGAGGTCTGGCTGACCCGGTAGGCACCTGGATCATATCTCTTTAAAGCAGCGATCTGCTTTTCCTGCTGGCTGCTGTAAGCAGCAAATTCATCAACTTTAGCTACTTTATAGCCATCCTTGTAGGTGGCCCAGAGCTTTTTGGCATTGTAGGCAAACTCGGTCAAGAGCAGGCCGGCCAGAGCCAGAAGAGCAACTTTTTGCATCCCCTGCTTTCCGGCTTTTTCGTAAAAAATCAGCAGCGCCGCCGTCAGCACGGTTGACAGGACAGTATAGACCACACCCTTGCTGGTCAAGTTTTTCCAGTTCTGGATGATAAAGATTATGAGATACGCTGCCGTTCCATACAAAAGCGGCTGAACCTTGTCTTTGACCTGACTGAAGAAAATCCCGGCCATGAAGATCAAAACAAAGATGCCGAGATAAGAGTAGCGGGACCAGTAGCTATCGACTAGCTTGAAGAGTGAAAAGGCGAAATTAACTGGCTGCCAGTAAAAGAGGAGGAGCATCCCCAGCCCTAACAAGGCCATAATTGTCTTGAATCTCGCTGTCAATTCCTTGCTAAAGAAGAGGGCAAAGACTGCGATCACCACAATACTGCCGCAATAAAGGGAGACATTGGTGGAGTCGCTCATCACGTTTAGCCCCAGCTTGCCGATGACTGTAAAAGGATTATTGATCAAGTCTGGCCTAAGCAGGTCCCAGTCAAAAGTGCTTCTTGCCCCGCTTTTCAGGCTGACATAGTTCGGCAAAAAGATAAAGGCGCTCAAGGCCAGGCCCAAAAATACTGCAGAGAGATAACCGCCAAGCCTTTTGAACAAGGCTTTTAACTCACAACTGCCCTCATAGAGGTACAGAACTTCCTCGACGACCAGCCAGATGGCAGAAAAGATGATATTGATGAGACCCGTATACCAGTTAAAGACCATACTGCAGGCGATGCTGATGGTCAGTAAGAAGAAGCCTTTTCTCTTGTCGACCGCAACTAGTTGGTATATACCCAGCAAGATTAAAGGCAGCAGGTACACCCCGTCCAGCCAAAGGATGTTGCAGGACTGGGCGATATTGTACTGGCAGAAGGCGTAGCTCATGGCCAGGAAGAGCTGGAATTCCCCAGTAATTTTTGGAAATCTCTGCTTTAAAAAGATGGCCATGCTGCTGGCCGATAAAGACAGCTTGAGGGCGAGCAAGATGTCATAAAAGATAGGCAGCTGGCTCTTTTGAAAAAAGACGACTAACAAGTTAAGCGGCGACATTAAGTAATAGGCAAATGTGGCCACCTCATCCCCGCCTAGCAAGGCGCTCATCGTATATGTGGCAGAGTTTTTCGCGGCTAAGACATCCTTTAAGTAAGCAAAGAGATCGAGGTACTGGATATTGGCATCCGCCCCGGCAACCGACTTGAGGCCAAATGGCGCGTAGCCGAAGGCCGCGAAGATCAGCATGGTGACCAGGAAGCTGGCCGCAAAGGCGATGGCTGGCCTGGATTTTAGGACTTTTTTGACAAGATTCACGCTTTCTTCCCCTTCAATCTGGATTCAAGTTAAAATTATACCATCTTAAAGCAAAAGAGCATCCCTGCCCCACAAATTCGCGGAGGGGATGCTCTTTCGATTACCGTAAATCCTCATAGCCCGGCTTGGTTAAGACCTTAGCCGCGTAAAAACAAGTCGCCCGCAGTCTGGCCCCCTTCTCCCGGGCAGCAGAAGCAACGGTATCAACCAACTTCCGGCCCAGGCCTTGTCCGCCATAGGCTGGATCTACCTTAGTCGTCGTGATGATCCAGTGATCACCCTTGTCTTCATATACGCACTGGCCAATCAGCTTGCCGTCATCATATACCGCGGCCCGCTTTTGCTCTTCTTCAAACTTGACTTCCATCTTATTCACCTAAAATTGCTTCTTCCAGCTTTTCAGCTCTATCCACGATCACAGTTGCCCCGTGTTTTTGCAAAAATGGCACGCTTCTAAAGCCCCAATTTACCGCGATTTCATCCATCTCAGAATTCCGTGCGGTCTGGATGTCGATTTCAGAGTCGCCGATGTAGACGCACTTGTCTCTTGGCACGCCCAAGACCTTGACGCACTCACTAGTCATGTCCGGAGCTGGTTTGCGGCGGATCCCGCTTCTTTCACCCAAGGCAAAGTCGAAGCTGCCCGGGAAAAGTTCTTCGACCAGGACCTGGACGGCTTCATTTGGCTTGTTGGAAACGACAGCCAGCTTGACGCCTTTTTGCCGGAGATTTTTCATCAAATCCAAGATACCTGGGAAGGGACCAGTTTTAATCTGGCAATGGTCAGCGTAATATGGCTTGAAAACTTCCAGGACCCGGTTAACTTCTGCTTGGGTAACGGCTTCCGGGATCTGTTCATCCTTGGTGCCAAAGGCGACCAGACTTTCCCGGCTGCTGCCAGCTTCATAGGCCAGGGCCCGGGTGACCGCCACCACGACCCCGCTGCCAAAGAAGTTCTTGATGTCTTCAACGGTAAAGTCATGCCGGTGGCCGGTTTGTTCAAACGCGTAGTTCAATGCACTTGTTAAGTCGGCGCTCGTGTCTAAGATTGTGCCGTCCATGTCAAAAATCGCGGCTTTATATTTCATCAGTTTCACCTCGCTTTCATTATAACATCTGGCAGAAAAAATAGGCCTGCCCATATAGAGCAGACCTATTCCCTTCCCTGTTAGCGAGGGAAAAATCGATTATTCATCATCGCGTTTCTTGCGCCAAATTCCGCTTAAGGCAGTACCAACCGCGGCCAGAAGCAATCCGAGCCAGGAGAGCTGCTTGCCGCTGGCTTCACCAGTTTGCGGCAGCTTAGCTGACTGAGTCTTCGCCGTCTGCCCTGCTGGGCTTGCGGCTTGCTGACCCTTTCCTGCAGTTTGGCCAGTTAAGCCAGGCTTTTGACCTGCTTGACCAGTTGCAGGAACAGATGGCTTTTGGCCAGCTTCCTTACCTTTTTTAGTAGTCTTAGGTTTAGTTGATTGCTTGCCAGGGGCAACGGAAGGATGCATGTCAAGCGATGGCACCAGGCGGATGACGAAGTTGTTTTCGCCATCGGTGCCTGCGAAGACTGCCTTCCAGATACTTTCAAGATCGCCTGTTTCCTTGTACCCTTCCTTCAAAAGCGTTGCCAGCTGAGCCTTGGCTTGGGTGAAGTTGATGGCCTCATTTGGCTTGCCGCTGTTGAAGTCAGCCATAAGCTTGATCGTCTTGCCGGTCTTTGAATCGACAAAGGAGATCGTGGCTTTTTGCTTGTTCGGGTAGTAGTAGACGTTTTCTTGGCTGTCAGCATCCCCGTGGGTAACCTCCCGGTTTGTGATCAGGCTGGTGCTTGGCGTGTAGTTGCTGAGCTCTGGCGTCTTTTGGCTGGTAAATTCGCTGCGAGTCCAGTCGCCATAGCTGGTTGCGCCGGTAACCAGGTCGGTTGTGACCGGCCGGGTCAGTTCAGCAGTTTGTTCAACCGCTTCAGTACCGCTTGGCAGGTGGTAGTTGATCGTCCGGGTGATGGTCTTGGTCTCGTTAGACTTAGCGTAAGTGTGAACCAGATAAGCCGCGAATTCTTGGTCTACCGCGTCTACATTGTCGTAGTCAGCCGCGATGAACTTGCCGCCAGCAAGATCATCGTTGCCGCTGTCTGCTAACGCGTAGCCCTTGGCCAAGTAGCCAGCCAATTGCTGGTCAGCCTCAGCGAAGTTAATTGCTTCAGCAGTAGCACCTGACAGATCAAACTGCTTCAAGAGTTGCTTTGTCTTGTCATCGTAGATCTTGACGACCGCTTTTTGATCATTTGCTTTGTAACCGATATCGACAACTTGATCTTTAGTCAATCCATCAACCGTTACTTGCCCGACGCTGTCCAAACTTGCCGTGTAGCCAGCGATCTTAGGAGTAGTCTTTTCACCCCATTGACTGCTTGTCCAATCGCCAAAAGTCTTACTCTGGTTAACCTTGTCAATCGTCACGTCTCTAGTCAGTTCAACTGGCTGAGTTACCGTATCGATCTTGCCGTCTGGCTTGTGGTAGTTGATCGTCCGGGTGACCGTCTTCTTTTCACTATCCTTACTGTAAGTGTGAACAAGAATTGCAGTAAATACTTGGTCGACATTATCAACATTATCAAACTTGCTTGGCGTAAATTGCCCATCAGTCAGATCGCTATTGCCGTCTGCCAGAGCGTAACCCTTAGTCAAGAAGACTGCCAGTTGGTCGTCGGCATTCTTGAAGCTGATCTTCCCGTCAGTGGTGCCTAACAAGTTCTCCAAGTAGATATCTTTGCCAATCTTCTTGTCAAAAATCTTCACGACAGCCTTTTGATCATTAGCCGTGTAACTAATGTTAATCGTCGTGTCTTGGCTATCTCCATTGACTAAGACTTGGCCAACAGAACTCTCACTCGGCGTGTAGCCAGTGATCACTGGAGTATCCTTTTCATCCCATTGACCGTTAGTCCATTCACCATAACTAGGCACCTTGGTAACCTTGTCAGTCGTCACGTCTCTAGTCAGTTTAACCGGCTGAGTGACCGTCACCACGCTGCCATCTGGCTGCTGGTAATTGATCGTCCTTGTAGCCGTCTTATCTTCGGTGCTCTTTGCGTAGGTATGTACCAAGTGTGCCACGAATTCCTGGGTAGCCGCATCATCATTGTCAAACTTGACTGGAATGAAGCTGCCATTTGCCAGGTCACCATTGCCTAATTGTGCAAAGGCATAGCCTTGGTTAAGGTAAGCTTGCAATTGGTCGTTGGCCGACTTAAAGTCAATTATCTGATCCGACTTACCATCCAAGGCCATTTCCCGGATCTTTGTACCAGTTTTATCGTCAAAGATCTTTACCTTGGCAATTTGACCGTTTGCACTGTAGGTGATATCAATCGTTTGATCCTGGCTGTATTCATCAACTGCAACTTGACCGACACTGCTTTGGCTAGCCTTGTAGCCTGGCACAAGTGGACTGATTGCTTCATCCCATTGGCCACTTGTCCATTTGCCAAAAGTCTTTGTCTGATCAACATTGTCAGTCGTTTCAAGTCTGGTCAATTCAACCAACTGCTTTACAGTCTCAATACCGCCATCCGGTTGCTTGTAGTTGATCATCCGGGTGATGGTCTTTGACTCAGTCTCTTCTGAATAAGTGTGAACCAGGTGGGCTTCAAAAGTCCGCTTGTCATCTGGCAAGTAGTTAGTTGCCTTGAACTCGCTGTTTTCAAGATCTTGGTTCTTGTCCTTAGCGAGTGCGTAACCACTGGCCAGCTTGCCTGCCAATTCATTGTTGACTGAGGCAAAGTCGACTGCTTGGTCAGTCTTGCCAGACAGACTGGTGGTGAACAAAGTATTCCCAGTCTTGTCATCGATAATTTTAACTTTTACTTGTTGCGTATCAGCAACGTAGTACACATCAACGGTTTGATCTGGAGTATTGACAGTAACCGCCACTTTATCAACCTTTGGTTGAACCGCCTTGTAGCCAGCGATTGCTGGTGTTATCTTTTCATCCCAATTTCCAGTTGTCCAAGAACCATAGTCCTTGGTTTGATCAACGTTATCAGTTGTAACCTTTCTGCTCAATTTTACAGGCTGAGTTATTGTGTCAACCTTGCTGTCTGGCTTGTGGTAGTTGATTATCCGTGTAATTTGAATATCTTCACTTGACTTAGTATAAGTATGCTGCAGGTAAACCGTGAAGACTTCATCTACAGTATCATCACTATCCATTTTGGCTGGAACAAAAGTAGTTCCACTGACAATGGTCTGCCCATCTACTAAGGCATAACCAGCTTTAAGCAAACTTGCCAGTTCCTGGTTAGCCAAAGTGAAGTCGACATCCGCGCCTTGCTTCTTGGCATCGTTGCTCTTGGCATCTACAAAAAGCAACTTATTCTTGGTCTGGTCAATGATCTGAACGATAGCCTTCTGGTACTTCTTGTAAGTCAAAACGCCAGTCTGATCAATTGCCTGTCCTTGATTATCCAAAAGCAGACTTGTTTGATCAATGTTCTGGTCATCTGCTTCATACCGGTACCAGCCATCGAAGTTACCAGCAGAAACCACAGGGACCTGTTCATCTGGTACCCCACCAGTTTCGGTGGTGTTTTCCTTGATTGTCCAAGCACCAAGATTAGTTGTGTATTCACCCGTCACAAGGTCAATTGTGTAGGTGATTCCGCGCTGATAGAGCACAGCTTGCACAATATCGCTAGCTACTGGAACTTGTTCATTAGGATTCGTAGTTTCAAACTTATGACTAATCGTCCGCTTGACGGTGACTTCATTTGTAAATACATCTGGGATCTTCACAGCCGTTGTCGTTGGGTAGTCGTAGTCTGTTCCATTTACATCCTTAAAGGATTTGCCGGCTTCCGGCAGGCTGTTTACCGTCACCTTCTGATGAATCAAGTGAGCAACAAAGCTTTGGTCGATGTCGTCCAATTCGTCAAAGTCAGCTGGAGTAAAGACGTTGCCCGTAACTGTTGACTTGGCATTATCCAAGACATACCCACTTGCCAAGTATGATTTAAGTGCAGTGTTTGCATCTTTAAAGTCAACTGAAGTATCTTGCTTGCCAGTTGTCGTAGTATCAAACAACATCTTCTTGTCTGGATCAGATTCATCGTCGTCGATTACCTGAATCTTTGCATTTTGATAATGCTTGTAGTCAAGGTCAATCGTCAAATCGTCACCGGCTGCCAATGTCTTAGCGGCAACGTTAGCAGAAGTCTGGTACCAACCGGCAAAGCTGCCAGTTACGGCTGGAACTTCAGCTGAAGTAAGACTATTTGTTGCCCCATTGACAATTACTGGGCCATTTTCTTTCAAAGTTTCGGCTGAAGTATTGCCAGTAGAGCCAGATACAAAGGTCCATGCTCCATAGATTGGGTCATCTTTAATCTCACCAGTTACCATGTCAACCTTGTAGCTCTTACTTCTATTGAAGTTGACTGTCTGGGTGACGTCGTCTACCACCGGCTTAGCCGTGCTGTTGCCTTCAAAGACATAGTGTACTTTCCGTGTAGCGGTTGCGTTCTCACCAAAGTTAGAACCGTTTTGCAGTTGAGTGTCAATCTTCTTTGGCGTGTAAATAACAGATTGATTATTTTCATCATGAACATTGTCGCTCTCGCCTGTAGTCGGCACACCAGAAACAATCGCGATCCGGTGAATTAAGTGAGCAACAAAGCTTTGGTTGCTGTTATCCAACTTGTCAAAGGTGGCAGGAGTAAAGGCATCATCAGTAACATCTGACTTACCACTGACTAAGACATATCCACTAGCTAAGTAGTCTTTAAGCCAGCCGTTAGCTTCGCTAAAGTTAATTACCTCGCCTTGTTTACCTGTCAGGTCTTTACTGTTCAAAGAAGTGTTAGTTGTATCGTCAATTATCTGAACAACTGCCTGCTGAATCTTTGAGTAGTGCAGACTGCCATCAACTTTTTGCCCCGGCACCAAAGTCATCTCTCCGGCATTAGTGGAACTTGTCAGGTACCATCCAGCAACATCAGTTGGAACTGCTGAAATTTCGTCATCCTTTGAAGTCCATTTACCATAAGTTGGTCCAGCCAGGATTTCACCAGTTGCCAGGTCAACCTTGTAAGACACTGGTCTTTCAAAGTTGGACTTTTGTACCAGATCTGCCTTTTGCGGCTTGTCTGTGCTGTCGCCATCAAAGACGTAGCTAACCGTCCGACTTGCAGTACTCGTATCCTTAAAGGACTTGTCTGCTAAATTGTCAGTCTTTGGATTGTAGTTGACTTGCTTGCCGTCTTCGTCAATGATCTTTACGCCAACCGTTGGCCGGCTGGTAATCACTGCCATGTCATGCTTCAAGTAGATTGTGAAGGTCTGGTCGCTGTCATCTTTGGAATCTAATTTTGCCGCGGTGAAGCCGGACTGATCGCCATCTGATAGCTTATCGGCTGCAAAGATGTAGCCGTGGTTCAACAGATCCTGCAGTTTGGCATCAGCAGCCTTAAAGTCAACGTCACTCCCCTGCTCCTTCTGAGCATTGGCCTGATCATCGTAGTAGATTGCCTTGTTAGTATCTTTACTGTCTTCATCAATGATCTGGATGATTGCCTTCTGATATCTCAGATAGGTCAAGTTAACTTCTTGATCTTTGCTGCCTTGTTTCAATTCTGTAGCATTGGCTGTTGCAGATTTTGGATCAAGATACCAACCTATTGCAGTAAAGTCACCGCTAACAGCTGGTACAATTGCATCCTTACCCAAGCTCTCTGGCTCAGAAACAATCGTCCCATCTACTTGTGCAGTTCGCTTAGTCGTTGTTGATACATTGCTTGAGAAACTGTAGTCCCCATAGCCGACATTCAAAATTGTCCCCGTTACCAAGTCAATTGTATAAGTGACTGGCCGAGTGTAAGTGACTGTTTGCACAACGCCAGCGATGCTTGGCTTATTCGTGCTATCACCAGCAAAGACATAGTTGACTGTCCGCTTTACTGTGCTTGCATCAGTATAACTTGCTTCTTCTTTAAGCTTATCAACGATCGGCGTTGTTGATGGCACTAGCTTGTCAGCATTGGTGTTGCTGCCAGTAATTGGCACACCAGTCAATTTGGCGGTGTCATGCTTTAAATGAGCTTGGAAGTACTGAATTGCCGCATCAGACTTTTGCGCGTTGTTAGTTGCATCGAATTTCTGTTCAGCAAAGCTTTGCAAGTCGGTTGCCAGATCGGTGTTACCACTAGCAGACAGAATGTATCCTTGGCTAAGCATTTCCTTCAGCTTAGCATTAGCATATGTAAACTTGATAGCTTTGCCTGTGTCGCCATCAATCGTGAAGGTAACTGTATTGGTGTTATCGTCATCATCAATCAATTTGACGACTGCTTGCTGGAAGTTAGCCGTGTAAGTCACGGTCGTGTCCTTGCCAGCGTCTTCAGGAGTGATGGCTTCTGTCGTCTTTTGGTCTACTGGATCAAAAGTCTTAGTTCCAGACTTCGTCGTGATCGTTGCCGTGTAGCCTGGATACAGGTTGACTTGGCCGGTCACTGTCTTAGCGTCAGAATTGGTCGTGTATTGAACCGTCGTGTTATCACCAGGTTCATTTTTTCCAACAACCGAACCATTTGGTTCGTAATGAACCGTGTAGACGATAGTCGGATCGGTTTCCGTTGGCGTGTAGCCACCGGCAGTGTCAACGGTTTGGCTGCTTTGATCAGTCGTCTTCTTTGCATCAACGCCCGTTACGTGGTAGCCCGGTACGACTGGGTAAGCTTTCAAAGCAGTAAATGACTTGATTCTCCAATCACCAGTTGACTTCAGCTTGCCAGTTACCTTGTCAAAAGTAGCAGTTCTGGTCAAAGTTTGAGTCTGTACGTTATCTGCTAGAGCTGTGCCTCCAGACACGTCAAACTTAATCGTCTGACTTGCTGTCTTGGTCAAGTAGTCTCTCGTAGCTTCACTTGGATACGTTGCAATAGCTGCCTTGCCAGTATTAATCTTGCCACCGGCAGTCTGCGGACCATTTGCCCCAGTTTCTTGTCCATCCAAAGTGATGGTGTCATGAACCAGATAAATCGTGAATTCTTGAGTTGTATCGTCATCACTGTCATATTGAGCTTCATTGAAGCCACTGGCCGTCCCAACGTCCGACTTTTCAAACTTAAAGCCGCTGTTTAACAGGTCAGCTAAAAGCGTGTTTGCACTGCTGAAGTCGACATCATCGTCTTGCTTCTTTTGGTCAGCCAGGGTGATGTTTTGAACAAAAAGTTCTCCTTGATTGTTGCTGTCGCTAGTTAAGACGCCATTTTGCAACGTCATCTTATCTCTTGGGTAGTCATCAACAATCTTGATAACTGCAGTCTGGTACTTCAGATAGTGAATATCACCGGTTTGTGATTGATCAGTCAACTTACCGTTTTCATCCACAACAGCCGTAATTGTTACAGAGTCTGCGTTTTTACTGCTGCTCTGGTACCAGCCGGCTTTGGTGAAGTCCCCACTGGCTGCAAGTAAATTGTTATCCTTCAAACTACTTTTGCTTCCGCTATAGCTGATCTTACTGCCATCACTTACTGCGTTGGTATCCGACGTCTCCGCGGAAACGACGCTTGGAGTTTGGTAAATGGTCTTCAGAATCTGCCCCGTAACCAGGTCAGTCTGGTAGTTGACCGCTTGCGTAAAGTTAACCTTCTGTACGACTGATTTTGCCTGCGGCTTGCTCTGGTTTGTGCTGTTGCTGTCAAAGACATAGCTAATCGTCCGCGTAACTGTAGCATTGTGAATGTAGCTCTCGCTAGTAGTCAGAGTCGTATTCTTCTTGACCGCGTCAGGCAGATCTACTTCCTTGCCAGAATCATCCTTAACCTTTGTCAGGTTCGTAACCGATCCGGTCAAGGTAGCAGTGTTGTGAGCCAGAGTGATGACCACGTTCTGAGTGGAGACACCATCGCTTGGGTCGTCTTTGTCGTCAAAAACAGTCGGTAAACCGGAATTCTCGACGAACTTGTAGCCCAGCTTCTCATACTTATCCAGAATTGCCTGGTAAGCTGAAGTCAAATCGACCGTTTGTCTGGTCTTCCCCGTAGCCAAGTTTGCAAAAATCTTGTCACCATCTACGGTAAGGTACTTTTGATCAGTCTCATCGTAGACTTGGTAGCTGATCGTCTGATCCTTGGCTGAGTAAGTTACAGTCCGGTCGCTGTCACCCGCGTAAGTAGTGTAGGTGAAAGTATTATTGCTTGCATCAAGCGTCGTTGATGTATTGCCATCGGTCAAAACCGCAGTATACCCTTGGATGATTGGCACCGTTACGGTTACCGTGTCAGCCTTGGTAGTCGTGTAAGGAATGTCTGCCTTGTCTGCTTCAGGCAGAGTGTTGTCTGCATCCACGATCTTGAGTGAGCCATTTGGACGGTAGGTCACAGTAAAGACTGTCGTCAGCTTGTCTTGATCGCTGCTAGTGGTAGCGAAATTGTTGACAACTGGTACGAATGCGGCGATTGATTCCGTATCTTTCAAAGCTGTTCCATCTTGATCAGCACTGACGACATGGTAGCCAGTAACAATCGGATCATTGGTATCAGTAAAGTTCACGCTAGTAAAGTTTGTCAGCGTATCGCTAACCGCTTGCCCCGTTACCTTGTCAATCGTAACTTGTCTGGTCAAAGTTGCACTTTGAGTTGCATCTGATTCTGTATGCTTGCCATCGCTAAAGACATATTTGATCGTCTGGCCAACCTGCCGTTGCAGGTAAGCATCCGTAGCTTCGACTGGCCAAGTAGCATCTGACAAACTGTCGGTGCTGCTGTTAATCTTATCCCCTTTCGTCTGCGGTCCAGTAGTATCTTTGATATCACCATCTACTGTAACCGTGTCGTGCACAAGGTAGAAGGCAAAGAGCTGGTCGCTTTGACCATCATTGTCAAAAGTTGCTGCTTCAAAGTCGGCAGCATTATTGTCGCTGCTGATCTCAGTAGTAGTCTTGCCATCCGTCTTGGAAACCGTGTACTTTTCGATCTTGTAGCCACTAGCCAGCAGCTTCTTCAGCCATGCACTGGCAGTCGTAAAGTCAAGCTTTGCCCCCTGCTCTTTGCCGGCAATAGTTTCAGAATACAGATTGCCCGTCCCAGAGACTAATTTGCTATTTTGCAGATCCTGCTTGTTGGCAGCATTGTCGTCAATGATCTTGACAAAAGCATTCTGCTTCTTCAGGTAGTAAAGCGTAACCGAAGCATTTTGATCAGCGGCACTGCCTTCCTTAGTGGCGTCTGGCGAAAGCAGACTGTTATCAGCGCTAATCGTGCCAGCTACATTATCTTTCTTGGTTGAATCCAAGTACCAGCCATCAAAGTCACCGGTAACTGCTGGCATCTCTTCCTTGGTTGAGTCAGAGCTTTTGCTAGTAGTAACTGTGCTCGTCCCGTCAGTCTTGCTGATCGTAGTCGTCGTATTAGTGTTGCCAGAACTACTCTTCTCAAACTGCCAGTCTTGGTGGTCCCGTGTAATTTCCCCGGTAACCAGGTCGATCGTCCATTCGACGGCCCGCGTGTAAGTGACAGTTTGCACGATTGAATTATCGTGAATTCCCTGTAACTGACTATCTAATTGTTCACCAGTCGGCACTTCAAATTGATAAGTAACCTTCCGAGTTGCGGTCGTTGAGTCGCTGTAATTATGCGCGGAGGCTAACTTACCGTCTTTTGGCGTACTGCTCTCGCTGGTCCACTTGTAAGTGATGGTTTGCCCATCGTCCGTGACCTGACCAGCCTTTTCCATATTTGCTGCTGCTTCGGAAGAGGCAAAAGTCTGCTTCTCATGAGTCAGCTTGATCGTCACAAACTGGTTGGCAGTGCCATCATGGTCAAAAGCAGCTGGAGTCGTATCAACGCTATCAATCCGGTAACCTTGGCTCTGGTAGTAAACCTTCAAAGCATCCAATTCAGCGGCTACGCTAGTGTAGCTGCCGATAAATTTCCCAGCGCTAATTGCCTGGTCGCTGAGACCTGTAGCAAGCGTAGTGCCATTCAAAACGGAGCTTGACGCGTCAGTAATATCCTTGCTGCTTTCATCCAAGTCAAGAACCTTGTAGCACAAAGTCTGACCGTCTGGAGAGTAAGTTACAGTCGAGTCTTTATTGGCCAGACTAGTGTCAAACTGGTATACCTCATTTGCTGGCGTCTTTTCGGCACTGTCGTTCCAATCCCAGGACGTATCAATAGTGCCGTCATTGCCGATGTCTAGCTTGGCCGTGTAGCCTTGGTGAGCTGGAATGGTGATCGTAACCACACTCGGATCGGTGTCGCTAGTTACATAGGAACCAACATCAACTGTTCCCGTATTGCTGGTTAAGCTGCCATCACTCCCATAAACCGGTTCATTGACCTTCTTCCATTTACCATCAGTTTCATAGTAAACCGTGTAAACCGGGGTCAGCGTTGCCTGTGAGTCACCATCTTTATTGCTTGCAGTGTAGCTGTCCTTGCCATCAGCTACCGTATCACTAACCGAGTAGCCGGCAACTACAGCATCCTTACTCATGACGAAGTAGAACTTGTTAACGACCGGAGAAGGTACATTGTCAAAAGTAACTGGTGTGAACCCACTGATTGTCAAAATCTTGCCAGTAACCCGGTCGACCGTAACCGTTCTAGTCAAAGCCTTTCGGCTGACGTTGTTCTTGTCGTACGCTTTTAGATTAGTATCTTTGTAAAGATAATTGATTGTTTGGACAGCTTGCCGGGTCAGACTTTGGTAAGCTGATGAATCGCTTGACATATCAATCAAATCTGCATCAGACTTAACACCAGACCACAGCAACTTATTAGTTGATGAGTCTGGGTTGATCTGGCTGCTCATCGATACCGTGCTGCCATCACTGGTTACATTATTGTTAGCTGTGTCAGCCTGTAGAGTCGCTGAAGCGTGCTTGAGGTAGACTGTAATGATCTGATCGCTAGTGTCATCAGAGTCAAAGTTTGCCGCCGTGAAAGTACTGCCAGTCAATGACTTCGTATTTTCCGCGTCAACGACATAACCGCTCTTGAGTAGTTCATCCAGTTTGGCCTGTGCGTTCTTGAAGTTGATCGCTACGCCTTGCTTTTGCGCAACATTATTGCTGTTGGCGTCACTGCCACTTTCGTCATACAAGGTGACTTGGTTATCAGTATCGTTGTTGTCAACGATCTTGATGTAGGCATTCTGCAACTTCTTGAAAGTCAAGGTAACAGTTGTCTCGACATTGTTCTTAGCAGCTACCTTGTCAGTAGATGGAGCCTTTGCGGCTGCCCTTGGCGCATCCTCGCTGGCCAAATACCACCCACTCACAGTCCCGGTGACTGCCGGGAAGACAGCATCGGTAAAGCTGTTTTCAGGGCTTTGGCTGACTTTGCCATTTTCATCAATCGTAGTCGTTGTGCCTGCGCCGCTAATCCCAGTCGTTGCAGAGTTCCATGCTTCATAGTCTCTAGTCGCTGTCCCAGTTACCAAGTCGACCGTGTAAACGATTGGCCGGGTATAAGTAACGGTCTGGGTCACAGTCGTCCCATTGACATCTGTTACACCTGCTGGCAATGCCGCATTGCTGCCAAAGGCAAAAGTTACCTTCCGGGTAGACGTTGCCTGCTCACTGTATGAAGCAGCATCTGTCAGCGTCGTATTTGTCAAAGCGTTACCTAAGTATGCGGTCCGGCCTGACTTTGCCGTGATTTGGCTGTCACTCGTCAGCTTTTCAGATACAATCGCCGTGTCGTGAATCAAGTGTGCCACAAAAGTCTGCGTTTCATTGTCCTTATTGTCAAAAGCAGTAGCAGTAAAGGCGTTACCGGTCAACTGACTATTGCCATCGGATGCCAAAGCATAACCATGAGCTAAGTAGTCAGCCAGGTCTGTGTTGGCTTGGGTAAAGTCAATCTGAGTGCCCTGCTTGCCGTTTTGGCTGTAGCCAGTAATCTTATCATCCTTGAGGACTTTGCCAGTCGTATCGTCAATGATCTGGATCGTAGCATCAGCATATCTGCGGTATTCCAAAACTACATTTTCATTGATGCCCGAACCGTTGTCCAGAGCCTTAAGCAGCTGCTTGCCAGTGTTGTCAGCTGAGCTGACCAAGTACCAGCCGGAGAATTCACCGCTGACAGCGCCAATGAAGCCCTGCTTTACTTCATCGTCAGTCAAAGCAACCGGCGTCAAAGTTACCTGGTCATCGCTTGTGCTGGTAGCGTCCTGACCTACTTGGGCGTTTGGACCACTTGCAACGTAAGTCCAATCACTGTAGATCGGCGTTTCTTTCCCAGTTACCAAGTCGATATTGAAGCTGACGTCTCTGGTCCAGGTAACTTTTTGCACAAAGTCAGCCACTTTCGGCTTGCTGGATGAGTCGCCGCTAAAGACATACTTGGCCGTCCGGACGGAAGTTACCGTCTGCTTGTAGCTGGCTGGGTCGGTAACCTTCGGATTGTCAACGACTGGCGTGACATAGCTGATCGTATTGCCATCCTTGTCAACAATCGTCGTAACCGTCTTGTCAATTGCTTTATCGGTAGTCGCCGTGTCGTGGACCAGGTGAACGACAAAACTTTGATCCGTGTTATCTTCATTGTCAAAGTTGGCGTCGATAAAGCTAGTTACCCCATCAGTCGTAGCAACAGCGCTGTTGTCAATGCCATCTCCGGTTGCCAGCAAGTAGCCATGCTGTAAGTAATAGTTCAGACTGCTGTTGGCGGCAGTGAAGTCAATCTTGCCCGCGGTTACCCCGCTTGGATTGAATTCACTTAAGACAGTATTGGTCGTATCGTCAATAATTTGGATATCAGCTGCCTGGGGGTCTGCCTTGTAGCTAATATCAACTAATGAGTTTGGCGTGCTGGAAGTTACATTTTGCGCATCAACGCTACCCCGCGTTGCCGTGTAGCCCTTAACCACGCTGCCAACAGTCGTTTTACCACTAATGACTATGGTATTATCCTCATCTGGACTTGCCTGCTGGCTCCAATCTGATGAACGAACCGTTGCTTCCTGGCTAGTAGACAAAAGCTTGCCATCCTTGTCAGTAAGGCTTTGAACGATCCATGAGTAATTGCTTTCACCAGTGGTCCAAGGAGTGTAGATGACGCCGCCAGTTACCCGGTCAATGTCAGTCGTCCGGGTCATCCGTACGGTCTGCAGGCGGGTCAAAGTGCTGCCGTCTGGCAGGTGGTAGTGGATCGTCCGGGTGGTGTCCTTGTAAGTTGAGGCATTGTTGTTGCTCTTATCTGGATCATAGCTGTAGTGGGTCCGCCCATGCTTCAAGAAGAAGAGGAAGGTCTTGTCAGTCGCAGCAAAAGTATCATTAGACAGGCTGTAAACAGTTGTGCTAGTGCCATCGACGGTTGTAGTCGTCGCGGTGATTTCGCCAGACTTGTCCCCTTGAACAAAAGCATACTTAACCACTTGCTTGGTCTGCCCGTTTTCCGTCGTGCTTGGGGAAGTCGTGATGGTTTCGGTGATTGTTTCAGCGCCTGTTGCGGCTGGCGTGTAAACCCGGATCTCTGTCACTGTGCCATCAGCTGCCGTAACAGTGTTTGATGAGGTCAACTTAGCCATGTAAGAGCCAGAATTTGGATTGACAAAGTCGTCAACCCCAATCTCATAGCCCTGCTGCAAGAGATCTTTGAGATACAGGTTGGCATGGCTGAAGTCGATGGCATTCTTGTAGACCCCAGCAGTGTGACCATCGTATGAGCTGGCGTAAGTAAATTCTGGCGTAATCGTTTGCCCATTTGCATCTTTGGTTGGCGCGCTTGAGCTGCTGTCGAGGAAGACTATCCGGGCTTTTTCCACAATGGCCGGGAAGGAAATATTGATTACCTTGCTGGTCGTGTCCGTTCCGATATCGCTGACTGCTTCGACGCTGTCAAGACTTGCCTTGTAGCCAGTCGTGTCAATACCGGCATCCCCGGCTACCTTAGCTGTATCTAAGGCCGCCCAAGTGGCAACCACATCGCCTTCAGTCTTGGTAGCAGCCGCCCCGTTAACTGATACCGTAGTGCTGCTCTTAGCTAATGTCCAGTCGCCATAACTAGTCTTATCAGTTACCTTGTCCAGGCTGACCATCCGCGTGTAGTTGACTGCCTGAACAAAAGTCTTGGTCGTCCCGTTTGGGAAGCTGTAGTTGACCGTCCGGGTAATCGACTTGGTCTGCGGTTCTTTTTTATCAATTCCGTGCGTCAAGTAAACGATGAAGTTTTGACCGTTAGTCGTAAACTGTTTCTCAGCAAAAGCCGTACCGGCTTCATTGATGGCCTGGCTAACCAAAGTGGGGGTCGTATCAGCAAGATAGCCTTGCTTCAAGTAGTCAGCCAAACGGGTATTAGGAGCTGAGAAGTCAATATCACTCCCAGACTTGCCGTTGATTTGAACAGAATACAAGTTAGTATTTGTAGTTTCATCAACAATCTGCACCGTGCCGCTGATCCCGTCGCCTGGCTTGTTGTAGAGCACCAGGACTACCTGGTCACCAGTATTTTTAGAGATCCCGGTCTGCTTTGCTACCGTTGCCTTGTCTGGGTAGTAGCCGTCTGGGACATCAGTTGGATCAGTCTCATGGGTCGGTGACACAGCTTCATCCCAAGTGCCAGTGGTCCAGTCAGTATATGTCGTCTCGCCAGTTACCTGGTTGACCGTCTTGGTCCGGGTAACAGTTACTGGCTGAGTTACAGTCTTAAATGGCTTATCTGCCCCGCTGATGATGTATTGGATAGTTCTAGTGGACGTTGCGGATTCTGTAGTTTCCTTAATGCCTTGCACCAGGTGGGCTTCCAGAGTCACGCCTTGAGTGCCGTACTTAGCAGCCTTAAAGACTACTGGAGAAGCTGCAGCATCTACAGCAGAATTGTTGTCAGTGGCCAAGTCATAACCGTTAGCCAGGTAGGACTGCAGCTTGCCGTTAGGGCTGACATTGCCTATGGACTTGGCCGGCTTGTCAAAGTCAACGCTGCTGCCGTAGTCCCCGGTCAAGTCAGCTTCTGCCAGAATCTTATGAGTCGTGTCATCGATAATGTTGACTTGCACGTGTTCAACATCTGGCGTGTAGACAACTGTAATCGCCTTGTCTGGCGTTTCAACATTGACGCTTTCTGCTTCAATACTCGTTTCACTTGACGTGTAGCCAGTTACTTCTGGAACAGTTTCCGCACTCCATGAACCGGTAGCTACCCAGGCACCATCGCTGCGGCTGCCGGTTACTAAGTCAGTTACCGTGCTGCAAGTAAGAACTACTTTTTGCACCAAGGTCTGGGTCCCGGTCGGGAGCTGGTAGCTGATGGTCCGGTTAACAGAAGAGTAGATCGTCCCTGTCTTAGTCTTGTGCTTTAAGTGAATCTCGTAGTTCTGGCTGGCGTCACTGCCTTCGTATATGTCTTCTGCCGTGATGCTGGACAAGTCGCCGTCCTTGTTGTAGGCAATGACGATCTTTGAGTTGTTGCTAGAGGCAAAAATGTAATTGCCATCCAGGTAGCTGGTCAGCTGCTTGATCGCGTTAGTAAAGTTGATCTGGCCGGCAGTAGTCCCGGAAACCAGATATTCGTTTAATTCAGCGTTGCCGGCATCGTCGTCGATGATCTTAATGGTGGCGCTGGCTGCCTTTGGCAGGTAGTTGACCACGATATCAGCGTCTGGCGTCGTGTTTGTGACCGTCACCTCAGGGATGCTGGTGACACTGGCGTCATAACCAGTTTCAGTTGGTACACCATAGGCTGCCCAGGTCCCAGTCGTCCAAGTATCGCTAGTTGTCTTGCCAGTAACGTTATCAGTAATGATCGTTTCCTTTAGGTTAACGGTCTGCTTGATCGTATAGCTGTTGCCCTTGACTGGGTTGATGGTGATGTTCCGGGTAACCGTCTTGTTTTTGGTCTGGGTAGTCGTGCCATGCAAAAGCTTAAGCTTGATGGTCTGGTCAGCCGTATCATCGCTATCAAAGCTGTTAGCCCATGCATAAGTCTTATTGCCTTGATTATCACTAACGACATCAATAATTGCTCCATCTGCCAGTTGATAGCGGACAGTTTGGGCATCCACTTGACTCGTAGTTGCATCAGTCGTGTCCAAAACGTAGCCCGCCTTGATGTAGGCGTTCAGCTGGGCGTTGGCGTCACTGACAGAATTAATTGTAACCGTGCTTTCATTACCGGAAGCATCTTTGGTAGTTAAAGTGGTTTGTTCATCGATCTGCTTAAAGTTGATGGCCGCGCCCTTTTGGCCGCTTTGGCTGTACTGGTCAAGAACCTTGCCGCTGTCATCGCCATCGATAACTTGGATAGCAGCTTTTTGCAGGCGCTTGTAGGTCAGAGTAACGGTCTGGCTGTCTCCTGCCTGTAAGGTTTCTGCTGGCAGGTATTCACCATTAGCCGTTTCAGCCAGATACCAGCCGCTAATGGTCTGCGGGGTAACGTCAGAAACAACTGCCTGGCCAGTCGTGACCGTCCAATCCCCTTCTGACTTGGTCACCGCGCCAGTTACTTGGTCAACGGTATACGTGATTGGACGTGAAAAAGTGACGCTGTCAGTTTTGTCAGCCACGCTTGGCAGGTCGGTTGAATCGGTTGAAGAGAAGACAGACTTAACTGTCCGGCTGGCATCCTTATTTTCTGTGTAAGAATCTGAGCTCTGCAGAGTCTGTAAGTCTACGGTAGAAATCTTGACCTTAGTTGCAGCACTAAGACTGCTGAGGTCGCTGCTGGTCAAGACAGTTGTGCCGTGCTTCAAGTGAACGGTATATGCTTGAGTAGCTTCGGTATCATCATCGTAAACCGCGTCAGTTGGCAAAGCACTGCCGGCAGCTAAAACGTAGCCAGCTGCTTCATAGCTTGTAAGCTGAGTTTTGGCATTAGCAAAGTCGATCTTGGCATCAGTTTGACCTGTTAAGTCAACAGTAGTCAGAGTCTGCTTCGTTGGGTCACTTTCATTGTCATCGACAAAGGTTACTGTTGCCTTTTGCTCAAGTGGCGTGTAAGTAACAGTGATATCTGAAACAGAGGCTGTATCTGGCGTAACTGTAGCAGCTTCACGGGATACACTCTTGCTGTAGCCAGTAATGTCCGGGATGGTGAAACTGAACTTGCCGTTAGCCGGGCCAGAAGTCTGCTTCCAGCTGTCCCCATTTTTGACAAAAATAATGGTCTCGCTTTGCTCAGCTGGTGTCTTCGCACCTGCACCAGAGAAGGTCGCCTTCTGGGTGAAGACCTTGGTCTGAGCGCTTGGCACGTAGAGGAGGTCGGTATCTTGAGTTGGATTAGCAACCGTCACGCTAGTTTGCGTTGCCGTATAGTCTGCGACAGTTGGCAGGTTGACGATTACCTGGCTGGCATCAGCTGGGTTGTTAGCGTATGCCAAAGAAGCAAGAAGCTTGCCGTTCTCGTCAACTGCATTCAGTTTACCGACTGCCTGGTAGACAACCGTCTGGCTGCTAACGCCAGTAGCGCTTGAATTGATAGTTACCTTAGCAGCTGGGCTGACATAGCCGGTGATGACTGGATTTGCCAGTACTGCATCCCCGTCTTTTGCCGTCCAAGTAACTGTTACCACGTCTTGGTCTTCATCATACTTGCCCAGGCCGGTAAAAGTAAACGACTTAGTCTGGTCATCAGCCAATTTATTGCCACTTGCGTCCTGGTAGCTGGCGGTCAAGCTGACAGTCTTTTCCGGGTGCACCAAATAAGCGGTGAAGCTTTGCCCGCCGTTAGCCGCGTAAGTTGCGGCGGTAAATTCGCTTTCCGTCAAGTTCGGGTTATTGCTGGAGACTTGGTAGCCGGCAGCGATGAACTTTGCCAAAACTTTGTTAGCGCTGGTAAAGTCAACATCCCCGTCGGTTTGCCCAGTCAAGTTGCTAGTGTACAGAGTCTGCCCTTGATCATCAACAAAAGCAAACGTAGCGCTTTGCGCGTTTGCCGTGTAGAGCAGATTCTGATCAACTGCCGCGTCCGCCCCTGTCAAAGTAATCGTGCTGCCTTGGCTGACAGCCTTTCCGTTTAAAGTAGCGGTATAGCCAGCTTCTACTGGAACCGTAAAGCTAACAGAAGTAGCATCTTGCTTGTAAGTCAGAGCTGTTTGGCTAGTCCCCTTCTGGCTGGTGATTTGGCCAATCTTGACGTAGTTGACAGTGGCCTTTTCATCTTCGCTGTCCTTAGTCACGTCTTTTTCGCTAACGCTGGCTTGGTCGGCCACGTAGCCGGCAACTTCTGGAGTTGTCACTTTTTCCCAAGAACTGCCGTCTGGAGTCCAGGTGTCGGACAAGGTTTTGCCGGTAACGTCATCAGTAACTTTTTCTTCAGTGAAGCTTGCCGTCTGAGTTTGGCTGCTTGGAGCCGTAAAATCACTGTCGGTTGACTGGTAGTCGATCGTTCTGGTGACGTTCTTGCTCGTCGTCGTGGTCGTAGTCTTATGCTTAAGGTGGATGGTGAAGACCTGGCTGACCGTGCTTGCGTCATCGCTAGTATCGTAGCTAGTTACCTTGAACTTGCCAGTTGCTGGATCGATCACAGCATCATTGGTCTGGCTTAATTCGTAGCCGGCAGCCAGCAGATTTTTAACCTGGTCTTCGGCCGTAGTAAAGTCAATGCTTTCGTCGGTCTTGCCGGTCAAACTAATGCTGTTGGCAGAAAGATCCTGGGGATCTCTAGTATCATCATCCTTGAAGTTGACGGTCGCCTTTGCATCATTAGCCGTGTAGGTCACCGGAACGTTAATATCCTCAGAATCCGCCGTTACCGTCTGGCCTGTAACAGTAGTGACATCGGCAGTATAGCCTTCGATAGTTGGCACGGTCACATTTTCAAAAGTTGCTTTGTCCTTGTCCCAGTCACTGGTCGTGGTCTTGCCGTCGCTGGACCGGCTGGTAGTTTTGGAAAAAGTGATAGTCTGGCTATTCTCAGCCGGAGTCTTAGTGCCAGCGCCGGTGTAAGTTACGACTTGCTTGACGCCCTTAGTCGTCGTTACCAGGAGATAGATGACTTTAGTATCTTCCGTCGCGCTAGCTGGAGTGATAGTTTCATTAGCACTGTCAGCCAAGATGTAGCCACCGATGGTTGGCGCTGCTGTTGCAACGACCTGGTCAGCTCTGGTAGGGCTGTTGCTATAAGCCACTGGGGCCACGTAGTTACCCTTGATGTCAGCCGTGATTTCATTGCCGTTTTTGTCAACCGGCACAATGCGGCCCACGGCCTTGTAAGTTACTTGGCTAGTGTAGGTGTCATTGGAGACGGTGCTGCTTTTTCCAGTAATATTATCGCTGCCAGTAAAGCTGCCGTCACTGTTAGCAGAAACAGTTTGCGTCACTTGGTCAGTGTTGGCAATGTAACCCGAAACAACAGGCACAGTGGTGGTTACGGTCGCCGACTTGTTAGTCCAGTCGTAGCTGCTATCTCCGGTCTTTTTGCCAGAAAAAGTCGTCTTGGTCTCCTGGGTTGCCGGATTTTGGTTAGAACCAGTGTAAGATACCTGAGTCTTGACTTGGGTTGATTCTGCAGTTGAACTCGTGTTGTTCGTTTGTTCAGCAGTTGAATTACTGCTCGTTTGCTGGGTTGTCGCCACTTGAGCAGAATTATTATCAGACGCGGCTACCTTGCCAGGCGTAAATGTAATTGCCAGCCCGCCTAATGTAAAGCCGAGCAAAACAGAGGCCAAACCTGTATTGACCTTTCTGAAACTGTAGTGTTGTTCTTTTCGCTTCATTTTCTGAAGCTTGTTTCTCGCAAATTTCTTCACTTCGATCATGTCAAACTTCTCCCTTTTTTTAACAAGCAATAAATTAGAACACGCGTGGTGCTAGTTGAAATATAGTTTCAATTTCTTAACAAAAAAGGTTCAACATTGTAGACTCTAGTTGAAAAAAAACAGAAAGGAGTCCTTACAATGTTGAGCCAACTACAGATTAAACGTTATAGTCACCGTTCGCAAGTAGAATTTAGAACTTTGTCGAAAATCTGCAAGAAACTTTATTACAAGTACGTCCCATCTCGGTTAACTCACCGCCACAATGCCAGTCTGGTAAAAGTTCCAGACTACGAAATCATTGCATTACTCGTCTGGCAAGCTGAGGAAGGTATATCTTCTCAGCGCAGATTTGCCCGTTGCTGGGGACTTTGTGGTCTTTCTAGGTCTCGTTTTAAGCGCAGGGCTAGAGCGCTTCTTGGCATCACTGCTCAGATCGTCAACGATCTGAACTCAAGAGTCGATCTGTCCGATCAGTATATGATCATTGACAGTCTACCCATGCCTTTGTGTCAGCCAATCAGAAACCGCAGAGCTAAGGTGTTTGAAGGAACAGACAACATTGGCTATAACTCAACCAAAAAGTTTTACTACTACGGTTTTAAAGGCCATTTTGCCGTATCTCAGGACGGGTATGTTCTTGGCTATGTAATCACCAAGGCATCAATCCGCTAATGGCAATTCGCAGAACAATCGAGAGTGTGTTTTCTGTACTAAAGTACTACGGAATTGAAAATATACTTGCAAGAAGTGTAGATGGTTTCCAACAAACTGTCGAGATAATTGTACTAACTTACAATATCAGCTACATCCTACAGAGATATAGATTCAGCTTCTTCAACTAGTGTAATGTCATACTGACATTTAAAACATGTGTAATCAGAACTATAACTGATGATATAGAGCCGCATGCGTAGTATCCGTGTCAGTATTATTAAGATATCAGCATGACACTACACTAGCACCACGCGTATTAGAACATCATTCGCTAAGACTATTATCGATTACAAAATAGAAATATTATCCCCAAGCTACGATCATCATCTTTTTCTCATTAAGTCTATATACGATCAATATTCTACCTCTAGAATAGCAATTACATCCCGTGTTTTCAATTTATATAACATACGTTTTCGAAAGTTTTTTGATTAAACTTTGATAGGCCTTTTTTTATTCTGCAACTATAAGTCGCAAACATAATAATCAGATTATTATATCAATCAAAAAAGCCGTATCTATCAAAATGACAGATACAGCTAATACAAATGATTAAATTCTGTTGATTTTTTGGTTGAAATTTAGCTGGAGACAAATTTCAACAAGTTCTTGAGTGATAATATTTTAACAAGATAACTACTCAATGCTAATCAGTTGTCTAGAGAACGTTGCTTAGAATAAGCCGGTGCAGAGAGTACTTCCTGCCAATCTTGTGAAAAACCATAAATGAAAGGTTTACTACGTCACTATATTTACGCAATGTCACATCTATATCTCTCAAGAAAGATTCCCATTGCTCATTACCGTGAAGCATTCGTTTAATCACAAGGAAAACTGGAAATACTTTGTTCTGCTTAGACCTGTATTTTCGATTCTCTTTGTATAGAAAAGGAGTTTGCTTCAATGGCATATTGTAAAGTCGATTATAGTGAGCACAGATATTTCTGATTTCAACAAGAGACAACATCCAGCTTTTTAAATGTCCTGGCGTAGTCTCATATAGTGATGAAATCTCTTTCTGGTCATCTGGCTTCATTATGTCAAAAAGTGACACGATATTTCCAAATGTCATTAACTCAGTAGCAGCCCAAATAGGAAAATGACCACTGTATTTATTTAGATGGTGCTTAACAAACGGCAAGTTTTTACAGCGACTTACTTCATTTCGAAAATGCTTAATTAACGCACTATGAACAGATCCACCTTGCCGCTTCATTTTATCATTGAAGTTTCTGACATCCATATAGCCTTCTGGACCATACTTCAATGCAAGACAGTAAGAAATTTGAGTACGACGTTGTATTTCTAATTGTTCGACAATATGGACAATATTATTTCTAAATTCACTGTCAAAACAATAAAGACGAAAAATATGATCCAAAGTGATATCATCCAGAAATTTCTCAGGATCTGAATCCTTTTTCAAGCCAATACCATAGGCGCTAAGCCGATAATAATTTACTTTATGTAAGATACTTAAGGCAGAATCAGAATCTAAAATCGTAAGATTATGAGCAGTTTTTAAGTGTTCCAATTGTTGCTCATAAGAAAGCGCCGGTTTTAAGTGATAATCAATCGCACTCATTTTTTCTCCATAAAAAAAGTCCCAACCATGGTCCGCAGTACGTTTCCGCCTGATGCGTGGTGGGCTCTCTCACTTATAGTATAGTCAGAATAGCAAAAAATACAAGCGAACAGCCCAAAAACCGTATCTATCAAAATGACAGATACAGCTTGGTCAGCATTTATAGAACTGTTTGAATTAACTTATTAGATGTGGCTTGCCCCACTTGCCGCGTCAACGTGTGCTTCTTGAGCAATGGCCTTCCCTGGTTCATCTGCTGTCAATCCAGCAACAGATTGCCCAGCCAGACGGCCAAAGGTGTGCGCGTGGCTGGCTGCCAAACCTGGAACGCGGTCATTGTAGCTGCCCCAGAAGAAACCACCGGCATCGTTACCTGCCGCGTACAAGCCTGGAATTGGGTCATGATTTTCATCTAAAACTTCCATCTTAGTGTTGATTCTGAGCCCGTCAAAAGTGCAAAGTATGCGGCCACCGAGAACGCAGCCGTAGTAAGGCTTCTTCTTGATTGGCGTAATCCGGTAGGCTTCCTTGCCGAACTCCTTGTCTTGGTGGTCGATCACCGCTTGGTTGTTGTTAGCAACAGCTTCTTTCAGCTTGTCAGCTGGCAGATTTAATTTTTCAGCTAATTCTTCCAAAGTATCAGCTTTTACGACCAGACCATCCTTGACATGTTGTTCAGTGTCAGCGACAAAGGCTTCCTTATCCTTCATATAACCAGGGAAACCGTAGCGGGCGCAGCCAAGCATGTGGACTTTTTCCAGAGCTTCAGCGTAGTTATCGTCCCAAATCATGGCGTACAGGTAGCCAGGTTCCTTAGCAGCGGCGTTGACGATGAATTGGTAAGGAACAGATTCATTGGCGAAGCGTTCACCGCGCAGGTTAACCTTAAGGAATGGGTATGAACCGATCCAGAGCCAGTGGTCGTAAGTAGCGGTTTGGTAGTACATGTCTTCAGTCTTTTTGCCAACTGGTACCAGGCCGCGGTCAAAAATCGTTTCAGCTGGTTCTTCATCGCGGATTGCGCCGACGTTCAAGGCTGAAGTAATCCCTGCCCCGTTTGAGCGAGGTGAGTCATTGTAGACGTTCTTCTTCAAAGACAGCGGGTTCCATTCCTTAAGCAGGTCAACGTTGGCTGAGTAGCCACCCGTCGTCAGGATAACGCCCTTCTTTGCGTTAATTTGGTAGTATTCGTCCTTCACCAGGTCCTTCACCAAGGCTCCAGTTACCCGGCCAGCTTCTTTGATCAAGTTCACCAAGATAGTTTCAAAGCGGAGGTCCACCCCATGTTTTTCTTGGTATTCCAGGAACTAGTCACCATATGAGGTAAAGCTTTGGTCGTCAAAAGTCGGATCATTTTCAGTTGGGAAAGCCTGGTAGGCCTTATTGGTTACCATGGCATCAGCTTCAGCTCTGAGATGGGCACCATGTGGCTTGAGGACCTTTTCTTCCAGCCAGTCCAAGGTTGCCCCGCTGTTGTCAGCCCAGGTTTCCAAAAGGCGCTGGTCGACATTGTGCTGAGCAAAAGCGGCCAGGCTTTCTACCAATTCTTGCTTGCTGATGGTCACGCCGGCGGCTTTTTGCGCCCGGGAGCCAACACTGGCCAAACCCACCCGCATTAGGTTGATAGTCTTTTCCTTCTCAATCAAGATGGTTTTAGCGCCAGCTTCTTTAGCAGCCGCGGCGGCTTCCATCCCTGCATTGCCTGCGCCCACAACCAGGACGTCCGTTTCAACAGTATATGCAGCAGATGCATTAGTGCCTAAGTGGTCAACATTGTCGTAAAGCTTAGTCATTCTATTTTTTCTCCTTTTTATCAACTAGAACGCTTTCAACTATTAATTTATCATGCAATAATTGAGTTGAGAAATATCGAGTTGGTATCGGTTATACCGGAAATGCATAAGGAGACAAAGATGGACTTAAGGCAGTTGGAAGTTTTTATCAATTTGGCGGAGAGTTTGAACTATTCAAAGACCGCGGAAAACCTACACCTTTCTCAACCAGCCGTTAGCCGGATCATTCAGCGGATAGAAGGCGAAGTTGGCGTCACACTTTTTTACCGTAACCACCGGGAAGTGCAACTGACTAAGAATGGGAAGCTGTTTTACGATGACAGCAAGAGCTTGATCAACAGCTATAATAAGGCCCTGCAGCGGACCAGAAATTCTTTCAACCGGGAGCAAAGCAACTTAACGATTGGGATTACGGATACCCCGCTAGAGCAAGCAATTCTGCCAGAGATGATCAAAGCTTTTCACCGGGAATACCCGAATTGCAAGATTTTTCTTGAGGGATTTGATCATAACCGGCTCAAGCACCACTTGATTGACCACGACAGCGATGTGATTTTTACGACCCATGATGATATCACTTATCTAGCCGAGGTGAAGTACTATGATCTTTTTAGCGGACACTTTGTGGCAATTGTACCTGCAGACCATCATTTAAGTGACAGAGAGGAACTTGCTCTGGATGATTTGGCGGGAGAAAAGATTTTGCTGATGGACAACAACTGGTGCCCGCCAGAACAACTGAGGCTCTAGGAGACGATCAGAAAGAAGGTCGATGACTTGGACATCAGCTACGTTAACGATGTTGAAATCGTCAGCTTAATGGTCAAGGCGGGTCTAGGGATCACCGTGATGCCAAGTTTTGTGGCGATCGAAAAAGCAGATGTGATCAAGGCGGTAAAGTTGAACTACCCTGCCCCGCTGGACTATGGCCTGGTCTGCCGAAAAGATGAAGCAGACCCCCTGGTCCTCGCCTTCTGCCAGGTCATGCAAGAACAGGCGGAAGGAATGTAATTTTGCTTGGGAGCAGTGTAAGTTGGGGGATGTGTATGGTCATTTATATTCCGGGAACACTCCTAGCAGAAAAAACAGTGCAAATTTTGGCGGAGATACCCCTTGGATTAGAACGGCAGATTTAAAT
>SKER01000576.1_pt1 | contig 40393 bp, 41 predicted proteins | sample 4826961 | NCBI WGS metagenome assembly SKER01 (sample SAMN11008804, study PRJNA524170) | human gut metagenome | biome: Human fecal sample; material: Feces; isolation source: fecal sample from pouch patient p47 | host: Homo sapiens | place: Israel: Tel-Aviv | collected 2016-11-16 | reverse complement strand
GCATGCGTTGGATGCTTTGGGAAAGGTTTTGACAAATCCGACAAAAGCGGGAACGTTCTGGAAAGTCATTAGGAAAAAGGCTATGACGAATGGCTCGATAAATTGCGCTGGCTGTTCGGCACCCCTCTTGAATGGCCCAGAGATAACTAGCTATAATAACGACATCTGGTTGCTTCTGTGAGTGAACGTTTCGCCGATGCCTCACGCAGTAGGGAACGAAGCGGTCATAAAGTGTACTCACTTTTGTCAGCAAAACTGAAAAAATATCTTGTGTTTGATGTGGATTTGCGAGATAATAGTCTCGGCTTTGCCTATCATTCCCTCATTTCGTGGTTGTTCTGAGTTTATGATAGGTAAAGTTTTTTATTTTGGCTAGTGTTAACTAGCACAACGGGTAGTTAATATCTAAACAAAGCAAGAACTCAGCAGGAACTCCTGTCACTTGTTCCACTCGGACTGCAAGATCTGCATTAAGAAATTTCTTACGATTGAGTAAATCAGATACATGCTTTTGAGATACGCCAATACGTTCAGCAAAATCACTCTGCTTGATATGATGATAAGCCAAAAGTTCCGCCAAAGTATCTGCTGCAGAAGTCACAGCTGGTGCCGTAATTTTATGATTTTTATTTAACATGGCAATGTCCCTCCTAATGATAATCTTCGATACTAATCATGCAGATTTATAAAAATAGTCAGGGTGCCGTACACTTCCTGACCTAATCCTATTTATATTATGACACTGCTGTTATCTTCTTGGTTTCAAAGGCGAAGCGCTCTTTTATCAACTTGTTAATTTGAATAGTTGATTTAATGAAAGAGAGTTTCGCTTTGATGGTATTAAAAGTAAAGTTCTCCAGTAAATTAATAAAGGCTGAATTGACAAAAGAAGTGCTGACATAAGAAACGCCTTCAAAAGAAACCGTCACCTCTTCTCCTGCTCTCAAAGCCTCTTAAACAAGAGTCAAAATCTTTAGTCCCGAAGCATTGTCTGAACAATTGTCTACAACATCTTTAACAATAATTCTTACCATTCGAACTCTTCCTCCTCTTCCCTATTCCACATCTAGACCAACTAATTTTCTCTGTGCCCTATTGGCCTCCTTTGCAATGTAGGTCAGGACAGCCTTAAATTCTTTAGCAGTGGCATTGTCAGATAAGTCTGATATGCTGTAATTGTACTTAGCAACAATTTGGTCAACCGTTTCTTTCTCACTCATAGAGTTCCTCCTCTAAAGTTTTTCTCGTATAATTATTTGGTAATATCAGATTAATGTTTTCCATATCAAAATGGACTTCTTCAATAGTATTCTGATAGTCCTTAATGATAAGATGCACTAAGGTCTCGGGGTGACGAACTTTAACCTTTTCAACATTTTCTCTTGCATGTAAAAATGCATTGATAAAGGTTTCTTTAGGGACTTTTCTCCCTTCTACTCTTTCCCTATCCTTGGTAAATTGCCAAGCAATTTTTGGTTCTTGATAAACGTAAAAAATCACAGCCCTGTAACCATTCTTCAAGACACGTTTTATCTTCTTTTCTGCACTCGGCACAGCAAAAGTCGTATCGTAAATAAATGAGTAACCTTTCTCCGTCAGATACTGAAAAGCTTGCTCAGTTAGCCAAGAACAGGCTCTTTGAAAGTTGCTAGAATTACTACCATTATAGTCTGGAAAGAGGGAACGAAAATCATCTGTATCCAATACAATCATATTTTTGTAACTGTCAGCTAGCAGGCGTGCAACTTCCGACTTACCAGCCCCAGGACTTCCCGCCATAAAGATAGCATCTTTCTTAGGACTCAGTTGCTTATTTCCAAACAAATCCGATAGAATTCTATCCAAATTTTCCTTGGAATAGTCTAAATACTTATCAGTAGACACCAAAAGTCCTCCTCACCTTCTTATCATTTAAGCCATTGTATCACAAAACCCTCTTTTCTTCCTAAACGAAAACAGCACCAAAAATTAGCTAAAGGGGGTGGGTTTTGATACTGTTTTAAGGACTATTCCATCGCTTTGACCTTTTCCTCTATGAAATCAATTTCGTCTTGTGACAAACTGTATTATTGCCAAACTATTTACTTATCATATTCTTCAAAAATCATTTGCTATTGATAATGGAAGGTCAATTCATATCATCCAGAGCAATGTCTAAATGACTTTTAAAGTTTTGAATATTACCTGATACTAAACTTTTGAAGAAAGTAGAGAAGTCCTTAGGCGTTAAAAAGGTAAATTTATATTGAACAGTTTCTCCTCTTTCTTTGCAATAATTATTGATAATATCAAAGTGTCTCACAGCAGCTTTATTTTTTCCCACATTCTCAGTATCTGGATCATGTATTTGTGAGTCATCCTTGATTTCCACCACAACTATATTATTATTTTGCTTAATGAACCAATCAGGATTAAACTCCCCTGTTTTTTGGTGGTTTCCTTTTTTCCATGAATAATCAATATTATAAAAACTCATGTCATCTGATTTCACAAATGAATCAATACTGTTATTAACTTCTTTATCTTCTACTAATTTTTTTAAAAACTCTGTCTCAGGATTCCCAGTAGTCACAACACCAAACTGAGGTGTCTTAAAATTATATCTATTTTCAACAGGGTTTTGTCTATATCCTTTTGATAAATCTGAAAGCTCTTTAAATGTTTCTAAACTGCCATTATCTTCTGATAAACTATCTCTTAATTCAGAACTATAAAATAGTACTTTATTCTTATGAAATCCTGATAAATCTGTAGTATTTTTTGGCAATTGTTTGGTAGATATGTATTTATATTCTGTAGGATCTATATCATAACTAACTACTTTAGCTGCATCACGAAAAATAACATTCATTGAAGTTAAAAATCTATTTTTTAAGCTCTTAGTAATATACTGATTGCCACTATCTTCAAGGGACTTCTCTACCATTTTCTGAATTCTAGAAACTGGCCATAATTTTTGATACTCTCCAGCATACTCTTTATCCTCCAAATCATCAAATCGGCTATATAAAATATTAGCCATTTGAAGTGGAGTAAGAGTTTCATGTTCAAAACTTGTTTCAAAGTTTCTCTCTGTCTGAGTCTTTATATCAGTCAAAGTAACCTTACTTTTTCCTAATTTATCGTCTGTTGGTAAATTTACTCCTTTCTCCCAAAGTTTATAAGTTCCCATCTTAGGATAACTTTTAGCATCCTCTTTGGAAGAGTATGTCACATTCAACAAATCAAAATGATATTCGGAATCTGGATTTATGCCTACCGTCAAGCGCTTCCTAATTTCCAATACTTCATTTACTAATGCTTCAACATTAGCAGACCATTTTTCATGATTGAAAACCGTCACCTTTGGTGTTCCCCAGCTGTTTTGCCAACCGTCAGGAATTCTCAATCCTCTTCCTAAAACCTGAGCAATTAAAAGTTTGGAATTAAAAGCCCTTTCCTCGTCAGGGACAATCTGAAACACTCTTTTAACATCCCAACCCTCGGTAAGCATGGAGACACTAAAGATAAATTCAACAGGATTTTCTTTCTGGTTAACTTTTCTGAGCTTCATTCTATCAACTGCTGCTTTAGCTCCACTATGGACAGATAGTACAACATTATCAACTTCTTCATCACTGAGCTGTCTTTGCTGTTTCAAAAATTTTTTAAATTCTCTAGCTTTGTTATCCGCCCCTGTCTGTCTGGAGGTTACGATGATGGTAATTGGTTTGATTCCAAGTTCACTCGGCAGTCGTTTAGCTATAGTATCATGAGAATTTAAAATAACTTGCCAACGCTCGTTTTTGTCCTTTGGAATATCTTCTTTTGAAATATATTCTATATCTTTTACAAAGCCTTGCTCAATGGCATCACGAAGAGAAAAACGATAAATAACATTTGAAAAATAATCATTATTTTTCTTACCTTTATAGGGGGTACCTGTCACGCCAATAATATATTTGAAATTAATGCCGTTATTCCTCTCATCTTCTATAAAGGATTTCCATTGATTTGATTCAGAATAGTAAACATGGTGAACTTCATCATTGAGAACAAGAGTAGTCTCACCATTGCCTCTCAGGCTGTCAACAATAGAATTTCTAGTCTCTTGAGCTTTGTAGATAGCATCCCTATTTTCAATAGCAATAGAATTTTCTACAAGCGTGCTATCGCCATTTAAAATCTGTGGTGGGATAAAGTTCTCTCCCAATGTCTTTAATAATTGTTGATTACCTAATAAATCCTTAAACTTTTGTGTTAGTTCACTTTCAATAGTTAGACTAGGAACCAAAATTAAAACACGATTGACTTTCTTAGTTGCTAACATAACAAGAGCTATCCCAAACATGACATAGGATTTCCCTGTACCAGTAGCTAAATCTAAGGTTGCAGATAATTTATCTGATAAATCTAAATCATCCTGCATTAATGAAAAATTGTTACTCCAACGTGCTTTTATGACATCATTAGTATTAAAATTCTCTTTAGCCAATGCCGATATATTTTGGTACTCTCCAGAATTTAAGAAACGCAAGGCAGTTTCTGAAGCTTCCTGTTGGTATGTTCTTTGTCCGAACAGTAAATCAAAAAAATTTTGAAAGAAGCCTTCATCCCAAATTGAGGGATTCACATTTTTACTAACTTTTAAAACTAGATCACTTTCTTTGTATTCCATTTAGGCCATTTCTCCTCTTGTTGTTATGAATTCATTCCCAAACCTATCAATAAAGATATACATCGCTTGACCATCGATATTACTTTCATCAAAAGCAATTGAGTGTTCATCATCGAAATCATTATGATAATAAACCTCATCCATATTAAATGCTTTACCATCATAGGATAAATCAATTAAAAGCATTGAAAATGCTTCAAAGCCATTAACATTATCTTTCCCTTTTAACCGTGAGAGCGACTCAAACGACTTGATGGTCAATTTTTCTCCATCAACTTCAAAATCAACCTTAGGCTTTCTCTTAAAGTCAAAACCATAAGCATCTACAACAGCATTAACCGAGTCTGTGCCATCGGCTTGGATGGTTCCTACAAAATTTTCGGTAAATTTCTGATACATAGAATAAGGAACTCGGAGAATATTAAAGATGGTATCCCATTGCCCATCATTATCAAATTCATCTACAGCAAAGGTGAATTGTCCTTGTGGAGCAATGATGAAGACTTCGTCTGGAGCCGTACTTCCTAATCGTAAATAAATTTGTTCTAAGGTACCTTCCGAAATTTTTGCCCCTAATACCTCTAATTCATTAGGAGAATAGACCTTTACCAACGAACCATCCTTGATACCATCAAAATCAAACCCTTTGATAGTTTGATAAGAGGGATAAACATTATATAATGCCATGGCGAACTGCTTCCATTGAGTGCTATCAAAAGAATTTAATTTGTCATTATCATAAAGTCCCGCATCATATACTGTAAATCCTTTATAGCTTTCTAGCCCTAAAATTCTTTTTTGAATGGTGTAGATAGACAGTATACCTGCATCAACTGTAATCCATCGTCTGCCCAATTTTTCAGCAACAGCCGCAGTTGTCCCAGAACCACCAAAACAATCTAAAACTAAGTCCCCTTCATTGGAAGAAACCTTAATAATTCGCTCTAATAATTTTTCAGGTTTTTGAGTTGGGTAACCAACTCTTTCTTTAGCTTGAGAGTTTATATATGGAATATCCCACACATCACGCATTGTTGACCACCTATAAACTCCATTGCTATCTTCAAAAAATTCTGTATTCGAACCACCATAATTGGTTATACCTGCTTTCCTCCCTTTAGCCTTAGTATATGATTTTTCTTTTAGTTGATTAAATATTCTATGTTCTGTTTTTGAGTACAATAAAATATCGTCGTGTTGCTTATTAAATTCTTTTTTCCCTCCTGCTCCTGTACGATAAGACCATATAATGTTATTTATAAATCTTCCTTCTCCAAAAACTTCATCCATAAGTACCTTAATATAATGTGCTTTATGCCAATCCAAATGAATATAAATAGATCCATCATCAGATAGTACTTCTCGTAACAAAATGAGACGTTTTCTAAGCCATTCTAAAAATTCTGCGCCAGCTAATTTATCAGAGTAAGCTTTTGCGTCCTTATTTGAGAAGTCTTGTTTAGTGGCAAATGGGGGATCAATATAAACTAGGCGAATCCCGTCCGTCCCATCAGCATTTTTCAACTCTCCTCTATGTTTCATTTCTACAAGAGTTTTTAATACTTGAAGATTATCACCAAAAATAATTTTATTGAACCAATCATTTTCAGTAGCTTCACCGAATCTACGATTTTCTTGCAGAGGCGCAGCGAAAGTTTGACTGATAATGGCCTGCTCACTCTCTTTTCCATAGTAAGTCAGTTCATATTCCTTACGAGACGGCGGAAAGAGAACACGAGCAAATTCAGTAGAGACCTCATTTCCGTTCATAACCTCTTCTTGAGCCTGAGCCAGAAGCTCCAGCAATTGTTTTTGTCTAATATTATCCATAGTTTTCCTCTGTTAAGAGAGACTGTTAGGATTCCTTTGTTATGAATATAACAAAGGAGGCTAGCCTCGCTTCTTGTTTTTACTTTAAATTGTAGTCTTATTTTACCATATTTGCTTAGTTGTGAAAAAGGGCACTTCTCTGTCATTTCCAACATTCTACACAAATCCTATTTGACTTTGCAAGCTTTTTGGAATCTTAAGAAAATTGGACAGCTGGGTACTTGGGCTTTTCAAAAAGTGGGCAGCTTTATCCCTATATTTTTGAAGATTAAATGACAAAAGAAGAAGTTCACCGGAACTCCTTCTTTTTTACTTTATGTCAATTTCTCCACCATCACCAAAAACGGCGGGGTATTAACCTGATTGAGGGGCTGATAAATCATAGCGGTGAAGCGGGTCTGGTCCAGCTGGCTGATATAATCTAGGACGGCGTTTTTTTCTCGGTCACCGCCTTCATGGCCGTAATAAATCATAAGAGATAAGCGGCCACCGACTTCAAGACGCTCAAGGATTTTTCCGATTGCAACCAAGGTTGTGTCAGGCTTAGTGATGACAGACTTGTCAGCACTTGGAAGGTAGCCAAGATTGAAAATGGCTGCGCGGATGGGCTCGGAGACATACTTATCCAGATTTTCATGACCGTCCAAGATTAGTTCTGCATTGGTGAGATGCTGACTCGCCAAACGTTCCTGAGTTTTAGCAAGAGCCTGTTTTTGCACATCAAAAGCGTAGACTTTTTTGACTAATCCAGCCAGAAAAGCTGTGTCATTGCCATTTCCCATCGTGGCATCAACAGCGATGGCTTCTTTAGCTAAAACCTCTGCCAAAAAATCATGGGAGAGCTGCAAAGGCCGTTTGATCATAAGTTTTCGTCTCCTGTTAAAAATTGTCTGACCCTAGCTTGTTTGTCCTCATCAGAAACAACTCTATCACTAATTCCACTTTGCAATAAAGGTTGTTTACTCTTTACCAATTCTTTTTCTTTATTTTTGCGCAAACTTTCTTCTGCAATTGTTTCATACAATTCAAATCGTAAGGCAAGCGATGAATCATCTAATAAAGCGCTCGTCAATCCAAGGTAAATTGGCTCCCTACTCACTTTCCCCAGATGCTGACTGCACCTTTCAATAACACAGGTAGATTCGCCAATATAGAGCAACCGAGATCGCCCCTCTTTTTCTAAATAAATGCTATATATTCCAGCTTCAACGGCTTGATTAATCTGATTTTCAAAAAATTCAACTCTCAGTTTCATTTTTGCTATCCTTCCACCTTACAGCCCTGATAGGACCCCCGTTTTTCCATTTCACGGTCAATGGCATTGAGAACTTCCCATTTATTGAGGCTCCACATGGGGCCAATCAGCATTTCTCGAGGCGCATCCCCCGTAATCCGGTGGATAACCATGTCCTTGGGAATGATTTCCAACTGGTCACAGATAATGGAGACATACTCCTCTTGACTGAGCAGGTGCAGGCGACCCTCATGATAATCCCTTTGCATTCTGGTATTGGTCATCAGGTGAAGCAAATGAAGTTTAATCCCGTCAATATCATTATCCGTCACACAGCGACGAACATTTTCCACCATCATCTCGTGCGTTTCCCCGGGCAGACCGTTGATCAGGTGGGAGACAATTTCTACCTTGGGAGCTAATTCCCTGACTCGTTTGACGGTATCCACATAGAGCTGATAGCTATGAGCCCGATTAATCAGCTTGGAGGTCGCCTCATAGGTGGTCTGCAGACCCAATTCCAGAGTCACGTGCATCCGCTCTGAGAGCTCCGCTAGATAGGCAATGGTCTCATCAGGTAGGCAATCGGGTCTAGTCCCAATATTGATTCCAACCACCCCAGGCTCATTGATAGCCTGTTCGTAGCGCTCGCGAATGACCTTAACCTTATCGTGGGTATTGGTAAAATTTTGGAAGTAAACCAAATATTTATTGACCTCTGGCCACTTGCGGTGCATGAAGTCAATTTCCTTGTAAAATTGCTCCCGAATAGGAAGTTCCGGAGCAACAATGGCATCACCCGAACCCGAAACAGTACAGAAGGTACAGCCCCCATGGGCCACCGTCCCATCACGATTGGGACAATCAAAGCCCGCATCAATCGGTAATTTAAAAATCTTTTGCCCAAAAATCTTGCGGTAATAATTGTTGAGCGTATTGTAACGTTTTTCCATAGTTCCTATTATACCATTTTCACTTTTGAGACCAAAATGGGCCGACCAGTACAGATGACAGTGGCTAGCTTAAGAAAGTCCCTCAAGAATAATGAAGGAACCCCAGAAAATAGGGCAAGCTTAAGGTGCCAAAGCCAATTTACAAAGTTCTTCAAGGACAGCAAAAAAAGGGGCCTAGCCCCTTAAAATCAAGCTAGAATTAACGAGCTAAAGCCTTCCGAATCCTAGCTTCATGAATCATGATATAAATTAAGAGCAAGGCTGCCAGTCCACAGGCGCTGTAAATAACGATATTACTAGCCACCCAGCCAAATTTGGCTACAAGAATCCCAATCAGGGCCGTGGCCGAGGTTTCCCCAAAGATGTATTGGAAAAAGCCAATGAAACCTGTTGACGAACCGACCGCAAACTTGGGAACGACTTCATTAACCATGAATCCTACCAAGGTCAAGGGGGCATAAATCAGACTCCCCATAATAAAAAGCTAGCCAACTGAACAACAGCGACACAGCAAAAAGCACCAGCATTATGGGCCGAAGACCAGATGGCAAAGATTGTCCCCCGCAATCGTTTGCCCCACCAAAGTTGAATGGTCCGCTGACAGGCTGCTGCCCCCATGCCTTGAGCAATGGACATGATTAACATCAGGGCCATCATGATATAGAAATTTCTAGTGGCCCCTAGACCAATATTTAAAACTGCCGAGACAATGAGACCAGTCGCCAAATAACGAATGGTATTACTCTTATCACTAAGAGCCCCCATAAAGAGCTTGGAAATGGCATAGCCAACCCCGAAGCAAGACAAAACCAGACCAATCTGAGCCGTCGTATAGCCATAAGCCTTCATAATATCGTTTTGCTCTGTTGTAAAGATCAAGCGAATAATGTAGTAGCCAATGTAACCCAGACAGAGAGCTGCCAGAACACCTGTTTGATGCCAACGATAGCTGGATTTTATCCTATGGTCAGGAATCTTTTCAGTCGAGTCCAGTGCTGGTTGTAAAAATGGAAACATAAGAACCTCCTTCTAGCAACAAAGAGAGTCCTCATCTCCACTCCTGAATACGCCTACATTTTAGTCCTTCTCCTTCTGCACTTCAATGTCCCGTTGGGAAATATGACCAAAAAGAAATATTTCTCATTATTATCCAGCGCATGACAAAAAAGAAGTAAGACAGAATTTTGCCAACAAAAAAGATTGTTAGAAACGAGCTAACAATCCAATAAATTTTTCACCTAAACTTTATCATAGAGCAGGTATTTTGTGCTTTTTGGGGGTTTTCATAAAAAATCGCTATGGTCCTGCCATCGATTTTCTTGTCCTACTCCCACTATTTAAAAGTGGCTCTGTTAGAACCTAGATTTCAACCCCAAACAAATAGGGGCAAGCTCAATTTTGCTTATGCTTAAACCGCCACTCAAAACGGAGCTCGTCATAAAATGGAAAGACGAGATTGAGAATCCCATAGCCAAGAACAAAACTAGCTAGAACATCGGTCGGGTAATGCACCCCTAGATAAATCCTAGACAGACCGATTAGTAGAATGGCCAGCCCCAGCAGGAACTCCACGAGGTAGCGAGCATCTTTTCGTTTAATACGCTGGTGAGCAATAATAATCATGCTCCCTACAATTAACATCAGCACCAGGGAATGAGCACTCGGGAAAGAGTAACCCGTTTCCACCACTAAATGTTTAATAGAAGGACGAGGGCGTTGGTAGAGATTTTTTAAAGTGAGCACTAAAACGAGGTCAACAACCCCCATAAAAGCTAAAAGTCCCGCTTCTATATACCATTTTCTACCAATAAAGAAGCCAGCTACCACTACAAATAAAACCAGTAAGGTTGACGAATGCGTGATAGTCCTAAAGAAGGTTGTCAGGGGAGCCGGTAAATCACCCCGAATAGCAGACTGGACAGCTCGGTCAAAACCTTGAAGCGTTCTGGGATCGAACTTGACAATATAACCTAAAATAACAAAGATTAAGGCCGCAAAGCTGGCCCGAATAAAATACTTTTGACGATTATGCATGGTGCTATTATACCACAGCCTTTATAATTTGGCGATAAGGGGTTTGATGACCAGATAGAGCAGATAAAAGCCAAGGGCAAAAATGAGACCTTCCAGCAGGTTAAAAGGAAGCACCATGGCAAAAAGATAATTGGCCAGACCTAGGATAGCCTTAATATCAAAGCCAGCAAACTTGGCATAAAGAGGCACAGCATAGACATAATTTAAAATCAACATGGAAGCTGTTAAAGCTAAGGTCCCAATGAGAGAGCCTAGGATATAGGATTTGATGGTTTGCTTTTTCTTCCAAGTCAGACCCAAGGCTAAGACAAAGAAACCAAGGGCGATATAGTTCATGGGCATACCAATCAGGGTACCAACTCCCCCATTATGCAAGATTAACTTGAGAATGGTTCGCAGGGTTAAAACGGCAAAAGCCGACTTTATATCAAAAATCGCTAGAGCCACCAGAACTGGTAAAATCGAGAAATCCAGTAGCAAGAAATTTGCCCCTGGAATCAGCGGAAAGCTGACATACATAAGTAAAAAAGATACGGCCGACAAGATAGCGATATAGGCTAAACGACGCGTTGACTTAATAGATGTTGACATAAAAAATTCCTCCAATTTGTTGCAAATTGAAGGAGGCTAAGCATTTTTTCAACAAAAGAAAAATCAAGCCGACTAGGTCTATCCCCAGCTCAAAAATCTTTTGTAGCAGAAAAAAACTTGTCTCCTCCCTTCCAGACTTTACTGTCGGTTGTGGATTTGCACCACATCAACCCCGTAGGGTTCGCGGACTTCTGCTTTCTTTGAAGCCGTCACCGCCGGTCGGGAATTTCACCCTGCCCTGAAGACACCTATAGAATAGCAAAAAATGTCCAGGAAGGCAAGATTATAAGACTTATACTCTTCAAAAATCAAAACTATCCATCGTTAACTCACTTTGCCGTACCTGCTGAGGAAAGCGAAGCTTTCCCTATTTCCAACCTCAAAAGGTCTCCCAGACCTTTTGAGCTGCCTGCAGTTCGTGCGACGCAGAACAAAGTTGGTCGATTTCACCAATTTTGCGAGGTTAGTAAGGGAGCTAGGCAATCGCTGTGGAGATTGCCGTTAGCTATCAAGCCACTAGAGTGGCTGATAGCTTTGCTCCTTGCCTTGGCTATTTTTGATTTTTATTGAGTATTAAAAACCAGTGACCTTCTAAAATCTCTCCTTCATCCGGAATTTACAAAAAAATGTAAAATTCCCTTGACAAATAAAGTCAAGGAAACTATACTTAATTTGTAAAGTTAACTTAACGTAATTTGGGAGACACATCGTTATGAAGAATCACATTCAACAACTAAGAAAGGCTCAGAAGCTGAGCCAAGCTGAACTGGCGAGCCACCTTGGGGTTACTCGCCAAACCATCATCTCTTTGGAGAAAGGCCGCTACACAGCTTCGCTGGAATTGGCCTTTAAAATCGCTCGTTTCTTTAACCTGAGCATCGAAGAGATTTTTATCTATGAGGAGGAAGAAAAGGATACTTAAATCACTAGCCAATAAGGCTACAAGTCAAAAAGAATTCAAAAATCATTGACCAATTATATGACGCTACAAGCCGCTTACGCACTCCTTCTTCTGGAACCCCTATCGTTTTCAGACGATAACAAGGGACTTAAACTCTTGCTCTTGGGTGTGGAAATGGTCTGCTATGATATTATTTACAGAGCACATCTCTCAAGGGGTTCCAGCCGTCTCGCTCATTACTATCAAAAATTCCACTAATACCATTAAGGAGATTATCATGTTAAAAGATCTACTAAAACCAAATTCTAAAATGTCCAAAAAATCTTACAAGACATACCTACTCATCTATAGCATTAGCCTAATAGCTATTGGGGGTATTATTGCTTTGACCTCCGCCTCAATGACCCAAGATAAATACTTTGGTTATGGCCTAAGTACAGGCCTAATCCTGGGAGCCCTAATCGTAATTTACCGTACCCTTAGCCAAAAGCAATTTGAAAAATTATATTTAGATGCCTTTGATGAACGCAATCAATTTATCAACTCCCTCTGCTATAAGCTTATCTTTGTCCTAGAATTACTTATTCTAATGCTGACCTTCCTTATCAATCTCTATATCCCCCTCCACTTTAATTTTGAAAGAGTCCTGACATGGTCTTTGATTTTTCTGGCTTATGGCTACCTCATCATTCGCACCATCCTTCGCAAACTCGTATAAGGACTTTCAAGGCTAGTTTTTTACCAAAGCCAGCCTCAAGCGCATTCTACTACTGCAATTTTCCTTTATTAAACGATAAAAATCTCGAACCGATTTGGCTCGAGATTTTTATCCTTCTCCCTAGTTTATCTGGTAGGAAATACGGGGTTAAGATTTGTTGTGGCAGAGAAAGAGAGTGGAGAGCCCGTCTCCGCTAGACTACTTTAATTTATCATGCTCATAGGTATGGACTAAATCAAGGTTGGCAAAGTCTTGCTGGCGCAGGGCTTCATAGACAATCATGCAGACGGTGTTGGAGAGATTGAGGCTGCGGACGTGCTGGTCATTCATAGGAATACGAATGGCCTTGGTCACATGCTCCCTCATAAAATCCTCAGGTAGCCCCTTGTCTTCTCGCCCGAAGATGAAGTAATGGTCTTGGTCGTCTGCATAATTGACCTCAGAGTAGGTTTTCTGCGCAAACTTGGACACCAGATGGACCTGCCCCTGGCATTTGTCCAAAAATTCAAGGAGACTGTCATAAAAACGAATATCCAGCTTATCCCAATAATCCAGACCGGCCCGCTTCATCTTGCGGTCGTTAATAGGAAAGCCCATGGGCCGAATGATATGTAAGGGACTATTGGTAGCCGCACAGGTTCTGGCAATATTACCTGTATTGGCTGGAATCTGGGGCTCAAAGAGAACCACATGGTTACGACCTTGGGTCTCATGATAGTTTTCTTGAATAAAGGGTTGGACAACCATACCGTCTCTCCTATCAAAATTTTATTCTAACCTTTACAAAAAAATAACCACACTACTCGGAGTCGAGCTCAGCGAGTAGCATGGTTGGTGGTGGCTCATTAACTTAAATCATAACAGGTTTGATTTAAATCAACGAATCTTTATGATTAGTATAGCACTCTTAAGCAAGAAGTCAACCGATTTTGCCTAAAAAATTTTAATAATTTCGACACCTTTTGGTACATTTTTCAAAAGCTATCTATCACAGGTCAAGTCGGTTTATGACAGTCTTGTATCAAGTGTTATTATTTTTTTAAAAAGGGTGCTTTTTCCCTAAAAAAGGAGTATGATATTATATTAGTTCTAGGCCTTTTAGGCTGTCTTTTAATCATAATAAGGAGGATTTCAGACCGAGCTCTTATAAGATATTTCCAAACGACTTATTTGAGACTGAAATCTCCTGCTATCATGACTTAAGTTAAGGAAGAAGAATGAAAGTTATCGTTGTCGGTGGGGGTAAGGTTGGTACCGCCCTTTGTCGTTCTCTGGTTGAGGAAAAGCACGATGTGACCTTGATTGAGGAAAAAGAAGAAGTTCTCAGTCGGGTTAGCAGGCGCTTAGACATTATGGGAATTGTTGGCAATGGGGCCAATTACAAGATTTTAGAGCAGGCCGATGTGGGGCACTGCGATATTTTTGTGGCGATTTCTGACCAGGATGAGGTTAATATGATTTCAGCCGTCCTAGCCAAGAAAATGGGGGCCAGAGAGACCATCGTTCGGGTCCGCAATCCTGAATATTCCAATGCCTATTTCAAGGATAATAATTTCCTCGGCTTTTCTATGGTGGTCAATCCCGAATTGCTAGCAGCTCGTTATATTGCCAACAGTGTTGATTTTCCTGGTGCCCTGTCCGTTGAACATTTTGTCAATGGCCGAATCATGCTGATGGAATTTAAAATCACCGAAAAAAGTCGTCTTTGTGACCTCTCCTTGGACCAATTCCGCCAGAAATTTGGCAATATTTTGGTCTGCGCTATCAAAAGAGGGGATCAAATTATTATACCAGATGGCGATGATCTCTTGCTGACGGGCGATAAAATTTATGTGACTGGTGACCGGGTTGAGATGATTCTCTTCCACAATTTTGTCAAGAGCAAGGTCATTAAGAACATGATGATTATTGGGGCAGGTCGAATCACCTACTACCTCCTCAACCTCTTAAAAAATACCAAGATCAAGCTCAAGGTTATTGAAATTACCGAAAAGCGTAGCCAATATTTCAGCCAAGAATTTCCAAATGTTCCCATCGTTTTGGGGGACGGAACCGCTAAAAACATCCTAGTTGAAGAAGGGGTGGAGAATTACGATGCCGTTGCTACCCTGACTGGTGTGGATGAAGAAAATATCATCTCTTCTATGTTTCTGGACACCTTGGGAATTGAAAAGAATATTGCCAAGGTCAATCGAACCAGTCTCTTAGAAATTATTGACACCGATAATTTCTCTAGTATCGTCACACCCAAGTCCATTGCTGTTGATAGCATGATGCACTTTATCCGTGGACGGGTTAATGCCCAGGACTCTTCGACCCTGGATGCTGTCCACCATATTGCCAATGGTCGCATCGAAACTTTACAGTTTGAGATTCGCGAGAAGAATAAGATTGCGGGTAAACAGCTATCAGAAGTCCAACTCAAGAAGGGTGTTCTGGTAGCTGCCATTATTCGTAAGGGGCTCCCCCTCTTTCCAACGGGTCAGGACACCTATGAGGTTGGTGATAAGATTGTCGTAGTCACTCTACTGACCAAGGTTACCCATATCTATGATTTGTTGAAATGAGGTGGCTTAAATGAATCGATCCATGGTTCGCTTTCTTTTAGCGAAATTATTGCTCATTGAAGCAGGCCTACTGAGCGTTCCGCTAGCAGTCACCCTAATCTATCATGAAGGTTGGCCAGTCTTCACTAGCCTCCTGGCAACAATGGGTATCCTTATAGTCTTAGGCCTGGCTGGCTCTATTATCAAACCCAAAAATTACCGGATCTACACCAAGGAGGGCCTGTTAATCGTTGCCCTTTGTTGGATTCTCTGGTCCTTCTTTGGAGCCCTTCCCTTTGTCTTTTCTGGCCAAATTCCTAGTCTGATTGACGCCTTTTTTGAGGTCAGCTCTGGCTTTACCACGACAGGAGCAACCATCTTACCCGACACGGCCGTCCTTTCCCACGCCCTCCTTTTTTGGCGGAGCTTCACCCACCTTATTGGCGGGATGGGGGTGCTGGTCTTTGCCCTAGCCATTATGGAGAATTCTAAAAATGCCCACCTAGAGGTTATGAGGGCAGAAGTTCCAGGACCCGTCTTTGGTAAGGTCGTTTCCAAACTCAAGGATACAGCGCAAATCCTCTATATCATTTACCTGGTCATGTTTGCCATCTTTGCAGTTATTCTTTGGGCCTGTGGTATGCCCATTTTTGACAGCCTCATCACCGCTATGGGTGGAGCTGGTACAGGTGGTTTTGCCGTTTATAACGACAGCATCGCCCATTACCACAGTAGTCTCATTACGATTGTGGTTTCCATTGGTACCCTGCTTTTTGGCATCAATTTTAACCTCTACTACTTCTTATTGATACGCAAGTTCAAAGTTTTCTTTGGCGATGAAGAATTGCGTACCTATCTAGGAATTGTTGCTGTGGCAACCCTGCTAATTTTCTTGAATCTTTTCCATCTCTATGGGTCTTGGTCTCAGAGCCTGCAGTATTCCTTCTTCGAGGTTTCCAACGTTATCACAACAACGGGCTTTGGCATCACCAATTTGACCAAGTGGCCCCTCTTTTCTCAGACAATACTGTTAATGCTGATGATTATCGGGGGGTCGGCAGGCTCAACGGCTGGTGGTTTCAAGGTCATGCGGTCTCTGATTGTCACTAAGATTACTAAAAATCAAATCCTCAAGACCCTCTATCCTAATCGGGTCATGTCCCTCCATGTCAATCACACCCCTCTAGACAAGGCAACCCAGCATAATATCCTCAAGTACCTAGCGGTCTATACCATGATTTTTCTAGGTTTGGTTATGGTTATCAGCTTGGACAACAACAACTTTATGGTGGTTGTCAGCGCCGTTGCCTCAACCTTCAATAATATTGGCCCCATGTTGGGAACAGCAGATACCTTCGCCATTTTCAGTCCCTGGGCAAAATTCCTCATGTCTCTGGCCATGATTGCCGGACGCCTGGAAATTTATCCCGTCCTCTTGCTCTTTATTCCCAAAACTTGGTCTAAATATTAAGCCATTATTAAAAACAGGTCTTCACTAAGGAAAACCTGTTTTTAGTTTAAATGAGTTATCTCCTAGAAGTTAGCTAATACTTGAAGAGAGGTCCTGATAAATGAAATGAAAAATCTTTGACATCCACTAACCCCACAACTTTATCACTGGTGTATAGCTCATACAAAAATTGTGCCATCTCTTGGCTAGTGTGGTAGTCTTTAAAATGTTCATCATAATTATAATTCGCCTCACCGCTGGCCAAAGCTCCAAATTCTGTCTGCGTGGCTGCAGGGGCTAGAACTTTAGCCCGCATGGGTAGGTTTTGTCTCTGCAATTCCAAGGCCAGTCCTTCTGTAAAGGCACTTACATAATATTTACTGGCACAATAAGTTACTGCATTGGGAACGAGCATATAGCCCCCTCTGGAAGAAAGGTTAATTAACTGGCAGCCTTCCTCGGACTGATAATCCCTCAAATAAAGTGTTGAAAGAATAGTCAAGGCTTCCACATTTAAAGCAAGCATTCGGGAGACCTTATTTAAGTCTTGTTTGGCAAGACTTGAATAGTCACCAAAGCCTGCGTTATTAATGAAAACCTTTATAAAGTAGGGTTTCAAGTCATCATACAACTGGTAGACTTGTTTTCTTTTCTCTAAGTCAGCCTGCTTGATAATAATTTCTATTTTGTCATAACTCTCTTTTAGCTCTTCTCTCAGTTTTTCTAGCCTATCTTGTCGACGGGCTACTAAGATGAGATTAAAACCTTTTTTCGCAAAGAGTCTTGCTGTCGCTCGTCCGATTCCCGAACTGGCACCTGTGATACAAACATACGTTTTGTCTTTCATTCTTGTCACTCCTTCATTTTTTGATTATAATTAGTCTACAACCTAGAGTTTACTCTAGGTCAAGAAAAAAGGTGAATCTATAAAAAATTATTTTATCAGCGAATTTTCAAAACTGTGCCACTTATCCATTTACACCCTTCGCTACTATGAAAAGGACTTTTAAAACCTAGTAGGGACTCAGGAAATCGCAGGAAATATAGTGCTACTGATCTTAACTGGGTGGCTTTTATCAACCGTCTTAAGGACACAGGCATGCCTCTAAAAGAGATTAAGCACTATTCAGATTTGAGAAGGGAAGGTAACTCTACTCTAGAAGAGAGAATGGAATTATTAAATCATCATACACATAGACTCGACAAAGAAATTGAGCAGTTACTTGAACACCGTAAGAAATTGACCCAGAAAATCATATACTATCAAGAGGCCATCGAAGACTACAGGCAGAAAAAAACTAGTAACCCCTGAGGAGTTGCTAGTTTTTATACTCAATAAAAATCAAAAATAGCCAAGGCAACGAACTGCAGGTAGCTCAAAAGGTCTGGGAGACCTTTTGAGGTTGGAAATAGGGAAAGCTTCGCTTTCCTCAGCAGGTACGGCAAAGTGAGTTAACGATGAATAGTTTTGATTTTTGAAGAGTATTAAATATCTGTTAGCGGAGTGGCATCATCAGGCGACGTATCTAGGACCTTGAAATCATGACCGACAGCAAAGTCAGCCTGGGTCAGGTTGTTTTCCATGGTCATGTGGGCTAGTTCCTTGATATTATTTTCCTTACTGAGGTGGCCCAGGTATATTTTCTTGGTGCGGTTTCCGATGGTGCGAATCATGGTCTCAGATCCATCCTCATTGGACAGGTGGCCCTTGTCCGATAGAATCCTTTGCTTGAGACTCCAAGGATAGGCACCTGAGCGCAAGATTTCAATATCGTGGTTGGACTCAATCAAGTAGCCATCGGCATTTTCAATCAAACCAGCCATACGATCACTGACGTAGCCCGTATCTGTCAGCATGACAAAACTCTTGTCATCCTTCATAAAGCGATAGAATTGCGGATCAATGGCATCATGACTGACCCCAAAACTTTCAATATCAATATCACCAAAGGTCATGACCTTGCCTCGCTCAAAGATGTGCTTTTGCTCAGGGTCAACCTTACCAATCATATTGTGGGCATCCATGGTCTGCCAGGTCTTCTCATTGGCATAGATGGGCAGGCCATACTTACGAGCCAGCACCCCAACACCATGGATATGGTCCTTGTGCTCATGGGTCACTAGGATAGCATCCAAGTCTTCTGGCTTGCGGTCAATTTCAGCTAGGAGGCTGGTAATCTTCTTACCAGACAGACCCGCATCAATGAGGAGCTTTTTCTTGTCCGTTTCCAAGTAAAAGGAGTTCCCTGAGGAACCCGAAGCTAAAATACTGTATTTAAAACCTTGATTAGTCATCGACGGACTCATCTTCCTCCCATTCATCATCAAAATCATCAGGCTCCTTGTCATAAGGAAGCACAATGGTAAAGGTTGAACCCTTACCGTACTCGCTCTTGGCCCAGATAAAGCCCTGATGTTGCTTAATAATTTCCTTAGCAATGGCCAAGCCCAGACCAGTTCCACCTTGGGCCCGACTGCGGGCCTTATCAACACGGTAGAAGCGGTCAAAAATCAGAGGCAGGTCCTTCTTAGGAATCCCCAGTCCTTGGTCAGAAATGGAAATAATCAACTGAGTCTCTGTGGTTGTCATTGAAACGGTAATTTGACCACCGTCTGGTGAATATTTAATGGCATTGTTGAGAATGTTATCCAGCACCTGGGTCATCTTGTCGGTATCAATTTCAACCCAGATGGGATTCAAGGGATAGTTGCGAACAATTTCATAGTCCTTGTCGGAATCCTGCTGACTCTTAATCTGGTCAAAACGATTCAGGATAACCGTAATAAAGGCCGTAAAATTGGTCATTTCGACCTCAATATGGCTGGTATCATTGTCAATCCGCGATAATTGCAGGAGGTCAGAAATCATCCGCATCATGCGATTGGTCTCATCTAGGGACACCTGAATAAAGCTCGGTGCCACCTCTTCATTGAGGGCACCTTCATTGAGGGCCTCTAGGTAGGACTTGACCGAGGTCAGCGGCGTGCGCAACTCATGACTGACGGTCGAGACGAAGAGACGGCGTTCTCGCTCTTCCTTTTCCTGTTCGGTCGTATCGTGAAGAACGGCAACCAGACCAGAAATAAAACCACTCTCCCGACGGTTGAGGGCAAAATTGACCCGCAAGGTGATAAATTCATCGTATTCATTGCGACGATAGAGGGTCACCTCGGGGGTCTGGGTAATCAAGTCGCGATAATCATAGTCATCTGAATCAATCAAATCCATGATATTCATCTCAAGTGCTTCTTCTCGAGTGAGATTAAGCTGCTTGCGAGCCGTATCATTAATCATGGTAATCTTGCCAACCCGATTAGTGGCCAGGACCCCATCGCTCATATAAGAGAGGACAGAAGCCAATCGGTTGCGCTCCTGAGAAAGATTCTCATGGGTCAGGTGGAGAACATCAGACAAGTCATTGACATTAGTCCCCAATTCAATCAATTCAGAATCTCCCTTTAAATGAAGATCCTCTGTATAATCACCAGCAATCAGGCTGGTCACCTTCTGACTGATAGCTCGGACGGTTTTGGCATTGCGGTATTCCCGTACCGCCTGATAAATAAAGTAAAGAGCTACCAGAGCCAGGAGGATAAGTAGAGCTAATTCAAAAGTATTGAGATTTTCAACAACAGGATTATTATTCATAAGACTTCATATAATAACCAACGCCACGACGGGTTAAAATATATTCTGGACGGCTTGGAGTATCCTCAATTTTTTCACGCAGGCGACGGATGGTTACGTCTACCGTTCTGACATCACCAAAGTAATCGTAACCCCAAACAGTCTCTAAGAGGTGCTCACGAGTCATGACTTGGCCAATATGGGTCGCCAAATGATGGAGAAGTTCAAATTCCCGATGGGTCAATTCTAATTCTTCCCCCCGCTTCTTAGCAACGAAGGCATCTGGAATAATTTGCAGGTCACCGATGGTCAGCTCACTATCGGAGGTATCATTTTCTTCAGCGACTGCGGTTTCGATATTTTCAGTTCGACGCAGATGGGCCTTAATCCGTGCCAAAAGTTCACGGTTAGAAAATGGTTTAGTGACATAGTCATCTGCCCCGATTTCTAGACCGATAACCTTATCGAATTCACTATCCTTAGCAGACAGCATAATGATTGGGACATGGCTACTCTTGCGAATTTCCTTAGCGACTTCTAGACCTTCTAGTTCCGGTAACATCCAGTCCAAGATAATTAAATCAGGATTTTCATCTTCAAACTGTTTGAAAGCTTCCTTGCCATCAAAAGCAGTTACTACTTCATATCCTTCTTTAATCAAATTAAATTTGATTATATCTGAAATCGGCTTTTCATCGTCGACAACAAGAACCTTTTTCATCATTCTTACCTCATTTTTCCTATCTATTGGTATTTTACCCTTTATTATAACAAAAGTCAGCAAATAATAGAAATACTGAGGGTTTACAAGACTATTTCAATTTTGTATAAATTTTCTGAAAATATTGACAGAAGTTTTCGCTTGTGGTAAAATTTATATCACGTTAGATTTTCTGACATCAAAAAATATTATACTCATATCTCTAACAAGGGAGGACTCTATGGCACTTATTGAATACAAAAATGTTGAAAAATACTATGGTGACTATCACGCCCTTCGTCATATCAATCTTGAAATTGAAAAGGGTCAAGTGGTTGTTCTCTTAGGCCCTTCTGGCTCTGGGAAATCAACCCTTATTCGCACCATGAATGCTTTAGAAAGCATCGAGACTGGCAGCCTCAAGGTCAATGGCCACGAGGTTTCCAACGCTTCTAATAAAGAGCTGGTTCAGTTGCGCAAGGAAGTCGGTATGGTCTTCCAGCACTTCAACCTCTATCCTCACAAAACGGTTCTGGAAAATGTTACCCTGGCTCCGGTACGGGTTTTGGGCATGGACCCCAAGGAAGCACAAAAGATTGCGGAAAAATATTTGACCTATGTCAATATGTGGGACCGTAAGGATTCCTATCCAGGCATGCTATCAGGTGGGCAAAAGCAAAGGGTCGCTATCGCACGTGGCCTAGCTATGAATCCTGAGCTTCTACTTTTTGACGAACCAACTTCTGCCTTGGACCCTGAAACCATCGGGGATGTCCTAGCAGTTATGCAAAACCTAGCCAAGGAAGGCATGAATATGGTGGTTGTTACCCACGAAATGGGCTTTGCCCGCAGTGTTGCTGACCGCATCATTTTCATGGCTGATGGTGAAATTTTAGAAGACACGACTGATATTGATGGTTTCTTTGACAATCCAAAAGAACCGCGTGCCAAGCAATTCCTTTCTAAAATTATCAACCATACCAGCGAAAGAGTTTCGATTGAATAGGGGTGATGATACTATGAAGAAATTTTCCCTCATACTAGCAACCCTGCTGCTTGCTCTAGGAAGTTTCATACTGTTTAGGGGGCTCCCAGCGCAAGCGGCTGGTCAGGCCAAATTGCCGGCACAAGTTCAAAAGATCAAGGACGCTGGTGTACTCAAGGTTGGAGTTAAGCAAGATGTCCCCAACTTTGGTTACTATGATTCAAAAAATGACAAATACACTGGCATGGAGATTGATCTTGCTAAGAAAATCGCTGATACCTTAGGGGTCAAAGTTCAATATACAGCTGTAACGGCCCAGACTCGAGAAGCGCTCTTAGATAATGGGCAAACTGATATCATGATTGCAACCTATACTATCAATGATCAGCGTAAGGCTAATTTCAGTATTTCAGACCCTTACTATTATGACGAAATTGGCTTCTTGGTCAACAAATCTTCTGGTATCAAGAATCCCAAGGATTTGAATGGCAAAACGATTGGGGTCGCCCAAGGATCGACAACCAAAGCCTCTCTGGAAACCTTTGCCTCTGATAATGGCATAAAATTCAAGTATGTTCAGCTAGGAAGTTTTCCTGAGTTAGCCATAGCCTTGCGGGCCTATCGGATTGATGCCTTCTCGGTTGATGAATCCATTCTTTCTGGTTATGTCAGTAAGAACAATAAAATTCTCAACCAAGGTTTTGACACCATGGAATACGGGATTGCTAGTAAAAAATCCAATACCCAAATCACCCAATACATCAATGGCCTCATCAGCAAATGGCAAAAGGATGGTAGTCTTGAGAAGATTTATAAGAAGTACCATCTGACGCCAGCTCAACCTGATGATCAGTAGAAAGGAGGCTGACAGATATGTTTATTTTAGCTAGTAATGCCAGCCCTTATGCTCTTTCACGTTGGGCTGACTACTTTGGTAATTTTGGCGAGTTCGCCAAGGGCTTTATCTACACCCTAGGAATGGCTGTCGGAACCCTGATTGTCGCCCTAGCCTTGGGACTAATTTTTGGAGCCATGTCTTCCTCTCGCAACAAGCTGGCTAAGGCAATCGCTCGGGTCTATGTTGAGGTTTTCCAAAACACACCTCTCCTAGTTCACTTTGTCTTTGTCTTCTATGGTCTGTCCATCTTGACCAATGGAGCTATTAAAGTGCCAGCCTTCTGGACCTCTGTCCTCTGCGTCGGGGTTTACACCGGCGCTTATATGTCAGAAGTCATTCGCTCTGGTATTGAATCCATTCCTCGCGGACAAACAGAAGCTGCCCTTTCTCAAGGCTTCACCTACCGCGAGACCATGTCCATCATCATCCTGCCCCAGGCTGTGAGAATTATCATTCCACCGATGATCAACCAGGTGGTTAACCTGATTAAGAATACCTCAACGGTTGCCATCATCTCAGGGGCAGATATAATGTTCACCGCCAAGGCCTGGGCTTATGATACCACCAACTATGTTCCTGCCTTTGCTGGCGCGGCTTTCCTTTACTTTATCATGTGTTTCCCAGTAGCCAGCTGGGGCCGTCGTAAAGAGGAAGCCAACAAGAAGACCTATAGCTTATAGAAGGGAGGTCAGTAATGTCAGATTTATTAGCACCCTATAATCTAAAATTCCTAGCCCAAGGGCTCTGGACAACTATTTATCTTTCCTTTATCATTATTGTCCTCTCGACTATTTTTGGAATGATTCTGGCCGTCATGCGTAATGGAAAAAATAAGATTGTCAAACTAATTGCCAGTATCTATATTGAATTTGTCCGCAATGTCCCTAACCTGCTTTGGATTTTCATTGTTTTCTTGGTCTTCCAACTGCAGGCTACCCTAGCTGGGATTACGGCCTTCACCATCTTTACTTCGGCTGCCCTAGCAGAGATTATTCGAGGTGGTCTCAATGCCATTGACCAGGGGCAAACCGAAGCCGGTCTCTCCCAAGGTTTTACCCAGTTTCAGGTTTTACGCATCATCGTACTACCCCAGGCTATCCGCAAGATGTTGCCATCCATCATCTCGCAATTCGTGACGGTCGTAAAGGATACCAGCTTCCTCTACTCCGTTATCGCCTTGCAAGACCTCTTCGGTAAGAGCCAAATCCTCATGGGCAAATACTTTGAAACCAGCCAAATCTTCACCCTCTACTTTATGGTGGCAGCAGCTTACTTCCTCGTCAACTTCCTCATCTCCAGCTATTCTCGCCACCTCTCCAAGAAGTGGGAACAATCAGCAGAGTAATCTGGCAAGCAAGTCCATTTGAAGCAAGAAGTAAGACTTAAGAAAAACCGATTAGCAAGCGCTAGTCGGTTTTTGTGTGGGGTGAAAAATCAAAGAATTTTTAAGCCAACTGGTATGAAATGACCAGATTTTGGACTAATACTCTTCAAAAATCAAGACTATCCATCGTTAACTCACTTTGCCGTACCCAAGTACTGCCTGCAGTTCGTTGCCTTGGCTATTTTTGATTTTTATTGAGTATAAAGCGATACCAATCTTCTTCTAGTCCAAATTGGTAGAGCAACTTTTTAAAACGCCTAAAGGCACCATGACCGATTATAGCTTTAGACAAAGCTATTTCTTGGTCAGCTGAAGACCTATTTGCAATAAAGTCTTTCATCAACAGATAGTCATTTCTACCAAAGAAGGAGGGCAAGGCAACATAATTCCCCCTTTCATTGAACTCAATATCATCAATCCAATCTAAGTCCCTGATACCATTGACCGTGTCATCAAAGACATCCAAAAGCTCGCCCTTTTCTTTGTCGTAATAGGAGGACAATCAGTACCACTCAACTGTGTTTATTGGCCTCCCTTATTTTCGAAAAAAGAGCACGCTAAGACCTGCATCTTTACATTTCTTCATAATCCAAAATATAGTGATTTAAACGCGGAAGTGTCGGGGAGAGGTAGCCGTAATGACTAACATCTATCAGACCTTTTCGTTTAAGGCGCTCTCGGTAAACCGACATCATACTAGAGCTAAAACCTAGTTGCTCCCTTAACGCCTTGACTTTAGTTGGCTTTTCACCAGATAGGGCAGACAGAACCTTGCGATCTTGGGGAGAAATTTCCGTCCATAATTTTTGGTAAACATAGCTCTGGAGATAGTCATCAAAGGCAGGTAAGAGGGCGGTTTCATCCTCCAAGAAGTCTCGATTCTTCCAACATAAGTAACCCAGGGTCTGGAAGGCGAAGGAATAGCCATTGGTCAGTTCAGCCATTCTTTTAGCCTTACTAGCAGGAATTTTAAAAATCTCCTTATAGCGATTCTTGATGGATACCATATCCAGAGGTTCGAGATTAATTCTTGGGGCACGGTAAAGAAAGGTCAGGGTAGAGTCATTCTGGAGTTCATGAATATTTTCATAAAGACCGGTCATTAAGAGAAAAATTGGCAGGTCTTCTCTGATTAGGAGCTGAAAGCTACTTGTGAAAATCTTAATATTTTCTGACTTGGTCACCTCATCTATGGTCACTAGGACCTTTTTCCCAATTTCCTTAACCTGATTTAGCATCTTCTCCAAGGCCACTTCGATATCACTAACCGGTGCCACCTTCTCAAAGGAAGCCCCTAATCCAAACAAGGATAAATTAAATTTGGCTTTGATAAACAAGGGTTGCAAATCTGGCTGATCGTAAAGCTTGGCAACTAAAGTCTCCAAAAGAGGACGATTGGGATTGAGGTTGATAATTATCCAATCTCCTTCTTCTTTCAAAGAGTTGGCAATAGCTGTCATGGTCACTGTTTTTCCTGAACCACGCACGCCTGTAATCAAATAGGACTGTGAAGCAGGCAAGTCCGAATTAAAATCCTCAATAACATTTTGTATCTCCGAGGTACGGGAAATGAAGGTATGCGGAGTCTTCCCGAAGCCCAAGGTAAAAGGATTACTCTCCATAATTTTCTCTCCTTTTATAACTTTAATATTCTTATATAAGTTTATATAACTTCTGTTTTATTATATAACTTTATATAACTTTTGGCAAAAGTTAATCTCTATAAAAAATGGCAAAGCCTCCATTAAGGTCAAGAAGAAGGGAAATTTTCTCCGTGTGTCCTGTGAGACAGTGGATTGTAGGCACACTTATAAAATTATTAAAGGTTGCAAGCTCCAAAAATTGGAATTGTCAAGATAAGTACGGACCATTGATCACATTAGAAATAGACACTACTGTAGAAATAACTAATTACTCACGCACTGAACCAACGTTTTGGAAACGAATACTTAGTTGAAGTCTTCAGTACACGAAACTACTAAATTATAAAACTAGATTATCTACAGAATCAATCATTCTGTAAAAAATGAAATTTTCCAATATTATCTGTTAGGACACCTGTCACAAGCAGATATATAAAACATGTGAATGGAAACCAATCTCGAAAAGTTGGACGAATTTCATTCCATGCCAACTTACCAAATAACTAAGCAGAGAAAAAAATAAACCATATTATCAATTTTATCAAGCTCAACACCATTTCACCTCCGATTTTTAAGTTTCATCATACCAAAAAACACAGCCTTTCGACTGTGTTCCTTATCTATTAACCCAGCTTCTCCAGCTCTGCGATGCGTTCCTTGGTCGCATCGTATTTGGCTTGGTAGTCGGTTTGTTTTTGTCGCTCTTTATCGACGACTTCTGGTTTGGCGTTTTGGACAAAGCGTTCGTTACCCAATTTCTTAGCAACCAGATCCAGTTCCTTTTGCCACTTGGCCAGTTCCTTGTTGAGGCGGGCCAATTCTTCTTCCACGTTGAGCAGGTCTGCGAGCGGCAAGAAGATTTCTGAACCAGAGATAAGAGCTGACATGGAGAGCTCAGGCGCTTCAAGTCTGCTTCCAATTTCCAGGTGCTCTGGATTGGTGAAGCGCTTAATATAGTTGACATTGGCCTTGAAGAAGGCTTCCAGCTCGCTATCGCTTGTCTTGACCAGCATGGTGATTGGCTTACTTGGGGCAACGTTGACTTCGGCACGCGCATTACGAACGGCACGAATCAGGTCCTTGAGGCTTTCCACGCCCTTGTGGGCTTCCGGATTTTCAAAGGCTGGGTTGACAGTCGGATAGTCGGCAACCACGATGGAGCCATCTGAGATTTGGCCGAAGATTTCTTCGGTGACAAATGGCATGATTGGGTGGAGCAGGCGGAGAATCTTGTCCAGGGTGTAGAGGAGAACGGAGCGGGTGATGACTTTTTTCGCTTCGTCATCGCTGTAGAGGACTTCCTTGGTCAGCTCGACATACCAGTCGGCAAATTCATCCCAAATGAAATTGTAGAGAATGTGACCAGCCACACCGAACTCAAACTTGTCAAAGTTTTCGGTGACCTTGGCGATGGTTTCATTGAGGTTGTGGAGAATCCAGCGATCTGTCACGTTTCCTGCTTCGCTTGCTGCTACTTTGGCAACATTGGCTGTGGCTTCATCCAAGCTCAGGTCTTCATTATTCATAAGGATGTAGCGGGAAATATTCCAAATCTTGTTAATGAAATTCCAGCTGGCATCCATTTTTTCATAAGAGAAACGCACGTCTTGGCCCGGAGCTGAACCGTTGGACAAGAACCAACGCAGCGCGTCAGCACCATATTGATCAATAACATCCATAGGGTCAATCCCATTGCCCAGAGACTTGGACATCTTACGGCCCTGCTCGTCGCGGATGAGCCCGTGAATAAGGACATTCTCAAAAGGACGACGACCGGTGAATTCTAGGGATTGGAAAATCATCCGAGAAACCCAAAAGAAGATGATGTCATAACCGGTTACCAAGGTTGAGGTTGGGAAATAACGCTTGAAGTCATCAGACTCCTGGTCCGGCCAGCCCATGGTTGAGAAGGGCCAGAGGGCCGAGCTGAACCAGGTGTCCAGCACGTCTTCATCTTGGACCCAGCCATCGCCTTCAGGGGCTTCTTCGCCAACATAAATGTCACCAGCCTCATTGTACCAAGCAGGGATTTGGTGACCCCACCAAAGCTGACGGGAAATCACCCAGTCGTGGACATTTTCCATCCATTGAAGGAAGGTGTCATTGAAACGTGATGGGTAGAAATCAACCTTGTCATCCGTATCTTGGTTGGCAATGGCATTCTTAGCCAGCTGATCCATCTTAACAAACCATTGGGTTGATAGACGTGGCTCAACTGGTACACCAGTACGTTCTGAGTGCCCAACGCTGTGCACCATCTTTTCAATCTCAACCAGAGCACCGATCTCTTGCAGTTTGGCAACGGTCGCCTTACGAGCTTCAAAACGATCCATGCCAGCAAATTCACCAGCCAAGTCATTCATGGTACCATCATCATTCATGACATTGACTTGTGGCAGGTTGTGACGCTGACCGACAAGGAAGTCATTAGGGTCATGGGCAGGTGTGATTTTGACGACACCCGTTCCAAATTCTGGATCAGCGTGTTCATCCGTTACGATTGGGATTGGCTTGTTGACAATTGGCAGGATGACATTTTTACCAATAAGGTCTTTGTAGCGTGGGTCTTCGGGATTGACAGCGACAGCCGTATCTCCAAACATGGTTTCTGGACGAGTGGTCGCAATTTCTAAAGCGCGCGATCCATCTTCCAGCATGTAGTTCATGTGGTAGAGGGCACCTTCGACATCCTTGTGGATAACCTCAATATCGGACAAAGCTGTGCGAGCTTTTGGATCCCAGTTGATGATGAACTCACCGCGGTAAATCCAGCCTTTCTTGTAAAGGTCAACAAAAACCTTGCGAACAGCCTTAGAAAGACCTTCATCAAGGGTGAAACGCTCATGTGCGTAATCGACAGAAATCCCCATCTTGCCCCACTGCTCTTTGATGGTTGCTGCATACTCATCCTTCCATTCCCAGACCTTGTCTAAGAATTTTTCACGACCGAGGTCGTAACGAGAAATACCGTCTTCTGCCAAGCGTGCTTCAACCTTAGCCTGCGTCGCGATCCCCGCATGGTCCATCCCTGGCAGCCAAAGCGTGTCAAAGCCTTGCATGCGCTTTTGGCGGATGATAATATCCTGCAAAGTCGTATCCCAAGCGTGACCCAGGTGCAATTTCCCTGTGACATTTGGCGGTGGAATCACGATAGAATAAGGGTGTGCTTTTTTATCGCCTGATGGTTTAAAAACATCCTCATCAAGCCATTTCTGATAGCGCCCAGCCTCAACTTCAGCCGGATTGTATTTTGGTGATAGTTGTTTTGACATTAGTTAATTTCCTTTACTTTGTTCGTTATAGTTGTTCAAAATTGTAATCGTTTCATTAATTACTGGACTATTTAGAGATTGATATAACTCTTTATCGCCAATAATATAAAATTCTTCTTTAGCCCGTGTCGCTGCTACATTCATTATATTCGGCTCTAAAACAGCCCAAGTTGCTGCACCCTTACTTTGTCTATCTGCTCCTAAAACAAAATAGACAATCTTTGCTTCTTTTCCTTGAAAAGTATGGACCGTACCAATATTCACTACTTTACCGTTTTCGCGTTTAGTGAAAGCTATCTCATCTAATAGTTTAGATAGTTGGTAAGCAACATTCTTAAAAGGAGTAATGACATAAATTTGGTCCCTTAAACTAGGATTTTCAGCTATTCTTTTTTTCAACTCTTCTTTTAAAAATTCTCCCTGAGCCACAACATACTTGTCCTGTGCTATACCTGATATATTAAGCCAATCTCCTTTACCTTTAGAAATCTCTATTGGTTTTCCTTGAACCATTAAATCATTGTAAGAGATCCTATTAGAAATGCTGAACATTGGATAATTTGAGCGACGATGTACCCATAATGGAATTCCAATCCATTTACCATCCATTTTTCGAAAACCAAACTGTGATGTCGCATCGACCAAAGATTGAGTCGAAGCTTGAGGAGAAAGATAATCGTCCGTTACATTATAGTGCTGAGAAAACAGACCTAAAATATTTTTATCCAAACTCAAAACTGGTTGAATTTGTGATGGATCTCCTACTACAAAAACTTGCCTACTTCTAAAAATCGCTCCTACACTTGCCTGAGGCAATGCTTGGCCTGCTTCATCAATAAATAACTTTCCAATACTATTTACTGATAAGTTTTCAAACATTCGTCCAAAACTTGCAAATGTTGTACTAACAATCGGAATAGCAAAATTTATCCAATTCCATGCAGCTTGAATCAGGGCTAGACCATTATCTTTAGCCAAATACTTCCTTTGGTCATTCCAAATCCAAATCGCTTTTTCAAAGTGCTTTCTATTATCAAATAAAAATTGTTTCTTTACAGCTAAGGCTTTGATAAAAAGTAGACTTTGTTCCTGTCTATATGATTCATCGAACCAAAAGTTAGATAATTGTAATTGGTCATAAGGCTTTGTAAAGTCAGGAAAAGCAATGTTACTTTGATTCAACTCTTCTTGAATACAAGTTATTCTCTCTTGATACTCAAATAATCGCTTCTTTTGAGTATTTTTCCAAGCGTTATATTCTCTCTGTTTATCTAACTGTTCCTTTTCCAGATAAGATATACGGTCGGCATTATTTTTAAGTTTTACTTGTTTGTTATTGATATTTTCTTTTAATTTTGAATATTCATTTAACGATTTCTTTAACGATAAGTGCGCCCGGTTAAGTTTATCAAAATAAGTAGATACTTTAGAAGGAACAAAAAGTTTTTTCAGCCACAAGAAGCTCGGGGACTGTAACTTAACTAGTTCAAATTCTTGCTGCGCAATTGTTAATTGACTCTCCTTACTTGTTCGATAGTTTATCTCTGTCTCTAACTCTAATTTTACTTGACTTGTCTCACTAATCAGAATCGCAAATTCTTTTTTAAAGTCATCTAATTGGTTACTTAATAACTTTGATTTTTCTACAATACCCTTATTAAAACGACTTTCAAACTGCTCTTTTTCTCTTTTTATATTTGATGCTTCTTTCGCTTTATCTGCTAAAATTTGTATTCTCTGACGTTCGTTTACTACTTTATCATATTGTTGCCTAAACTCACAATAAGCATCTTGATTACTCCTATAACTTTCGCGTTTTAAATCGCCTACTAGTTTTTCCAGAGTTAGTCGTAATTGATAGAGATTTTGTGAATTACCTCCCTCAATTGAAAAAATACCCCAATTTTTTTCAAGATCCCCTTCAGAATTACCTTTATCATAACTCTGATTACTAATCTCCTTAAAGTAATCCACCCTATCTAATTCTTCTAGGAATTCTTGTTCTCCAATTTCTTTTTTCTGAGGCAACTCATTAACAATATTTTTCACTGCACCATTATTTGAACTAGCAACCACTATACCTTTATCTGCAATTGAATGCGGGAGAGACGCTACCTTATATGGTGAGTCATAGACTAAATCAGCCTTTAACACTGGATTCTTTAGTTCACAAATTTCCTTAGCTTGCTCAACAATCAATTGTGCAAAAATATCTTTGAGCAGTGTTGTTTTACCTGTTCCAGGCGGACCATTCACACTTTGGATATCAATTTTTTCATTTAGCGAAAGGTTAACTGCAACTTGTTGCATCATAGAAAGAGGATACTCCACCTTACTAGGGAAACGCCCCAACGGATAATTTTTAGGTAATAATATCTCTTCAAAAGGGGTAATATCTTTTTTTAGCGATTCTGGATGGCAATCTAAATTCACTCTTTCACCGTTAAAACCTGATAAATAACGTTCTAGGTTATCTGTTGAAATATCTTTGGCAGTTATTAAATCATTTATAAAAAAAGAATGTAAGTTGATACTATCTCTTTCTAAATCCCTTACAAAGGTATACCTACAGTTATCTAAACTAATATTGTAATCTGATAATAATCTACTGAAGACATCATTGAATATACCATCTTCAAATTTCTTTTTGATGTCATCTCTTATATCATTTTCAATGATTGAAAAATTATCTGGCAATTCATTTTTATAGCGGATATAGCCACTCATTGTAAAGAAAAACTTGGTTTCCTGAGAGATTAAATCTTTGTTGAAATATATTGCAAAGGTAAATTTTTCTGATGTTGATAGTTCCTCATCAGTTGGATGTAACCTATACTGTCTTCTTAACCTATCCACAATCTCTTGAAAAGGAAAAATGCCACAATAAATAGCCACACCAGAAGCTTCAAATTCCTTGTCAGTTAATTTTTTATTTTTTTTCTGTAGCAACATAAAATCAGATAATTCCTGACTGAAATCATCATTGTTTTTAAATTTCCTATATTGATTGTCTGTTTTCTTAATGTCTCCTTCTGATAATTGCTCTACCATGATCCAAGCATCTAAAATATCTTTTTTATTTACTACCATACTTATCACCGCCTATTTATACTATTTATTACTATACTTGATTATTTAACGGTATTTAAATAACTCAAAATTGTGTCAATCGTATTTTTATTCCCATCAATTTGGTAGTCTATTTGCTCATCCCGAGGATTAAAACTTCTACTATCTGTATAAAATGTACAATCTGCAAAAGATGAGCCTATGACAAACTTTGATAAATTGATAATCATTGAATTAAAATGTTGTGTAAAATAATCTTTATAAGACGAATGATTCTTGTTAGGAACGTTATCCTTCTTAAATTGCACATTATATTGAGGTTTAAAATAATTTATTAATTTAGCTTCAACTATATTTATTTGTGACTCTGAGGAAGGAAATTGAGTCATCTCTTCCTGTATTTTTTCTGAGTAATAGTCTAATTGTTTTTTATCTTTGATAATCCTGTCTATTTCCTCGTAAGAAAAATTATCTTGCAAAAAATTATCTCCTAGTGTTGTTGCCATTTTTGTTTCTTTAATACTAAAAGTTAAAACTCTAATTTCATAATCTAAAATCCCCTGATCAACATCTGACATAATCTTTTGGAGTGTCTTATGGCTTGCTAATCTATCATTAGCTGTACGACTCTGCTTTTTCCCTTGAGCTTGGCCAATATAAAGGACCTTGAAGCCAGGATAAAAATTAGGACAATTCAACATTACATCAATTGATGAATATCTCGGTCCGCCATTTATAGTTAAAAAACGAGAGTCGCTAGATAAAGTCAATTTCTTTATATCCAATGGTTTCTTTTCCGAATCTATTATTTCAACTGGAAATTTAACTCTGTCTTTTTCATCAGAAATAAGTTTCAGTGTTAGTTTTCCCTTTTTAAATTTAGAAATTTTAGGAGGTCCATCAAAAAACCATCTAGGTATGCCTAGAATAAAATAAAAGTTAGGTTTAAAATACGGATTAATGCTTTGACTAACTTCATTAGGTTTCAATAATTCAAAATAATCCATATCGACTTGAGAAAATGAATTAAAAAACACTAGTCACCTCCGCTGACTCATTAAATTATACAAGATTTGAATGCTTCAATGTATCTGAATAGTTAGCAACTTTTGCTAATTCCATACAGTCGCTATCCCTTCTTAAACCTCACACCATTTTCTTTTAGTTGTTTAACGGTAGCAGGGCCGATGCCTGAAATCGCTAGGATATCTTTTTCAGTGTGTTTTTCCAGATCTTCTTGGCTCATAATGCCGGCATCGCACAGGTGTCTGCCTTTATCAATCTTAATCCCCTTCATGCAGGCAGAATTGAAGAATTCCAGCCGTTTTAGCGGAGAATCAGGCAGGCTGTCTTGATGTTCTTCTGCCAAGGCAACCATTTGATGACTAATAAATGGTTTAGTTTCCAAAAAGGCTTGTAAAGGATACAAAGCAACTTGTAAAGACAAGGCAGAATAAGGACGATAAACCTCGAATTCCTCTGACATTGACAGTAAAGGAACCCAATAAGGACTGTCAAATACATGCAGGATTTCCTTGTTTAAGGCTGCCAAATCGGTAAACAGTGCTCTGGCTCTTTCAATATTTCCTTTTAATAGATTAGCTATAATGACATGTGCAAGAACACCATCATCCTGCCAATCCTGCGCTAACTGCTCTTCGTAAAAGTCTTCAATTTTCTCATCCTGATAAAGAGCGTTATAAACACTCAGCATCAGGTAAACAAAACCCGGCGGAAATCTGTCATCGGCAGCAATCTTGGAGCGGACAAAATCTACCACTTGTCCTGCAAGGCCAACCAAGCCCTCTGTCAGATAGGTCTCTGTCACAAAAGTAATGACGCTTAAAGGACTGCGGGCTTCTAAGCTATACCAGGATTCATACCCCGTCTTTTTCCATTCCGATAAAGCCACTTGATAAAAATCTTGCAGCTCTTCTAAATAGTCGGCTGAAAAATCTTCGCTTCTTAAGAGCAAAGATTGAAATTTGGCTTCAAAATGGTCCGGATATCTCGCTAACAGCTTGGTAATCAAGCGAAGCTGAACAGTTTCATCTTCCTCTTCCATCGCTTGATAAAACAGTTCATCTGCTTCATCCATTTCCATATCTTCAAAATCTAGGACAGGAGCTAACTGCTCCAAAATGTCGGGATTACCAGTCCGTTCAAATTCTTCAAAGAGTCTATTGATCGATGCCTCATCTAAGGCGGGTTGAAAATACGGCGGATAGTCAGCCTTTTCTGCAAAGGAGGCAAAATCAATAATCTTGCTGCCTTCTCGTTTTTGCTTTTGTTTCAGTTCTTTTTTGCGATTTTTCTTTTTAGCCATAATTTTCTCCTTTTCCTATTTCTCCCCATCCCACTCGGCATAGAACTGGTCCAGATAGGTCAGGAGGAAGTCGTGACGGCCTTGAGCCAGATCTTTAGCGGTCTGGGTGCTCATGAGGTCCTTAAGTTTGAGGAGTTTCTCATAAAAGTGCATAATGGCGGTGTCTTGGCCGTTGCGGTAATCCTCATAAGTGAGGTTCTCCCTTGGCTTCATGCTGGGGTCATGGATGGGACGGCCCTTGTTGCCTGAATAGGCCATGGTCCTAGCAATGCCGATGGCGCCGATGGCATCCAGTCGGTCGGCATCTTGAACAATTTTTCCTTCCAGACTCAAGGTCTGGTCAGGTTTCTTGCCCCCTTTGAAGGAAATATTGGCAATGATGGTCATGATTTGCTCGGTCTGCTCTCGTTCGAGCTCTTGGCTAGCCAAGAAATCATGCACTTTTTTCAGCCCTGCTTCTTGGCTAGGATTGAGCTTCTCATCCGCAATATCATGGAGGAGGGCAGCCATCTGGCAGATAAAGATGTCGGCTCTCTCCTGCTTGGCCAGGGTCAGGGTCGTATTGGTCACACGAACAATATGCCACCAGTCATGACCGCTAGTCTCATGCTCCAGAGCATTTTTGACGAAGTGGCAGGTCGCTTCTAAAATTTTTTCCTTATCCACGGGTCACCCAGTCTTCCTTGGTCAGCTGGTAGTTCCAGTTGTGGCAGGGACGACCAGCCGGATCTTGAATGAGGGGACCTTTTTCAAGCAAGCTAAAGCCCAACTTTTCAGCCACTCGTTGACTCTGGCGATTGTAGTCGTAGCACTGAATGAGCACCTTGTCCAAATCCAAGAGGTTAAAGCCGACTTCCAGCAGGGCCTGACAGGCTTCAGGGATATAACCTTGGCCCCAATAGTCGGGATGGAGGGTATAACCGATTTCAAAAATCTTATCACCATGACGTTTATTAAAATCGACCGAGCCAATAACTTTATCTTGACCCTTGAGAGTGATTCCCCAGCCAGCAGGGAGATTTTCTTCAAGCAGGCGCTGGGGATAGACCTTCTCAATGTAGTCTATCTCATCCTCCAAGGTCTCAACCAAGGGAAAAGCAGCCGGGATTGCCACTTGGGGCAGGCTGACATAGGCCAAAATATCCTTGGCATCGGCCACCGTTCGCTGTCGTAAATACAGACGCTTGGTTTTGGCATCTGGAAGACTGTTGTTTTCGATAGGTCCGAGAATTTTCATAGGTAACTCCTTTCCTTAGTCAGAAAAAAAGCTAAAATTTATCTTCTAAAGATAACGCCATTATCCTTTAGACGTTGAAGAGTCATCTTGCCGATACCCTTGATGGATAAGATGTCTTCTTCGGTATAATTCTTGAAATCCTCAGGCGTCTTTATACCAAAATTGAATAAGTTTCTGACAACATCATAACGGATACCCTTACAGGCCTGTGATGTGTCAAGCGCCATCAGTTCATCAAAGTCAGGCAAGCGATCGGGAGTAAGGCCAAACTCTTCTCCAAAAAGGGTGTCTTCAGGTCCAAAATTTTGAAACTCTTCTTCCAGAAAGACATTAATAGCCGTATTTGTCGTAAGGAAAATCATGGCAGGTAATAAATAAATTGATAGGGACTGCTAGCTGTTGGGGACAAAGGCTTCTAGCTCACTATAGTCAAAAACGGTGTCTTGACAAGGGCCGGAAAAGAAACTTGAAGCCTCGTCATTGATTTGCAAGAGATGGCTGAGCTCTTTTTCTGCCCGCTCCCTTTTTCCTGACAAGAGACTAGAAAATATCTTATAGACTAAAGGACCAGCCATAGAGATTGGCTTCTGGGAAACTTGACGATAGAGTTGATCAATCTTATCCAAGCGACCATTAACCAAATAAGCAGCAAAAGCTAGAGGCAGAAAGCCTGGTGCATAGCGCTCAGCCCGATGAGCGATAATCTTTTCAACAAGGTTCAAGGCAGCCGTGTTATAACTCAGGTTCAAATAAACTTTAAGCGCAAAAACAAGTCCAGCCCAATGGCTCCGAGAATGGAGATAGTTATAATCCAGATAACCTTCCTGACACCATAGTTTAAGAGTCCACTCAACAAAATCTTGAAAGTCTGTATAGAAAGCTGGAGACAAAACATCTAGGTGTTCCATTTCTAGCAGAAGTTGGGCATCATAACTTGAAGGATTTTCGGCTATAAGACTTCTGATTTTTTGAGCCTTAAAGCGTCATCATCTTCATTGATGATGGCCATCAAGAGTAGATTTTCTTCCGAAAAAGGAAAACGTCCCGTCCTAACTAGCTCCATTTGTTGGTTAAAAAACTCTTGGTTCAGTTCCTGCTCAGAATATTGTGCATAGAGTTGTCGAAGAGCCAAATCCTGTTGGTCCAATTTCAAAGGGTCACAGCGTTCCACAAAGATTGGTCTTGGGCCACCATCCCCAAATAAGCCACTTGGGTCAACTTTGATGGAAATCTTTTGCTGTCGCTTCATAGCCTTTTTGCGATTCTTCTTTTTTGCCATAATCGGTCTCCTTTTTATTTAGCAAGGACTAGAACTGGACAAGGCCAATCTAGTGCAAATCTACCCTCGGCATTTTTATCTTATTGAACAAAAATAGTATAGATTTACAGTTTTCGCGCCGTTCAATCTGCATCAATAGCTCTAAACTCAGTTTTACCGCAAGCGATTTGCTTCGTTAAGAGCTATAGAAAATCCCTGCCATGTTTGACAGGGACGAATTTTTAATCCGCGGTACCACCCAAATTCGGAAAAAAGATTAGTTTTTCCGCAACTTCTTCTATGTGTTTACCTTTATTTCTCAGCAACTAGTTTTGACACCTGTGCGGATTTCTCAGCAGGACCGCTTTCTGTAACAAATGGACTTCAAAACACCTCTAAGTGGTTTTATTCTAGCAGACTTTTCAATAAATTGCAACGCTATTTGAGGCACAGGATGAGGGGGCTTTTTACTGCCTTCCTAGCACCGATCTCTTATGTCAACCCTCTAAAAGTTTCGCTTTTAATCCTATCAGCAGTAATACCTTGGTCAGCAAGAAAAGCCTTCATTGCCTTAACATCATCTGGCTGACCGGCTACAAGATAAGTCGCCTCCTTGCCGTATTTTTCCACAGCTTTTTCAAGACTAGCTTTGCTTTGAAAAAGACTGGCACTTCTGTTATAACTGAACTGATCTTCTTGATTATCTAGTCCTTTCATTTCTTCATCAAAAACGTTAACACCTTTATCTAAGTGATTGAGGACAATTTTGCGTTTACCTACCCACTTAAGAGCCAAAGGACGCAAGGCTGCAATTCCTACATCTGAAGCAAAGCAAACTAGCGGAGTATGCTTATCCTTAATTTTTAAAGAGGATTCTATCCAACTGATTTTGACCCTGGAGCCAGCAGACAGGGAGGTCAGATTTTTCTTGAAATTGCTGCCACTCTTGTGAGTGAGAAGGAGAATCTCATTTTCATCAGGATTGGAAGCCAAGGTCAACCAACGGCTCTTTTGTCCGTTTTCTTCGACATCAGGAAGGGTTACTTTAGCATAAGATCCTGGCTCCCACGTCATATTTTTCGGCTTTTTAAGATGAATCAGGTAGAGGTTACTACTAGGATTTTCAATAGATCTAACCGCCACAGTCTGACTGCGGCCCAGATAAGCAATCACGCCCCAAGTAATCAAACAGCCTATCAGTCCGATAGCAAGCAATACTAGAATAATTTTCATCATTTTAGAATGTCCTTTCATTTCTTACTCCTTAGTGATTATTTCCAAAACTTAAGAGACAGCCAAGCGGCCAAGGCGATAACAGGTACAAAGCCCAGCAGTTTAACGATCAGAGGCGTAACCGGCAGACTGTAGATGTAGAGCATGGTAACAATGGCCGCTAAGCAGATACCGCCGACCTGAAAAATAGCAGGCAAACCTGAAATCATGCAGAGTCCTATTGCCACAAGGACAATCCCGCCTGTTGCAAAAGACATAAAATCAGGGTTAATGCTGACAGAAACTTGTGTCATCCCCCAAACAACAACTAAAACTCCTACGACCGCAAGGCAAATACCTGTGATACTTAATCCATTCATTTTGCTTCCTCCATTATGATTCATGATTTTTCCCCTTTTAATTTTGTTATGAATGAATGTTTTGAATCATTCATTCATTTTGTTTCAAAAATAAAGAACTGGCATTCTTTATTTCAAAAGTCCTTTGACAAAGTAGGTTGCTAGGCTTTCAATAGTTTGACTAATATTTGGAAAATCTTGCTCGGTAATATGCATGTCCATATAATAAAAGAGCTGATAAACCTGGAAGACCTCTTGGATTTTCTCAGCGGTAAAACCTGCTTCCTGCATCCGCTTAGTGAAGGTCGTCTGCAAAAACTGATGGAAAGCATTATCAGCTCTGCCTTTTTCCGAGTCATAGTAGCTGTGCAACAAATCTGAAACAGCGGGATTATACCACTCAGACATGATTTTACTGGTAGAAATCAGGCTACGCGACTTCCCAAAGAGCTGACCCACTACCTCTGGCAACTCCCCCTGCCAATTAATATCATCCATTATAATCTGCCTCACACGATTATTTTCGTCAATGTAAACATCAAGGAAAATATCTTCCTTGGCGGCATAATAATTGTAAAAAGTTCCAGCTGCTACACCAGCTCGCTTAGTAATTTCTGAAATACCCGTCGCTTTATAGCCTTTCTGGGAGAAGATTTCGTGTGCAACAGCTTTCAGTTGCTGTTTTTTGTCGATAGTCATGGAAGCTCCTTTCTTTTTAAATTTTAAAAAAAATGAATGAATGCTTATCTCTGTTCATTCATATTTTAATACCTTTTACAGTAATTGTCAATCAGCAACCGTAAAAATCTCACATTTTCCTACACTCTGGTTACTCACCTCGCTATCCAAATCCGAGGAAAAGCACAATTTTTTCGAGGGACTGAAGTCGCTTAGGTTGGGGCAGTCTAAACAATCTCCTAAGTGAGGGACTAAACTTTTCTCCTATTAGAACAAAAAAACTATCCAGCATGGTGCCAGATAGGATTAAACTTCTATTAAGAACGGTAGTGCAAGCTTTTAATTTTAATCAGCCACTACCGCTTATATTGCAATTTCTTGATTAGTCAGCAAATACAACGCCGTTTTCTTTCAAGCTAGTAATAGCTGCTGGGCCAATGCCCTTGACAGCTAAGACATCTTTTTCAGAAGCTTTGGCAAAGTCTGCTTGTGACTTAAAGCCTGCTTCTTCAAGACTAGCTTGCTTAGCAGCACTGAGACCTGCAAAAACATCAGTCGCTTCTGCTTTAGGAGCTGACTTGACTTGGGCCTTCGTTTGAGCTGGCTTCTTAGGAGCTGACTTGACTTGGGCCTTCGTTTGAGCTGGCTTCTTAGGAGCCGCTGGCTTGACCGCTGCAGTCTCTTGAGCAGCTTGGCCCTTGATGAGACCTTGACGTTTCATTTGCAATTTCAGTGCTTTTTTACGATTTTTCTTTTTTGACATTCTAAACTCCAAAAAACTTTTTTTACTATTATAGCAGGTTCTTTTCAGAAAATAAACACCAAAAAGC
>SKER01000570.1_pt1 | contig 40680 bp, 31 predicted proteins | sample 4826961 | NCBI WGS metagenome assembly SKER01 (sample SAMN11008804, study PRJNA524170) | human gut metagenome | biome: Human fecal sample; material: Feces; isolation source: fecal sample from pouch patient p47 | host: Homo sapiens | place: Israel: Tel-Aviv | collected 2016-11-16 | reverse complement strand
CGCCGCTTCTTGCTGTTTATCGACGGTTTTCCGAGGTTGCGTGCGAGAACGGTCTTCGCTTTCGCACCCCTGCTTGTTATGCGCGTAGGAACGCCTCGTAGCCGCGTTCGGCCTCGTAGATATCGGCTTTGCTGGTGGCCTCCCAGGGGCTATGCATGGACAGCACCGCCACGCCGGAGTCAATGACGTCCATGCCGTACTTGGCGGGAATGTAGGCGATGGTCCCGCCGCCGCCAGCGTCGACCTTGCCCAGCTCGCAGGTTTGGAACTGTACGCCGGCGTCGTCCATGATCTTGCGGATGCGCGCCACGTACTCGGCGCGGGCGTCATTGCTGCCCGACTTGCCGCGAGCGCCCGTGTACTTGTTGAACACCAGGCCGTGGCCCAGGTATGCGCTGTTCTTCGCCTCGAACACGCTGGCGTAGGCGGGGTCGAAGCCTGCGGAGACGTCGGAGGAGAGCATGGCGGACGCGGCCAGTGCACGGCGCAGCGGCAGCATGCCGCCCTCGCCGGCAAGTTCCATGATCTCGGCGATGGTGTTCTCGAAGAACTGCGAGGCCATGCCCGTGGCGCCCACGCTGCCGATCTCCTCCTTGTCCACGAGCACGCACACGGCGGCGTGGTCGAGCTCCTCGCCGGCGACGGCTAGCTGCGCTACCAGCGAGGTGTAGGCGCACACGCTGTCGTCCTGGCCGTAGCCCAGCACCATGCTGCGGTCGAAGCCCAGGTCGCGGGCGCGGCCGGCGGGTACGACCTCAAGCTCGGCGGACAGGAAGTCCTCTTCCTCGATGCCGTACTTGTCGGCAAGCAGCTTAAGGGCGAAGGCCTTCACGGGGTCCTTCTGCTCCTTGGCCTCGCCATCCTCGTCGCGCACCACCAGCGGGCGGTTGCCGACCAGGATGTCAAGCGCCTCGCCTTCGACGACCTCGTTGGCCTTCTTGCCCATCTGCTGGTTCGCCAAGTGGATGAGCAGGTCGGAGATGCAGAAAACGGGATCGTCGGCGTCCTCGCCGATCTTCACGTCCACCACGCTGCCGTCCTTCTTGGCGATCACGCCGTGCAGCGCCAGCGGGACGGTGACCCATTGGTAGTGCTTGATGCCGCCGTAGTAATGGGTGTCCATGAAGGCAAGCTCGCTGGATTCGTACAGCGGGTTCTGCTTGACGTCCAGGCGCGGGCTGTCGATGTGCGCACCAAGGATGTTCATACCGTCGGTCAGCGGGCGGGCGCCCAGCTGCACCAGGATGACGGCCTTGTTGCGCATGGTTGCCCACACCTTGTCGCCGGGAGCAAGCTTGCGGCCTGCGGAGATGGCGGCGTCCAGGCTTTCGTAGCCGGCGGCCTCGGCGCTGCGGATGGCTGCGGCGGAGAACTCGCGCTCGGTCTTGTTCTCGGAGATGAAGTCGATGTAGCCGGCGGCGAGCTGCTCGAGCTCGGCCAGCTGGTCCTCATCGTAGCGTTTCCACGCGGATTCGCGTTCCATATACGCTCCTTGCATTCGGGGATCGTTGCTCGCAGACGATAGTACGCCAACAGACGCGGGCATGCTAGGCGGGGAAGGGGCGCAACCGGGAAAGCCGACAACTGCGAAATCGGGATTTCGGGCGAATCGCTGCGAAGACGCTATGAAACGAGCGGGATCCACTCGATGGAGTTGTCGGCAGGGTATTGTTGCTCGATGGTTTGATTCTCGGTTTGGAATTGCTCGGCGGTGATAGCCGTCTTGTTGCCTTGCGCATCAATTTTCACGTAAGTCCCACTCTCCATACCGAGCTTCTCGACTACGTTGAGGTTATCGGTGCGACCGTTGAAGCCGTTCGCATAGTCCGTCCAGGCGTCGCTGATGCCGGTCGGGTAGGCGCTTAGCGTGCTCACGGTAATCATCCAGTCTTGGAAGCCGCCGCTTCCGCGTTCGTAAAGATAGCCGCCGGCGCAGACGCGCATGATCGAACGTTCCCATGAATAAGCAACGCGAACGGGGGTGTTGCTGACGTAGGACCAGATGTCGAACGCCTGCGTGTTCGCCTGCGCATCTTTGCAGCCGATGATTAGCTCGGGTACGTTATCGCCGTTCAAATCGAAAAAGGCGTAGCAAACGTTCGAGAAGCCGCTGTCCGCCCAATCCATAAGATAATTGGGAATGGCCATCGAATTCACGTAAGGATGTCTAGAGGCCAGATCGTCCTTGCTGAGTTTGGCGGAATCGTCTGCAAGCGAACGATAGTCGTCGATGACCGCTTGCAGGGCGGTTTGCGCCTCTGCGGCGGGGTTGACGGGCGTGGGCTCGGGCTCCGGTGCGGTATCGGGTGCCGGCTCCTGCTCCGACACTGCAGCAGTCAATGGCTGTTCCGGTTGCTGCGGCGCCGGGGCCTCTTGTTCGGTTGAGGTTTGCTCGTCTGCGAGTTTTGCCGGGCTATTGATGGAGAGCGCGAAGAAAGCGGCTCCGGCGGCGATAAGCGCAAACACCACGGCCGAAACCGCGATCACGGCGGGCTTCCCGATGGCTTTCCGCGGCGTATCCGCTTGGGAGCAGGATGTTGCGTCGGGTGCGCTCGCCGAGTCTTGGCCATCGGCAGGGGGCTGTTCGCTGGTTGCGCTTCCGCAGGTTGGGCAAAACCGTGCATGCTCGGAAAGCTGCGCTCCACAATGCTCGCAGTACATCGATGCCTCCTTCGCAGCTGCAGTTATACCTGCAGCCGATGCCCGATACTAAAGACTATGGCAATCTGTTCAGGGCGGTTGCCCTGCTTATGAGCCGAAGCCGTTTGCGGCGGCTTGCAAGCTACGGCCGGGGGTGTCCGCATTTGGGGCAAAACGATCCGGCGTTGCCCGTTTTCCCGCATGAGCAGTCCCATGTGCTCGTTACGACGGGGTTGATGGGCATCGTCGGCTGTGCAGGCTGGGAGGGTTGGGCAGTCGTCTGCTCGGCCTTGTCCGTCGAGACATTGCTGGAACGACGTTTTGCGGCAAATATCCCGCTCAAATCGAATGAATCATCAGACGTCGAATCGGTCGATCCGAGCATTTTGTTGCGGATATCGTGCAGATCGACTGCGCCGCGGATGAACATCATGCTCCACTCGAAAAGCAGGCGGTTGACGACCTCGAAAATCACGAATGCTAAGACGGCAATGACAAGGCCTTCGAAGAAGGCTCCCGCTGCCCTGGCCCCCGATTTCGATGCGGCGGACATAAAGGGATAGATCAGGCAAAATGCCGCTATCGAGGTTGTTGAGAACACATACAGGAACTTCGTGATGCTTTCGATGAACAGGTGGTCGAAGCTGAAGAACTTGGTAAGCGGCTTCGTCTTGTCCGCTTTCTTGCTTGCGAACTTGATGAACAGCACAATCGCCGCCGCAATGGCTGCAATTCCCAATATGGGCGCAATGATGTCGACGGCCGTAGACATCCCGTGAGAGCCAATTGAACCGTACATAACGATCCCTCCTTTTCGAACCCCTAAAGCGGCCTTCCTGCCGCAATGAAGATAGTATACCGGCAACGGCGCCCTGTGGCATTCATCGCAATCGTCTTGGCGGGAATCGTCCCGGAGGGCAAGTTGCGGAACCGGATGGAGGAGCGCCGGACGCTGATTCGCCCGTTTCCTTTGCTTGCTGTTCGGCTACTATGGAGCCATCATATTGCTGTCGCAGCGGACGCTGTTCGGCGTTCAACGGTAGGGGGTGCGCTATGTTCTGCGCGAATTGCGGAAAGCCGATTGAGGATGATGCCAGGTTCTGCGAATTCTGCGGGACCCCGGTTCTTGATGAAGGGCCTGCGTCGTATGCTGACGACGTTTCGGGCCGGCAAGCGGGGGATACCGTCTTTGCGCAGGCGTCGCCGTCGCAGGATGTTGAGGGCAATCAGGGGTTTCGCCCGGCGATGGCGCAAGGAGCCGCCCCTCGGGGCAAAGGCATCTCCCCGCAGGTTGCGACCGTTGCGGCGGTATGCGCGGTTCTCGTTATCGCGGTAGCCGTGTTCGCCGTTCCTCGCATCATCGAAGCGGTTGGCGGCTCGTCTAGCGAGACGGCAAGCCGGCGGCTGGCCGACCAGCAGGCACAGCAGCAATCCGATGGGGCGCAAGGATTCGCCACGGAAAACGCCGTCTCCCAACAAGTGCAGGTGAAAAGCGGCATCTCCGAGTATTCGTGGGCCGACCTTTCGAACATCGCTGCGGAAATTGAGCGCACGGCGAAAAATCGCGACGATGCCGTTAAGATGGCGGCAAGTTACAACCTTGTGAAGTCGGACGGCTCGTTTACCGGCGAAACGAAGACGCTGCAGACATCTATGGGAAATGTAGACGTGTTCATCGTCGATGTGTTCAAAGACAAGGGCTCGAGCGGGCGAAGCGCAGCGTTCACGTTCATGACCTCGGGGATTTTCGCCGAGCATCCTATGAATCCCACGGATTCGAACTCCGGTGGCTGGAAGTCGTCGGGTATGCGCGCTTGGCTGAACGGGGAAGTGCTGCAGTCGTTTCCCGATGAGATGCGCTCTGGCGTGATGACGGTGAGCAAGCTGTCGAACAATGCCGGTAAGACCACTTCGCCTGCAAGCGTTACCGAGACGCAGGACAGCGTATGGCTGTTCTCCTGGGTGGAATGCCTTGGCCCCATTGCGTGGAACGCCAGGTCGGATCAAAGCTATATCGACACGGTGGATAATAAGGAAGGGTCGCAATACGCTTGGTTCAAGCAGCAGGGCGTTGCCGGCGAGCAGGGTCATGCCTCGCTTGACCGCAGCGTTGCCGGATCGAGCAATCCCGGCGTTTGGTGGATGCGCTCTTCGGCCCCCAACGTTGCAACGTCGTTCGGGGATATGGGCCCGGAGGTAGATAACGGCGGCTATGCCTCCACCGCGGAGGGCGTCGTGTTCGGGTTCTGCTTGTGATGGGCGCGCCAGTGCGGGTGGCAGGCGCCTGGGCGGCGGCAATGTCGGCGCTGATCGCGTTGTGCTTGCTTGCCGGGTGCACTTCCGGCCAGGAGAAACAAGGGGAGGCAACTGGCACTACCGATGTCGAGGCGCTTGTCGACTGCGTTGATGATGCTCGGGGCAGTGAAACTCCGGTGCCTGCTTCCGCGCCGGAGGGCTTGCGGGATGCGCTGGAGCAGGCTGCAGGAGCCCATACGGGGGCCTATGCCGTTACATGCGCATCGGCTGATGGGTCGTGGTCGGTTGACGTGAACGGTGACAAGCCCTTCGTTTCCGCCAGCATCATCAAGCTGGCGATATTGGGGACTTTGCTCGATCAGGCTCAGTCCGGGGCGCTGTCTCTTGATGATTCGGCAACCGTGGGCCCGTCGGATATAGTGGGAGGTACGGGCGTTATCCAAGCGTCGGGCGCTGGCGAGTCGTATACGTATCGCCAGCTTGCAGCTTATATGATCCAAGATAGCGACAATATTGCCACTAATCTGATTATCGATGCGGTCGGAATGCCGGCCGTGAACGAGTATGCGAGCGAAATCGGCCTCACGCAGACCGTGCTCAACCGCCGTATGATGGATTTTGCTGCGGGTGATGAGAACTACACGTCGGCGAATGACGTTGCGCGCATGCTGCAACTGATCTACCAGGGAAAGCTGGTGAGCCCGGACATGAGCGAGTCCGCCCTTGACTTGCTGAAAGGTCAGCACGATGACGCTGGGCTGCTCGAAGGGCTGCCGGCGGGCAGCGTTTTCGCTCACAAGACGGGCACGCTGGACGGCGTGTTCAACGATGGGGGTATCGCGCTTGCCCCGAACCCCTACGTGATGGTGGTTCTTTCCAGCGATACCGAAAGGTCGCAGGCCCAGGCTTGTATGGTTGACATCGCTCAAGCGGCAGACGCCGCTATCGGTTAACGGGTATACGGTTCGCTTTTTCCTAGCAGCCTGCAACGGCGATGGCCGCTCGTTGCAGGTTGCTTCCATTGCGGTTGTTTTTCGGTTGCCTCCGTTTTTGTCCAGCTTTGCGGGCAATGGCGAAGATCTTCCGCTTTCGGCGCCGGCGGCGTTTGCGGTTTGCGAAGAAGGTAACGGATTCCACGCATTTCGCGAAAACGGGGCGGATGGGGTGCGCGGCAGGGGGATAATCATAGCGATTGTCTTCAAATTCGAAAGGCGGCTGCATGCTGCAACTGATAAACGTGTGCAAGTCCTACACCACTGCGGACTTCACGCAAACCGCGCTCGATCATGCGTCGGTGGCCTTCCGCGACAACGAGTTCGTGGCGGTGCTGGGGCCTTCGGGCTCGGGCAAGACCACCATGCTCAACATCATCGGCGGCCTTGATCATTACGACGACGGAAACCTGCTCATCGACGGCGTGTCCACAAGCGAGTACAAAGATCGCGACTGGGACGCCTACCGCAACAACCGCATCGGCTTCGTCTTCCAGGCCTACAACCTGATCCCGCACCAGAGCATTCTGGAAAACGTCGAGCTGGCCCTCACGCTTTCCGGCGTGTCCCGCGCCGAGCGCCGTCAGCGCGCCGTCGAGGCTCTCGGCCGCGTGGGGCTTGCCGAGCACGTGGGCAAAAAGCCCAGTCAGCTTTCCGGCGGCCAGATGCAGCGCGTCGCCATCGCCCGTGCGCTCATCAACGACCCCGAGATCTTGCTGGCCGACGAGCCAACGGGCGCGCTCGACTCCAAGACCAGTGTGCAGATCATGGACCTGCTCACCGAGATCGCGGACGACCGCCTGGTCATCATGGTCACGCATAACCCCGAGCTGGCGCAGCGCTACGCCACGCGCATCGTCACCTTGGCCGATGGCGTCATCCGTGACGATACCCGCCCGTTCGACCCGGCGGCCGAGAATAGCCCGCGCCGCACCGCGAAGCAGGCTCGCCGCACCAGCATGTCGTTCCTCACGGCGCTCTCCCTGTCGTTTAAGAACCTGCTCACGAAGAAGGGCCGCACGCTCATGACGGCGTTCGCGGGCAGCATCGGCATCATCGGCATTGCCGCCATCTTGTCGCTGGCCAACGGCGTGAACAGCTATATCGCCAATGTGGAAGAGGAGACGCTTTCCGAATACCCGTTGCAGATCCAGGACCAAGGGTTCGACATGACCAGCATGATGGGGCTCGGCAGCGGCGCGGAGGGCTCGTCGGCGGAGAAGGCCCAGGACGACGCCTCCGATGACGATTCGGGTAAGCCCGTGCACGAGTCGAAGATGATCGCGAGCACCTTCGACAGCATCGGTAGCAACGACCTGGCGTCGTTGAAGGAATACCTTGACTCGGGCGAATCGGGCGTGGAGCCGTACGTGAGCTCCATCGAGTACGGCTACAACGTCACGCCGCAGGTCTTCAGCTCCGACACGTCGGGCGGCGCGCATCAGGTGAACCCGGACAAGTCGTTCGCCAGCATCGGTCTGGGCTCCTCCGCAGCTTCGAACGGCATCATGTCGTCGATGATGAGCACCAACATCTTCTACAAGCTGCCCGACAACATGGGCATGGTCGAGGGCCAATACGACGTTATGGCAGGTCATTGGCCCGAAAACTACGATGAGATCGTGCTGGTGCTCACCCCGGGCGGCAGCGTGAGCGATTTCATGCTCTATTCCATGGGCCTGCGCGACCACGCCGAGCTCGAGAGCATGGTACGCGCCTTCGCCAACGAGGAAGCCGTCAATGCGCCGAGCGACAGCCTGTCGTTTTCCTACGACGACCTGATGAGCGTCACCTTCAAGCTGGCGAACGCCGCCGATTTCTACCAGCGCGATAACGAATACGGCGTGTGGAAGGACAAGTCCAGCGACGATGCCTACATGAGGAACCTGGTGGACAACGGGGAAACGCTGAAGATCGCGGGTGTCGTGAAGCCGAAGGAGGGCGCGAAGATCACCTCCCTGCAAACGGGGCTGTACTACCCCTCAAGCTTGGTGAACCACCTGATCGACCAGGCGGGGAACACCCAGATTGTGCAGGACCAGAAGGCGAACCCGGCGACGAACGTGATCACGGGCAAGTCGTTCGCCGATGAGGAAAGCAACCAGAAAAACGGCAACGGCTTCGATATGTCAAGCCTGTTCACCATCGACGGGCAGAAGCTGCAGAGCGCCTTCACGTTCGATCAGAGCGCGCTGGCCGCGGGGCTGCAGGGAGCCGATCTGGGCGCCAGCATGGATTTGTCGGGCATGAACCTGGATCTTTCCAGCTTGCCTGCCTTCGATGCATCCTCCATCAGCATCGACCCGAGCGCCATCGACGTGAGCAAGCTGAACCTTGACTTCAGCGGGCTGGACATCAGCTTCGACGGTGTGCAGCCAACCATTAAAACCGATGCGCTCACCGCCGGCGTCATGGGCATCGTGCAAGGGTACCCCGCGTGGCTGGCGGCGCACACGGAATACGCGGGCAACGTCGATGCGGCCGTGGCGGCGTATCTGGCAGACCCCGCCACGCAGGCCGCCATGCAGCAGGTCATCGCCGGCTCCATCGACTTTAGCGGCATGTCGGGCCAGATCGAACAGCAGCTGCGCAATCAGCTTTCGCAGCAGATCGGCCAGCAGATTCAGCAACAGCTGCTCCCGGCGTTGACGCAGGCCATCTCCTCGCAGGTGCAAACGCAGCTCGGCGCCGCTATGCAAGCATATATGCAAAGCGCCATGGCGCAGGTGATGACCCAGTTCGCGGGCGCGATGCAGCAGCAGGTGTCCGCCGCGATGGACTCGTATATGACTAGGCTTGCCGGCAACATGTCCAGCGCCATGGGCATCGACCAGTCCGCGTTCGCCGACGCCTTCCAGATGAACATGGACGAGAACGAGCTTGCCGAGCTCATGGCAAGCCTCATGTCCACCGAGCAGTCCAGCTACGACAACAACATGAAGAAGCTGGGCTGGGCCGATTACGCCAAACCTGCCAGCATCGACATCTATCCGAAGGATTTCCCCAGCAAGCAAAACGTCATCGACATCCTCGACAACTACAACGACCGCATGGAGTCGAACGGCGAAGAAGGCAAGGTTGTCAGCTACACCGATATCGTGGGCGCGCTGATGAGCTCGGTCACCACCATCGTGAACATGATTAGCTACGTGCTGGTGGCGTTCGTGGCCATCTCGTTGGTGGTCAGCTCCATCATGATCGGGGTGATCACCTATATCAGCGTGCTCGAGCGCAAGAAGGAGATCGGCATCCTGCGCTCCATCGGCGCCAGCAAGGGCGACATCAGCCGCGTGTTCAACGCTGAGACCATCATCGTGGGCTTCGCGGCCGGCGTCATCGGCATCGGGCTGACCGCGCTTGCCTGCATACCTGCCAACGCCATCGTGTACTCGCTGTTCGACGTCCGCAATGTGGCCATCCTGCCCTGGCAGGCGGCGGTGGTGCTCGTGGGCATCAGCATGCTGCTCACGTTCCTGGCGGGCCTGATCCCCTCAAGCGCCGCCAGCCGAAAGGACCCGGTCGAGGCCCTGCGGTCGGAATAAGGCGACCGCGTTCGGTAACGTTTCTGGCGGCAGGCCCCGCTTTCCGCTACACTGCAAGGGTTGATTGTGATCGCCCGGCGTATCGCTACGCCGGGCGTTTTTGCGTTACGCGCGCCACGGCGCGCGGTTTGGAGGACGAATGGAACGCGAGAAGTTCGGAACCCGCCTTGGGTTCATCCTGGTGAGCGCGGGCTGCGCCATCGGCCTGGGCAACGTGTGGCGATTCCCCTATATCACGGGCGAGTACGGCGGCGCGGCGTTTGTGATCATGTACCTGGTGTTCCTGGCCATCTTCGCGCTTCCGGCCCTCATCATGGAGTTCGCCGCCGGCCGTGCAAGCCAGCGCTCCATCGCGCGCAGCTACGATGTCCTTGAGCCGGCGGGCACGAAATGGCATGCGTTCAAGTGGCTGGCGCTTGCCGGTAACTACCTGCTCATGATGTTCTACACCACCGTGGGCGGCTGGATGCTCGCCTTCGTGGTGAAAAGCGCCTCCGGCGAGTTCGTGGGTTTGGAGAGCTCTCAGGTGGCAGACGTTTTCAACGGCTTGCTTGCCGACCCGGTGCAGCTTGCCGTGTACATGCTCATTATCGTGGGCGTGGGCGTGGGCGTCACTCGCGCCGGCGTGCAGAAGGGCGTGGAGCGCGTGACGAAGGTCATGATGATGGCCCTGTTCGTGGTGCTTGTGGCCCTGTGCGTGCGCGCGGTCACGCTGCCGGGCGCGGCCGAGGGCCTGCGTTTCTATTTGATGCCCGATTTCGGCAAGATGTTCGCCGGCGCCACGCTGGCCGAGCAGCTGGCAACCTTCGGCGATGCCGTGTATGCGGCTATGGGTCAGGCCTTCTTTACCGTTTCGGTCGGCATGGGCGGCATGTCCATCTTCGGAAGCTACATCGGCAAGGACCATACGCTCACGGGCGAGGCGGTGCGCGTGGCGGGCCTCGATACGCTCGTGGCGCTGATGGCGGGCCTCGTCATCTTCCCGTCCTGCTTCGCGTTCGGCGTGGAGCCGGGTTCGGGCCCGGGCCTGGTGTTCATCACGCTGCCCAGCGTGTTCAACGAGATGCCGTTCGGCCAGCTGTGGGCCGTGCTGTTCTTCGTGTTCATGACGTTCGCCGCGCTGTCCACCGTCATCGCCGTGTTCGAGAACATCATGAGCTTCACCATGGACCAGTGGGGGACGCCGCGAAAGAAGGCGTGCCTGGTCAACGGCGTGCTGCTGGCGGTGCTCAGCATGCCGTGCGTCTTGGGCTTCAACGTGCTGGCGGGCTTCACGGTCCCGGGCATCGGCGACATCCAGGCCATCGAGGACTTCCTGGTGTCGAACAACATCCTGCCGTGGGGCGGCCTGCTGCTGGTGCTGTTCTGCACGCGCAAAAGCGGCTGGGGCTGGGAAGGCTTCCTGGCGGAGGCCGACACGGGCAGCGGCCTGAAGTTCCCGCGATGGGCGCGTGGCTACGTGGCCTACGTCATCCCCGTGGGCATGCTCATCGTGTTCGCCATGGGTTACGCCCCCATCATCGCGAAATGGGCGGGGCTGGGCTGATAAGGCTTTGAAATCGCATATCGCGCCTGGTAGGACCGCTGGGGAACCGGCGGTCCTTTTCGTTGCCCGAGACGCTGTTCTTCGTGCGTTTCTCCACATTCTCCGCTATTTGCCGGCCCGCCCTCGCAATCGGGCCGTCGGCGTGACTATAATGGCTAGCAACGAAAATCCCGTTGCGAGAGAAGGAGCCGTCTCCCATGGCTTATTATTACGACGAGCCGTCACGTACGTTCAACGAGTATCTTCTGGTACCTGGTCATACGCCTGCTACGTGCGTTCCGGCGTCGGTGAGCCTGAAAACCCCGTTGGTCAAGTACCGCAAGGGCCAGGAAGAGTGCCCGCTTTCGCTCAATATCCCCATGGTCAGCGCCATCATGGCCGCCGTGTCCGACGACAACATGGCCGTCGCTCTGGCAACCGAGGGCGGTCTGAGCTTCATCTACGGCAACCAGACCATCGAGCAGGAAGCCGCCATGGTCGCCCGCGTGAAGAACTACAAGGCCGGTTTTGTCGAGTCCGACGCCAACCTTTCCCCCGACATGACGCTTAATCAGGTTGTGGCCCTGAAGGAGCAGACGGGCCACTCCACAATGCCCGTCACCGACGATGGCTCCGCCCACGGCAAGCTGCTCGGCGTCGTCACTGAGCGCGACTATCGCCTGTCCCGCATGACCGGCGAGGAGAAGGTCTCCGAGTTCATGACCCCGCTCGAGAAGCTGGTCACCGCCTCCGAGGACACCTCCCTCAAGGTCGCCAACGACATCATCTGGGACCACAAGCTGAATTCCCTGCCGCTGGTGGATGCCGAGGGCAATCTGGTCTACATGGTGTTCCGCAAGGACTACGACAGCCACAAGTCCAACCCCAATGAAATGCTCGACAGCCACAAGCGCTACATCGTGGGCGCGGGCATCAACTCCCGCGACTACGCCGAGCGCGTGCCCGCGCTGGTCGAGGCGGGCGCCGACGTGCTGTGCATCGACAGCTCCGAGGGCTATTCCGACTGGCAGAAGATGACCATCGAGTGGGTGCGCGAGCACTACGGCGACTCTGTCAAGATCGGCGCAGGCAACGTCGTTGACGGCGAGGGCTTCCGCTTCCTGGCAGAGGCTGGCGCCGACTTCGTGAAGATCGGCATCGGCGGCGGTTCCATCTGCATCACCCGCGAGACCAAGGGCATCGGCCGCGGCCAGGCCACGGCAACCATCGAGGTGGCCAAGGCCCGCGACGAGTACTTCAAGGAGACCGGCATCTACGTGCCCATCTGCTCCGACGGCGGCATCGTCTACGACCATCACATCTCCCTGGCGCTTGCCATGGGCGCCGACTTCGTCATGCTGGGCCGTTACTTCGCCCGCTTCGATGAGTCCCCGTCGGCCAAGGTCATGGTCAACGGCACCTACATGAAGGAATACTGGGGCGAGGGTTCTGCCCGTGCCCGTAACTGGGGTCGTTACGACCTGGGCGGCAAGAAGAGCCTGTCGTTCGAGGAGGGCGTCGACTCCTACGTGCCGTACGCCGGCCCGCTTAAGGACAACATCGCGGTCACGCTGCTGAAGATCAAGTCCACCATGTGCAACTGCGGTGCGCTTACCATTCCCGAGTTCCAGGACAAGGCCAAGCTCACCGTCATCAGCTCCACCTCCATCGTCGAGGGCGGCGCGCACGACGTAGTGCTCAAGGACAAGGCTCCTTACGCCTCCAACATGCGCTAAGCTCGTCGGTTAGCTAAACGAAAGCCTCGCCCGGTTCGTGCCGGGCGAGGCTTTTTGCTTGCGTGGCGTTTTGCGCACGCAGTCCTTGCGCGGGGCGAAGCTCTTGCAGGGCCGCTATCGCGCGGTCACGCCTTCGCTCTCCCCGATGATGCGATGCAGCTCCTCGATGTAACGGTCCAAAAGCTCGGAGGGCTTGCGTTCGTTGTGCATGATGTACCCCACGGTCATGCGCTCGTCGGTATCAAGCGGGATGCTGACGATGCCCGTATGCATTTCGCTTGAAAGCACGCCCGTGGAAAGCGTGTAGCCGTTGTAGCTGGTCAGCAGGTTGGAAAGCGTGCCGCGGTCGGAGATGCGGATATTGCGCGAGTGCTCGACGTAGCTCAGCGGCTCCTCGGAGTAATAGAACGAGTTCGCGGTTCCTTGCTCGAAGCTATAGCGGGGCCATACGGTCAGCTCCTCGGGCTTGATGATGTCGCGTCCGGCCAGCGGGTGGTTCTCGCCCACGAACACATGCACGCCCGCGTCGAACAGCGGGTAGAACGACACATCGGCGTCATCGAAGGCCTTCTGCATGACGCGCTGGTTGAAAGCATCTAGATACAGGATGCCCACTTCGCTGCGGAACGACCGCACGTCATCGATGATCTCGGCGGTGGTGGTTTCCCGAAGGATGAAATCGAAGAAATCGCCCTCGCATTGCTCGACCACGTTCACGAAGGCCTCTACGCTGAAGGCGTAATGCTGGGTGGATACAGCCAGGCGCGCCTGAGGCTTCTCCTTGTTGGCGTAGCGCGATTCCAGCATGTTCGCCTGCTCGATGACCTGACGTGCGTAGCCGAGCAGCTCGGTGCCGTCGTTGGTCAGCGTCACGCCGCGGTTGCTGCGCGTGAAGATGGAGATGCCGAGCTCCTGCTCAAGCTCTTTGATGGCCGTGGACAGGTTCGACTGCGATGCGTAAAGATTCTGAGCGGCGGCGTTGATCGACCCGTATTCGGCAATGGCGATAAGGTAACGAAGCTGTTGAAGCGTCATGGTTGCGTCCTTCGCGAAAGATAGCGTTGCAACGAATTGTAAGGCTCGGAGGTTGCAAATGCGGCGGCAAGATGAATTCACCATTTTCCCGTTGACCGTTTCGTAGGGCACCGGTAGAATGAAAAGCCGCGCATATGCGAAGTGGGCCTTTAGCTCAGTCGGTAGAGCAGGGGACTTTTAATCCCAAGGTCGTGGGTTCGATCCCCACAGGGCCCACCACTTTTTGCGCAGGGCCGCCATGGCGGTTTGAATGCACTGGGCCATCGTCCAACGGCAGGACTCTGGTTTTTGGTACCAGCTACCTAGGTTCGAATCCTAGTGGCCCAGCCATTTAACGTTTCAGCCTCCCGATTGGGAGGTTTTTTATTGTCCGAGAAGAGTCGGAACGCGTGATTTCTCCTGCAATGCCCTTGACGCGTCGCGGTAAAAGGGTATAGTTACAAGAATCTGAACGCGAATCTTATCTCAATCATTCTCACGCGTTAAGCCGACAAGGCGGCTGCGCAATGCGCGAATACCTGGCGGCCTCGCCCAATCTCAGCGGCGAAGGCTGCGCGGCATCTAGACCGCACGCCTGACATGCAGGTATCGAAAAGCCACGAGCTCCTCTGGTCTTGTGCGCTTTGTGTATTTTCCCCACACAACTCAATAAGTTTGGTATCATTCCGGATTGCTGCGAAAAGACGAGATTAGTTTGAAGGAGCACCGTTGACCAAGCAAGATGTTATCGAACTGGGTGGTAAGGTTCTCGAAGCCCTGCCGAACGCCATGTTCAAGGTGGAGCTGGAAAACGGCCACCAAATCCTGGCCCACATTTCCGGCAAGATGCGTATGCATTACATCAAGATCTTGCCCGGCGACAAGGTGACGGTCGAACTGTCCGTCTACGACTTGAACCGCGGGCGTATCACGTACCGTTTCAAGTAGTCTCAGCTCGCGCGCAAGCCGGCGCGCCAGTGTCCCCGAGAATAATCACCTGCGGCTGGGTGTGTACATATAGGACCGCATTAACCGAAAGGAAATTGAAATGAAGGTACGTCCTTCGGTCAAGAAAATGTGCGACAAGTGCAAGATCATTCGACGCCATGGCAAGGTCCTCGTTATCTGCGAGAACCCCCGTCATAAGCAGCGTCAAGGCTAGGAAGAAAGAGGAGATAAACCTATGGCACGTCTTGTTGGTGTCGACCTTCCTCGCGACAAGCGCATTGAAGTCGGCTTGACCTACATCTACGGCATTGGCCTGACCACGTCCAAGAAGATCTTGGCTGAGACGGGCATCAATCCGGACACGCGCACGAACGACCTCACCGAAGAGGATCTCGTCAAGCTGCGTGACTACATCCAGAACAACATCAAGGTGGAGGGCGACCTGCACCGCGAGGTGTCTCAGAACATCAAGCGCCTTATGGAAATCGGCTGCTACCGTGGCCTGCGTCATCGCAAGGGCCTGCCCGTTCGCGGTCAGCGCACCCACACGAATGCCCGTACCCGCAAGGGTCCCCGCAAGCAAATCGGCGGCAAGAAGAAGTAAGTAAGGGAGCTAAGAAGTGGCAACTAAGAAAAACGTGCGCACGCGCATCAAGCGCTCCGAGCGCAAGAACATTGCCGTTGGCGCTGCGCATATCAAGTCTACGTTCAACAACACCATCGTCAGCATCACCGATCCTCAGGGCAACGTGATCTCTTGGCAGTCCGCCGGTACCGTCGGCTTCAAGGGCTCCCGTAAGTCCACGCCGTTTGCCGCGCAGATGGCTGCTGAGGCTGCTGCCAAGACGGCTATGGAGCACGGCCTGAAGAAGGTCGCCGTGTACGTGAAGGGCCCCGGCTCTGGTCGCGAGACGGCTATCCGTTCGCTGCAGGCTACCGGTCTGGAAGTCGCCAGCATTCAGGACTGCACCCCCATTCCGCACAACGGCTGCCGCCCCAAGAAGCGTCGTCGCGTGTAACTGAAAGGATCTATTTACTATGGCTATCAATAGAACTCCGGTTCTTAAGCGCTGCCGCCAGCTGGGCCTGGATCCCGTCGTGCTGGGTTACAGCAGCTCCAAGACTTCCAAGCGCGAGCCCAAGCGTCGTCGTAAGGAATCCGAGTACGCGATGCAGCTTCGCGAGAAGCAGAAGGTCAAGTTCATCTACGGCGTGCTGGAGAAGCAGTTCCATGGCTACTTCAACAAGGCCAAGTCCATGCCGGGCATCACGGGTGACAACCTCATGATCATCCTGGAGTCCCGTCTGGACAGCGTGATCTTCCGTCTGGGCTTTGCCCGCACCCGTAAGGAAGCTCGTCAGATCGTGACCCACGGCCACATCACCGTCAACGGCCGCCGCGTGGACATCCCGTCCTACCGCGTCAAGGCCGGCGACAAGATCGCCGTTGCCGACAAGTCCAAGGAACTGCTGGTCATCAAGAGCGCTCTGGTTTCCAACGCCCGCTTCCAGGTTCCGGCTTGGCTTGAGGTTGACATCGAGAAGCTGCAGGGCAGCGTTCTGGCTCTTCCGACCCGCGATCAGATCGATCTCGACATCCGCGAACAGCTCATCGTCGAGCTCTACTCCAAGTAATCGCGCTAGTAAGGAGGCTTACCCAACATGACAGAGTTCATGAGGCCGACGGTAACAACGGAAGAAGTCAACGATACTGTTGCGCGTTTCATCGTGGAACCGCTGGAGCGTGGCTACGGCTATACGCTGGGTAACAGCATGCGTCGCGTTCTGCTGTCGTCTCTCGACGGCGCCAAGGCGACGGCCATCCAAATCGACGGTGTGCAGCACGAGTTCACCACGGCCGAAGGCGTTATCGAGGATATCACCGATATCGTCCTGAACGTCAAGGGCCTGGTCTTCTCGGCTCTCAATGACGACGTGGAAGAGGCCACGGCTCATGTTTCTGCCGAGGGCCCCTGCGTTGTGACCGGTGCGGACCTGCAGGTTCCCACCGAGTTCACGCTGATCAACCCCGAGCATGTCATCGCCACGGTTGCCGACGGCGGCCAGCTTGACATGACGGTGCGCATCGGTGTGGGCCGCGGTTACGTTTCCGCCGAGCGCAACAAGCGCACGGAGGATCCTATCGGCGTCATCCATGTCGACTCGCTGTTCTCCCCGGTTCGCCGTTGCACGATGAACGTGACCGATACCCGCGTGGGCCAGCGTACCGACTACGATAAGTTGGTTTTGGAGGTTGAGACGGACGGCTCCATCGAGCCTATCGATGCGGTCACCCGTGCGGCCAACATCATCAACCAGTACATGGGCGCGTTCCTCAGCCTGACCAGCACCCCCGAAGAGGAAGAGGGCGAAGTGCCGTCCATCTTCGCTCCGGAGGGTCAGGAGTCGAACGCCGAGCTGGACAAGCAGATCGAGGATCTGGACCTGTCCGTCCGCTCGTACAACTGCCTGAAGCGTGCCGGCATCCATTCGGTGCGCCAGCTGGTCGAGTTCTCCGAGAACGACCTGCTGAACATCAGGAACTTTGGTGCGAAGTCCATTGAGGAAGTGAAGGACAAGCTCATTTCCATGGACCTCAATTTGAAGCAATAGGAGAAACCTACCATGAGGCATAACTACAAGGGCCGCAAGCTGGGCACCGACTTTGCCCATACCAAGGCCATGAAGCGTAGTCTGGTGCAGGCGCTGTTCCTCAACGACCGCATCAAGACCATCGAGTCCCGCGCTAAGGAAATCCGCCCCGATGTCGACAAGATCATCACCTGGGCGAAGAAGGGCGACCTGCATAGCCGTCGTCTGGCCATCGCCGCGCTGGGCAACGACAAGGAATTGGTCCGCGAGATCTTCGAGAAGGTCGAGCAGGGCATGTTCGCCGATCGTCAGGGTGGCTACACCCGCATCATGAAGCTGGGCAACCGCAAGGGCGACAACGCTCCCATGGTCATCATGGAGCTCGTCACCGAGCCGGTGGCCAAGAAGGCTGAGAAGCCGGCTGCCAAGAAGGCTGCTCCGAAGAAGGTCGAGGCTGTCGAGGAGCCCAAGGCCGAGGAAGCTGCTGAGGCTGTCGAGGCTGCTGAGGAGAAGGCTGAATAAGCTTTTCGCCCCACATGCTATTTTGAAAGGACCCTTCGGGGTCCTTTCTTTTTGGGTGAAAAACTTGTGGCATGCGTTTGGCTTCATCTTCGGAATGCTTTGTAACCTAAGCATTCTTGAATGCTGCGCTATACTTCACGCATGCAATTACGAATTAATACGTATATCGACGGCGAATCCTTTGTTCACACCTGCGATGCTCGCGCGAAGGTGCTGTTGTTGTGCGCATATACTGCAACCGTTTTCTGGGTTGAAACATGGGCTGGACAGTGGCTCCTTGGCTTCCTATGTCTGGTGCTAGCCTTGTCGGCCCATGTTCCGCTTGGGCGTATGCTGGCCATGGGAATCCCCGTGTACATGATGGCGGCTCTTACCGTTTTGTTCGCGTCGATCAATAACCAGGTTGGATTCGCGTTGGGCTGCTTCTATGGCGTTCGGATGATCTTGCTTGTCCTCGGCAGCTTCATCGTGGTGCTCACCACCACGTCGACGGCGCTTACCGATGCGCTGCGGTCGTTCGTGTCCCCGCTACGGGTTCTGCATGTACCTGCTGATGATATCGCCATGGTGTTCAGCATGGCTATCCGCTTCATTCCTTTGATGGCTCAAGAGATCTGCGCGATCCATGATGCCCAATTCTCGCGAGGCGCCTCGTTTCATCGCGGTGGCTTATGGCAACGTTTGTCTGCATGGCCTCCTGTGTTCATCCCGTTGTTCGTGGGCATGTTCCGAAGGGCTGATAAGCTCTCGGTCGCCATGGACGCCCGTTGCTATGGTGTCAGAGGAGGGCGACGTACCTCGTTGCGGGACTATCGCATGACACCCGCTTCGGTTGCCGTATCGGTTGTCGGTTTAGGCGTTCTTGCGGCAATAGCGGCACTTCTCTAGCAATCGCTTCCATGCGCAGACATGTGGTCGGCCATGGGGAACGTCGTCGCCATCGCCTTCTCAAGCGATCGCCTCTATGCTCAGACGCATATCACCGTCCGACACGTTCGCTAACGTGAAGCTGGCCAAGTCGTCGCCTCCGCGCACAGACGCATTTCGCCGTCCGCCTGCTGGTTCGCACATGTCGGGGCGGGCATGGTATTATTTGCCCGTATGGCCTGGTGCAAGGCGCCGGGCGCAAAAGGAAACATCCTACGAGGAGGCATTCAATGAGCGTCATCATCGATGTGTTCGGGCGTGAAATCCTGGACTCTCGCGGCAACCCCACGGTCGAGGTGGAAGTTGTGCTGGAGGATGGTTCCTTCGGTCGTGCGGCCGTTCCCTCCGGCGCGTCCACGGGCGCGTTCGAGGCCGTTGAGCTGCGCGACTGCGACAAGGAGCGTTATCTGGGCAAGGGCACGCTGGATGCCGTTGGCCATGTGAATGATGAGATCGCCGACGCGCTCGTCGGCTTCGAGGCCGACGATCAGCGCGCCATCGACGACGTTATGCTGGAGCTGGACGGCACGGACAACAAGGGCGCTCTGGGCGCTAACGCCATCCTGGGCGTGTCCCTGGCCTGCGCCAAGGCCGCTGCCGAGTCCGCCGGTCTTCCGCTGTACAAGTATGTTGGCGGCGTGAACGGCCATATCCTGCCCACGCCTATGATGAACATCCTCAACGGCGGCGTGCATGCCGACAACAACGTCGACTTCCAGGAGTTCATGATCATGCCGGTGGGCGCCGAGTCGTTCGCCGAGGCGCTGCGCTGGTGCGCCGAGATCTACCACACCCTGAAGAAGGTCCTGCACGAGGCCGGTCTGGGCGGCGGCGTCGGCGACGAGGGCGGCTTCGCTCCGAACTTCACCACCAACGAAGAGCCGCTGCAGTACATCGTGAAGGCTTGCGAGGCGGCTGGCTACAAGCCCGGCGACGACATCATGTTCGCCATGGACCCGGCTTCCACCGAATTCTATAACGCCGAAACCGGCAAGTACGAGCTGAAGGGCGAGGGTCGCGAGCTGACCAGCGCCGAGATGGTGGACTACTGGGCCGCGCTGGTCGAGAAGTATCCGATCATCTCCATCGAGGACGGCATGGCCGAGGAGGACTGGGATGGCTGGAAGCAGCTGACCGACCGCATCGGCGACAAGGTGCAGCTGGTGGGCGACGACCTGTTCGTCACGAACTCCAAGCGTCTGGCGAAGGGCATTGAGCTTGGTTGCGCGAACGCCATCCTCATCAAGGTCAACCAGATCGGCAGCCTGTCCGAGACGCTGGATGCCATCGAGATGGCCAAGCAGGCAGGTTACGCATGCGTGATGAGCCACCGTTCCGGCGAGACCGAGGACACCACCATCGCCGACCTGTCTGTGGCCCTGAACACCGGCCAGATCAAGACCGGCGCTCCGTGCCGTAGCGCCCGCGTTGCCAAGTACAACCAGCTGCTGCGCATTGAGGAGGAGCTTGACTCCCAGGCCCAGTACGCCGGCAAGAACGCTTTCTACAACATCAAGCGTTAATCAAGGCCTCGCCGAGCCGGATTCGGCGAACAGGGTAAAGCATGCAAGCCGCTCAGGCGCGCCGTCCCGCTTTGGTTTGCGCGATCAGGGGTAAACCTTGGTCGCGCGCTGTAAGCGGGTTCGGGCCGTCTGGGCGGCTTGTCGTTTTCCGGCATCGAGCTCGCTATGCCGGTGTGAAAGCCGGATGATGCCCTTCGGGAGCCTCACCTGGGTTTCATCGCCTGGGATGTTACCGCTTTTTCCCCTCGTGAAAACGCGGGGCTGCTACAATGAACCCTATGTGTATTACCGCGTCAGCCAAGGAAGATGGACGATGAAACAGTACAACCCTCACGAGATCGAACCTCGTTGGCAGAAGGCTTGGGAAGATGCCGACCTGTACAAGGTCACGGAAGATCACGCCAAGCCCAAGAAGTACGTGCTCGAGATGTTCCCGTACCCGTCGGGCGACATCCACATGGGGCATGTGCGTAATTACACGATCGGCGACGTCATCGCCCGCTACTCCAAGATGCGCGGCTTCGACGTGCTGCATCCCATGGGTTGGGACGCGTTCGGCCTGCCGGCTGAGAACGCGGCCATCAAGCATCACAGCCATCCGGCGAAGTGGACCTACGCCAACATCGAAACCCAGAAGGCCAGCTTCAAGCGCATGGGCCTTTCCTACGATTGGGACCGCACCGTCGTGGCATGCGACCCCGAGTACTACCGCTGGGGTCAGTGGATCTTCCTGCAGTTCTGGAAGCGCGGCTTGGTCGAGCGTCGCAACTCGCCGGTGAACTGGTGCCCGAAGTGCCAGACCGTGCTCGCCAACGAGCAGGTCACCGAGGGCGAGTGCTGGCGTTGCCATAGCGCCGTCGAGAAGCGCGACCTGACGCAGTGGTATCTCAAGATCACCGACTACGCGCAGGAGCTTCTGGACGACCTGGACCAGCTGGATGGCTGGCCGGAGCGAGTCAAGCAGATGCAGGCGAACTGGATCGGCCGCTCCGAGGGCGCTGAAGTGAAGTTCACGCTGTGCGACAAGCAGGGCAATGCGCCTGAGAACCCCACGGAAGACGACCTGATCACCGTGTTCACCACGCGCGCCGACACCCTGTTCGGCTGCAGCTTCTTCCTGCTCGCCCCTGAAAGCCCCATCCTGAAGGGCCTGGTCGAGGGCACGGAGTACGAGGCCGCGGTCATGCAGGTGGTCGAGAACGCCAAGAAGATCACCGCCGTCGAGCGTGCGCAGGGCAATAAGGAGAAGCATGGAGCGTTCACCGGCCGTTATGTGGTGAACCCCATCAACGGCGAGAAGGTGCCCGTGTGGGTCGCCGACTACATCGTGGCCGATTACGGCACCGGCGCGGTCATGGCGGTGCCGTGCGGCGATCAGCGCGACTTCGAGTTCGCCAAGAAATACGACCTGCCCATCATCCCCATCATCCTGGGCGACGACGACCCGCTGTTCGAGCAGCTCAAAGACGAACAGGGCCGCGTGGTCACCAGCGTCGACTGGGAGGGCGCCATGGAGGCTGAGGGCCGACTGGTGCAGTCCGGCAAGTACACCGGCCTCACGGGCGGCAAGCACTCCGAGGGCGAGGAGGCCATCGTCGCCGATCTGGAGGCCATGGGCCGCGGCAAGCGCAAGGTGGAGTTCCGTCTGCGCGACTGGCTGATCTCCCGCCAGCGTTATTGGGGCAACCCCATCCCGATGATCTACTGCGACAAGTGCGGCCTGGTGCCGGTGCCGGAAGAGGACTTGCCGGTACGCCTGCCCGAGGATATCGACCTTTCCGCTGGCGAGACCTTGGCAACGCACGAGGGCTTCGCGAAGTGCACGTGCCCGAAGTGCGGCGGCGAGGCTCGTCGCGAGACCGACACTATGGACACGTTCACGTGCTCGAGCTGGTATTACCTGCGCTATACCGATCCGCACAACACCGAACTGCCTTTTGACAGCGCGAAAACCAACCGTTGGATGCCGGTCGATCAGTACATCGGCGGCATCGAGCACGCCATCCTGCACCTGCTGTACAGCCGCTTCTTCACGAAGGTGCTGCGCGACTTGGGGATGCTGGACTTCGACGAGCCGTTCAAGAACCTGCTGTGCCAGGGCATGGTGCTCGATGAGCACGGCGACGTCATGAGCAAGTCCAAGGGCAACGTCATCTCCCCCGAGGAGATGATCGCGGGCTACGGCTGCGACGCCGTGCGCGCCTACATCCTGTTCATGGCCCCGCCCGATAAGGAGCTGCAGTGGAACGAGGACGGCCTGGCCGGCATGCACAAGTTCCTCAACCGCGTGTGGCGCATGGTCTACGACCTGGTGGGCAAGGCCGATGAAGACACGCTGTATCAGCCGGGTGCATCCGATGCCGAGGCGGCAGCGGCTCGCAAGGTGCTGCTGCGCGAGCGTCATCGCGTTGTGGGCAAGGTTGTGGACGATTTCGATCGCAACAACTTCAACACCGCCATCGCCGCCATCATGGAGCTGGTGAACGCCATCGGCGATTACCTGCGCAAGGTCGGTCCGGAGCAGCGTGCTGCATCCGCTGATGAGCAGGCGCTTGCGACCGAGGTCGCCAACGTGCTGGTTAGGCTGCTGGCCCCCATCTGCCCGCATATGACCGACGAGCTGTGGCATGATGCGTTGGGTTGCGAGGGTTCCATCCACACGCAGGAGTGGCCCGAGTTCGATCCCGAGAAGGCCAAGGATGACGAGGTCGAGCTTGCCGTGCAGATCAACGGCAAGGTGAAGGCCCGCATCACGGTTGCCGCGGACGCCGATCAGGAGGCTGTGAAGGCAGTGGCGCTTGAGGCCGTGCAGGATGCGGTGGCGGGCAAGGACCTGAAGAAGGTCGTTGTGGTGCCCGGCCGCCTGGTGAACATCGTGGCGAAGTAATAACGCGCATATCGCAGTCGAAACGACCCGGAGGATGCTCCGGGTCGTTTTGTTTTCGGGGTTGGGTTTCGGTGGCGTTGTTGCGCCGTTCCGACGAAACGCTTGCCGTGGGGTTTCGGCGTTTGCTATTGTCTGTTTCCTATGAGTAGCTCGAAGAAACATAAGGGATGCCTGAGGCGGGTGCTGGATATGGTGCTGGCGGTGGTTGTGGCCGTGGTGGCGGTGTTTGCCATCACGAACGTGGTTACCATTGTGGGCTCGAAGGGGTCTATTGTCACCGCCGAGAAGGCCGGCATCGGCAATGCCGACGCCATCGTGGTGCTTGGCGCATCGGTGCTGCCCGATGGAACGCCCTCCGGCATTTTGACCGATCGCCTAGACGATGGCATCGCGCTGTATTTCGCCGGCGTGGCGCCGAAGATCATCATGAGCGGCGACAACGGCACCGCCTCCTACAATGAGGTGAAGGCGATGAAGCAATACGCCATCGCGCAAGGCGTGCCCAGCCAAGACATCTTCTGCGATCATGCGGGTTTCTCCACGTATGAGAGCATGTATCGGGCGAAATACGTGTTCGGATGCGAGCGCATCGTGGTGGCCACGCAGACGTATCACCTGTATCGCGCGCTGTGGTCCGCGAAAAGCCTGGGGATGCAAGCTGAGGGCGTTCCCAGTGACTATCACGAGTACCAAAAGCAGCTGCAGTACGATATCCGCGAGATTCCCGCGCGCACTAAGGACTTCTTCAAGGCGCTCTTCCGCGTGCCGTCAACGTACGTCGGCGAAGCGATTAGCCTCGACCAAAGCGGAGATGTGACGAACTAAGGCAAGGCGGCCGCGCAGAATGTGCGGCCGCCGTTCGCTCGGGGCTAATCTTCCAGGTCTTTCGGATTGAACGTTTCCAGCAAGTCGACCAGTTCTTGCTTCTTATGGATATCCAGCTTGGCGTAGATGCGCTTGCTGTGGGTTCGGATGGTGTTTTCCGAAACCACCAGCTGCTCGGCGATGCGCGCCACGGTATTGCCTCGGGCGATAAGTTCCATGACCTCGGTCTCGCGTGCGGATAGGCGGTAATGCTGCCGAACCAGTGCCGCCTGCTTCGATAGGCGGTCCTGATAGTTGGGTGCATCGGCGTCGTGCGCTTGGCTTCGTTCTGCGGTGTCGGCGGGAGAGGTCCCGTTGCTAAGGGGGCTTGCAGATTCGCCGGTTGCCGTGCGATCTTCGCCTTCCGTACGCGCGATGACGATGGGTTTCGTTTCGAACGGGGAAGGACCCTGCGCGCCGAAGGGGCAAACGCCGGCGCTGGCGCATCCAACGCTTGCCGCGGAGAGCGCCTCGCTTTCCGGTTCGACCTCATCGAGGTCGGTTTGACGTTCGTTGATGTTGCCGATTTGCAGGGGGGCACCGGCTACAAGCTCGATATCCTCCGCCTGGCTTGCGGCCAATGCTCGCTTGAAGCCGCCTTGTCCGATGAAGAACATGAGACCGAGCAAATAAACCGCCACCAGCGCGACCACGGCATCGGGCTGCATGCCGATGACGCGTATCTGTTCGGCGAACGTGCCGGCAAGGAATCCGACATCATGCAGCGCGTATACGATGCCAGCGAAGAAGCCGTAGATGAAGACGGGGTTGATGCCGCGATCGCGCGATGCTTGCGCGCACTGGATCATCATGAGCGCGATTGCCACGCTGTATACCGCATACAGGATGGCGGCCTGCCATCGAGCGTAGCCGCCGCTGCAAAACGGAAGCACCAGAAACGAGGTGATGAGCAACGGGAAGGCGATGCGGTAGGCATTGGTGACGTTCATGCGGACATTCTTGAACTGCCAGAGCACCAAAACGCCGACGCCTGCAACCAGGCATCCCGTCATGGACAGCAGATTCACAAGGCTGCCGACCCGCGGATCGCCAATGGCAAGCGAGCGCATGACGCCGGTGCAGAATGCGATGGCGCCGACGCACAAGGCGCTGCGCCAGTAATCGCGCAGCACGCGGCGATACACCTGCGGGTGCTCACGCGGAACGTCCTCGAACATGGGTTGCCGCAAGTCGATCTGGCGGCTTTTCAGCACGATGGCGAGCGCGAACAGCGGCATGAACACCAGCGGAATGAGGAATGCGGTCACGGCTTGCGGGATGGCGTACAGCGCGAAATACAGAAGGGCGCCATAGGCGGTGCCAAGGATCAGATCATGGTTGCCGTGGTCCGCGTCGAAGCTGGCGAACAGGCGCTGCCACAGCATGTAGAAGCCGGCCGACCCCAAGCCTAGAAGCGAGCCGCCGGCGATCACCAGTGCTTGAGCGACGCCGTGCAAGTATATGGCTCCGATAAGGCAGCACCAGCCGAGCAGGTATGGCGCGCTTGCGAGCATCACCATGAAGCGGCGCGTAGGTCCGGGGAAGTAGTACACTCCGACGGCGCTGGCAAGGTAGCACAGCGAGAACACGAGCGATTGCATCAAGAAGAACCAGAACATGACCTCCGGGGTTTGGAAGTTCATGGGCAAAAACGGGAACACTCCGCCCCATACGCCGGCTGCGTTGATGGCAAGGAACAACGCGTATCCAAGCGATGCCGTGTTCGGTTTGAATGTGCGGGCTATGTTGGAGAAGGATGTACGTGCCACGGAAGTCCTCGTCGTCGGGCGCTGCCGTTTACTCGTCCGCAGAGGCGGACGACGGGCGGTCAAAGCGCTCTTCCCTTGCGTGATTTTGCGGATGCTGCTGCGAAATCGGCTCCTATAAACAGTATAGCGCGCAATAGCGTGCAGGCTGTCACATACTGTAATGGGTGATAGCCTGTGACCTGGTTAAACGCGAAATTCGCACGTTTTATGTGACACGGCGGGGCAAGCAAGGCGATAAGGTTTCATCACCAAATGCGCTTGGAGGGTAGACGAGCCCGAACCAAGGAAGCAGGGGTTGCGCACGGCGTAAGGGCCGTGCAAGGAGTATGCCACGCCGCGGCGCGCGTCAGCGCGGTCGTTTCGGTGGGGCGAAGTAGGAAAGAATGAAGGGGGAGGCAATGCAAGACATGCCAAGCATGAACCGCCGCACGTTCGTCAAGTCGACGGGTGCGCTGGGTGCCCTGGCTGCCGTCGGCGGCGCCGCTGCAACGGGTGCGAACCTGTTCGGCGCAACCGAGCCGGCGCTCGCGGAGTCCGAGGAGAAGATCACGTGGGGCCATTGCGCCATCAACTGCCCGGGCCGCTGCAGCCTGAAGTTCCATGTGAAGGACGATGAGGTTGTGTGGGTGGACACCTGCACGAGCAAGGACGCCGGGTTCGATGACCCGCAGCCCCGTGCGTGCCTGCGCGGTCGTACGTATCGTCGTTGGATGAACCATCCCGATCGCATCAACTACCCTATGAAGCGCGTCGGTAAGCGCGGCGAGGGCAAGTTCGAGCGCATTTCCTGGGACGAGGCTATCGATCTGGCGGCCACGAAGCTCAAAGAAGTCATCGAGAAGTATGGCAACGAGGCTGTGTACCTGCCGTATGCGACCGGCGTTTCCGCTACCACCGCTCGCCCGTTCCAGCGCATGATGAACACCGTGGGTGGCTTCCTGAAGTTCTACAACAGCTACTCTACGGCGCAGATCTCCTGCATAACCCCGTACATGTACGGCTCTAAGCAGTCTAGCGGTTCGACGCTTTCCGCGGCAGAGGATGCTGAGCTGATCTTGGTGTTCGGCTCGAGCCCTGCAGAGACGCGTCAGGGTGGTGCCGTTTCCCATTACGACTATGCGCATATGCGCGAGAAGACCAAGGGCAAGATTTACGTCATCGACCCTCGTATGAACGATTCCGTTATGGGCCATTCCGATCAATGGCTGCCCATCAACCCTGGCACTGATGCCGCATTGGTTGCCGGTATCGCCCATTGGCTGATCAAGAACGATAAGGTCGATACCGAGTTCCTGCATAAGTACTGCGTGGGCTTCGATGAAGAGACTATGCCCGAGGCATACCAGGGTAAGAGCATGTCCTATAGCGCTTACGTGCTGGGAAGCGGCTACGACAAGGTTGAGAAGACCCCGGCATGGGCGGCGAAGATTACCGGTATTCCCGAGAAGAAGATCGAGGAGCTGGCGCGCGAGATTGCCGAAACGAAGCCTCTGTACGTAGTGCAAGGTTGGGGTCCGCAGCGTCGCAGCAATGGAGAGTGGACGGCATGGGCGATCATGGCGCTGCCGTGCTTGGTCGGCCAGATCGGCATTGCCGGTACGAACAACGGTACTCGTGAAGGCTCGAACTCCGTATCGCTCACGAGCATGCCTCAGGGCACCAATCCCGTCAAGGCATCCATTCCCTGCTTCCTGTTTGCCGATGCCATTGACCATGGAACGGAGATGACTTCGAAGAACGCCGGCGTCAAGGGAGTTGATAAGCTGTCGGTGAACATCAAGTACATGATCAACTATGCTGGCAACTGCTTGACGAACCAAAACGGCGATATCAATTATGTGCACGATATTCTGTCGGATGAGAGCAAGTGCGAATTCATCTTGGGCATCGATACGGTGCTGTGCGACTCCATGAAGTATGCTGACGTCATTTTGCCCGACATGTTCCGTTTCGAGCAGAACACCCAGATTGGAACGGGTGGCGACAATGCCTATATGATCACGGGTACTCCGTGCACTACGCCGAAGTTCGAGCGTAAGACGGCGTTCGAGATGGCGCAGCTGATCGCGGACAAGATGGGCACGAAGGATAAGTTCGACGAGGGCAAGACCGAGGAACAGTGGATTCGCGATCTGTATGAGCAGGCGCGTGCGAAGAATGCAGCGCTGCCCACCTTCGAGGAAGCCCAGGAAAAGGGCGTTGTGGTGACCAAGGGCAAGAAGAAGATCTCCATGGAGAAATTCATCGCCGACCCTGTGGCAAGCGCGCTTGATACGCCTTCCGGCAAGATTGAGATCTTCTCCGAAAAGCTGCTGAAAGACACCGTCGGTTGGGAAGTTGCGAAGGACGATACCGTTTCCGGCCTGGATACCATGGCTCCTGTTCCTGCATATATTCCTGAATGGTATGGCGTCGAGAGCACTACCGACGAGTATCCGCTGGCGTTGGGCGGCTTCCACTATCGCGGTCGCCTGCATTCTTCTTGGGGCGGCATCGAGGAGCTGAAGGAGGTCAACCCGCAGGAGGCTTGGATCAACCCGGCAGATGCGGAGCCTCGCGGCATCAAGCAGGGCGACACCATCCATGTGAAGAACGAGTTCGGCACCATCGAGCTGCTGGCGAAGGTCACGCCGCGCGTTATCCCGGGCATGGTCGCCATTTCCCAGGGTGCATGGCACGATGCGGATATGTCCTCTTCCGACCACAAGGCTCGCCTGGATAAGGGCGGCAGCATCAACACGCTGACTACGCATCGCCCCAGCCCGCTTTCAAAGGGCAATCCGCAGCATACCAACATCTGCGAAGTCGTGAAGGCTTAAAGGCAGCGGGTACGAGAGGAGTAAGAGATGACTCGATACGCATTTCATTTCGACGGCACTCGCTGCACGGGTTGCAAAACCTGCGAGATGGCCTGCAAGGATTTCAAGGACCTGAGCGTCGGCACCGCGTTCCGCAAGGTGTACGAGGTGACGCTGGGCACGACCGAGCGCGATGCGAATGGCTGCATCACCAGCAGCTGCGTGAGCTATCCGCTGTCCATGTCGTGCAATCACTGCGATGACCCGGCGTGCACCAAGGTGTGCCCGACCACCGCAATGCACAAAGACCCCGAAACCGGCCTGGTGTCCGTGGACGTCGACAAGTGCATCGGCTGCGGCTACTGCCATATGGCGTGCCCATACAACGCTCCGAAGGTCGATCGCGAAAAGGGCCACAGCGTGAAGTGCGACGGCTGCGCCGAGCGTGTTGCCGCTGGTGAGAAGCCGGTGTGCGTGGAGGCATGCCCGGCTCGTGCGCTTGATTTCGGCACGATCGAGGAAATGGCCAAGCTGGGTGAGCGCGGGAACATCGCGCCCCTGCCCGAGCCCACCTACACGAAACCGAACCTGTACATCAAGGCTTCTGCCGATGCGTTGCCCGCTGGTGACGAGAACGGCAAGGTCGTCAATCCCCTGGAGGTGATGTAGCATGATGGCCGAGCTGCCTTTGGCTCTGTTCACCACGCTGGCGCCTATCGGCGCTGGCGCGTTCATCGCGCTGGCTGTGGCTTTCTTCACCACGAAGTTCTCCGATGAGCAGCTGAAGAAGATCGACCGCATGACCACCATCCCGGTCGTCGTGTTGGTGGCAGGCTTCATCTGCGCGTTCTTCCACCTGGCTAGCCCCATGCATGCGTTCGGCGTGTTCGCCGGCCTGGGTGCAAGCCCGCTGTCCAACGAGCTGCTCGCCGGCGTCGTGTTCGCCGTGCTGGCTATCGTGTACTGGATCGTGGCGCTCGCCGGCAAGCTTGGCGAGGGTGCTCGCAAGGGCTTTGCCGCCGTGGTGGCCGTGATGGCTGTCGTGTTCGCGTGCTTCACGGGCGCTGCCTACATGATGGAGACCATCGCTTCCTGGAACACCCCGATGGTTCCCGTTGCCGTGCTGGGCTTCAGCCTACTGGGCGGCGTTTCCCTGGGCGTGCTCGTGCTGGCGCTGTCCGGTGCGCTTGAGGACGCTGCGAAGGGCGGCTTCAAGATGGCTGCGCCGGTGGTGCTGGTCGTTGGCCTGGTCCTTGGTATTGCTGGCCTGTTGGTGCAGGTCATGAGCGTGTCCGGCATGGGCAATGCGCTGGTCGATGGCGCGGACCTGGTCGCCGCCGCCTCCGCTCCCATGTGGATCGGCGTGGTGTGCATGGTCGTTGCCGCAGCCGCTGCCTTCATGGCTCTGCGTAACTCGAAGTCCACGGCGCTTGCCGTTGCGGCTCCGGTGCTGGCGATCGTGGGCGTGTTCGCCGCCCGCCTGGCGTTCTATGCGGTGCAGCTGAGCGTCGGCTTGTACATCGGCTAACCGCTGAGGGTCGATGCTTTTTCGGGGCGCGTCCGGTTTACGGGCGCGCCCTTTGCCTTATGATGGATGCCTTAAGCGATAAGGAGAGGATCGCATGACGGATCTTGATGCTGCAAGGTTTGAGGGCGTTGCGTTTTTGGGGAATACCCTGGCGCCGTTTTTCCTGCAGGACCCGCGTACGGGCTCTGCGGAGGCCGAGTTTGCGGCGGTCGCTGCGCTAGATGCGCAGGCTGCCGGCGCGGAATGGCCCTTCGTCGGCGAAGAGGAGGCTGCTCGCTGTTTGGCCATGATGGTCGGGGGCCTGGCGCCGAGCTGCGATGCCGGAGAGAACGGCGCCTTTGCCGCGGACGATGATCTGACGTGGGAATATCGCCGCTTGTTCATCGGCCCGGGCGCAAAGCCGGCGCCGCCGTGGGGGTCGGTGTACACCGATCGCGAGTGCGTGGTGTTCGGTGCGACCACCCTTGAGCTGCGCGCATGGATGCGTGAACACGGCGTTGCGCGAACCGCTGACGAGAAAACGCCGGAGGATCATATCGGGTTCATGCTTGCCCTTATGGCGTGGCTTGCTCAAAACCAGCCCACTGACCTGGGCGAGTTTCTGAGCCTTCATTTCCTGACGTGGGCGGGGCATTTTCTTGATGAGCTTGCCGACGCTGCCGAGCATCCTTTCTATGAAGGACTCGCTCGCTTGACGCGCGCAAGCTTGGACGGCGTTCAGAAGACGCTGGGGTTGAAGGTCGTCACGCCTCGCTTCTATCGTTAAAATACCAGGGAATCGTTTGGTCCGGCGCGTTGCTGCAAGCTGACGCGCCGGACCATGCGGGTGTTGTGCGCGTTTCGCATCGAGCGGTGCTGCAAAGAGGGGGAGCTGATGATTTCCGGGTTCGATACTGCGTTAGGCGAGGTGACGTTGGTGCTGTTCACCACGCTCGCCCCTTCGGGCGCCATCGCCCTTGTTCTGGTTGCGGCGGTGCTGTTGTTTTCGAAGCTCGAATCGACGATGCGGGCGCGCATCAGCACGTTCATGTGCATCCCCCTTGTGGTTACCATGGTGGGGCTTGTCGCGTCGGCCACGCATCTTGGAAACCCGGCCAATGCGCTGTACGTGTTTTTGCATTTCGGGTCCAGCCCTCTTTCGAACGAAGTCGTCAGCGCGGTGGGATTGTTGGCGTGCAGCGGCCTGTATTGGCTGCACTCGTTTTCGGTCAAGCCTTTTGCATGGCTGCAGCGGCTGCTGCTGGCGATGATCGCGGCAACGGGCATCGTGTTTGTGGCGATGGTGTCCCTTGCATATTCCGTCGACACCATCGCCACTTGGAGCTTGCCTACGGTTCCAATCTCGTTGTGGTTGAATGCCCTGGTGGGAGGTCCTTTGCTGGCGGCGATCACGTTGTATGCCGCTCAGTGGCGTGCGCTTGCGGGGCGCTTTGGTTTGCTGCTGATGACGGTGCCCCTCATTGCGCTTGCGGCTAATATGGTCGCGTATATCGTCCAGGGCCGACTATTGAACGGCGTTGCGAATTCGGTGGTCGCGGCGGCCGATCTTGTGCCGCATTACCACACGATGCTGCTGGCGTTCGCGTTGATGTGCTTTGCCGGTTGCGTGCTTGCCGCCTTCACGATGCATACTGTGTCGAGGGAAGCGGTGGCGCACGGCGGGGGCGAGCTTGCGCTCTCCAAGCGCGTGCTTGTTCGCCTGCTTGTCGCGTGCCTGCTGGTGTTCGCCGGCATCTTCGTCATGCGTTTCGCGTTCTACATGATGCATTTGACGGTCGGCCTTGCCGTATAGGTCATATAGGCCTAGGTTGCAAAAACTCCCGCTACCGCAAATTGAATTGCGCGGTAGCGGGAGTTTTGCGTTCAGGGGGGGTCGCTTGCCGAAGCCTCTCGAACTTATGTCTCTAAAGCGGGTTTTCGTTCGGCGTCCAGGCGGCCGTTGCCGATCGTCGCTTCGCGGGGGATTGCGTCCCTGCGCGTCCTTACGCTCCGCGCTCCTCCAGGTATTTCTCCATGCTGAAGTGCGTGATGTCGCTGCGGTTGATGACGCCCACGATCACGCCGTCTTCGAGCACGGGCACCTTCTTCAGGTGGTTCTCGCCGAGCACGCGGCAGACTTCGGGCAGGTCGGCGTGCACGCTGACGCCGATGATGCCCTTCGCGCCGATATCGGAGGCCTTCATGCCCATAAGGTGCTCCAGCTTGTGGGCGTAGTCCTTGTGGTCGGAGTACGCATCCACGGTTTGCACGATCATCGCCACGGGGTCCATGATCATCTGGCCGCGCTTGGACAGGTAGCGCATGATGTCGCCGTCGGAGATGAAGCCGGTCGGCTTGCCGGCGGCATCGACCAGCGGCGCGGCGCTGATATGGTTGTTCACCAGCAGCTGCATGGCTTCGAGTACGGTGGCGGTCTCGGGCAGCGTGTACACGTCGCGCTTCATGATCCGCTCGATGAGGGAACGGTGCGCGTTGTCTTCGTCGGCGGCCGCCTCATCGCCGGGCTTGTTGCGCACGAGCGCTACGGTCAGCACGAAGCCCAGCACGCACAGGGCCGTGGCCACGGCGAACGCCGCATGGATGCCGAACACGCCGGCGGTCACGGCATCGGTCGAACCGGAAACCATGTTGGTGGCAACGGTGGACGCGGACACGATGACGGCTGTACCCAGCGAGCCTGCCACCTGGCGAAACGTGTTCTGCACGGAGGTTCCGTGGTTCATCAGCTTATCGGGCAGCGCGTTCATGCCCCAGGTGGAGATGGGCATGTTCACGAGCGACAGGCTGAACAGGCGCACCGTGTAGATGACCGTGAGCGTGATGAGCCCCATACCCGGTCCCATGAACATGAACGTGGCGGTGGTCAGCGCCAGCACGCCGGTGCCGATGACGGCCAGCACGCGCGGGCCGTGCTTGTCGAACAGGCGGCCGGCGACCGGTCCCATGGCTCCCATGACGATGGCGCCGGGTAGCAGCACAAGGCCCGATGTGGTGGCAGAGAAGCCCATATAGGACTGCAGCAAGATGGGGATGAGGATGCCACCGGCAAGCAGCGCGCCTTGCACGAGCATCACGATGATGGTGGCGATGAGGAACTTGCGGTTCATCAGCACGCGCACCTGCAGCATGGGCTGTTCCATGCGCAGCTGACGGCGGAAGAAGAACGCGAGCGCAACTGCGCCGATAACGACGCCGCCCGCCGAATCGACTGTCACGCCGTAGCTGCCGATGGCGGACAAGCCGTACAGCAGGCCGCCGAACCCGAGTGTGGACAGGGCGACCGAAACCACGTCGAGCTTCACATCCTTGTTCGTTTCGCCACCACGCTCAAGCGCTACGGCGGCGAACACGATGACGGCTGCGCACAGCACGGCGATGATCCAGAACATGACGTGCCAGTTCGCCTGGTCGATGATGATGCCGGCGACGGTGGGGCCGGCGGCGGGGGCGAACGCGATGACGATGCCGAACACGCCCATGGCGGTGCCGCGACGGTCGACGGGGAACGTCCACATGAGCACCGTCATCACGAGCGGCATGAGGATGCCGGCTCCGGCGGCTTGAACCAAACGGCCGGCAAGCAACACGGGGAAGTTCGGGCCCCAGGCCGCCAGCGCCGTGCCGGCGGTGAACAGGACCATGGACGCAAGGAACAGCCGGCGCGTGGTGAAGCGGTCGGTCAGAAACGCGGTGATGGGCACCATGATGGCGTTGACCAGCGTGAATCCAGTGGTCAACCACTGCGCGACGGCGGCGTCGACGCTCATCTCGCTCATGATCGACGGTAGCGCCGGCGCCACGACCGTCTGGTTCAGCACGGTGACGAAGGTGCCGAACACCAGCACGATCAGCATGATGATTTGCTTGCGGGTAAGACCCCAGTTAGCCATAGCGGCTCCTTTCCGCGTGCGTCCTGTTCCCGTAAGGGCGCGCGGGTCTGCCGACGAGCGCACGGGGCTAAGGCGGCTTTCGGGCTCGCTTAACGCGTTGCGTTGTCGGATTCGGATAGAGAAAGCGTCAGGCGAAAACGACGTCCCCGAAGCGCGAAGGTGCAACGGGGACGTCGCGGATGACGCCGTTGTGTTGCCGATAATCGTAACGCGCGAGAGCTTGCGTGGTACGCTCGGCGGGCGGTCAACCACACAATCCTTGCGCACGTGTCAAATCTTGCCCACAAATGCCGGCGGCATTTCGCCGACCGTTTGCCGGCAATATTTCGCGACTGTTAATTCGCGGAAAAGGGGGGTTGCGTCCTTCGGCGGCATCCCCTATAGTTCGTGCCACAACTTAATACCTTGAAACCGTTGAGGCGAAAGTCAAGCCATCATAAGCGCTCACAGAGAGCGGGTGTTGCTGGGAATCCCGCAGAAATGCTGGGTGGTAAATGGTTCGCCGAGGGAAAGGGGAAAGGTTGACGGTTGCTGCGTTACCACGTGGCGGTCGGCAGCTGAGTATCTGGACCGTGAGCCTGCGTTAAGGGCAGAACATGTGTTGGCATGTTCGTGAGAGGGCTCCTTCGGGGGTCAAGTAAAGGTGGCACCGCAGATGTTACGTCTGTCCTTTATCTCAAAGGACAGACGTTTTTTATTTTGCGGGTTATTCAGGCCACGGGGGCGCGGCGAGTCGCCATAGCTGCAAACCGACCTTTGCTTGAAACCTGTAAGCCGATGATTCCTCATTCGCGTTCGTTGCCGGCAGACTGAAAGCCCGGGGACGGGCAATGACCGGCGGAAACCCCGCCAAGAAAGGAATGAGGATCATGACTCAAAACGTTGCAGCCCAGAAGCGTACGGTGGCAACCTCCGCGATGAAGGAGGGCCTGTCCGTACAAGATCTTATCCTGGTGGCCGTGCTCATCGCAGCCGGCGCCGTTCTTAAGCTGACCGTTTCCAGCTTCCTCAGCTTTGCGGGCATGAAGCCCAATTTCATGATCGCCATGTACTGCCTGGCAATCATCCTCACGCGTCCGAAGGTGTATCAATCCGCGGTGATCGGCCTGTTGGTGGGCCTGGTCAGCCAGCTGCCCATGCTGAACGCCACGCCGTTGGTGAACATCGCCTCCGAGATGCTGGGAGCTTTGGCGTGCGGCCTGCTGGTTACCGCGCTTGCGAAGGTGGCCGCCGACAACAGGGGCTTCCAGGACGTCGTTGCTCCCGTGATCATCACGTTCCTATCCACCATCGTCTCCGGTTACACGTTCGCCATGATCGTGGGCGTTGCCGTTGCGCATCTTGAGCCGTTGGCCGTGTTCGGCGTATATGCCGTCATGGTGCTCGGCACGGCGATCATGAACGCCGTGCTGGCGGCCATCCTGACCCCGGTTCTGCGCGCCGTCCTGAAGCACTAGTTGTTTCGTTTGCCTGCCGGCAAACGAATTGGCTCGACGCTGTGGCCGCCTGTGGCACCTTGCCTTCGGCTTCATCTGCGCGGGCATGGCCCGAAGGCCAATGCCCGCTAGATTCAGTCGAATTCAAGGCACCACAGGCGCCCTCGCTGACTTTGCTTGACCTCTGGCTTGAGATTTTACTTGCGAGTTCCCGCTTCCCACCTGTTCGCTTTCTGCTTGAAAGGGTTTCCTATGATCGAGATTTCGAACTTGTCGTTTCGTTATCGAGAAGGGGCCGAGCCCATCCTGCACGGCATCGACCTTGCCATCCCCGACGGCTCGTTCGTGGGAATCACCGGCGCCGCGGGCAGCGGAAAGTCCACGCTCACGTATGCGTTCAACGGCATCATCCCGCATTGCTATCCCGGTGATTTCTACGGCAGCGTGACCATCGACGGGTTGGACACGTGCGAAGCGTCGTTGACTGACATCAGCCGCCTGGTCGGCAGCGTGTGCCAGGACATCGACTCGCAGATGGTGTCGTCGGTGGTCGAGGACGAGGTGCTATACGGCCTTGAGAACTTCGGCGTGCCGAAAGACCAGGTGGAAGGCCGTGTCGCCGAGGCGCTGGAGGCAATGGGCATCTCCGATCTGCGCCATCGCGGTATCGCCGAGCTTTCCGGCGGCCAGAAGCAGAAGGTGGCGGTGGCGTCGGTCATCGCGCTGAAGCCGCGCGTGCTGGTGCTCGACGAGCCGACGGCCGAGCTGGACCCGGCATCGTCGCTGGCGGTGTTCGAGCTGCTGGCGCGATACGCCCGGGAAAACGGCACCACGGTCATCGTGGTGGAGCAGAAAATCGCGCTGCTGTCCGATTTCGCCGACATGCTGCTTATCGTGGACGGCGGCAAGATCCGCTTCCAGGGAACGCCTGCCGAGGTGCTCGAGCATTCCGACGAGCTGTTGGAGATCGGCGTGAATTGCCCGCGCTCCACCAGCTTGGTGAACCGGTTGCGTGCACGGGGCCTGGTGGATGCGCCGGCGACGCGCAACGTCGACGAGGCGGTCAAGGTGTGCAAGCGGGTTTTAAGCAGGGAAGGGGCTTCGGCATGATCGAGTTCAAGAACGTGAGCGCATCGTACGATGGCGAGCTGCCCATCCTGCGCGATGTGGGCTTCCGCATCCCCGATGGCGATTTCGTCGCGTTCGTGGGAACGAACGGTGCGGGTAAATCAACCACGATGCGCCTGATCAACGGCCTGTTGAAGCCTTCGTCGGGCCAGGTCCTCATCGATGGCGTGCCCACCACGCAGCTGCGCACCAGCCAGCTTGCCGCGAAGGTGGGCTTCCTGTTCCAAAACCCCGATCGCCAGATCTGCTGCTCCACCGTGCGCGAGGAGCTGCTGTTCGGTCTCCGCGCGCAAGGGCGCGCCGACGCCGAGGCGCAGGCGAAGGTGGACGCGATGATCGAGCGATTCGGCTTCGACGGCGACGCCGAGCCGTTCCTGCTCAATCGCGGCACCCGCCAGTTGCTGGCGCTGGCATCGATCATCGTGATGGAGCCGCCCGTGGTGGTGCTTGACGAGCCGACCACCGGCCTTGATTTCCGCGAGTGCGCCAAGGTGATGAACGTCATCGCCGAGCTGAACGCTCGCGGCACCACGGTGATCATGGTGTGCCACGACATGGAGGTGGTGGCGGACTGCGCAAAGCGAGTGATCGCCATGACCGCAGGTCAGGTGGTCGCCGACGGCGAAACGTTCGCCGTGCTGCGCGACCGCGACGTGCTGGCGCGCACGCATCTGCTGCCGCCGCAGATGGTGGACGTGTCGCTGCGCTTGGCCGAGGACGGTGCCGTGGAGGCGGCATCGTCGGTGGCGCTGGCGGATACGCTTGACGAGATGACCGATGCGCTTGCCGCTGCGGCGGGTGCTTGCGAAAGGACGGGTGCGCGATGAGGGGCTTCCTGGAATACGTGCCGGGCGATAGCCTGCTGCACCGAATGAACCCGGTAGCGAAACTGGCGGCGGCGTTTCTGCTGGTGATCGCCTGTTTCGCTACCAGCAACCTTGCGTTGCTGGCGTTGGTGATCGTGTTTGATGCAGTGCTCGCCGTGCAATGCAAGATGGTTCCGCAAACGTTGGGCCTGGCGAAGGCTGTGGCATTGTTCTCGCTGGTTTTGGCGTTGATCGCGCTGCTGTTCACGCCGCAAGGCGATGTGCTGGCGCAGCTGCCGTGGGGCTACATCGGCACGGAGAGCGTGGCCGCGGCGGTGCTCATCGTGGTGCGGCTGGTCGCGTGCGCGGTGCCGCTGTTTCTGGTGTTCTACGTGACCAAGCTCACCGACATGGCGAATGCGCTGGTCAAGGTGCTGCACGTGCCGTATAAGTATGCGTTCACGTTCATGTCCACCGTGCATTTCATCCCTGTGTTCATGAACGATATGGCGGGCATCATGGAGGCGCAGACCGCGCGCGGCGTGGAATTCGACGGCGGCGTCTTGAAGAAGGTCCGTCTGATGATGCCGCTGTGCGTTCCGCTGCTGGTGTCGTCGGTGCGCAAAACCAACAGCGCCGCCATCGCCGCCGAGGTGCGAGGCTTCAATCTGCGTACCCGGGAAAGCGGCTTCAAGGAGTACCCGTTCGCAGGCATCGACTTCGCGGCGCTTGCCGTGGCAGTTGCGATCGCGGCGGCCGCCATCGCGCTTGGCGTGCTGCTATAGCCTCGACTCGCCAAGCGCGGCAAGGTTATGGCGGAGGGTGCTACTCCTCCGCGTCGTTTGCGGGTTTCTCGTCTTCGCCGAGGATCGCGCGGTAGAAGTTCTCGTCCTGCTCGGTGTACACATCGAAGATGACGTGCATGTCGGCGCCGGGCTCGCCGGCAGCGCGGGAGTCCAGCCATGCCTTCACCGCCTGCACGGCGATCTGCGCGCCTTCCTGCTGCGGGAACCCGAACACGCCGGTGGAGATGCAGCAGAACGCCACCGACTTCGCCTTCGCCTCGCATGCCGCATCCAGGCAGCTGATGTAGCACTGCGTCAGCTGTTTGCGCTGTTCAAGCGTCGGTTTCCCCTTCGTCATGGGGCCCACCGTGTGGATGATGTTCCGAGAGGGAAGGTTATAGGCAGGCGTGACCTTCGCGCGGCCGACCGGTTCCTCGTAGCCTTGCTCTCGCATGATCTGCGCGCACTTCAGGCGCAGCTGCACGCCGGCGAAGGTGTGGATGGCGTTGTCGATGCAGAGGTGCCCGGGAATCCAGCAGCCTAGAAGCGCGCTGTTCGCGGCGTTGACGATGGCGTCGCAGCGCAGGGCCGTGATGTCCCCGCGCCAGATGCTCAGGCGCGGGTCGGAGGCGGTGCGCGCAAGCTCGTCGGCTTCGGTGATGCCCGGTTCGGCAACCATGAGCTGGAGAACACGGTCCTGCACCTTCAGAAACTCCGGCGAAGCGGGCTTCGGCTCACGCGTGTTCACCAGCGCGCGGAACTGCTCCCATTGCTCCATAAACCAGCGCGGGTCCTCTTGCGGCTCAACGTGCTTGCTCCCCGCGCCCCGCTCGTCCATGAGGTGATTCACCAAAAAGGCCATATCCTTTACCAATTGCATCACGGGGTTCGCGTCTCCTTCTTCGCTTCGCCGTCTTGCCGGGCGGGCCGCTGATGGCGTTCGCCGTTTGGGCGCATCGATTCACGCTGGATAGGATAGCGCAAGGTTCGGAATGCCGCGTGCGCGCGTCGGCGCTTCGGTGTTTTGCGATCCGCAAACCGTACACCAGGGGATGTAATTCAGTGACGTGCGGGTGACGAAACGGTGCGAGCGCCGCCGGGGAGGGCCGCGGCGTGGTAAGGTTGCCCTGTCAAACAAAACGCAGGGCGATAAGGGCCCTGCGCCTCCGATAGCAAGGAGCACGCCATGACCGATCAGTTCAACAACCAAAACGGCTACGGCCAGCCTGGGCAGCCGATCCCGCCTGCGCAGGGTTACCAGCAGCCCGGCTATCAGCATTCTTATACGCAGCCGGTGGTCGATGCCCAAAACCCTCGCAAAACCTCCTCCGGCCGCACGTTCGGCACGGCCTTCGCGGGTGCGGCGCTTGCCTGCGTTATCGCGTTCGGCGGCTTCACCGTGTATCAGAACGTGACGGGGGCCCCTTCCGGCAGCAGCGTCACGCTGGGCGCGTCCACGAACACCGAGATCCAGGCCCAGTCAACCGATGATACGCTGCCCGAGGCCGTGGCGCAGAAGTGCCTGCCCTCCGTGGCTGCCATCGATGTGTACACGGCGCAAGCCTCCACCGACATGTTCGGTCGCAGCACGTCAAGCTCCGGAGCGCTTACTGAAAGCTCTCTGGGCAGCGGCGTGGTGCTCTCCGAGGATGGCTACATCGTCACGAACAACCATGTGGTCGCGGGTGCCGACGCCTTGAAGGTCACCGTGGGCGGCGAGGAGTACGACGCCGACGTGGTGGGCACCGACGAGTCCAGCGACATCGCCGTCATCAAGCTGCGCAATGCCAGCGGCCTGACCCCCGTCGAGATCGGCGATTCCGACAACCTGACCATCGGCGAATGGGTCATGTCCATCGGCAGCCCGTTCGGCCTCGAGCAGTCCGTGGCAACCGGCATCGTGTCGGCCACCAGCCGTTCGCAGATTATGAGCAACCCCGAAAGCGGCGGCAGCGACGGCTATGGGTACGGCTACGGCGGGTCGTCGTCCCAGTTCGGCGGCTACACCATTTACCCGAACATGATCCAGACCGACGCGGCCATCAACCCGGGCAACTCCGGCGGCGCCCTGGTGGATTCCAATGGCAAGCTCATCGGCATCAACACGCTGATCACCTCGTATTCCGGCAACTACTCGGGCGTCGGCTTCGCCATCCCGGTGAACTACGCGGTCAACATCGCGCAGCAGATCATCGAGGGCAAAACCCCCACGCACGCGCAGCTGGGCGTGTCCCTTTCCACGGTTAACTCGCAGAACGCGAAGCGCTATGGCCTGAAGGTCGATAGCGGCGCCTACATCTCCGCCGTCAACAGCGGCTCCGGGGCTGCCGAGGCCGGTCTTGAGGAAGGCGACATCGTCACGAAGTTCGATGGCAACTCCGTCAGCTCCGCAAGCGACCTGATGCTCGATGTGCGCTCGAAGAACCCTGGTGACAAGGTCACGCTGGAGGTCAACCGAAACGGCGACACGAAGCAGATCGAGGTCACGCTGGGCTCCGACGAATCGTCCCAATCCGCGGCCACGCAGCAAAACTCCGGCAGCAGCTCCAGCGAGATGCTCAAGCGCCTGCTG
>SKER01000568.1_pt1 | contig 40854 bp, 42 predicted proteins | sample 4826961 | NCBI WGS metagenome assembly SKER01 (sample SAMN11008804, study PRJNA524170) | human gut metagenome | biome: Human fecal sample; material: Feces; isolation source: fecal sample from pouch patient p47 | host: Homo sapiens | place: Israel: Tel-Aviv | collected 2016-11-16 | reverse complement strand
TATTATACCATCTCTAATTTTGGCATTTGTTAACAATTAGGTCAATTCCCATTGCAGCCCCGGACCAGTCCTGTTACACTGAACCAAGTTATTTTTGAAAAGGAGTTTATCAATTGACTAATAAGCGCATCCAACGGGCCCTGGTGGTCATGGTCTTTGGGACCTTTTTTGGTATCTTGTGTTCAACCCTCATGAACATTGCCCTGCCAACCTTCATGCAAGTCTTCCACATCTCCGCTGCACGTGTCCAGTGGGTGACTAACGGCTACATGCTGGTGAATGCCTTGATGATTCCGGTTAGCTCGTACTTAATTAAGCGGTTTTCATTTCGGCGTCTTTTCCTCTGTTTCAGTATCATTTTCATGATTGGAACCATCACGGGTGCAATGGCCAATAGTTTTAGTTTCCTGGTGGTTGCGCGGATGATTCAAGCGATCGGAGCGGGGATGATGATGCCACTCGTTAACGTGCTCGCCATCCGCTATGCCCTGCCTGGTCACAAAGGCCGAATTATGGGAATTATTGGGTTAGCATTTAACTGCGCGCCCATTCTAGGACCAGCCGTTTCTGGATTCTTACTCCATTATTTATCTTGGCGTTTTCTTTTTATCTTGGTATTACCGTTTGTCATTCTGACAATCATTGCGTCCCTCATCACCCTGCCCTCGATCCCGCATAATGAGTATCCCCGCTTCAATAGCTTAGGATTTACAGTCATCACGGCGGGACTATGGTGTTTATTAATGGGGCTATCCAATGTTTCCACGCAGCCAATCATCTCTTGGCAAGTTACGGGACTGACCTTTATTGGTATTATCCTGATTGCATTCTTCTACCTCAACCAACGCCACAGTGACCATCCACTAATCAACTTAAATGTTATGCACCACCGTCAATTTGTCCTGGCCACCAGTATTAACATGATGATTACTGCTACCATGTATGGTAACGCAATTTTAATCCCGTTATTGGTCCAGATTGTCATGAGGCAAAGTACAATTGTATCTGCAATTGCGGTCTTACCAGGAGCCATGCTTACCGGATTGCTTTCCACCACCAGTGGACGGTTTTATGATCGTTACCCAATCCAATGGCTAGTTGGTGCCGGATTGCTAATCGATATTTTGGGAACGGCTTGTCAGGGGTTTATTGGTGCTCGTTCATCGATTTGGTTAATTACGCTTTTTCAAACGATTCGCCAGTTTGGACTGGTTACGATGCTAATCCCGTTGCAAACCCAGGCACTGTCCTTATTACCAAATGACTTGGTCCCTGATGCGGTTGCTTCTTTCAATACTTTGCGACAAATTGCGGCGGCATTTGGAACCGCCTTAATTGTGATGGTGGTTGACCTCGTCAATCAACAAGTCCACTCAGCTGGTTCTCACTTAGGAATCCAGGCTGGCTTCGGTTTCTGTCTGATGATCCTCCTCGTATCATTGGTACTGAGCCGCAAGCTCTATCACAAAATCAACGCCGAATAATATGAAAAGGTCCTAGGCAATGCGCTTAGGACCTTTAATCTAGAAAATGAAGTTGACCAACAGAATATATGACACCGTCCCCACCAACAGGGAGAGGCACATGTTTCGCCGCCACAGGTGAATTAGGACCGTGATAACGGTCGCAATAATGTCAGGCAACCCATGAGTACCACTCAGAAAATTGACGTTCCGGAAACAGTAAACAACTAGCATCCCCATAATGGCTGGTGGGAGAAATTTTCCTAGTCCTTCAATAAAAGGACTGATTTCATCCGAGCCATTTTTATTGTGATCGAAAATTAAAAATGGAAAGACACGTGTTAAAAAGTTAGCAATTGCAGCAATGCTAATCGAAATGATTTGTTGGATAATTGTCATTTCTGTGCCCCCTTCTGCCGTCGTTTAGTCAGAAGATAGTACTCAAGGACTAACAACAATAGCGTGACCACTAAGAAATATGTCTTACCGAATGATAATAAGCAAATAATAGTAATTGCAATTCCACTAAAGGAACTAATGTGACTATCTTCCTTTAAGAATTGATCGAGCGCCAACACAATAAAGAGTGCGGTCATCACAAAATCCAATCCCTCAATTTGTAAATGAAGAATAGACCCAAGAAAGCCGCCCAAGAAAGCACCAAGAACCCAGTAGAACCAATCAAGCAAAGTGATCCACAACTGTACTTGAGTTCGGTCATAACCTTTTGGCACGGTGGAATAGTAATTTAATACAAAAGTTTCGTCCGTCAAGCCAAAAATAAGTAGCCATTTTCGCCACCCAGCACGTCGATACTGTTTCAGCATCGATAAAGCATAGAAAAATTGGCGAAAACCAACTACTAACGTCACTAGTAACACGTTCAGTGGTTGAAAATGTTGAATTAGCATATTAGCGATCACGAACTCAACTGAGCCCCCATAAATCGTCAACGCCATTAAAGTGGGATAAATAAATGAAAATCCCAGGTTATGCATATATAAACCGTAACCCAACCCCAGGGCAATGTAACCAAATAAAACAGGGATTGATTGACGAAAAGCAAACCGGAATTCACCGCCCTTAGTGGACATATCAATCGACTCCTTTAACCAAAACTAGTAACATCTTAGCAAAAACTATTTGTAAATACTACCAGCAATTAGGGATAACTTGGGTTGCCAGATATCGTCGACTGAACTAATGTTATGGATGAAAAGGAGAATTTGCCATGCAAGTACAAATTGAACATGTCCAACCAAGTGATCTTGATGCGGTGGTTCGAATCGAACGGCACGGGTTTTCGCCTGCTGAGGCTGGGACACCGGCAGCATTTAAGGATCGGATCGCCAAGATTAGTGATACCTTCCTCGTTGCTAAAACAAAGGGACAAGTGGTTGGCTTTATTGTTGGCCCAGCAGTCAATGAACCATTCGTCACTGATGAGATGTATACCAACACACCCATTAATTTACCGCATGGGGGTCACCAATTAGTCTTATCGATTGCCACTGATCCTGCCTACCGAAGAAACGGGATTGGCAGCCAGCTGTTGGCAGCTCTGGAAGAGGTCGCTCGGGCAGCTGGTCGGGCGACGATTTCACTCGATTCGCTCGCTAAGAATGTGCCCTTTTATGAACACAATGGCTTCCGTAAAGTGAATGTATCTGCTTCTGGTCACGCGAACGAGACGTGGTACAACTTAGTTAAAAAATTGTAGTAAAAGGGTGGTAGCTAATTTTGACATTACCTACCACCCTTCTGAATTTTAAACTGCTATTTTGGCATCAAATATACTCTTTTTGGTAGCTAAATTGGTAGCTAAAACGAAATTGTGAAATTTTTTAACGAATTTCACGGTTTCTGTTAAGCCCCGCAATTCTTACTACCACAAGGTATTTGTCAATTTAGCTTTCAACTAATTTTCGCCGTTTTCTGGTTGAGTTACTAGTTCGTAAACATATGATTCTTCCTCAGGCCGGTAGACTCCATGGAGCTCCCCAACCTTCTTGAAGCCATGCTTAGTGATTAGGTGTTGCATGATCTTATTGTGCTCATGCGTATCAATCCGCAATGACTTGATATCCTTGCGATTATTCTTAATGTAGTCAATTACACTAACAAATAATTTTGAGGCATAACCCTTTCCAGCATGGTTAGAGTGAATAGCGACTCGGTGAATAACCTGGTATTGCTGGGTATCTAATAGCCACTGTCCATCCAATTCATCGTAGGAGTGATCTGGAGCATCCACAATTGCTAAGGCCCCAACGGTCTGTTCATCATCAGATTCAACCAAGTATGCCCAGCCATGCTGGATGTCTTCTTTGATGTGTTGTTCGTTCGGATAGTCGCCCTGCCATTGGTCAATCCCTTGTTCAGCCAGCTGATTACGACCATCACGCAGAATGTTCATAACAGTATCCAAATCATTTAAGGTTGCTTTCCGTAATTGCATATTTCTCCCGACCTTTCTTACATTTGATAAGTTAAATAAGATAACCTAAACAATTTATCAAAAAGTGATATTAAATTCAACACTTTAATTAATAAGTATTTCTAACTCACCCACATTATAACTCGTTTAATATAATAATGGTTATTAACCAAACCATTACCGAACTCGATTGACAATATGCTTTGTCATCTGGAAATATTGTTTATAAAGTGCAGTTAACCGGCCATGATTCATGGTGATCAGCCATGGTTTATCGCGTCCGCAGTAATGGAGAATAACGGTATTTTTAATCACCCAATCTAACGTCCACTCGCCAAAAGAAATCGTTGCATAGGTTGCCAGGTTACGGGTATCGAAGTTAAATAACTGGTCTGGAACTGACTTGATTTGGTCACCATACAAGGCATTTAAGACGTCTTGATCAGGTAATAAGAGGATATGTTCCCGAATATAGTCAAAAATATCTTCTGCTTTTACCGTTTCTCGGATTAGGTCGAGATTCATCAATAAAACTCCGGAATTGTAATAACCATCTGCCGAGAAGTTCTGGAGACGAATCTTATTAATCACATCCGTCGTATTAGTTAGGCTGGCGTGAATTGCCGATGCATACAGCTTTCCGGTAAGGTCTGTATCGTAAAGCTGTCCTAAATCATTAATGCATAGCAGGTCAGCATCCAAGTACAGGATCTTATGGATAGATTCCGGCAACATCTGATGCGCTAACAGCCGATAGTAAATCGTCGTTGGATAGCGGTCCGTTACTGGCGCATGGTCGAATAATGTTTCATCCACCAATACCCGGTGATAATGCATGCCAAACTCATCGGCAATGGCTTTTAGCTCTGCCTCTTTATTTAGTGGTGTTTTTTGCAAAACATAAATGTCAATATCCCGTTCTTTAGTATTAAGGTGAATGGACAGTAGGACTGTCTCCAATTGACTGACAAAGCGATCATCAATCGCAAATAATAAATTCATAGCAATATCCCCCAACCCATTTGGTATACTGAAAGTAGTATTAACGAAATGGAGCATCATTATGACTACAGCAGAACAAATTGAAGTCGTCCGTCAATATACCCAGAGTCAACTAGCAAATGATCAAACTGGTCACGGTATGGATCATATCATGCGGGTAGTCAAAATGGCAAAACAAATTGCCCAGGGTGAGCAAATCGACCCCTTTCTTCCGGTCGTGGCCGCCTACCTTCATGACACGATTGACGAAAAACTAGTAGCCGATGTGCAGTTAGCACAACGCCACGTCGCTGACTTCTTAAAGAAGAATGACTTCACTGATGAACAGGTCAAGGTCATCATGGACACCATTTCCAACATTTCATTTGCCCACACCCTCGATGGTAAGGTTAACCTATCTAAAGTTGCCCAGATAGTTCGAGATGCGGATTGGCTAGACGCTATTGGGGCAATTGGCATTATGCGGGCTATCTACTACGGCGGTGCCCATGGCGAAAAGATCTATGATCCTGCCATTGAGCCCCGGACAAATATGACCCGGGAAGAGTACCGCGACTTAAGTCATGAAACTATCATTAATCACTTCAGTGAAAAGCTTTTTCACATCAAAGACAAGTTGTTTACGAATACTGCACAACGCATTGCTGAACATCGCCAACAAGTCATGATTGATTATGTGGCCGAATTTAAGGCAGAATGGCATGGCGAACAATAATAAAATGAGGACCCGTTTAATAGCGAGTCCTCATTTTGTTATTGTTGATCTTTCTTGTCGTCGTGATGGTCACTCAGATCAATCACCACTGACCCCGCCTGCTTTTCTTTCGACTGTGGTGGGAATAATTTGTCCCTCAACCACAGTAAGAATGACCCCAGCAATGGGATTAACAATGCATAGACGAGGCACGTCAACAGTGATACCGGGAATGCCAAGCGAACCACATTTAATGCGCTGCTACTGCCCAATACAGCCACCGCATTTAGCCAAGCTAGGCCCAAAAGGAGCACCAGGCTAGTAATACCAGTGACGAGGCCAATTGTAATTAGTTGCGATTGGGAATACTTTTCATCGGCAGAGCGATGCCAGTCCAGCATCCAAGCATCCACTAAGAAGGCCACTATCATCGTGATGATTAATAACCAGTTGCTAGTATGGAGGATCATCAATCCCAGGTTACCAATAAGTAACAGTAAGAGGGATGACCACCAAGGCAATACAAATAAACTGACAAACGCAAATAACGTGGTCAATGGCGCAATAAACAACCCTGTCGGCAAAACAGCCTTTAAGTTGAGTGGACTTAGCAGTAATAGTAGTGCTAAGCACACCGCCCAGACTGCTCCCTGGAATGTACGGTGCTTATTCATCATGCGAGTGGCTTCTTTTCAGTATCTTGCATCCAAGCAAGGGCCAAGGCACCCTTACCCAGGTGAGTTCCAATAACGGGACCAAAGTATGATAATTCAAAGCGAATATTAGGATGATCAGCTTGCAGTTTATCCATCCACTTCTGACCAGCTTCTGGCACATCAGCATGGATTACCATGGCGCGAACTGGATAATTTAATTTGGCAATATCTTGGTCGAAAATCTGTTCACACCGCAACTTGGCTTTCTTCATTGAACGAACTTTTTCAAAGGCTTCGATCGCATGGGTGGGAGTATTCATCGTGAGCAACGGCTTGATTTTCAAAATCGAACCCACAAAGGCGGCAGCGTTGGATAAACGGCCTCCACGGACGAGGTTTTGCAAGTCGTCAACAACAAATACATTGTTAAATGTATCGCGGTATTCGGTCAACTTCTTTAGGATATCGTCGAGGTTATCACCATTATTAGCCAGGTGGGCTGCTTCTAGTGCTAAGTAACCCATCATTTTTACAGTCAGATGGGAATCAAACGGAATAATCTTGATAACGTCTTTCATTTGAATTGAAAGCTGTTCAATCGTGTTTAAATAGCCAGAAATAGCTTTAGTTAGATGAATCGAGATTACTGCATCATAGCCATCATCAGCCAGTCCCTGGTAGAGTTCCATCAACTGGCCAATTGGTGTTTGGGCAGTTGTTGGGAAAGAACCAGATTTTGCCATCTTGTCGTAAAATTCTGAGGTTGAAATATCAACCCCTTCACGGTAGGTTTGGCCATCCAAGGTTACGGGAATTGGCACAACATGAATATTGTTAGCCGCCGCCTCTTCAGGTGTTAGATAGGCGGTGCTGTCAGTTACAACAGCAATTTTCATCATATCAACTCCGAGTTTTAAAATTTGATCAAATTATTTTTCATTTTACGCTAATACAAAGAGAATACCACATTGACAACGATAAACCAATCATTTATCGACGCTAAAAATTGCGAAATGAGCCTCTTTAACGGTATAATACTACTCGTTACGCATATTATTAAAAGAATTGAAGGAGGCTTTCTTATGGCATTTGATGGCTTCTTTACTCATGCCATGGTGCATGAACTAAATCAAACATTAGCAACTGGTCGGGTTGCGAAGGTCAGTCAACCTTACCCAGCAGAACTAATTATTACCATCCGCGCCCACCGGCACAATTACTCATTACTGTTGTCGGCCAACCCCACTTACCCGCGGATCCAAATTACGACGATTCCTTACCAGAATCCGGCTGTTCCCACAAACTTTGCCATGACAATGCGCAAGTACCTTGAAGGAGCAATCGTTGATTCAATTGAACAAATTGATAATGATCGAATCGTTAAGCTAGTCTTCAACACCCGGGATGAATTAGGTGATAGTCAACAACTTGACCTGTACAGTGAAATTATGGCGCGGCACAGTAACGTATCACTCGTTAACCACCGTACTGGGAAAATCATCGACACAATTAAGCACGTCGGCTCTGACCAGAACCGTGTCCGTCTCCTGTTACCTGGTGCCACTTGGGTAATGCCACCGAAGCAAGACAAAACTAACCCTTATTTGCCTAACCAAATCTACACGGACCTTATTCGCGAAACGCAGGACCCAAAGGAATTGGCTAAGCGATTACAGGCTGCATACCAGGGGCTGGGGCGCGATTCAGCCAAAGAACTCGCCCAGGAATTAGTGACTAGCGATGACTTGCCAACCACTTACCACCAGTTTCTGAATAACTTTGTGCATCCCCACCCCGTCATATACACGCGAGACAACGGCAAGTCCGCCTTTGCGGCGTTCCCGCCACTGGGAATGGGCGATGACAAACTGCAACATTACGATACTCTGTCAGCCCTTCTCGATGCCTATTATGCAAACAAGGCTCAGCAGGATCGGTCTAAGGAACTAGCGGGGCAAGTTTTGCGTGTGTTGCACACCGAATTAAAGAAGGATCGGCGCAAGATCAAAAAGTTGAATCAGCAGCTTGATGACGCTGCCGAAGCAGACCGTTACCGCGTTCGTGGTGAGATCCTCACGACCTACCTGAACCAGGTTAAGCGTGGTATGACAAGGATCACACTGAACAATTACTACGATAACAACCAGCCATTAACCATCAAGCTTAATCCTAACCTGACTCCCTCACGAAACGCCCAGAAGTACTTTACTAAGTACGATAAACTCAAGACTTCGGTGACTTATGTAAAGCAACAAAAGAAGCTGGCAGAACAGGAAATTGATTACCTGGCGAATATTGAGTCCCAGATTGACTTAGCCTCGCCAGATGATATTCAAGAAATTCGGCTAGAGTTGCAGGAACAAGGTTACCTGAAAGTTAAGCGTCAGAAGAGCAAGAAACGGCGTAAAGTCCGCGTCAGCAAGCCGGAACAATTCCACACTAGTAACGGTACTCTGGTGTTGGTTGGTAAAAACAACCTCCAGAATGACCGGCTCAGTTTCAAGATTGCCAATAAGAATGAGATCTGGCTCCACGTCAAGGACATTCCTGGATCTCACGTTGTAATTCGTGACACTAATCCAAGTGACGAGACAATCCTTGAAGCGGCTCAATTGGCTGCGTATTACTCTAAGGGACGTAATTCAGACAATGTGCCAGTCGACTATTTGCCAGTCAAACGGCTTCATAAACCAAGCGGTGCTAAGCCTGGGTTTGTCACCTTTACCGGTCAAAAGACCCTGTATGTGACACCACATAAACTTGAAAATTAAGTCGAAAGAAATTTAAAGGCGGTAGCAGTTGCTATCGCCTTATTAATATGGAATATGTTTCAGGACGTCATGGTTGCCGGTCGTCAGTAGTAAGAGCACTAACCGATTGTTCTCAATCCGATAGCACAGTACCCAATCGTCATTATAGCTCCTGTCGACATGAACATGCCAAACAGTTGGGCGAGTCCCTTTGATTATCCCTAATTTATGTTTTCTTTTTAGCTCCTCGACATCGTTTTCAACGATTAGCTTAACAACTTTCTTCAGTCTTTCCATGTCGTAATGCTTGCGCTTTAACTTTTTAACATTACGCTTAAACGTTGGAACTTGCTCAATCTTCATCTAACGAATCCGCCCACTCATCAAAATTATCAAATGTTTCAACCTGACCTCGATCCGCTTCTGCAATCGCTTGGTCAAGTTCCGAAGTAGCTTTTGGTGTGAATGGTAATTTATTATCTTGAGTTACCCGCTTAAGATAAATCTTAATGCCAGTAGACAAATCTAACCCCATTGACGAAAACACCCTAGTAGCATCCTGCTTAAGGTCGTCATCAATTTTAATATTGATTTGTGCCATTTCAATCACCTCTTCAATAGATATTATACCATTTCGTATACTTTATATATATAATATCTTTATTATTTATTGATAATTAAAGAAGTGCTATTCCAGCCTCGAATAATTTTAGTTCAGTCCACCTTTTTAAAATCAGTTGTAATAAAAAGTACCTCCAGAATTCCTAACTCTGGGGGTATTTTTTTCACATCAATTGCCATGGTCATTTGTTAGTTAATTTAAAATTTGCATCTGCGCACCAATAATGAGGCTGGCGGATGGCCGCCCATCGGATAAGCCGAGGGCCTTGAATGGGAAGGTAGCCCGGTAAATAGCCGGCTGATCGTCTCCCGTAAAGGTTAACTGAGTATCCTGGTCAACAATTAAGCTAATTAGTTGAGCTGGCCAATTAATCCCAGTTGACTTGGACAGGAAAGCAATCTCCGGCAACGGAATTGCCTGCACGACCAGCGGCTGGTAGTTATCCCCAACCTGTTCAAAGACCACTTGATAGAAGCCCACCTTTTCCCGACTCGTGATTACTTCCGTTGATGACTTCATTAAGCTGGTCAGTTCCTGACTATCAATTTCAGCGGGTGTCCGCATCTGTGTCGATTGGTAATTAAAGTCTGTAGCTGACAATAAATCACTCGTCGACGCAATAAAGTGCGCTTGGTGGCCATCAAACAGGAAGTTCAAAGACAGCAACGGGTGTTCTTTGGCCTCGTTGCTTAACATCCGGTCGTCTGGCACCTCAATGATCTTCGCCTGTAAGTCATACTTCTGGAGTTCTGCTACCAGATCAGTATAAGAAGCCGGAATAAAGATCATTTGCGGCTGATCACATTCAATGACCGATAAGATGTTCTCGGGAACTGGCGGTTCAATATACCGCTTATCCGCAATCTCACGGTTCAGGGTAATGGAACTTGGATTACTGTTAATCACAATCGTGTGGTAGCCCAGTTCATGCAACTTCGTCAGTGTCGAAGCCAGGAAGAAATCACCCGAGTTACTGAGTCCCAATCGGATGCCACCTGTTCCGACAACCAGGGCGCTCGGTTGCGAGAGCGTCGTGGCTTCATTTTCATCCTCATATGCGGAGTAAAAGGTCGCCGTATGCTGGTCAAATTCACCAGCGGACGGTTCAATCTCCTTATACTTCAGCGTTAGGTCATGATCCTGAGTCATTTGGTAGACCTGACTAGGCTCCATCCCCCACAATCGCGCAATTAACCGGTTAGTAAGTCCCATTTTCTTGGCGCGGTTCAAGACTGGTTCCTTTCCAGGATGTTCTTGCAATTCCCGCAGTACCAACCGCATTTGATTAAGTTGATCAAAGTAGAACGGATCTATCTTTGTCATCTCGGCCAATTCTTCGACAGTGTAACCCCGCTCCATGGCCTCCAGCAGAGTAAACATCCGTCCAGCATGAGGGTGAACAATCCGGTCAACGATCTGATCTTCATTCAATTTCCGTTGGGTGTTCAGGTGAAAATCTGTTGGTTCGTGATAACGTGACTCGATCGCCTTAAACAAGGCTTCAGCGGGACTTCGGCCAATACCAAAGACCGTTCCGATTGACCGTTTCTCGGTACCAAGAAGCTGCTCATCAAAGTTATCAATTTCAAAGGCCCAGACTGGAATCCGGGCGGCAATATGGTCCATCGTGGGTTCCATTAGTGCCGCATGTGGTTGGAAATTATCACCCAAGTTAATCTCGCGTAATGACTTCCCGGTATACAACTGGGCACAAACCTCAGCGACTGGATACCCCGTTGACTGTTCAACAAAGGCCACCATCCGATCAAAGTATGGGCTATTTTTAATCACATAAAACTTATCACTGGCAGGATCCAAAGCAAATTGCAGGTGGTTAATGCCCACAATCCGTAATTTCCGGGTAATCGCAAATGCCACGTCCCGAATATCCTGGATTTGCCGATCCAGTAAAGTTTGGGCTGGATTAAACGCAATCGAATCCCCCGCGTGAATCCCAATTGGATCCATGTCTTCAACCATGGACAACATCATCATGGTCCCGGTATGATCACGCTGAACAACCACTTCGATTTCCTTATATCCAGCCAAGCTTTGCTGAACAAAGATCTGCCCTGCCCGTGATTGATCAAGACACTTCTTGACCGCAGATGACAGGTCATTCCGGTCATGGACAATTTGACGGGTCGAGTTGCTCTTCGGCCAAACGGAACGCACAATCACCGGATAACCGATCAGGTCAGCTTCTTGAAGGGCATCCTGATAATTATTAACCGTCACGATCTTCTTCATCGGCGCTTCCATTTGCCGGAAAGTCTGTTCAAGTAAGACCGGGTTATTGATCTGGCGAATCGTTGCTTCTGGAACCCCCAGCAAATGGATATTCTTTTGGCGGAGGACCCCTTTATCCAACAGTTCCTGGGTTAAGAGGAATGCTTGCCGGTTACCCAGCGTGGGCAAAATGGCTGTCGGATGGTATTTATCGATGATCTCCAGGAGATGTTCAACCGTCAGTGGGCCAATACAACAATGGTCAACAACTTGACGATTATCGAGGCTGAAGGAGAACGGATTATTATCAATTAAAATGGTCCGGTAACCAGCAACATGTAATTGGTGAGCAACGGAAAAAGTTGCGCTGTCCACTTCATCCCCGTGCTGGATGTCATTGGCTCCCGCACCGATCATTAAAATGGTCTGCTGCTTATTTACCATTACCGTCGCTCCTCCTTTCGCTTCATCGTGTCAACAAACTCGTCAAATAAGCCGTCCGTTTCATCTGGTCCCGGTGCCCCATCTGGGAAAAATTGAACCGAGAAAGCCGGATAACGGCGGTGGCGCAATCCCTGGATACTGTTATCGATCATGTCACGATAAGTCACGAATAACTTTGAGCGGTCTACTGAGTTCGGATCAATTGTGTAACCCTCACCTTGCGTCGCGTAGACCACGTGATCTGTAATGATTTCGTGGAGGGGGTGGTTCATGCCGTGGTGTTCCACTGGCAAAGCAGTCACTTGGGCACCATTTGCCAAACCAAACAGTTCGTGACCCAAGCCAATAGCAAAGAGTGGAACATGCTGTTGGACTTCTTGAATCATTTGCAATACAGAGCTTTTAACAAAATGCGGATCTCCTGGTCCAGAAGACAGGACCACCCCGTCTGGGTCCAGGCGCATAATATCTTCCGCGGTGGCATCATATGGCAAAACGGTGACGTTACACTTCCGCCGACTGAGCTCCCGAAGAATTCCATTCTTTAAGCCAAAATCAACCACAACTACAGATAAGCCAACCCCTGGATTGGGATAGGCCTTCGGAGTGGATACCTGAGCCACCTGTTGGTTAGTCAAAACCGTGGCATGGAGCTGGTCAAAAGCGTGGTCATCAGGAACCGGCACAATACTTCCCTTTAGTGGGTGGTCCGCATTCCGGAGCTTATGAGTAATGGCCCGGGTATCAACATTGGTAATCCCAGGAATATTCATTTGCTTCAAATAACGATCCAGTGTCATCCGGCGAACATTGTCAGTCGCTACATTAGACAAGGAACGGACGATTACGCCCTTGATCGTCGGTTCAATACTTTCATAAATATTACGCTGAATACCATAGCTCCCAATATTTGGTTGGGTGAATGTGACAATTTGATTGTCATAGATTTGGTTTGTAATGATTTCTTGATAACCAGTCATACTAGTGTTGAAGACAACCTCTCCAAAAGTTACCGCTGGTGATCCAAAACCATCCCCAACAAAAATGGTACCGTCTTCAAAGATTAAGTATCGTGATGACATGTAATCACCCCTATTACTCACAATAATTAATGATTTACGCCTGATCGGTTTTGCGTAAGTGTTCTAACATTTTACTAAAAGAATCTGGTAACGGGGCCGTAAAGGTCATCTGTTTACCAGTCCGCGGGTGCTTAAAGCCCAGCAACCGCGCGTGAAGATATTGACCGTTGCCTGGTAAGGTTTTCCGCGGGCCGTACAAGGGGTCACCTGCTAAGGGGTGGCCAATGTACCTCATATGAACGCGGATTTGGTGGGTCCGGCCGGTCTCTAGTCGACAGGCAACGAGTGTATAATGACGGAAACGTTCTAGAACTTTGAAATGAGTCACAGCATGGCGACCATCAGCAACAACCGCCTGTTTTTTGCGGTCCTTTAATGATCGTCCCAGTGGCGCATCAATCGTCCCCCGGTCTTCTTTAATCACACCATGCACAAGAGCCACATATTCCCGCTCATTCGTTTTCGCCTTCAATTGGGCTGCCAATGATCGGTGGGCCATATCATTCTTGGCCACCATCAATAATCCGGATGTATCTTTATCAATGCGGTGAACAATTCCCGGCCGAAACTCACCATTAATCGTGGATAATGGTGAATGGTAAAGCAGCGCGTTTACTAGCGTATGGTCTGGATGACCAGGTGCCGGGTGTACCACCATCCCCTGGGGTTTATTAACTACAATAACGTCATCATCCTCGTATACGATATCGAGGGGTATGTTTTCAGGTTCCAGATCAATTTTTTTCGGTTCCTCGGGAATAATTTCCACCCGGTCACCAACCGTTAGTTTGTACTTACTTTTGACTTGCTGGCCATTAACTAACACGTGGCCATCTTCAATCCATTTTTGAATCTGCGAACGAGAGAATTGACTAAAGTGGTGTCCTAATTGCTTATCAATTCGTCCTGTTAAGGCAGAATCAACATTTAACGTTAAATCAGTACTCATCTAATCATCCTCACGTAGTACTAATACAATTAAGATTATGACACCAATAGTCAGACAGCTGTCCGCAACATTAAAGACTGGAAAGTAAACCGGCAATAATTGAAACATGTCGACAACATAACCCTGTAACATCCGGTCAATGAAGTTACCGATCGCCCCCGCCGTCATTAAGCTCAAAGCAATGGATAACCATCGTTGCTTGCGGTATCGCCATAGCAAGTATCCTAAGACGATCAATACAACAATTGTCAATATGGCAAAGAAGCCTTGCTGACCAGCCAACATACTCCAAGCCGCTCCGTTATTGTGGAGGTTCGTTAAACCCAACACACCAGGGATTAAAACATGTAAACTGCCTTCAGCGAAGTGGGTCGATACCAAAACTTTTACCCATTGATCGAGACCCACCAGGACCAGAATGAGTACTAAATCTAAGCCGATCATTGTTGGTCACCATCACTTGCCAAGGCTAACTTTAACCGTGCAATCGCCTTTTGGGTAAAGGTAAAGTTGAAGATTTCACCATGAACGGTAATCGTCACCGTGTGCTTGGTAAAGCGTGGCTGGCGAATATCAGCAATTGGGATTACAAGGTAGTTCGACTGCAAGACCCGGCTGAAAACCATCTTAGTTGGTGTAATTACCACGGTGCGGCGAAAAATGCCTAAAATTGTTACAATAATAAAGATCAAAAAGAGTAAAGCGGTAATCCATTGAAAATGGGTAATTTCCAACCAGACGACTAACCCAGCTATAAAGATCAGGAAAGTCCAACACCAGGAAATGATTGTCCCGGTCAAATCTGGTTGATAAAAATAACGTGTTTCTTCTTCCATACCGTTTAAGATCCTTTCAAGGAGAGATAATTCAATGATTAAAATGTATACTGATGCCGCCACTAAAGGCAATCCAGGGCCAACTGGCTTAGGGGTGCTAATCATTGACCAGCACCACCAGCGGCAGCTGACTGCAACAGTTGCAAAAGCCTCCAATCATGAAGGCGAATTTCTAGCCGCCATTCACGGTTTCCAATATCTGCTGGACCATTTTGACCAGCAAACCATCTTATATTATACCGATAGTCGGCTTTTAAGTGATGCAATTGCCAAAAATTATAGCAAGCATTACCAAAATTTATTAAATCAACTGAATCAGTTGTTGGACCAAGAAACGATGGTCGTTACCCGGTGGATTCCAGAAAAGGATAATCACGGGGCGCACAACTTGGCCAACCAGGCCTTGCATCAGTTAGAATAGCAGGTTTTATTATACCAAATCTTATGCATAATTCCCGCAGTTAGCGAATCATTCTGCGTTAACTTTCAAATTGGTTGCTGTATAATTAAATTATTCTAATAAAGTCAGGTGACATTATGAGTTCAATTGCTCGTTTTTATGAAAATTTTAAACCAAGTCATTATGATGTTTTTCTTGACATCAACCGTGCCAAAAAGACCATTAAAGGCAACACGACGGTCAGTGGGATTGCTGAACAACCAGTCATCAAGCTCCATCAAAAGGACCTCACCATTGAATCCGTCCAAGTCGCTGGGGAAAATGTCCCATTCAAGGTCGATAACGATGCCGAAGCAATTATTATCACCCTCCCAGAAGATGGTGACGTCACCTTAACCGTGACCTATTCGGCACCATTAACCGACACCATGATGGGAATTTACCCTTCCTACTACAAGGTTAATGGGGAAACAAAGCAAATTATTGGTACCCAATTTGAAACCACCTTTGCGCGTCAAGCTTTCCCATGTGTCGATGAACCAGAAGCCAAGGCCACGTTCAGCCTGGCAATCAAATATGACGAACATCCTGGTGAAACGATCATCGCCAACATGCCAGAAGACCATGAATCTGCTGGCGTCCACTACTTCCAACAAACTGTCCGGATGTCTACCTACCTCGTAGCCTTCGCATTTGGTGAATTACAAGCCAAGAAGACAACTACAAAGTCGGGTGTTCAGGTCGGCGTCTTTGCAACGAAAGCTCACCAGCCAAAAGAACTCGACTTTGCCTTAGAGATTGCTAAGAAGGCCATTGAGTTTTATGAAGACTTCTACCAAACACCATATCCACTGCCCCACTCTTGGCAACTCGCCCTGCCCGACTTCTCTGCCGGGGCGATGGAAAACTGGGGTCTCGTAACCTACCGGGAAGCATACCTGTTGCTGGATCCTGACAATACCTCACTGGATATGAAGCGCCTAGTAGCCACCGTTATTACTCACGAACTAGCGCACCAGTGGTTCGGTGATTTAGTCACAATGAAGTGGTGGGATGACCTCTGGCTCAACGAAAGCTTTGCCAACATGATGGAATACGTTGCCGTTGACGCCATTCATCCAGAATGGAAGATCTGGGAACTCTTCCAAACCTCAGAAGCACCCATGGCCCTGCAACGGGATGCCACTGATGGCGTTCAACCGGTCCATGTCCAAGTTAACAACCCAGCTGAAATCGATGCCATCTTTGACGCGGCCATTGTCTACGCCAAGGGGGCGCGGATGTTAGTCATGGTTCGTTCATTAATTGGCGATGATGCCCTGCGTGCTGGATTAAAGAACTACTTTGCTGCTCACAAATACCACAATGCTACTGGTGCCGATCTCTGGTCTGCCTTGGGCAAAGCTTCGCACCTAGATATTGGAGACATTATGAACTCGTGGCTGGAACAACCGGGTTACCCAGTTGTCTCCGCTAGTGTCGAAGATGGTCAGCTGAAGCTCCACCAACAACAGTTCTTTATTGGTAAGGGACAGGACCAAGGACGCTTGTGGCAGATTCCATTGAACGCTAACTATGACGCTGCTCCCCAAATTATGAAGGATCAAGATATTAGCCTTGGCGAATACCAAGAACTACGGGATAAAGTTGGCAAACCATTCCGCTTAAATCTTGGCAATAACTCCCACTTCATCGTTAAGTATGACGAAACACTCTTGAATGATATCCTCGACCACTTGGATAACCTCGATGCCATTAGCCAACGGCAGCTGCTGCAAGATTGCCGGCTGCTCGCTGATGGTGGTGAAATGTCATACGCGGATCTTGTACCGCTGCTGCCAAAGTTTGCTAACAGTCACTCTGAAATTGTCAACACTGCGCTGTACGCCATCGTTAACCGCTTGAAGCTGTTCGTCCAACCGAAGTCAAAGGAAGAAGACCAACTTAAGCGTTTAGTTGACCAACTGGCAGCTCCACAAGTGGCGCGCTTAGGTTGGCAACCATCGAAGGACGACAGTAATGATGACCAGTTAACCCGGCCAATCGTATTATCCGCCGCCCTCTATGCTGATAATAAGAAAGCTATTGAAGCTGCCCACCGGATCTTCACCAATCACCAGTCCGACCTTGCCCACCTGAATGCTGACATCCGCCCACTGGTTCTGAAAGCTGAAATGCAACACTATGGTAATCCGGCATTGTTCGAACAGTTCATTCGGGACTACCAAGATACTGCAGATGCTTCTTACAAGTCGGACTTGAATTCAGCAATTACTGCTACCAAGAGTCCTGAGCTAATCAGTCAACTTATCACTGATTTTGAAGATAGCACCGTCATCAAGCCACAAGACTTACGTGGCTGGTACCGGAATGTTCTTGCTAACAACGATGGTCAACAAGCTGCCTGGGACTGGCTCCGTGGTGAATGGGACTGGTTAAACAAGACCGTTGGTGGTGATATGGAATTTGCTACTTACATTACGGTTACGGCCAATGTATTCCACACACCAGCACGGCTGCAAGAGTTTAAAGAATTCTTTGAACCAAAAGTTAATACACCTGGCTTAACTCGTGAAATTAAGATGGACATCAGTATTGTCCAAAGCAAGGTTGACTTGATTGCTAAGGAACAAGACGCTGTGCACCAAGCCATTCAAGCTGCTATTCAATAGTCTTAGCCACTACTTTAAAACGAAATTACCTCAGTCATTCGTAATGAATGATTGAGGTAATTTTTTTACACTGAATTTTATTTCTTCGTAATATAGCCCTTAGCCTTCAGTAATTCAGCCAATTCAATCGCACCACCAGCAGCGCCACGAGCGGTGTTGTGAGACAGACCAATAAACTTCCAGTCAAAGATCTTATCAGGACGAAGCCGACCAATGGAAATTCCCATACCGTGCTCAAAGTTGACATCGTAACGGACTTGTGGACGGAAATCATCAGTGAGATATTGAATGAACTGCTTTGGCGCACTCGGCAATTTAAGTTCTTGCGGTACCCCACTGTAGTCTTCCAACGCTTTAATCAAGTCTTCCTTACTTGGATTCTGCTTGAAGTTAATGAAGGTAGCGACCGTGTGTCCATATAGAACAGGAACCCGCAGACATTGACTAGTAATTACTGGCGAATCAGCCTTGACGATCTGCTTGGTTGCCGGGTCAATATGACCAAAGATCTTTAATGGCTCATCTTCAGACTTGGCTTCTTCACCTGGGATATATGGAATAACATTGTTTTGAATTTCTGGAGCAGTTTCGAGCGTCTTCCCGGCACCAGAAATCGCCTGGTAAGTACATGCCAAGACTTGGGTTGGTTCGAACTTTTGCCATGCTGCAATTGCTGGGGTGTAGCTTTGAATGGAACAATTTGGCTTAACCGCCACAAAGCCCTTCTTCGTTCCTAACCGTTCCCGTTGGTACTTAATGATGTCAATGTGGTCCGGGTTAATTTCGGGTACAACCATTGGCACATCAGGAGTCCAGCGGTGAGCACTATTGTTGGAAACCACCGGAGTTTCATGCTTAGCGTATTCGTCTTCCAGCTTTCGCGTATCAGCCTTATCAAGATTAATAGCAGAGAAGACAAAATCAACTTGGGAAGCAACAGCATCGACATCCTCTGCATCCAGGATGGTTAAATCCTTCACATCATCGGGAATTGGGGTATCGCCCATCTTCCAGCGATCCTTAACTGATTCACCATACTTTTGACCAGCACTATGCTTACTGGCCGCAACAACGGTTACCTGGAACCACGGGTGATTAGCAAGTAAAGTCACATAACGTTGACCAACCATCCCCGTAGCACCAATAACACCAACTTTTAATTTTTCACTCATTAAATGAGCCTCCTGACTATTAGTTAAACTGTGCCATAAAAGGACGCAGTCGTTCGATTACTTGATCAATATCGTCGTCTGAAGCGGCATATGACAGCCGGATATGTCCTTCACCACCAGGTCCAAAAGCATGACCAGGGATGACACCAACTTTAGCTTGGTGGGCCAAATCACGGGCAAATTGGAAGTCGTCATCCCCATACTTTGCTGGGATGTCCGCAAAAATGTAGAAGGCCCCGTCCGGAACAGCAATGTGGAAGCCCATCTCCTTCATCGCGGCAGCCAACTTGTCACGACGTTTTTGGTAGTGGGCGCGGAATTCAACTGGGTCGTCTTGCCCATGTTCAAATGCTTCCAGGGCAGCGGCTTGCGCAGTATCATTTGGCGCCGTAACCATGAATGAGTGCATCTTTGAAATCTGGCTAATAAGTTGCTGTGGTGCGGCAACGTATCCTAACCGCCAACCAGTCATCGCATGCGACTTAGACAGCCCCGAAATGACGATGGTCTGATCTGGCAAAGCTTCGGCTAACGAGTAGAATGGCCGATCATAAATCAAATCAGAGTAAATCTCGTCGACAATCCCGAGAAGCTGGTGTTTCTTCAGAACAGCTGCTAAAGCCTGGAGCTCTTCCTTGCTGTAGCACCGGCCAGTGGGGTTATTTGGATAGTTTAATAAGACCGCCTTGACGGAATCACCGTACTTGGCAATCAACTTTTCCAAGCGTTCTGGTGTTAATAAGAAGCCATCGTCCGAAGTGTCCACTTTGACTGGTTCTGCTCCCGTTAAAGCAATGACTGGGAAGTACAGTGAAAAGGTTGGCGTTGGCACAATCACCTTATCACCCGGATTGAACAGGGCAAATGAAGTGGCGGTAATTGCCTCGGTGGCCCCAATCGTGACGATTACTTCACTAGCGGGGTCATAGGAAACGTGGCGTGTCCGCTGTAAGTACTTACTGATTGCTTGTCGTAAGGGTAAATCGCCACGGGCTGCAGAATAATGAGAGTCATTATCTTCAATGCTCTTAATGGCTGCTTGCTTAACGTGTTCGGGAACGTTGAAATCTGGTTCGCCTAACGTCAATTTGACGATTCCGGGGATGGCAGAGATCTCGTCATCAAAGGCCCGGATTTGAGCAGGTGGTAAAGCATCCACCCGTTGGTTAACAATGTTTTGCAATGCTGATGGTAATTCAGGCATATTAGTCACCTCTTACAGGATTTGTTCCAAACCAACAACCATGTGATCAAGGGTAGCTACTTTTTGCAAAGCAACCTTTACTCCAGACATAAATGATTGCCGATCAAATGAATCTTGGCGAATGGTCAATGCTTCACCAGCCCCACCGAATAGCACTTGTTCATGTGCAATATAGCCTGGTAAGCGAACAGAATGAATCTTAATACCGTGGTAGTCACCCCCACGAACATTTGCCAAAGTTTCCGTCTCATCAGGACTTGTTTGATGGCTTGGCCGAACTTGATCAATTAATTTGGCCGTTGATAGTGCGGTCCCTGATGGCGCGTCCTTCTTGTCAGCATGGTGCATTTCGATAATTTCCACGTCTGGGAAGTATTGCGCTGCTTTCTTAGCAAACTTCATTAGTAAGACAGCAGACATACCAAAATTAGGAGCAATCAGTCCACCCAGGTGCTTATTCTCACTAAATTCGATTAATTCTTTCTCTTGATCATCAGTCAGTCCAGTCGTTCCAACAACAGGCATAAAGTTATGTTGCAAAGCAAACTTGACATTGTCATAGACAGCAGACGGAACAGTAAAGTCCAACCAGATATTGGCGACTCCTTCTTGAACGTCATCCAGGGCATGATAGATAGCGACATTGTCTGCAAGGTGGTTAGCAGTGCGTTGATTGTCAGCTAAGTGGGGCGCCAAGACCGCTGTTAACTGCATATCATCCATGGAATTAACTAATTGAACAGCCTTTTGACCCATTGCGCCGGCAGCACCAGCAATTAAAACTTTTGTCATTGCTATTCGCCTCACTTTACAGGTCAAGTGGCAAAGTATGGTTAGCTAATGAATCAGCTGGCAAGTCTAAAGCTGCTTCCAATGCATGCTGTTCGTCGGCGTTCAAGTCCATGATTGGTAGACGGCATGAACCAGCATGCAGACCCTGGGCATTCAAAACCGCCTTTACAGGTGATGGTGATGGGTACATGAAGCAAGCAGCCATCCGAGGAGTTAACCACCGTTGAAGCTTACCAGCAAATTGGAAGTCACCATCATATAAAGCGTTCAGCATTTGCCGCATTTGCTTGACATAAAGGTGAGAAGCAACGGAGATAACCCCATTGGCACCAAGAACACGGGCAGTTAATGCTTGGGCATCTTCACCAGTGAAGACGCAGAAGTCATCAGCGGAATGTTCAACGACGTATTGCAATTCGTCAAGTGGCGTGCATTGCTTAACACCAGCAATGTTAGGATGTTGAGATAACTTAACAACCGTTTCAGGAGCCATCTTAGAACCAGTCCGGCCAGGGATGTTGTAAATGATAATCGGAATATTAACTGAATCAGCAACCTTGGTAAAGTGGGCCAGCATACCCCGCTGGTTTGGCTTGTTGTAAGGTGGAACAACAACTAAGGCGTAGTCAACCCCATTGATCTTGGCCACTTCATTGGTCAGTTCAATTGTTTCAGTTGGATTGTTACTCCCGGTACCCGCAATAACCGGAACTCGACCATCAATGATTTCCGCAAAACGAGTATAGAGTTCAATCTTTTCGTCATGAGTTAATTCTGGCGTTTCACCAGTCGTTCCCCCAATGACAAAGCCGTTACAACCGCCATCAATTAAACGGTTAGTCAGCTTCTCAAGGGCATCAAAATTAATATGATTATCTTCATCAAAGGGTGTTACGATCGCTGTCAGTAAATCAGCATTTGCTAAATTAGTCATTTCAATTCCTCCAAATTAATCTTTCATTCGTGCTTCTAGAAAACCAGTAATTGCATCAACACCGCGCTGAATAGCACTTTCTTTTGGTGTCAATGTTGCGGAGTGCAACTGCGAATCATCATCAACTCCCAACCAGAACATTGTTCCCGGGAACTTGGCCAGTAAGTAACCGAAGTCCTCGCCGGTCATGGCTGGTGCTGTTTCAACAAAATTCACGTTAGGCGCGCTCTTCATATATTTAATAAAGCGTTTGGTTAATGCCGGGTTGTTTTCAACCGGCCAATAGCCACCTTGGTTAAGGTTAAGTTGAATGTCCATATTATACGAACGGCCAACCCCTTCACACACATTTTTCAAACGTTCATCGATCTGCTCAATCATTTTCTGCGTCAAGCCGCGGATCGTCCCTTCAATTCTGGTATGGCCAGTGATGACGTTCCGAATCGTCCCACCAGAGATCTTCCCTAGTGTGATAACCCCGCTTTGAATCGGGTCAATGCTACGGGAAATGATCGTTTGAATTTGCATAATCAGCGCTGCCGCCGCCACCACGGTATCATTGGCATCTTGCGGATAGGCGGCATGACCACCCTTACCATTCAAATCAATGTTAACTTCGGTTGTCCCAGCAAACAACGTTCCCATCCGACAACCAATGGCGCCAGCGGGTAAGTCAGGATTATCATGCAAGCCATAAAACTCATCGGGCTTCCACTTGCCACTAAACAACCCTTTTTCATAGGACTGTTTACCGCCACTCTCGCTCTCTTCCGCTGGTTGGAAGAAGAACAGTAAATTATCTTTGGGTTGGTGATCTGCAAAGTAGGATAAAACACCGAGGGCAACGGTCATATGAATATCATGACCACAAGCATGCATTACCCCAGGATGATGAGAAGCATACGGTAACCCAGTTTGTTCTTCAACCGGTAAAGCATCGATGTCAGTTCGATAACCGACCGTTCGTTGCGGATCAGTCCCGTGGACCAGGACCATCAAGGCTGTCGGCATTGCTTCCGGTTCCCGGACTTCCAAATGGTCTTGGTTCATCTCCCGGACGACCTGCAAAAGGTAATCGTGGGTCTCATGTTCATGGAGAGCCAACTCTGGAATTTGGTGAAGGTGGCGCCGAATTTGAATTAATTCTTGTTCACTTAACATTCGCTACTCCTATAATTTCCGTAAGTCGTCTTCCAGGCCCGTCTTACTGTCGGTTTTGGCATCAACATTCTTAACAAACTTAGCAGGCACCCCGGCGACAACTGTGTGAGGAGCCACATCATGGGTAACAATTGCTCCTGCTGCAACCACGGCACCTTCACCAACGTGGCATCCTTCGATGACAACGGCATTGGCACCAATCAAGACATTATCGTCAATTCGCACTGGTTTAGCTGAAGCCGGTTCAACAACCCCAGCTAAGACAGTCCCCGCACCAATGTGGCAATGTTTACCAACAATGGCACGACCGCCGAGAATGGCTCCCATATCAATCATGGAGCCTTCACCGATTTCGGCACCAATATTAATGGTGGCCCCCATCATAATCACAGCATTGTCACCGATCAGAACTTGGTCACGAATGGTTGCGCCAGGTTCAATCCGTGCATTGATGTTCTTCAGGTCCAACAAAGGAACAGCGGAGTTACGAGCATCATTTTCAATATGGTAATCATCAATTAATGCAGCATTGTCCTTTAAGAGTGGTTGAACTTGCTTCCAATCGCCAAAGATTACACCGGTCTGATCATTAACAAAGGTTTGCACATCAGCAGGGAAATGAATTTGATTTAACTTACCCTTGAGAAAGACCTTAACCGGGGTCTTCTTAGGAGCGTTACCGATGTAGTTAATAATTTCTTGGGCATCTAATTTTGCCATTACAATCGCTTCTTTCTTCTTATATATAATGTTAATTTTCGTTGTAGGGGAGGTCGAGAGATACAAGGTCGTCTAACGATTCCCGTTTGATTACTAATTGAGCTTGGCCATTTTCGACAAAGACCACTGCTGGCCGCGGGTTCCGGTTGTAGTTAGATGCCATGGAATAGCCATAGGCTCCCGTATCTAACATTGCGAGAACATCGCCCGGCTTCGTTGCTGGTAATGCTTGGTCCTGCGCCAGAATATCACCGGATTCACAGTACTTTCCGGCGATCCGCACGTGTTCCGTCAATGGCGCTGCCGGATTAGAAGCAAGCACCGTTTCGTATTTTGCTTGGTAAAGGGCCGGCCGAATGTTGTCACCCATTCCCCCATCAACTGCCAGGTACGGTTTCAATCCTGGAACGTCCTTGCGTGAGCCAACCGTGTACAGGTTGTAACCAGCCGGACCAACAATGGAACGGCCTGGTTCAATCCAAATTGCCGGTGTCTTCAGGTTTAAGTTAGTAGCTTCTTGTTTGATTGCCTTGATGATGGCATCCACAAACTCTTCCGGCTTCAGTGGGTGATCGTCTTTCGTATAACGAATACCAAACCCACCACCAACGTTAACTACTTCAGCTTCATAGTCGAAGTCATGCTTCCAATGAGCGGCAACCTCCATCAACTTCTTTGCCACTCCTTCAAAACCAGCTAGTTCGAAAATCTGTGAACCAATGTGGGCGTGAAGGCCACGCATCTTCATCCGCGGATTAGCGAGTACCTTTTGGAGAGCTTCATCCGCTTGTCCGGAGCCCAGATCAAAGCCAAACTTAGAATCAACCTGCCCGGTTTGAATGTACTTATTAGTATGGGCAGAAATCCCCGGGGTGATCCGGAGCATGACGTCAATGGAACTATTCTTGGCAGTTAACACTTCATTTAATAGGTCAATTTCGTGGAAGTTATCCAGCATGATCGTCCCCACGTGATGGTCAACAGCCATTTCCAATTCCTGCCGCGACTTGTTGTTGCCATGGAAACTAACATCTTCCATTGGGAAACCGGCCTTGAGTGCCGTATAAAGTTCCCCTGCTGATACGACATCGACATGCGCACCTTCTGTAGCAGCAACCTGATACATTGCTACTGCCGCGAATGCCTTACTAGCATATGAAACAGCATAATCAACGTGATTTTCTTCAAAAACGTGCCGAAAGGCTTGAATTTGATGACGAATCCTGCTGACATCATAGACCACTAGAGGCGTGCCAAACCGGTGAGCCAGTTCGATGCTATCCACCCCACCAATTTGTAAATGGCCAGCTTCGTTAATGTCCGCAGCGGTTAATTGTTCATTCATTCCAATTCCTCCAAACTAATCACGGGGCAACGCTAATAAAAAATCCACTATTTGCGCGAAACAAACAGTGGATGCATTTCAAATATCCGTTCTGATTTGTCGATAGCGCACCGCAGGCTGTTATTGTCCTGCGACAGTCCGTGAGTTATTCACCCACGCCCCAGCTACCTAGTCGGGCCAAACTAGACGCTTCGGCAACCGCCCTGTTCCGCTGACTTCCCGGCCTGGCCAAGCTCCATCAGTTTACTTGTGTTGGTTGCGCCTCTTCGATTTATGAATATGATAGAAAAACTATATGAGAATGTCAAGCTCATTCCTTAACTTTTCTAATTTTGATCTCATCTTATTTATTCAATTAATTGAATACCCAACTTAATGCCCTCATGACAGTCGAATGTGATACACTATCAGGCATAGGTCTTTTACAACTAAATATTTTGACGGAGGATTTAGAAAAACATGGATACTTTAAATCGAGTTTTTCATCTTGAGGATGCTCATACCACTGTCAAACGGGAGTTAATCGCCGCATTAACCACCTTTGTCAGCCTCTCCTACATCCTATTTGTTAACCCTAACATTTTGCATGCGGCAGGAATTGACAAAGGTGCAGCCTTCACGGTGACCGCTGTTGCGACCGCCGTGGGATGTTTCTTAATGGGATTCATTGCCAACTACCCAGTCGCCCTGGCTCCAACATTAGGGTCGGCCGCCTTTTTTGCCTACAACGTTGTTATTGGGATGCACATTAATTGGCAAACGGCGCTGGCCGCAGTCCTCGTGGCTTCGTTCCTGTTCATTTTGATCACGGTCTTGAAGCTCCGGGAAATGGTGGTCAACGCCATCCCAGCGGATATGAAGTACGCAATTTCGGCGGGAATTGGATTATTCATCGCGTTCATCGGTTTACAAAACGGTAAGCTGATCGTGAATAATTCATCATCCCTCGTTGGCCTGGGTTCATTTAATAATTCCCAAGTCTGGATCACTTTGTTCGGGTTAGTCTTAACCATTATTCTAATGGCAGCCCGGGTTCCCGGTTCCATCTTTATTGGGATGATTGTGACCGCCATCTTTGGCATTATTATTGGTCAAATTCCAATGCCCCACAATATCATCTCCGGGGCACCAAGTATGGCACCAACATTTGGTCATGCTGCATTCCACATTGCGGATATTAACACCCCGCAATTATTCATGGTTGTGTTAACCTTCTTGCTGGTCACCTTCTTTGATACCGCTGGAACGCTGATCGGGATGAGCCAACAGGCAGGGATGGTTGACAAAAACGGTAAGATTCCGGGAATTGGTCGCGCCTTCCTCTCCGATTCACTCGCAATGGTGGAAGGGGCACTGATGGGAACCGCTCCCCTGGGGACTTCCGTGGAATCAAGTGCCGGGATTGCCATGGGTGGTCGAACTGGTTTAACCGCCATCTTTGTCGGAATCTTCTTCTTGATCTCCATGATCTTTAGTCCATTGTTGGCGGTGATCCCCACAACAGTCACGGCTCCAGCGTTGGTGATCGTGGGGGTACTGATGGCCGGTAACCTGAAGTACATTAATTGGGACCACTTCGAAGTTGCCCTGCCTGCTTTCCTAACCGTGGTCGGAATGTCCCTTACCTATTCGATTTCGGATGGGTTAGCTTTGGGGATGATTGCCTACCCAATCACGATGATTGCGGCTCGGCGTCACAAGGAAGTCTCACCGATGATGTATGTGCTCTTCTTCATCTTCATCATTTTCTTCCTGATCACAAACATGAAATAAGTTATTTTGCCAGTCTATGAAAGGCTGGCTTTTTCTTTAAAATTTTTTGTCTGCCTATCATTGCACTTACTTATTCAAGGATTAGTCCTTTGCATAATTATTAATCCATGTTAGAATTCGATTAAAATGTTATGGGAGAATCCCATTAAGTGAGAAGGAGAATTGGAATGAAGGTTGTAAAATTTGGTGGTTCATCCTTAGCCGATGGGCCTGAATATGAACACGCGATTAATATTATTACGGCAGATCCAGAACGTCGGGTTGCTGTCACCTCGGCACCGGGCAAGCGGCATGATGGTGACATTAAGGTTACTGACCTCTTAATTAAGTATGCGAAAGCAGTCATTAATGATGAAGATACTAATACACTGGTCAGTCAGATCTTTAATCGCTACCAAGCGATTGCGGATTATTTCCACTTACCCGCTGATCAGCTAGCATCCATCAAAGGGCGGCTGTTAGCCCTCCCTAAACAGGACTATCCAAATGATCATTACTTGATGGCAGCTTTTAAGGCCCATGGCGAACGGTTAAATGCGGAACTGATGGCCCTCGTATTAAATCACCTTGGACATAATGCCCGCTTAGTAACGCCGGAAGAAGCAGGTATTCGGGTAACTGGTACTCCTAACAATGCCAGTGTCTCCCCTGAAACGTATGCATTACTAGACCGCTTGACTTATGCGGATAATGAATTACTAGTCTTCCCAGGCTTCTACGGCATTACAATGGCTGGCCACATTGCAACCTTCTCGCGGGGCGGTTCTGACATTACAGGTGCCATTTTAGCCCGTGGGTTACACGCTGATATGTATGAGAACTTTACTGACGTAGATGCTATTTACTCTGCGAACCCGAACGTGATTGACCATCCCCAACCAATCAGTAAGATGACTTATCGGGAAATGCGTGAATTATCCTACGCTGGTTTTTCCGTCTTTCATGACGAAGCATTAATTCCAGCGATTCAAGGAAACGTGCCAATTAATGTGAAAAACACTAATCACCCAGAAAAGCCGGGTACCCTGATCGTCCCAGATCAATCATTCCAACCAACAGATATCATTACCGGGATCGTCTCTGGTAAGCACTTTGGCGCGATTTACTTACACAAGTACCTCTTGAACAAGCAATCAGGCTTTACTTTGCGTATTTTACAAATCTTGGCGCGGCACCACGTATCCTATGAACATATGCCATCCGGGATTGATGATATTACGATCATCCTAGATAAAAACCAGATCAATGATTCGTTAATTGATACCATTTGCAATGAGATTCAAAAAGAAATCAACCCCGACCGTCTTGAATGGATTAACAATTACGCCATTATCATGGTAGTTGGTGAAGGGATGAAGAACCGGACAGGTGTCATCAATGATATTTTGAGTCCATTAGCTGAAAAGCACATTGCTGTCCCGATGATTAACCAAGGGGCTTCCCGCATTGCCATCATGATTGGCACTTACAATGAAGATGCTGATGCGGCAGTTGCTGCCATTTATCACCGCTTCTTCGCAAACTAAGGAGGATTTACCATGACCGAATTATTAAAGGTCCACGGCTCACAAAACGCCTTTTTCATTCTGGACCAAACGACATTAGATCAACCATTAACTGACCCGGAACTCGTTAAATTAACCCAGCAAATTACGGATAATGAACATGGCTTGCTGGGTGGCGCGGATGGCGTCTTAGTGGTAAACAAACCAGTGCGTCCCGGTGCCCAAGCCCAAATGCGGGTGATTAATGCGGACGGCAGCGAAGCTTCCATGTGTGGCAACGGCTTACGAACCGTTGCCCGGTACGTTGCTGCCCGGGACGGTCTGGACTCATTTAAAGTTGATACCATGAACGCCAGTCTCCGGGTGCGGCGCCAACCAGACTTGGCATCTGGTATTCCCGCATTTGCGGTCGAAATCTCACCAGTAAAGTTTAACCGTCAAGCACTACCGTTCGAGAATCTTGGTCGTGAGCGAATTATCGACGAGTTTGTCCCGGAACTCGCACCACGTCTGCGGGTCACCACCATTGCAGTTCCTAATCCCCATCTAATTAGCTTTGTGAACGATAAAAGTGAGTTGTCCGATGAATTCATGGGCAACTTGGGAAAATGGTTAAACGGTGATAACCCCTACTTCACTGATGGCGTCAATATTAACTTTGCCAAGATCTTAGGCCGCAACCAATTATTTGTGCGGACCTTTGAACGTGGCGTTGGTTTCACAAATGCCTGTGGGACAGGAATGTCCGCTACCTCACTGGCCTTTGCTTTGACGCACCCAGATCAAGGTGACTTTGACCAACCAATCGATGTCTTCAATCCTGGTGGGAAGGTCCGGACAATTGTTCACCATCAAGACCATGCCTATTGGATTGAACTGATTGGTAACGCAACCTTCACCTACCAAATCGAAGTTGACGAAAGTGCCCTCCATCAGGCAAAAGTCATGGCAGATAACGCTGATGTAACGGCAACTGGTGAGCAAGAAGCTTATTTGAAATTCGTCGATGAATTACCAAAAGTGGAATTATAAAAATAAATAATCGTTATAGGAATCGCAGTTAGTTTCTATAGCGATTATTTTTGTTAAAAGCTTAACATGATAAAATAAAAGTGGTTCTTGTTTCTTTACGTTTAGAAAGCGAGTGATTTTGTCATGAAAATTAACGCAACGATTGCATCACAAAAGGGTCAACCAATCGAAGTTGAAACGGTTGAACTAGATGCTCCTAAAGCCAATGAAGTTTTAATTAAGACGGTTGCAACTGGAATTTGCCACACCGACATTGCTGGTCGTGATATGGGAATGGCTCCCTATCCTGTTGCCTTGGGTCATGAAGGTGCTGGTATTGTCGAAAAGGTTGGTTCCGGTGTTTCGACTGTAAAACCAGGTGACCACGTCGTCGTTTCATTTGGGTATTGTGGTCACTGCGAGCACTGTCTGTCAGGGCATCCAGCATTATGTGATCATTTGAATGAACTTTGCTTCGGTGGCACTAACTATGATGGCACGCATCGAATTCATACAATTGATGGTCACAATATCAATACTTTCTTTGGTCAGTCATCATTAGCTGATCATATTGTGGCAGACATCCATAATGTTGTTAAAGTAGACCCAACAGTTGACCTGAAGTATCTTGGCCCTCTCGGCTGTGGGTTCCAAACCGGTGCCGGGACGGTTATCAATGGTGTTAAACCGGAATTTGGGAGTTCAATTGTCGTCGCTGGTGCAGGTGGTGTTGGTCTGGCTGCTTTAATGGCTGCCCACCTCTATAATCCGTTCCATCTAATCATTCTTGACCGTAATGACAACAAACTGGCATTAGCAAAAGAATTAGGTGCAACCGATACCATTAACACTTCGCAAGTAAATGATGTTGCAGCAGCAATCAAAGAGATTGTCCCAAACGGTCCAGATTATGCGGTGGATTCAACTGGTTATACACCATTAATCAAGTCACAACTGGCTTCGCTCAAGCCTGGCGGTAAACTTTATTTGATCGGGATTGCTGGACCACTTGACTTGACCGGGATGGACATCATGGGTGAATCAAAACAAGTGATCGGTTTAATTGAAGGGGATGCAGTTCCACAACTATTTATCAATAAATTAGTTAGCTACTACCAACAAGGTAAATTCCCAATTGATAAGTTAATGAAGTTCTACCAGTTCAAAGATATTAAGCAAGCATTTAATGATTTTGAAAATGGTAAAGTGGTCAAGCCAGTAATCATCTTTGATTAATGGCTATACAGATATAAATCACCGACTTAGATTATTTCTTAAACCGTCGAGAATACTACGTTAGACCTACTTCGTAATAATTTCGACAAATAAGCATTAAGCGCTTTACATTCGTTAGGATCCCGCGATATAATAAAGACGTTATAAAAAGTTCTAGGATCCAGTGATTCAAATTCTAATTCTAGATAAATAAAGGGAGTTCTTGGTTATTCAGGAACTCCCTTTACTATTGGGACTTATTCAATTTATCTTTATCAGCTTAAACAAAGCGCTCATCTATGTTACTTTGCTACATATTTGTCAAAACATTTTTGCGCACTAAGTAGTTTCTAGTTTTTATTTGCGTTTTCAAACATCTAATTTAATATCTAATTCTGGTAAAATACGACGCAGTAATTCCAGACAAATATCCTGATTCTCCATCACTATCCCGAACATTGTGTCGTCTTTAATTGTCAGGCTTTGCCATTTTTCCTCAAGCTGAGCAATATTTTTCGCTCGATGATCAATTGTGACCATGGTCATCTCCTCCTACTGGTTGGCCTAATATATATAAACGAAAAAATGAACGCATCACACTAATTTTAAGTTAACTTAAATGTCAGCGATAAATTAATTAGCTTACAATATAATCATTATCATCAGAGAAAGGAGCCTTCTAATTGACCAAGAAAAAGCGGCAACAACACAGACTAATCATCATCTTTAGTTGTGTCATCCTGGCAATCGTATTTGCAGTGGTGTTTAGTTTTACTCATTTACGAGAAAACCAACCTGTCCATTATGTCACCGTTAGTCAACTGAATCAGACGACCTTTAACCATTCAGGTTGGTACTATGATGGTCGAAACTGGGCTTACGTCAGGAATAGACACAAGGTCACTGGCTCACTGACAATTAACGGTGTTCATTATCGGTTTAATCATAATGGAATCCAAGAATTGCCTTACCAGGTCAATTACCAATACGAACTGAGCCCAAATCAAGGTTCTAACCAACAAGCGTATTCTTCTTATATTATTTTGCATGATGTGGGCTCTAACTCGAATGGCCAGCAAGCAGCGGCTTATATGCAACGAACTGCCAATTCGAATCAAGCATACGCTAACTTTGTGGTTGGAGATGGCGGCGTAGTTTATCAGATTAAGCAACCCGGAACCGTTTCCTGGGGTGCCGGTATTGAAGCAAATAATAATGCGCCAGTCCAGATTGAACTAGCGCATACAAATAATGATGAAACTTTTCAAAAAGATTATCAGGCTTATGTTGCTTTAGCAAGGGATTTGGCAGGTAAATATAACATCCCCCTCACCCTTGACCAAGGTGGTCGTGGCACCCGTGGAATCAAATCACATCTGTGGGTCACCCAACACCTCTGGGGTGATCACCACGACCCATATGAGTATTTGCAAAAGTTTGGGGTTACAAAGTCAAGATTGGAAAGTGATTTAAAAAGTGGATTTTAGTCAATTAAACAGAAGATGATGGAATTCATCGGCTTCTGTTTTACTTATTATTAATCATTCACATCAATAATTACTTTGATTACATTTTTATCATTGTTTGCCCGTTCAAAAGCATCAGTTACTTTTTCAATTGGGTAGTGAACAGAAACAATTTCAGGAAAGTTATTACTCGGGTTCTCAACATTATTAATCGCTTCAAGAATATCATCAGCATTATAAATAGCAGAGCCAACTAAGCTCAACTCATTCATTGCCAAGAATTGAGGCTTAAAAGATACTTCTGAAGCACCCAAAGCAACCACAACAAACTTTGAATCCATCTTGGCCTTATCGATAAAGTCATTCATGTATTGTGGCAAACCAACACAGTCAATAAAAGCATCAATGTTTAATCGTGGATCGCCTAACAGTCCAGGTGCAGTACCAAACCGTTTTTCTAGTTCTTTGGCCAAGTCTACTTCGTTGGGGTTTAAGGTATCGATATGTAATTCATCTTTTGCAAAGGAAAGCCGATTCTTTGCGACATCAACAATCACAACATTCTTGCATCCCTGCTCACGTAAACCGGATGCTGCACCTAAGCCAACTGGACCGGCACCGAGAACCACATAATTCTTAGTTGGCTTGGGATCTATCAAGTTTTTACCATGAATTCCTACCGAATAAGGTTCGATTACAGCAGCTCGATCCCAGCTCAAGTCTTTATCTAATTCAAATACGTTAAAGTTTAACTTGGCATTTTGAATTAAATCGAATTGAGATAGGCCGCCAGCCATTGCTAACATTCCCGGTTTGGATTTGGCAACTGAGGGGTTAATGAAGACGTGATCACCGACATTAATCTTTTCAACTTTACTACCGACTTCAACAACTTCACCTACAAACTCATGACCAATCGCAGCGCCCTTGAAAATTCCGATCTCATCCCCACCAATATTGTAAGCATGAAGATCCGAACCACAAATACCATCACGCATTACTTTTACTAGAATATCCTTCTCGGTTATCTCTGGTTTTTCATAATTCTCAACCGAGATATTTCTTACACCGTTGTATATTGCTCGTTTCATGATCAATGACCTCCATTATTCTGCAGTCACGCCACCATCAATAACGAATTCGGAGCCAGTAACAAACTTTGATTCATCTGAAGCCAAGTATACACAAAGCATCCCAATATCCTCTGGTGTACCAATATGACCCATTGGCGTTAAATTGCCATACATAGTCTTCTGGTCTTCAGGAATAATATCGGTATCAATATATCCAGGATGGACAGAATTTACCCGCACATTGTACTTATTAGTAGTAGCATCCAGTGCGGCGGATTTAGTTAAGAGACGAACGCCACCTTTAGCAGCATTATAAGGACCGACAGTTGGTGCACCAATTAAACCTTCAATAGAAGAAATGTTAATAATTGATCCACCACCATTCTTAGCCATTGTCGCCATGCCATGCTTAACCCCTAAGAAAGTTCCTGTCAGATCAACGCTAATAACCTTGTTCCAATCTTCCAATGTTTCCTTATCAATACTTACCAACTTTGGAGCAATACCAGCATTGTTAACAACAATGTCCAGTCCACCAAACTTATCAAGCGTTTGAGAAATTACATTTTTCCAGTCATCTTCTTTTGAAACGTCCTGTTTAACGTAAATCACATTCTCACCAAGTTCATCAGCTGCCTTCTTCCCTTTGGTTTCTGTTGGGGAAGTAATAACAACTTTAGCGCCTTCGTTTACAAAGCATTTGGCAATTCCTTTACCAATACCCTGTGTACCACCGGTGACAATTGCAATCTTATTTTTTAACCGATTCATAATATCCAGGTCCTTTCAAATAGCCAAGTAACCGTTTACATGTTTAGTATATCACCTTTAGTTTTCTTTTCGTAAAAGAAAAGCTCAAACTACCGAACACTTCCCCATTACTGAGTTCCCAAGGCTGGCTAAGACTAGACATACCAAGATTTATTTAACCATCAACCCCTAAGGAACGAATCAATAATGAATAGTGTAACAGTATGCTTCGTTAATTCTATCTTAAAAGGGTGTATAAAATTATTAAGCGTCTTGAGTAACATTAAAACTGATGTATTACGCAAGGAAGTCTTTCCCATACGTATCATTATTTGGTGCTTATCTTTTCTACACTAAATCTTGCTTTCCTAGTTATAAAAAGCCCTCTAAGTATAAGATGAATTTTCTATTTCATCTGCATACTTAGAGGACATTATAGACTTAAACCGCCGTTTTCCTACATTTTAATTCCGCCCTCTACAAATATAGAGTAACTGCAATAAAAATCGTAATCTGCCAATTATATTTCATGATAACGTTACATAAAACATCTAATTGGTAGTAACATCATTCACAAATTGATTGAGTGCCTTTTCCCATGTTGGAACCTTAAATCCCGTCTTCTTCACCTTATCCAAACTCATCACAGAGTGCTTAGGACGATAGGCTTTTTGTGGATATTCCGCGGAAATTACCGGACTAACTTTAACATCTTTATCCTTTAAAATTGCTTTTGCAAATTCATACCAAGAACAAGCACCATTGTTGGATAATTGATAAATTCCATAAGGGACCTGCTTCTGTACTGTATACAACATAAACTCGGCTAAAGTACGGGTCCACGTTGGTCGTCCAATCTGGTCATTAACCACGGTCAAATGATCATGAGTCTTGGCTAAACGTAACATCGTGTATACAAAGTTATGACCATATTGACCAAATACCCAGGAAGTTCGAATAATATAGTACTTGTCCATGATCTGCTGAACCGCTTGCTCGCCAGCCAGTTTAGCTTTTCCGTATTCATTCATTGGATGAGTCGGATCATCAACTTGGTACTCACCTTGTTTAGTCCCGTCAAAAACGTAATCAGTACTGATGTACACCAAAGTGGCCCTAGCTTTTTGAGCTGCAATTGCTACATTCTTAGTTCCCTGTTCGTTTACTAACCAATTAAGCTCTTTACCTTCGTCTTCGGCCTTATCAACTGCCGTATAAGCGGCACAATGAAAAACCACTGCTGGTTGAACTTCCGCAAAGCGTTTTTCTACCATTTGGGCGTTTGTAATATCAAGTTCTTGTGATCCAAATGCGTCATAATCAAGGCCCTTTTCATCCAGTAAGCGACATAATTCAGTGCCCAATTGACCATGAGCTCCGGTAATCATAATTTTCGTCATGTGTTTCTCCTTAAAACAAGAGCCGCAAGTAACCTTAAGGATAACTTACGACTCTCTTAATCTTTATTGACCATGCTTCGCATATTTAGCTTCTACGGCTGCTTTTTCATCTTTCCACCAATCTTCATGTTGGGTGTACCAATCAATCGTGTGTTGGAGGCCCTTCTTAAAGTCAGTGAATTCTGGTTGCCAGCCCAGTTCCGTCTTGATCTTAGTGGCATCGATCGCATAGCGCAGATCATGACCCGGACGATCCTTGACATGATCATAAGCATCCTTAGGTTGACCCATCAATTCCAGGATCATTTCCAAAACTTCTTTATTATTCTTTTCACCATCGGCACCAATCAGGTAAGTTTCCCCGATCTTGCCCTTAGTTAAGATATCCCAGACTGCTCGTGAGTGGTCATTAGTATGAATCCAATCACGGACATTCTTTCCAGAGCCATATAATTTTGGCCGAGTACCACTTAAGATGTTCGTGATCTGACGCGGAATGAACTTCTCAATGTGCTGATAAGGTCCATAATTGTTGGAACAATTAGAAATCGTAGCGCGTAAACCAAAGGAACGGACCCACGCCCGGACTAGTAGATCCGAACTAGCTTTTGAAGAAGAATATGGGCTGGATGGCCGGTAAGGTGAATCTGGCGTAAATTTTTCACCCGGTCCTTCACCATGGCCTGGCAAGTCTTCCCGTAATGGTAAGTCACCATAAACTTCATCAGTTGAGATATGATGATAGCGGACATCATATTTCCGACAAGCCTGAATTAGAGTAAAGGTCCCTTCAATATTAGTCTTGATAAATGGCGTTGGATCAATTAATGAATTATCATTGTGACTCTCTGCGGCATAGTGAACAACGGCATCAGCTTTGCTGACTAGTTTATCAACTAGGTCTTTATCACAAATATCACCAACGACTAATTCAACCTTATCCTTTGGCAAGCCCGCAATATTAGCGGGATTACCAGCATAGGTTAACTTGTCTAAGACGGTAATGTGTTCGACTTCCGGATGATGGTTAACTAAGAAGTGAACAAAATTAGATCCAATAAAACCGCACCCACCAGTTACGATAATATTTTTAAATGCTTTTTTCATCGTTAACGAACTCCTTAAATTTCACCATAAACAAAGGTATTATGCTTCTCAAATTCGGTAAAGCTTGGTTGGTGGGCATCCTTTTCCGAAGTAATTGCTTTATCAAAGTCAATTGGCCAATCAATACCTAACTCCGGCGTCTTGAAGGAGAAGCCACCATCCGCTTCAGCATCATAATAGTTATCAACCTTGTACAAGAAGTTGACATTGTCAGTTAGAGTTAAGAAGCCATGAGCGTAACCCCGTGGTACTAATAATTGACGATGGTTACTTGCGGATAAAATGTAACCTTCCCATTGTTTGTAAGTTGGTGAGCCCTTCCGGACATCAACAATTACATCTAACACCGCTCCAGTAACGACCCGGATCAATTTGGTTTGCGCAGCTTTACCGCGTTGAAAGTGCAAGCCACGTAAAACACCAGCCCGGCTAGAAAGTGACTGATTATCCTGGACAAAATTGAAGTCAATGCCTGCTTCTTTAAAGTCACGATCAGAGTAGGTTTCTTCAAAGAACCCCCGATTGTCGTCAAAAACTTTGGGCGTGATCAGCTTAACATCTTGTAACTTCGTTGTTTGTACTTTTAATTGTCCCATCAACTATCCATCTCCTAATCCTGTTCAGCTAACCGTAAGAGGTATTGACCATAGTCATTTTTCTTCAATGGCTGAGCTAACTTGACTAATTGATCACAATCAATATACCCCATCCGATAAGCAATTTCTTCCAGACAAGCCACCTTTAAGTTTTGGCGCCGTTCAATCGTAGCAATAAAGTTGGCCGCTTCGAGCATCGAATCGTGGGTTCCGGTATCTAACCAGGCATAGCCCCGACCCATTAACTTGACATCCAGCTTCCCTTCACGTAAGTATTCCTTATTTACATCCGTAATCTCTAATTCACCACGGGCTGAAGGTTTAATATTCTTAGCAATATCAATGACATTGTTGTCATAGAAGTATAAGCCAGTTACCGCATAATTACTCTTCGGATGTGCTGGCTTTTCTTCAATGGACAATGCATGCATTTGGTCATCAAAGTCAACGACTCCAAAGCGTTCTGGATCATTAACATGATAACCAAAGACCGTTGCTCCATCAGTCTTCTTGGCCGCCGATTGAACAAGCTCAGACAAACCAGCTCCATAATAAATGTTATCCCCTAAGATCAGACAAACACTATCGTCACCAATAAAGTCTTCACCTAGGATAAAGGCTTCGGCTAAACCATTGGGATGTTCCTGTACTTTATATGAGAAATGCAATCCCAGATCAGAGCCATCCCCCAACAAGCCCTGAAATAATTGCATATATTCAGGTCTAGCAATCACCAAAATATCCCGAATACCAGCCAACATTAACGTTGACAATGGGTAATATACCATTGGTTTATCATAAACTGGAATCAGCTGTTTTGAAATGCCACGTGTAATAGGGTACAAACGTGTACCGGATCCTCCGGCAAGAATAATTCCTTTCATAGTGACCTCCCAAGTTTTATCGTATTTATAGAAACATACCTGCGTTATACAAAGCCAAACTTCCTTAAATAATTTAATTAAAACTCCTGCTTTTTCGTTAATATTAAAAGGTACAGCAAGTTTATTACAAAGTTACTCAAGCCTTACACCATCAGTTAACCTCGCCTCCGAATTTCCATTTTTACTTTGTTGACATATAAAAAGCTACCTCGTCAAATTTAATAATGAAGTAGTTACAATCATTTTCAATAATAATTACATTAAATTACTCATATTTATTGCGATTTTTTCTACTGAAATAGTATTTATACATATTATTATAATTATAGTCACTACAATAGGTTAATCTGTATCTGTCGCCAAACTAGTGATTAATTAAACTACAAAATCCATTTTAACAAAATTACAAGAAATCATTAATTACATTTCTCGTTTTCCATTTTAAACCACGTATTTACAATCTAAGTGCCATATCTTCAATTAAACAAAAAGGCCATGAAGTCCAAAACTTAAAATTGAAGTGCACCCTATAAGTTGGACACTTTAATTAGGCCACTTTTTCTAAGGCAAGATTTCGATATTCAATCGGAGTCTTGCCTTTTAATTTATGCTTAATTCTGTCCTGATTGTAGTAGCTTATCCACTCCTTCATTGCTGTAATTAACTCTCACTTAGTTTTATAGTGTTGCTCATAATATAGTTCAACTTTCATGGTATGAAAGAAACTCTCCATTGGTGCGTTATCTAAACAGGTTGCTCGACGAGACATGCTTTGAAAAATGTGATGTTTCTTCAACGTGTGACACCATTTATCCGTTTGGTACTGCACTCCTTGATCGCTATGAACAGTCATGCGGTAGTTAAGTGCCGGGCGCTGCTTAATTAACTCCGTTAATGGTTTCATCACAAAGTCAGTGGTAGGGTGATCACTGATATTAAAGCTAACGATCTCATCGGTACAAAGATCCTTAATTGGTGACAGGTAAATTCGTTCAGCTTGGCCCATATTGCCGTACCGAAACTCACTCACATCCGTTACCATCTTTTGGTATGGCCGATCAGTCTTAAAGCGTCGATGTAAACGATTCTTAGCCTTCTTACCTTGGGGCCCAATTGATGAATCATATTTCCGTGTTTGTCGGTTGTACATTCGTGATAATAGCCCATGTTCACGCATTAACCGATTAACTCGCTTATGATTAACTTTAATTCCACGGCGGTGCGCTTGATAATAGAACGTACTTAGCTTGATGGTGGTATATGGTAATATCTCCGTTAAGCTAAATCCAAATTCATGCCTTAGTTCTTGGATGATTTGATATTCTTCTTTGACTGTGCGCGAGACTGAACTAAGGCCTCGAGTTTTTTTAAGTATTCATTCTCGACTTTCAGAGCTCGATTTTCCGCTTTTAAGCGTTCTAACTCAGATAGTTTTTTACTAGCTTGGCGATTGTGATTGGTTGTCATATGCTTTGCCCGTCCTCTTCTGGTAAACAAGGCCTGGGTACCACCTTGATCGAACTTCTTTTGCCAGTTAGCTATGGTTCCAGCATTACTAATGTCAAAATGAAGCGCTGTTTGTGAGTACGAAGCCTTGTATTGTTTTTTCCAGTTTAAGACACGGAGCTTAAATTTGCCATCATAATCATACTTAGGTTGACGAATTTCTAAACCTTTAATTCCGTATTTTTGATAGCGAGCTACCCACATCAAAACGTAGTTTCTCTGCTTAATACCCAATCGCTGCGCAACTGTGGTTGAACCTATACCAGCTAAATACAGCTGGACAGCTTTCAGCCTAGTATCAAAATTAAATTTAGCCATAGTAAAACCCCCATAGTTGGATTATTTGTCCAACTATGGGGATGCACTTCAAGGTTTCATATTATCTCAAGCACTTTTCTTCTAATTATTTATGGCAGATTGCAAGAAATAAATTGAACAATTTTATTGACGCAGATTAAGCAAAAAGATCTCGATAGGTGAATGCCAATGAAGACATTTAAGTGGCCGAGAATTCAAGTACCAGTTAATCTGAATTAGTTCGTCATCACTTAGCTCTTCAATTGGCCTTCCCTTAGGAATAAAGCGACGTAGAACTCGATTACGGTTTTCATTGCTGCCACGTTCGTGTGGCGAATAAGCGTGAACAAAGTATACCTGGGTACTGATTAATGCTTCAATCGCGCGAAAGTCCGCAAATTCTTTCCCGTGATCAACGGTCAATGTTTTGAGCTTTCCCATTAAGCTGACGAGCTACCTCAACAATTGCCTCTGTCATCGACTGACTGTCCCGACCATTAAGGCGTTTAATGATGGTAAGACGACTCTTCCGTTCTACAAAGTGGTTGCATGCTGACTGTTAGTATACCACTTCAAAAAACGCCGAAATCACGGTGCTTATGCCACTTTTTAAGAATTTACTTATATTACTATAAACTGAACAATTCGCCTATTTTATGGACTTTCTTGCAGTTTTTATGATTAAATACAATGTATTGTGTCAATCA